>Ga0067045_1029074_pt1 | contig 24117 bp, 18 predicted proteins | sample TerdegcTABiofilm_FD_59184 | JGI IMG/M metagenome (GOLD analysis project Ga0067045, IMG submission 59184) | Combined Assembly of (Gp0054472, Gp0054536) Wastewater bioreactor microbial communities from Singapore -Terephthalate degrading... | reverse complement strand
ATCCATGCCGTGTTGGGCTCCAACTCGATCTGGCCGGCGTCGATCAGGGCCAGCGCCTTGGCGGCCGCGGCGTCGGCCTGGGCCACCGTGTCGGGAATGTCCTTGGCCCCCTGGCACGCTCCGGCCAGAAACACGCCGTCGCTGGCCGTATTCACCGGGGCGAGCTTCGGGTGTTTTTCGAGGAAGAACCCTTCGGCCGAGCACGAGATGCCGAACGTCCGGCGGACCTCGCCCGCGTCGGCCTGCGCCTCCAGGGCCACGGAGAGAATGACCATGTCGACCTGGATCTTGCGGATCTCGCCCAGGAGCGTGTCGTCGACGACCATGGTCAGGCCGCCCTCGGCGGTCGTCCCCTCGCCGCCCACGGGCGTGATGTCGGCCACCTTGCCGCGGATGAACTGCACCCCTTCGTTCTGCACCCGGTTGTAGAACTCCTCGAATCCCTTGCCCGGCGTCCGCATGTCGATATAGCAGTTGACCACCTCGGCCTCGGTCTTCTCCCGGACCAGGTGGGCGAGCTTCAGGGAATACATGCAGCAGACGCGGGAACAATAGGTATGGAAATTGGCGTCGCGGCTCCCCACGCAGTGGATGATGCCCACGCGTTTCGGGGTGGAGCCGTCGCGGAGCACGAGCTTCCCTCCCGTCGGACCGCCCGCGTTCAGCAGACGCTCCACTTCCAGGCTCGTGTACACGTTGGGGTATTTCCCGTAGCCGTAGTAGGGAATGACCGAGGGATCGAACGCCTTGAAGCCGGTGGCCACGATGATGGCCCCCACGTCGTAGTCTTCGATCGTCTCCTGCTGGTCGAAGCGGAAGGCATTTCGTTCGCCGCAGGCAGTCACGCAGCCCTGCTTGCACTTGCCGCGGCTGACTTGCAGGCAGACCTCGGGATCGACGACCGGGATGGGCGGGACCGCCTGGGGGAACGGGATCCACACCGGCTTGCGCGTGCCCAGGCCCTGATCGAACGGGTTGGGGAACTTCGCCTGCGTGAACACGCACCCGTCGATGCACAACATGCAGCCCACGCACATCTTCTCGTCGATGTACCGCGGCTTGCGGCGGACCTTCACGTGGTAGTTGCCCACGGACCCTTGTACCGACTCGACCGTGGAATAGGTCAGGAGCTTGATGTTGGGATGGAGCTTCACGGAGGTCATCTTGGGCGTGAGGATGCAGGCGGCGCAATCGAGCGTGGGGAAGGTCTTGTCGAACATTGCCATGTGGCCGCCGATCGAGGGCTCGCGTTCCACGAGGATCACCTCGCGGCCCGCCTCGGCCAGGGTCAGCGCCGCCTGGATCCCGGCAATGCCGCCCCCGACGACCAACGCGCGGGGAAGAATCCGCACGAACTGCCGCTGGAGCGACTCGTGTCCGGCCACGCGGCGGATCGCGGCGGCGAGGTGGGCCTTGGCCTTCACGAGGGCCTCGTCCTTGTCCTCCGTGACCCACGAGACCTGCTCGCGGATATTGGACATCTGCACGAGGAAGCGGTTCAGACCGGCGTCCTCGGCGGCCCGGCGGAAGGTGGCCTCGTGGAGGTTCGGCGAGCAGGCCGCCACCACGATGCGGTTCAGGTTGAACTCGCCGATGTCCCGCTTGACCAGTTCCTGGCCGGGGTCGGAGCACATGTACTTGTAGTGCCGCGACAGGGCCACGCCGGGCAGCCCCTCGGCGAATTTCGCCAGGGCCTCGACGTCGATCACGCTGGCAATGTTGCTGCCGCAGTGGCAGACGTAGACTCCAATTCTCAACGATTCGTCCCGTGCGATCATGACGGTTCCCCAACAGGTTCGGCCAAGGCTTGCGTCGGCAATTCCAGGGTTTCCAGCGCCAGTTCGCCGAGATCGGCCACGCGGAGGCGCCCCTCCGCCCCGACCGTCTTCACGGCGTCTTGAAACATCACGAGGTCCTTCGGGCAGGCCACGACGAGGCACTGCACCCCGGGCAGGGCGAGGGCTTCCTTCACGCGGTTTTCGGCGGGTCGCTCCTCGATGCCCGGCGTGTCCTTCATCCAGATCCGTCCTCCGCCGGCCCCGCAGCAGAAACTGTTGCGCCGGTTCCGCGGCATCTCGAGTAGCGTCACCCCCAGGGCGCGGAGCACGCGCCGCGGGGCGTCGTACACGCCGTTGAACCGGCCCAGGTAGCACGGATCGTGATAGGTGACGACCAGGTCCAGGGGCCTGGCCGGCTTCAGCTTCCCGTCACGGAGCAGTTCGTCGAGCAACTCCGTATAGTGCAGGACGGGCGTGGGCGGGAGGCACGCCTCCGCATCCTGCTCCGCGGAGGCTCCGTCGGCCTGGTATTCGTTCTTCAACGTGTTGTAGGTGTGCGGATCGGACGTGAGCAGCTTGCGGAACCTGGCGTGACCAAGCTCCTTGCAGTTCTTCTCCCGGAGCATGGCGAAGAGGCCTTCCTCGCCGATCCTGCGCACGTCGTTTCCGGCGTTCTGCTCCTTTTCGTACAGGAGCCCGACGTCGACGCCGGCGCGGTGAAGCACTTCCGCGATCGCCCGCGTAATCCCTTGGGCCCGCTGGTCGTACGAGGCGTAGTCGCCCACGAACCAGAGGTATTCGACCTCTTCCTTGCGGGCATCTTTGAGCTTGAAGCCGAGCGGCTTGGACCACTCGGGGCGCTTGCGGGCCGATTGGCCGAACGAATTGCCGTAGCGCTGGAAGGCCGTCAGGGCGTCTTGGAGCCCCTCGTCGACCTGGCCCGCGTCCACGAGGTGGCGCCGCAAGTCGATAATCAACCGGGGGTGCTCGACGAAGACCGGACAGATGTCCTCGCACGCGCGGCACGTGCAGCAGGCCCAGAGTTCCTCGGGCGGGATGAGCGGGCCGTGGAGGCTCGCCGTGTCGCCGTTGGCGTTGCGCGGGGTGCGAAGAAGCTGGGAGTCGACCGCCAGCACCAGGTCGCGCGGCGAGAGGGGAAAGCCGGTGTTGTAGCCCGGGCAGGCCTCCTGGCACTTCCCGCACCACGTACATGCCTCCACCTGGAGCAGTTGACGCCACGTGTAGTCGCGCACCGTCCGAACGCCCGATTCCGCCGTCACCGGCAGCCTGCCCGCGGGGGCGACGCGCCGCAGCAGCATGTTGGCGGGCGAGGAAACCAGGTGAAACGCCTTGGTGAACGGGACGGCCACAATCAGGCCGAAGGCCAGCAGGGCGTGGAGCCACCAGGTGGACTGGTGCAACGTCCGGATCGTCCCCGACGGAAGCGCCGCCGCGAGCTTCGCCAGACCATAGCCTACCGGGGAGAACGCGGCCGCCGGAAACACGCGGCCGCCTTCAGCAATGCGGCGCAACTGAACGTCCTGGCGCTCGCGGCCCATGTGACCCAGCCGCTCGCGAAAGTCCATCGCGCTCAACGTTTCCGCTCGCGCGTTCGCTCCCGAAGTCGCCTCGGCGGTCAGCCGCGTTTCGACCAAAAACCCTTCGGCGATCCGCAGGCCCTCGATCACGAAGCCCGTGACGGCGATCAGGAAGATGACCGTGAGGAAGGGGAACCCGTCCCAAAGGCTCACCGCGGTCCGCTTCATCGCCAGCCGTTCCGGGCGGACCAGGTAACGGCGGTACGCGGCCATGCCCACCCCGACGATCAGGGCGATCCCGAAGACGTCCATGGCCAGCTCGAACAGCCGGTAGGCGTTACCGCGGAGCATTTGGGCGTCGAACAGGAGGTTGGCGAAGTCCTGATCGACCGTGGCCAGCGCCGTGCCGATGAAGAGGACCACCATCCCCCAGAAGATCGCCTGGTGCATGACCAGCGAGAACCCGTCCCTCGAGAGCCGCGACTGGAACAGCGCGGTGCCCACCAACTCGATGAGACGGCGGGGCCGGAGGATATCGAGCACCTGCCGGCGCATTGGAGGACTGCCCGGCTCGGCCTGTCCCAGGAACCACTTGCGCACGCGCCAGACCGCGCCGGCCAGGAAGGCGATCACCACCAACGGGATCATCAGGTAGAAGACGATCTCCGCCCAGTGCGGCACGTTCCACATGATCGGCCGGGAGAAGTCCATAGGGCTACCCTCTTCTGGCTTGGACGGCCTCGACCAGTGCCGGGAGCAACTCCAGGGCGTCCACCTCGGCGCCGTAATGGGCGACGTCGAAGATCGGGGCATTCGGGTCCGTATTGACCGCGACGATCAAGTCGGATCCCTTCATCCCTTCCTGATGCTCCGGCGCCCCGCTGATGCCCAAGGCAAGATAGAGCTTCGGCTTGACGGTCATGCCCGACTTGCCCACCTGGCGCGTCGCCGGCAGCCATCCCTGATCGACCACGGGCCGGGAGGCGCACACGGCGCCGCCCAGCGCGCCGGCCAACTCCTCGGCCAGTTCCACATTCTCCTTCTGCTGAATGCCCCGGCCGACGGCCACGAGCACGTCTTGCTGGGTGATGTCGACGTCGCCGGCTTCGGGCAGGATGAACTCCTCGAAGCGGACCTCGCCTGGCTCCAGCGGCTTCGAGAGCGCTCGGGTCTCCACCTGCGCCTTCCCCGCATCGGCGGACGGCCGAAAACTTCCCGGCAGCGTCATCAGCACCGCCGGCGACGCCGCCACCTGCACCTCGGCCATCATCTTGCCGCCGCAGAAGGAGGACGTCACCACAAGCCCGGCCCCGTCGACCCGGATCGCCGTACAACCGGTCACCAGCGGCGCCTTGAGCCGCGCCGCAAGCATCGGCGCCATGTCCCAGCCGATCGACGTGGCGCCGATCAACACGGCCCGCGGCGCCTCCGCGGCAACGATCTCCTCGAGGGCCGCCAGGTACGGCCCGGGGGCATACGCCGCCAACTGCGGGTCGTTGACCACGAGGATCCTGTCGGCGGCGCCCAGCGACGCCGTGTAGCGGGCGCCGTCGCCGCTGAGGACCAGCGCCACGACTTCGCCGCCAGTCGCCGCCGCGATGCTGCGGGCAGCGGCGAGGAGTTCTAACGCGACATCGGCCAGCGCGTCGCGCTGCACTTCGGCCAGGACGAGCACATCTCGGTCGCTCATTTCACCAGTCCTTTCTCGGCGAGGATTGCCGCGATGCGGGCCGCCACTTCGACCTCGGAGCCGGTGAGCATTTCGGCGCGGGCCGCGGGCGCGGGCGGAGCGAGGCGGCGGACCGCCACGAGCGGCTCGACGTCCGCTGCGGCCGCGGCCTGTTCCTCGAACTGCGTCGATTTCATCGCCGCCCGGATCCGGCTCACCGGCACGTAGCGCGGCGGCTGATCGGCGCCCAGGATGCCCAGCACGGCGGGGAGCTTGACCGTCAGTCGGGCCATGACCGCGCCGGGGAACTCTTTGCAGGCGGAGATCGTGCCAGGCTCCGCCCCGGCCTTCACGCCGCGGATGACGCCCACGTAGGGCAACCCCAGGCCCGCGGCCAGAAGCGGGGCCAAGACCCCTTCCAACTCGTTGTGCGCTTGGACGCCGACCAGGACCAGGTCGGCCCCGAGGGGCTTGACCGCCTCGGCGAGCATGACCGCGGCATTCTGGGCGGAGGGCGGGTCGCCTTCCAGCGCGATCTTGACGATGCGGTCCGCCCCCTTGGCCGCGGCGGCATACAGCGTGTTGTCGACGTCGCCGCAATCCAGCGCCACGACCGTCACGGTCCCGCCGCCGGCCTCTTTCATGAGAATCGCCTGCTCCAGGGCGTGGTCGTCCGACTCGTTGACGATGAAGGAGGCGGAGCCGAGATCGAGCGCCGTTCCGGCGGCATCGACCTCCAGTGGCTCGATCAGGTCGGGGACCTGGCGGATCACGACGGCGATGTTCATGCGTTGCTCCTTTCCCCGAGGTCCATCGATTCAGCCAAGAGCTCGATAATGTCGCGCACGACCAGGCGGCCCTCCAGGCCCGTCACCTTGGCCGCGTCTTCAAAGCGGGAGAGTTCGTAGGGGCAGGAGACGGCCAAGGTGGTTGCGCCGGTGTCGGCCGCCTGGCGGACCCGATCGTCGGAGAGCCGATGGCCGCCGTGGGCGACGATGTGGGCGTCGAGCCACATCCCGCCGCCTCCGCCCCCGCAGCAGAGGGCGTTGTCGCGATTGCGGACCATCTCCACGAGCTTCAAACCCGGGATCAACTCAAGGAGTGACCGCGGCGGATCGTAGCAGCCGCACCGCCGGCCCACGCAGCAGTTGTCGTGATACGTGACCGTGGTCTCCACCGGTTTGACCAGGAGCCGCTTCAACTGGTCGAGCCGTTCCGCCAGGAACGTGGTGTAGTGCTCGACCGGGTACCAGGCGCCGAACCGAGGGTAGAAGTTCTGAAGGGCGCGGAATGCGTGGGGGTCCAGAACGACCAGCTTCTCGAACCGCTGAGGGTCCAGCAGCTTCCGGTTCTCTTCCACGAGGGTCTCGAAGAGCCCTTCTTCGCCGAACATGCGGTCGCACTCCCCGATCGCCTTCTCCTTCGTCCCGAGCACGCCCCAGGAGACGCCCAACTCGGTGAGGATCCGCGCGAAGGCCCGGGCGACCACCTGGTTCCGGGGGTAGTAGGACGGGTAGCAGCCCACCAGCCAGAGCACGTCGACCGGACGCGGCTCCTTCGACAAGTCGAGGACCCGCACGTCGAGGTCCTTGGCCCAATCCATGCGCTGCCGCGGCGACTTGCCCAGCGTGTTGCCGTACTTGAAGACGTTCTCGAACGTTTCCTGGAGTTCGGCCGGGGGCTGGAACCCTTGCTGCATGGCCTGGTCGCGAAGCGCCGGCCACAGCCCATCGGTCAGTTCGATGTCGCGCGGGCACCGGTGCGAGCAGGTGTAGCAGGCCACGCACATCCAGAGCGAGGGGCTCTGGAGCAGCTTCTCCAGATTCCCGGCGGCGGCTTGGAGGATGAGTTTGCGAGGGGGGAACTCCATGGCTTCCCCAAGAGGGCAACTGGCCGCACACAGCCCGCACTGCATGCACCCCAGCGGCGGCTTGCCGTCGCCCGACTTCGACAACTGATTGAGCAACTCAACGCCCTTCGGGCTTTCCGACGTAATCATCGTTTTCCTCCGGCACGCTCCGGCTTGGCCACACGCTCGTCAGGCAGGAGAGGCTGAGCCATCGCTTCCAACGCCCGCCTACGCGGCCGGACGTCTATAGCAACGAGCGTGCCGTCGCGGACCCGGCAGAAACGAATCGACGCAAGGCGGCATGAGCAAACGACTTGCCAAAGAGGGGCCGCCGACCGGCGCCGCGGTGGAAGCCTGAAGTCGCGGGATTCCGTGCACGGGTCGCGGGAATCCGAGGCCCTCCGCGTGAGGCCATACCGGAGGAGACGGATTCGGACGTGCTGCTACGTATCGTTCGGCGGGAAGAGGCCGAATCTCTCTTCAGCCTGACGAATCCGAATCCGTCGAGCGTGGTTGAGGTCCATCACCGCGGCCGTAACCCTGCCGATCGGGGTCAGCGGAACGACGCGGTATCCTGCCCACTGAAAGTGATCTCGCCACCGATCGACACGAGGATTGAACAACGGAACGAATTGGCCGGTTTGGGGATCGTAGGCTTCGACCCGGTTCGACTTACACAGATTGCAGCGGGGGCACGCCCACGCCAAGTTTTCCGGGCTCGAAGCTCCGCCGCGCGACCGTGGCACGATGTGCTCGACGTGAAACGTCGCCCCCTGCAGCGTCTCGTGCATCCGGCAATACTCGCACCGCCCCGCTGCGCGCCAACGAACCTGACGCTGAATTTCGTCCCAGGAGGTCACTCTGGTTTGCGTCCTAACACGTGAAGGGCTTCCGCTCGGACCAAGGTTAGGGCTTCGCTGAGTTCCACCAGCGATTCCAGGTCCGCACGTTCCTCGCCCGTTAGGTGTCCCTCCGTGTTACGGTCCATCAGTTCCTGGAGGCGGCGATCCGTCTTGGGCGGGAGCCTGAGCTCGCTGACCAGTTCAACCCAATCAAGGGGGACCGAAACGACAGACATCAGCATCGACTCCTGAAGGCACGCTTCACGCAATCGCCGCAAACCATTATAGCATGGCTGCCGCTTCTCGGGGAAGCCGTGGCCCTCAGCCCAGCCCATGCTTGGCGAGTTTGTCGCGGAAGGTGGAGGGTTTCATGCCGAGGGCGGCGGCGGCGGCGTTTTTGTTGCCGCCGGCGGCGGCGAGCGCGCGCTCGAGCAGGTCTCGCTCGGTCCGTTCGATGGTCGTTTGAAAGGGGCCCGACGGGGTCTGTTGTCTCTGCGACAGGCCGTCGATTTCCGCGATCAAGAGCGGGCCGCTGACGGTCCCCGAGCCGACTAAGAAGGCCCGCTGGAGCACGTGGAGCAACTCGCGGATGTTGCCCGGCCAGTCGTGCCGCTGGAGCACCTCGACCGCCGAGGCTTCGAGGCATGCCGGTTGATCCTGGGAGATGCGTTTCAGGAGGTGCTCGGCCAGCAGGGGGATGTCTTCGCGCCGGTCGCGAAGCGGCGGGATGTTCACGCGGAGCACGTCGAGGCGGTAGTAGAGATCCTGTCGGAACGTCCCGTCGGCGACTTTCTCCAAGAGGTTCCGTTTCGTGGAGGCGACGATCCGCACGTTCGCCCGGATGGGCGTCGTGCCGCCGACCCGCTCGAACACCTTCTCCTCGATGGCGCGAAGCAGCTTGGCCTGATGCTCCAGGGGGATGTCGTCGACGTCGTCGAGATAGAGCGTGCCTCCCTCGGCCAACTCGAAGCGGCCCGCTCGCCGCTGTTCCGCGCCGGTGAAGGACCCCCGTTCGTGCCCGTAGAGTTCGCTCTCGATCAGTTGGCTTGGGAAGAGCGTGCAGCCGACCTTGACGAAAGGGGACGTGCGGCGAGGCGAGTTGCGGTGGATCGCGGAGGCGAGGAGGTCCTTTCCCGTACCGGTCTCGCCGTGCAAGAGGACGTTGGCGTCGGAGCGCGTGCAGATTTCGATCATCCGCCGGACGCCGCGCATGGCGGAGGACTGGCCGACCACCGACTGATCGATCTTCCCCAGCGCGGTTTCGAGCGTGGCGGACTGTGGGGGAGCGGTCTCCCGGCGGGCGGCCTGGATCTGGGCGAGGATCGGAAGGATGTCTTCGTTGCGGAAGGGCTTGGTCAGGAAGTCGTAGGCCCCGAGCTTTCCGGCCTCCACCGCCAGCGGAATGCTGCCGTAGGCGGTCATGATGATCACCGCCGTGTCGGCCTGCGGGCTCTGCTTAATGCGTTTCAGGAGTTCGATGCCGTCGACCCTGGGCATCTTGAGATCCGTGACGACGACGTCGAATCGACTGGTGAGGATCTGTTGGAGCGCCTCGGCCCCGTCGGCGGCAGTCGCCACCTCGTGCCCCTGGGCCACGAGGTCCTGGGCCAGGGTGATCCGCTTCATCTTCTCGTCGTCTGCGACCAGGATTCTCATAGCATGGAGCCCGAGGGGACCTTGGCGAGATTGAGGAGGATCCTGAAGACCGTGCCCCGGCCCACGACGCTCTGGACTTCGATCCGTCCGCCCATCTCACTGACCAGCATCCGGCACAACCCGAGCCCCAGGCCGGTGCCGCCGCTCTCGGCCCTGGTCGTGAAGAAGGGCTCGAAGACCCTCTCCAGGTACACGCGGGGAATGCCCACGCCCGTATCGACCACTTCGATCGCTGCGGCATCCGTCGGGTCTTCGTCGCCGCGATCCAACGTCCGCGTGCGCAGGGTCAGCGTGCCGCCGTCGGGCATGGCGGCGAAGGCGTTCGTGCAGAGGTTGAACAGGACTTCCTGGAGCGTATAGGCGTCGCCGTCGACCGGCGGCACATTGCCCAGCTCCGTCTGGATGGAAATGCCCTGGTGCTGCGGCGCGACGAGGAACTGCAACGTCCCCTGCACCACGGCGTTGACGTCGGTCGGCTGGACCGAAATGCCGTGCGGGCGGGCAAACGATTGCACGCGCTTGGCGGTGCGCTCGATCCGGTCCAGGGCCCCCACCATCATCTGCACGTACTCGGTTGACGGAGGATCGTCCTTGACGCGTTCCCCGATCTTCTGGAGGCAATTCTGGAGGCCGTCGAGCGGATTGGCGATCTGATGGGCGATGCCCGCCACGAGTTGGCCGATCCCGAGCAGCTTCTCCTTCTGGCGGATCTCGGCGTGGGCCCGGTCCACGTAGCGGCGAATCGACGTCGTGAAGTAGGTCGCCATCCACAGGGTGCTCGCCAGCGCCACGAACACGGTGGCCAGGTACAGCCCGTCGGCTCGCCACTCGCCGGCCGGGTCCGAGCGGAAGTGGAGGGGGGCGGCAGGTACGATCCCAAACGATTGCAGAAGCATCACGCTTCCCACCATGAGCGTGGCCAGAGAACACACCAGGTAGGGCACGTAGCCTCGCAGGTACATCCCGGCGATGATCATGTGGAAGACATAGAACGACAGGAACGGGTTGCGGGGCAGATCGGCCAGCGCCATCAGCAGCGTGAGCGACACGAGGTCGAGGAGGATCTGCAGGAGGATATTCCGCTGGATGCCCTGGCGGGTAACATCCCAATCGTGCTGGCTGAGCTTGAACAACAGGTTGTAGGCCAGCATGGCGATCCCCACGGCGTAGAGCGGGACCGGACGGGCGAGCACCCCCGCGGCCCAGGCGACCGTGGTCGCCAGGAACACCGCCCCACATGCCCAGAAGCGGAGCGCGACGAGCCAGCGGGCGCCTTCGGGGGGGAGTCTCATGTCAGTACGATGCCATCTCCCGCACGATGTGCTCCGCCAAGGCCGTGGTCGTGCGGGCATCCAGGCCGGCGATGCCGCCGACCGTATCGGGCTGAACGGCCAGCGTGGTCACCTTCCCCGCCGCGTCGCCCGGTTCCACGCCGAACTCGGGCTTCGTGTGCCGGGCGAGGCTCCCAGGCAACAGGCCGTTGTCGCGGGCCAGGAGCACCATCACCCGATCGCAGGTCCCGGCCGCCTTCAGAATGTTCGCCGGCGTGAGGTTGGCTTCGCCGGGCGTGATGACCAGCGGGAACATCATCCCCAGCAGGCGCTGGCCGATCTGGCACCCCAGCCCTTCGTTGCGCCAGAGCAACCCCGGCGCCGCGAGCAACTGGATCTTGTGGCCATGCCGGTTCGTGATCGCAATCGTACTGATGGGCTCCGAGGGGCCCTTCGGCTTCTCCGCCTTGGCGGGCTGGGCCTCGTGGCCCCGGAAGGCCGCCGACAGGATGTCGGCGATCTCCCAGTCGGAAAACGGCTCCACGGCGTAATAGAAGATCTTCTTCTTCCGATAGGCGGTTTCCGGGGCCGACCCCGGCGATGCGACCACCACGATACGCAGCGAAGCGGCCCGGCTGTTGACCAGCCCGGCCAGATCCGGCCCCGCATCGCCCAACGAGGCGGCATCGAGAACGACGACCGGCTCCTCGCAGGCCGTCAGGCCCTCGGTCAACTCTTCCCGAGTTGCGGCCTTCCGGACCTGACACCCCAGTGCGGTGAGCTTCTGCGTCTGCTCCTCGGCGGATCGTGGGTCGCTGTTGACCAGCAGGATCCGCCGGAGCCGGCAGTTCTTCAGCTCGTCTTCATAGCGCGTCGTGCAGATGCAGGCGATCCAACCCTCGCCGCACGGATCGCTCGACAGCCAGTCGGGATGCTGGGGCAACGCCTCGTTTACCTCCACGACCACCCCGGAAACCGGCGCGGGAATGAGTAGCGGCGGCTTGTCGGAAACCGTGACTCCCGCCATGGGCAGGCCCTGGTAGACCACCTCCCCGATCCTGGGCAAGCGGATCGCAATGCCTGTTCCCCCTCGCATTCCGCCGAGCACGGCTCCCCCGCAGGCCGAGCCGTCGGCCTCGAGGCGAAACCATGATTCGTCCCAAAACAGCACTTCTCCGGACGTTCCCGGCGCCTGACCGCCCTCTTCCTCCGGGGTGGCTTCGCCGTCCATTTGCCGGCGTGCCGACAATACCCGCTGCACGGCCTGGGTGACTTCCTCGGACGTGAACGGCTTGGTCACATAGTCGCAGGCGCCCAATCGCATCGCCGCGGCGGCGTTGGGGATGCTGGGGTAGCCGGTGATGATCAGGACCGGCACGTCGGGCCTCTTCTCCCGAAGCCGTTCCAGGAACTGGATCCCGTCCATGTTGGGCATCTTGATGTCCAGGAGGATGATCGTGTAGTCCCGTTCGGTCGCCCACGCCAGCCCCTCACGGGCATCGACGTTGGCCTCGACCTGAAACCCCTGGCGGGAGAAGATCCGCCGACAGGCCTGGCACACGACTTCCTCGTCGTCGACCACGAGTAATGTGGGATTCTCCGCCATGGTGTGTTCTCCATTACCGGTTTTCCGCGAAGGGTGCCGCGGCAGCCTCTCGCCCGGCAAACTCGCCCGGGAGATCGACTCCATGCAACGCACGTGCCAAACACTCAAAGGAGGCTTCACCGTTCTGGGAGGGCGAGGCTCCTGCCGAGCCTGCGACAATGGTACGTTCCGGACGATGCATGACCGTGTAGGGTGGGACAAATTCGTCGTCGCGAGAAGTCCGTTGGGACCGCCCTGCGCGTATAAGAATCTATACGGCGTATGGATTACCATACACCCGATCGGCCGGTGCCGGTCCGCAAGTCCCGCTTGGCGCCACGAGATTTCGCTGCACGCGAGGAAGACGCGTCGGCTCCCGGCCTGTCACCCGTCTCTTCTCGTCTCCGGCTTCACGCCACGAATCCGCAACAGGGCGTGGAAATTCGATCGCTGCATGCCCACGCTCTCGGCTGCCTGGGTGATGTTCTGCGCGCATCGAGCCAACGCGTCGCAGAGGAACTGGCGTTCCATGTCTTCGGTGATCCGCCGCTTGAGTCTCTTGAGTTCTTCCCAGGTGCGAGGCGACTGCGCGAGGGAAATCACGTCCGACTCCCGCACTTCGGTCGGCAAATGGGACAGCTCAATGCACGCCCCGCCGTAAAGCACTGCCAAGCGCTCCACGATGTTCCGCAGTTCGCGCACGTTGCCGGGCCAGGAGTAGCTCTCCAACTGGCGCATCGCCTCTTCGGAGAAGCCGCCGCAGGGAACGTCCATCTCGCGGGAGAACCGCTCCAGGAACACCATGGCAAGTAGAGGGACGTCTCCCGGGCGGTCGCGGAGCGGTGGCAGGAAGATTGGCACCACATTCAATCGGTAATAAAGGTCCGCACGGAATTCGCCCTCCTTGACCATCTCGGCCAGGACGCGATTGGTGGTCCCGATGAGCCGGATATCCACGTCGTGTTCGACGGTGTCGCCGACTTTGCGGACCTTTCGGCTTTCCAGCACCCGCAACAGCTTCCGCTGGGTTTCCAGACTGAGGTTGGCCACCTCGTCCAAGAGAAGCGACCCGCGGTGGGCGACCTCGAACAGTCCTTGCTTCGTGGCGATCGCCCCCGAAAACGAGCCCTTGGCGTGCCCGAAGAGCTCGCTTTCCAGCAGCGTCGGGGCCAGCGCGGTGCAATCGCATGCCAACAGGGGGAAGTCGCGTCGCCGGCTGTGCCGGTGGATCGCCCGGGCCACCATTTCCTTGCCCGTGCCGCTCTCGCCGGTGACCAGCACGGTGCTGTCGGTCGGGGCGATGCGCCGGATCAGCGAGAAGACTTCCCACATGGCCGGACAGCGGGAGAGCATCCCCTCGAAGCCCTGCGGATACTCCGAGGGGATCACCGGCGTGCCTGGGGCAGGATCGACCGGGCGGGAATCGGCAAACCGATCGATGACCGATCGCAAGTCCTCCGCGGAGGCCGGCTCCCGAAGGTAGTCGGCCGCTCCTTCCCTGATGGCGGCCACGGCGGCTTCCACGGTGGCCTCGCGGCTGACGATCACGACCTTCGTGGGGACCCGTGCCGTCTTGATCTGGCGGAGGATTTCCAGGGCGTCGGGCTCGGGCGTCGTCTGGCCGATGAGGATCAAGTCGAAACCGCCGGCCATCGCCGCGAGCACGCCGGCCGCCGGGTGATCGTAGAAATGCACGGCATACCCGGCCGGGCAGAGGGCTTTCTCGTAGTTCAGGGCGATCGCCGAATCGCGGGCAATCACGAGGACCTTTCGCGACACACCATCCCTCCCCGTCGCCGTGCGAGAACCGCCGGTCGTGCTCCAAGAACCTCTGCCAGGATAGTGCGTCAACGTTCCCGGTTCAAGCTTGCGGTTTGCAGGCCCTATTCGGGAGGAGAAGACGCGGCAGGCAGGCGGATCGTAAACGTCGTTCCCTTGCCCTCCTCGCTCTGCACCTCCAGGCTGCCGCCGTGCTGCTGGACGATCCCGTAGCTGACGCTCAATCCCAGGCCGGTCCCTTTGCCCACCGGTTTGGTCGTGAAGAAGGGCTCGAAGACCTGGTCGAGGTGGTCCCGCCGGATGCCGTACCCCGTGTCCGTCACCCTGATCACCACGCTTTGGTCCTCGCACGAGGTGCTGACCAGGAGCGTGCCGCCGCCGGACATGGCTTCGCAGGCATTGAGCGAGAGATTCACGAACACCTGCTGGAGCTGGTTCCTGTCGCAGTTCACCACGGGGAGTTCCTCGGCGAGGTCCTGAACGATGACGATGTTCTGGAACGCCTCTCGTTTACCCAAGAGCACCAGGGTCTGCTGGATGATCTCGTTGATGTTCAGGTGGCTCTTCACCGACGGCGTTTCCCGGGCGAAATCGAGCAATCCGCGCACGATTTCGCGGGCCCGCTTGGTCTCCCGGATGATCAACTCCAGGTCCTCGCGGTCCTGATCGTCCATGTTCTCCTTCTCGCGCAGCAGGTCGGCGAAGGCGAGCACCCCGGTGAGCGGGTTGTTGATCTCATGGGCCACGCCGGCCGCCAGGCGTCCTACCGAGGCCAGTTGTTCGCTCCGGCCGATCTGCTGCCGCGTGGACCGCCGGAGCAGGTCCTCCCGCTCCTGGACGGCCTGGGCCATGCTGTCGACGGCCCGGCAGAGAATCCCCATCTCCCCTGGCGGGCGCATCCCGACCCGCGCGGCGAGGTCTCCGCCGATCACCTTCTGCGCCATCGTTACGACGTGGCGAATGGGCCGCAGCACCAGTTCGTTGGCCAGGCTGAGCAGCAGCAGGCTGGCCGACATCGTGACGACCACAATGGTCAGGATGACGGCGAAGATCACGTTTCGCTGATGGAGGAAGGGGGCCTGGAGAAGGCCCACGTACAACACGCCGACCACATGTTGGTTCGGATCGCGAATGGGCTCGTAGGCGGTGATGTACCAATCGGTGACCACGAAGGCGGGGGCTGCCCAGGTGCCGCCTTCGTCGAGCACTCGTTCGCAGACCGTGGCGCTAAGCTGGGTGCCGACTGCGCGGGTCCCGTCTTCCGTCATGACGTTTGTTGAAATCCTCAGGTCGTCCTGGAAGATCGTCACCGTGCCGATATCCTTGCCGCGGTACATCTCATGCGGAAACACCTGCCGCTTGATCCCGTCGACGATCTCGTAGCGACGGTTCAGCAGATCGCCGGCGCAGAGAATGCCGACAAAACGGCCGTCGGCCGATTTCACCGGCACCGCGGCCGCGACGACCAGTCCTTCCGTGCGTACGCGGTCGGATGAGGGACGCGCGGCGGGGATGGGCACGATTTCAAAGCGGGCGCGCTCGGCCAGGTCGCCCCCCTCGGCCAACAGCCGTTCGCGCGACACCCGGAGGGTCCCCGCCACGAGTGTCTGCTCCCGCATCGCCCGGGCCACCAAGGGATCGCCGGACAGGTCGTCTCCGGTCTGCTCGTTGCTTGCACGGCACAGCACCCGCCCGGCAGGGTCCAGGATCTCCACGAAGTCGATCCGTCCGGCTGCCTGGAGTTCCCGCAGAATGGTCTTCAGCGCGGCCCGCTCGTCGTGCTCGACGGCTGCCGCGAGCATGCGGCCGAGCGATCTCCCTTTCAGCAGCGCCCCGATCTGGGCGATGTAGTTGTCGTAGGCGGTCCTTGCGGAGCTGAGGTTTCGGTGAACCCGTGTCTGGACTTCCCCCAGCCACACCCGACTCAGGTAGAAGAAGGTGATGAGCGAAAGCAAGGAGTTGGCCACGATAATCACGGCCACCGCCGTCGTCGTCAGCTTGAAGCGAATGGTCATGACGGGTTGCCTGACGTTGGAGGCCTCGTGGACTGTCGAAGGACGCCCGGATCGGTCTGCAACTGGCGTGCCAAATCAGGCAGTGAGGCGAATTGCACATGCCGGGGCCATCGGATACCATGAGAGGCGACATTCGGGGCCCCCCGCCTCGACGGACCTGCCGGGGCGCCCTGGCTTGGGCCTCCCTGCCTACCGAACAACTCCGGAGGAGAGTGACATGTCTCGATACGGTTTTTCGCGACGGGAACTGTTGAAAACGGGCGCCGCGGCCCTGGCCCTGCCGGCCGTGGTCCCAGGACACGTCTTGGGGCTCGAAGGGGCGGCCGCCCCGAGCGAAACGGTCCGCGTCGGCGTGATCGGCTGCGGCGGCCGCGCCCGGTTGATCAAGGAGGCGGCCGACGTGAAGCCTTTCCGGGTCGTGGCGGCCTGCGACTGCGAGCCGGGGCGGGCCGAAGCCTACGTCAAGGAGCTTTCCGGGGGAGCCAAGTGGGGAGTCTACGAGGACTTCCGCAAGATGTTCGAGAAGGAGAAGCTCGACGGCGTCATGGTCGAAACGACCACCCACGCCCGGGCCTATCTCGTCGTCCACGCCATGCTCGCCGGACTCGACGTCTACATCGAGAAGCCCATGTGCCTGACGATCGCCGAGGGCCGGGCCATGGTCAAGGCGGCCCGCAAGCTCAAGCGCGTTACCCAGGTCGGCACCCAGCAGCGTTCCATGCCGATCAACAACTGGGCCAGCGACCTGGTCAAGAACGGCGCGATCGGCAAGATCCTCACCGTGCTCGCCCCGAACTTCGTCGGGCCCGACCGGTGGACGAAGACCTCGACCAAGGACATCAAGGGACCGGTCGACGCCTGGTGGGACACCTGGACCAGCCAGGCCGAGCTCCGCCCCTACGCCCCCGAACTCCACCGCGGCTGGGCCCGCTGGTGGGACTACGACGGCGGCGGCCTCTGCTTCGGCGTGACCGGCTGGGGCACCCACTCCTACGACCAGATCAACCGCGCCCTGGGCACCGACGACACCGGCCCGGTCGAAGTGCTCCTCGAAGAACCGGTGGCCGTGCGCGACACGGGCAGGTTCGTCGGCCGGAAGACGGTCGGCGGCATGGTCGTCGGCGACACGGGCGACATCGACACCGGCACCGACTACCACGGCATGGCCAAGCTCAAGGGCCCGCGCGCCAAAGTGACCATGACCTTCGCCTCCGGCACGCAACTGAAGCTCCACCTCGATGGCGACCGCGGGCCGGGCCTGGGGGCGATCTTCGTGGGCGAGAAGGGGAAGATCGAGATCAACCGGAACAAGCTCGCCAGCAACCCGAAGGAGATCGTCCGCTCGCCCGACAACCCCGGCCCCAACCGCCGGCCCGAGACCTCCTATCACATCCAGAACTGGGTCGAGTGCATCAAGAGCCGCAAGCCGTGCAACGCCGACATCGAGATCGGCCTCCGCGCCACCACGCTCTGCTACCTGGTCAACATCGTGCGTGACGTAGGCCGGGTCGGCGAGGCCCTGAAGTGGGACCCGGTCGCCGAACGCTTCACCAACTGCGAGGAAGGCAACACCCTGCTGGACCGCACACGCCGCAAAGGCTACGAACTGCCGGAGGTCGGCTGAGGCGGCCGGCTCAAGCGGAGGAATCCTTGGCCTCTCTCCCCTCTCCCGTTTCGGGAGAGGGGCAGGGGGGTGAGGGGAGATCATGGCAACCGTATACATTGAGACCACGATCGTCAGCTATCTCACGGCCAAACCGAGCAGCCAGGTCGTTGCTGCCGCCCGGCAGGTGCTCACGCGCCAATGGTGGGACCAGGACCGCCTCCATTACGATCTCGTCACATCACAGTATGTCTTGGACGAAGCTTCCCGCGGGGATTCACAATTCGTCAGGCTGCGCCTGGATGCCCTGACCGATATTCCCCTGCTGGACTTGCCCGATGATATTCCCGAGTTGGCGAGGGAACTGCTCGCTCGTTCGGTTCTTCCGCCCAAGGCCCGTCTCGACGCCCTCCATATTGCCGTGGCGGCCTTCCACGGCGTAGAATACCTTCTGACCTGGAACTGCACGCACATAGCCAACGCCAGAATCCTTCCACGCGTTGATGCAGCGCTTGGCGACCTCGGCTACCCAACGCCGGTGATTTGTACGCCGGAGGAGATGGTTGGCGATGCCTTCGCAATCGAATGAACCGCGGCCCGATTCGATCGTCACCGATTTGCACGCCATCCGTGAGCAGATCCTCGCGGAATACGGCGGCGACTTGAAGAAACTCACTGCGGCCGCCCGCCAGCGGCAAGAATTGGCAGGCCGAACAATCCTCCGTCGCCGCGAGACGGCGTCCAAGAAGGCGTCGCACCCAACCTCGGCTGGGTCGGTCGGCGATCGGTAATGTGAGCAAGTAAAGAAACGCGAGGGCCGGATAGCCCTACCAGGAGGTTAGCTGGGCTTGCGTGCGGGAGGGGGCGGCGATTCCGACAGTCGGGCCAGCTTCTTGCGCAAGAACGCCACGCAGCCGGGTATTTGTGATTCCGAGAGGCTGTGGAGCAGCAGCGGGCCCTTGAAGCCGTAGGCGTGGAGCAGGGCGACGTAGCGGTCGTAGTCCAGGCGCCCGTGGCCGGCCGGCTCGTGGCCCGCGTCGCCGTCGTGGCTGAGGTCCTTGGCGTGCGCCAGGACGATGTCCTTGCCGATCAGCGCGAATGCCTCGTCGAGGATTTCGCTCATCCGGGCCGGTTCGCCGGCGTGGAAGATATTCGCGGCGTCCATGGTGACCTTCAGGTGCGGCGAGCCGATCTCATCCATCAAACGCCGTGACTTCTTCGCCGAATCGACCACGTTGTTGACCTCCGGCTCGAAGGCCAGGACGGCGTCGGCCTGCTTGGCGATCCGGACCGCATCGCGCATGCAGGCGACCATGTCGCGTCACGCCTCGGGCGAGTCGTTGTTGCCGATCCCGGAACGGTCTGTCTTTGTCATGGGGCACTTGATGGAATGGACAGGTGTTGGTCGAACCACTGGAGGACGGCGGCCCGCATGGTGGGAGTCTCTTCGTGGCCGCAGTCTTCCAGTTCAATGCGGCAGTCCGCCTCCCGCCCGAATTTGCGGTACAGCGGCAGAAGGTGCTCGCGGATCCTTTCGACGCCGGCCGGCGGCGTGAGCAAGTCTCTCCGCCCGTTGAAGCTCAAGTGGGGACGCGGCACGATCAATTCGCAAATCTCCCGGGCCTGGAAGTGCTTCAGCAGGCCGGGGACGTAGTAGTAGATGCCGTGGCCGACGAGGTTGTCGATCCGGATCAACTCTTCGTAGTCGGTCAGGCAGCAGAGGTTCGCCGAGCAAGCGATCCGCGGATCGAGCGCGGCGAGCCACCACGCCTTGGTGGAGCCCATGGAGATGCCGAAGGTGCCGATTCGTTTCGGGTCGACCTCGGGCCGGCCCCTCAGGTAGGTGACGGCCTGCAACTCGTCGAAGAGCATCATCCCCCAAAGCACTTGGCCTTGCCAGAGCATGAACTTGAAGGCGTCGTGCTCGCCTCGGGCGCCGTCGGGCTTGCGTTTGCGGCCCGAGAAGCACCAACTGTCGAGGGCCAGGGTCACCAACCCCTTTTCGACGCAGACGGGCGCGTAAGGCTTGAGCACGTCGCGGCCGACCAGCAACTCTTCTTTGCCAAGGTCGTAGTTCCCGCCGTGGGCGTGGAGGTACAGGAGCCCGGGCGCCGGATTGCGGCGCTTGGCAGGGATCAGGAGGATCGCCGGCACGGGCTCCAGGCCGTTCAGGTCCAACTCCAGGTGCTCCAACGTGTAGCCGGGCCCCTGTTCGGACTTCACGAGCCGAGCCTCGGGCGCCCGGCGCGGGGGCAAATCGCCCAGCAATCCCCATAGCTCCTGGCGGCGTTTCGCCTGGTGGGCCGCAAGCCGCTCCGCAGTGCCGAAGTCGTCGCCTGTGGCAGGCATGGCTCTCTCCCGGAACGAGGATCTTGGTTTTCCATTCTCCACCACCGGTGGGTGGAGAACAATGCTCGCCGCCGGTGGGGCGACATTTCCTGGCAGGAGGTCCCCTCTGCCTGACGGGACCTGGCGGTCCGCCAAGAGCAACTTGTGGCACAGCCGCCCTCGGCTGTGCGGAATTACGGACAGCCGAGGGCGGCTGTCCCACATACGCCGAGGTTGTTCTTGAACGCCCACCCACCATGGCGTTCCGGCTCTTCCGAGGGGGGGACTGCGTTGAGAACGACCGGTGACCGGGATCGGTAGGGCAGCCGAACGGACCTTCCGGCCGATTGTCCCTGGGCGGACTCATTCCCGGGGGCCTTTTGTATGCTAGATACACTCAGGAGAGGAGTTCCCGTCCGGCGGGACCCTAGGGGGGAGTCACTCTGGACTTGGCGTAGCGGCATGATCGTCATCGTCGGGTGTGTGGTCGTTGTGGGGGCCGTGCTTCTGGGGTTTACCTGGGCGGGCGGCCACGTGGCTGCGCTGATCCATCCTTCGGAGATCGTAACCATCGCGGGGGCGGCTCTCGGGGCGCTGATCGTGATGTCGCCCAAGAAAGTCCTGGTCGATCTGTTCCGGGGCATGATCCAGTGCGTGAAGGGAACGCCCTACAACCAGCGGACCTACGAAGAGCTGTTCAAGGCGCTCTACGACTTGTTCCGGCTGGCCCGGCGCGAAGGGCTGATCGTCCTGGAGGCCCACCTGGCGTCGCCTGAGGAGAGCTCCATCCTCACGAAGTACCCCCTGATCGCCAAGAATCATCACGTGACGGAATTCCTCAGCGGGGCGCTGACGCCGCTGATCGAAGGGACCGTCCGGCCCGAGCAACTTCCTGCCCTGCTGGAGACCGAGATCAAAGTCATCGAGGAGGAGCATCACGCTCCTCTCGGAGTGCTGTCGAAGACGGCCGACGCCTTGCCCGGCTTCGGCATCGTGGCCGCCGTGCTGGGGATTGTGATTACGATGGGGGCGATCGACGGTCCGGTCGAGGAGATCGGCGAGAAGGTCGGCGCCGCCCTGGTGGGGACGTTCTTGGGGATCTTGTTGTCGTACGGGTTCTTCGCGCCGCTTGCGGTGCGGTTGGAGTTCCTCGGCATGGCCGAACTCTCCTTCTTCCGCACCATCGCGTCGAGCATCCAGGGCTTCGCCAACGACCTGCCTCCGAAGGTGGCCGTGGAGCAGGCTTGCCGCGGCGTGGCCTCGGAGATGCGGCCCTCCCGGGCGGATCTGGATGAGCTGTTCGCGGCCGTCGAAGCATCGTGAACGCGGGGATTAGGGATTAGGGATTAGGGATTAGGGATTAGGGATTGGGGATTAGGGATTGGGGATTGGGGATGAGAATCTGTTCCGGGGCAGACCCGCGTGGCGGGCGGGCTTGCCCGCCGGTGGGGCGTGTCAGAGATCTCACACCAAACTCCAATCCCTAGTCCCTAATCTCCAGCCCCTGATCGAAAAAGAGGACTACGCATGGCAGGCCACGGGGGAGGAGCTTGGAAGGTGGCCTACGCGGACTTCGTGACCGCGATGATGGCCTTCTTCATGGTGATGTGGATCACGGCCCAGAGCAAGCAAGTCAAGCAGGCCGTCGCGCATTACTTCAACGAGCCCACCCGATCGAAGAGCAAGGACGATCCCGAGGCCATGCCGCAAGGTCCCGGCGATGGCTCGAAGGGGAAACCCGACACGGGGCTGCTCCCTCCGGGCCGCGAATTGGGCGTACCGGGCCTCAAACGGCTGGTCAAGGAGGGGAACGAGGGGACCGGCGTACGGAAACGGAACCTGACGGTGATTCACTCGTTGGACCGTTTCATGGACGGGACCATCGTCCCCTTCCCCGAGGACTCGGCCGACCTGACCGACCCGGCCAGGAACACGCTCAAGCAGGTGGTGCCCCTGATTCTCGGCAAACCGCACAAGATCGAGATCCGCGGGCACGCCACCCGCCGCCCCTTGCCACCGGGAAGCGCCTATCGCGACGCGTGGCAACTCTGTTACGCCCGGTGCCTGGCCACCATGGAGTACCTCCGGCAGTTGGGCATTCCCCCCGAGCGCATGCGGCTGAGTCAGGCCGGCGTGTTCGAGCCCTACTCGATTCGCGTCGACCCCGAACGGCAGCGTCTGAACGACCGCGTGGAACTGTACGTCCTCAGCGAGACGGCCGCGGACCTCATGGGAACGCGCGAGGAACGCGACGAGCGATTCAAGACGCCGTGAGCACGATCCGAAGCACCGCTTTCGCCACGGTGGAGGCTGTAGGGTGGGACGAGCTTCAGCGCAGTCCCATAGGCATCAAGTTGAGGATAACGGCCGGTGAATCGGGTGTAAGAAAGGAAAAAGAGGGAAAAAGGGAGAAGTGGGAAAGGGCATGTTTCCTGATTGAGGTCGCCAACATCCCCAAAAAACCTCCTTTCCCATTTCCCCCTTTTTTTTTCCTTTTTCCTTTCTCACACCCTTAGACATTTCCCCTTCTGGGACGTCATTCGGCTGAACACTTGCGCAATTTCAGGTCCGAACGCGACGAATTTGCCAATTCTGCCGGAAGGCACAGACGATGCAATGAAGTGGACTTGTATCGAACGGAGTCGAGCAATGAGCCGTTTCCACGTTTGGGGAATAGTCACCATCCTGGCGGGGGTCTCTTCGCCCGTATGGGCACAGGGTCTTTACGGGGCCCCCGAAATGGTCCGGCTCCACCCGGGGGCAGTCCAGTCGGGATCGCCGAACGCACCTCTCGGCTCGTCGAGTGGATACGGACCCGTGCAGTCCCAGTACCAGGCGCCCGCCCAACCGGCCTCCCGGCCGTATTCACGGACCGCGGCCGTGGCCTCGCGTCCCGGATGGTCGGGCACCGCGCCGGGGCAATCGACTTCGGCATTTGCCGGGAACGACGATTCCGGCCATGCAGGCCGCACCATGGCCACGATTTCTCCGGGGGCGGCTTCCGTTTCCAACGGCACGCTCGGATCCATGTCGCCCGACGTCTCATCGCCCCAGCCGACGCCGTATCCGGGAATCGCGTCCGGGGCCGGATGCGGGGGCCCGGGCTGCGGCGACTCCTGCTCAGGCCCCGTCTGTGGGTTCGAGGACCCGCAGTGCTACCAGCCGATGTGGTACGTCTCGGGCAACGGGTTCATGATGACCCGCGCCAATGCCAACGGAGTCGCCACCACGTACAAGACCGGCAATTTTCCGAACCACATGCTGATGCAGACGACCGACGCGGAGGTCGATTGGCGAGGCGGGTACGAGGGCAAGGTCGGCGTCCGTTTCGGACCGGGGCGCCGCTGGGCGATTGAGGGGGGCTGGTGGGCCGTCGACGGCTTCCAGGGCGGCGACGGCTTCGCCGCATCCTCGCTCGTGCCGGCCAACACGCTGAGCACGCCGTTGGTGGTCAACGGAATCGAGTTCGGCGGCACGGGCGGCGACTACTTCTTCAACACGGCCTCCGAACACCGCCTGTGGCGAAAGAACCAGGTACAGAACGCGGAAGTCAGTCTCGTCTGCTGGTCCGGCGGCGATACTCCCGGCTCTTGCTCCCCGTTCGACATCGCCTTGATCGCCGGTCCCCGCTACTTCGTGTTCGAGGAGGAACTCGGATTCGGCTCGCTGGCCAACGGGGGAAGTTGGGGAGGGCGCGGCGGCCTCGACGAGGCCTACCTTCAAGAACGGATCAGCAATACGCTCATCGGCGGCCAGATCGGGTTCGACGCCGGGTGTCACCTCGGGAGCATGTTCCGCGTCTACTTCGCGCCGAAATTCGGCATCTACAACAACCATATCGTGGGGGACTTCCTTGCCGTGCGGGGCGACGGCACGGCGGCGACGCCCACCGCTGCCAGCGGCGTAACCGGCACCTATCCCGTCCGTGCCGACAAGGACGTCTTCTCGTGCCTCACTCAGATCGACACGGGCATCGAGTGGAGGTTCCATCCCCGGTGGTCGGCCTTCATTGGATATCGCTTGGTGGTGGCGACCGGCATCGGCCTGGCCGACCATCAGATCCCCGCCGATACCGTCGACATCCCCGCCTTGTCCACCGTGAAGCACAACGGCGACCTGCTCCTGCACGGCGGAGTGGCGGGCCTCGCGGTTCAGTTCTGAGTCGGGAGGTCAGCGGGCTGCCGTCGCGTTGGGAGGGCGAGGC
>Ga0067045_1029072_pt1 | contig 24133 bp, 20 predicted proteins | sample TerdegcTABiofilm_FD_59184 | JGI IMG/M metagenome (GOLD analysis project Ga0067045, IMG submission 59184) | Combined Assembly of (Gp0054472, Gp0054536) Wastewater bioreactor microbial communities from Singapore -Terephthalate degrading... | reverse complement strand
GTTTTTAAATATTCCCCAGCAGACTGCCCAATATTCCCTATCGATTGTATGATTTGCAAACTGTCGTGCTAACTGGGCATGTGTCCATTCATCCTTTGCAATCAACAATAAACCACTTGTATCCTTATCAATACGATGAACAATTCCAGGCCTTCCCGGTTCATTAAGTTTACTAAGTTTTTTTGTATGATGTAATAACGCATTTACCAGTGTGCCTGAATAATTACCGAGTGATGGATGTGCTACCATTCCCGGAGGTTTATTTACAATAATTATATAATCATCCTCATAAACAATATTAAGCGGAATGTCTTCCGGTTCTGTATCTTCCGGACGAGGTGAAATAGGAATAGTAAGTTCTATAACTTCACCCGGCGAGAGTAAATAATTTGCTTTTACAATTTTGTTATCAACAGTAACAAGGTTAGCTTTAATCAGTTTTTGAATTCGGGATCGGGAGGCGTTTTCAACAGAGTTAGCAAGATAGACATCAATTCTTTCTTTCTTTTTTCCCTCCGGAAGTGCAATCCTAATTTTCTTCTCTGTTATTATCTTGGACATTAATTTTTACAGTGTCATTCATTTCTAAATTACTTGTTTCAGAGATATTTAATTCATTTGTAGATTCAGGATTATTGACCGGCTGTAAAATTTCTTTTTCGGCTACCGGTTCGGTTCGATGGAAAATAAGCAAAATGATTACACCAACGGTAACTGTTGCATCTGCAATATTGAATATTGGCCAGCGATCAAATGTTTTACCAAAGACTGTAAAGTCGAAGAAATCCACATTAAAGAAATCTACTACTCTACCATAAAAAATTGGAGCGTAATCGTAAAATACTCCATATAAGGCTCTATCAATTAAATTTCCGATGGCACCGCCAAGTATGAAAGCAAGCGCTAATCGAATAATAAATCTTTGATGACGTGATTTGTAGAGGTAATAAAAAATTCCAATACAAGCAAAAAGAGTAAAGAGCGATAACAATAGCTTAGATGATTCACCGACCTCAATTCCGAATGCAAGTCCGGGATTTTCAACAAAAGTTATTTTGAAAAAATCTCCAATTACATTAATACTCTGGCCATAATACATACCATCAACATGAATATTTAAAAGGGGAATTGTTCCCCCTTTTACTAAAAACTTAGTAATTTGATCAGCGATAACAATGAACAGTGTTGAGTATAATACTTTCACAAGATTCTCAATTCAATATACAATTATGTTTTCATCTTTTGTTTAACTTGCAGACAATGCTGTGTATGCGGAACAGCCATTAATCTTTCCTTCGGTACTAAAGGACAGGTCGGGCAAAGGTATTGTGGTTCGTCAATACATTCAATACAAATTCCATAGGTACCGTTTTCAATTCTTTGCAATGCATCATCTAAATAACCAAGAAATTTATTTTCACGCTGCGCCCACAAATATAATTTTTCTCTTTCCATTGCATCCGTTCCCTGCTCAGCCATATGAAGTGAATAAGGAGAGTTTTCATTAACATACTGTCCGGTTGTCGGGTCCATCATCTGATCTTTAAGAGCTTGTAATTGCTCAATAATTTCTGTCCGCTTTTCATTAATTACCCTTCTGAAATCTTCCAGATCCTTTTTAGAATAACCCTGAATTTTTCTAACCCTTTTGGTTGGAGAAATAACTTCTACGTGTTTACTACGATTAGTTTTTACAGCTGCTTTAGGTTTAGCAACTTTTTTTACCTTTGTAACTTTTTTAGGTTTACTAACTTTTTTAACCGTAGTTTTTTTAGCAGCTGGTTTGGTCTTTTTCTTTTTATCTACTTTTTTTGCCATAGTGCCTCCAAAAATTAATTTCTTGCTTTAACTATTGTAATAATACAATCATATTCACCTATTTTCCAATCCTGTTTATAACCATCATTAATCTTAGTTTTATTAATACTCTCAGCCAAAACTTCATTTGCAATATAATCAGAAAACTTATCAATATAATTAAGTAAATTTTTATCTCCTTCTACAGCAAGAATTATCCGATCAACAACATCCAATCCGGAATCTTTTCTCATATTTTGAACGCGATTAACAAATTCTCTTGCATATCCTTCGGCAATCAGGTCTTCGGTTAACTCAGTATCAATTGCAACAGTAACACCTTCTTCGGTTTCAACAAGCCATCCTTCAATTTCATGACTAATTATCTCAACGTCATCACGGGATATTTTTACCGATTCACCTTCAATTGTAAGTTCATACTCACCATTGGCTTCTAAGGATTTGATAGCGTTTTTATCTAATTCTTTTATTGCCGCAGAAAGTGCCTTTACAAGCTTACCATATTTAGGACCGATAGCTTTAAAATTCGGTTTTGCCGATTTATTTACAATTCCCGAATCATCTTCCAGAGCAATTAATTCTTTTACATTTATTTCTTCAAGTACAACATCTTTCATTTTTTCCAGAGCATCACGTTTATTTTTATCAACCACAACCATAATTTTTTTAAGAGGTTGGCGGACTTTCAGATTATGTTTAGCGCGCATCGACCTTGTTAAATAAACAACACGCTGAGCAATGTCCATCTTTTCTTCAAGTTCAGTTTCGGAGTAAGTCGGTTCCGGAAATTTTGTTAGATGAATAGATTCCGATTTTTCCAACTTTGAAACTGAATTAAGACTCTGGTACAATTCTTCCGCTACAAACGGAATAAAAGGTGATGATAATTTTGCAATTGTAATCAGGCATTCATACAACGTCTGATAAGCAGATAACTTATTTTTATTTATTTCCGATTTCCAGAATCTTCTTCTGCTTCTTCGAACATACCAGTTTGATAATTGATCGATAGTAAAATTAGAAATCTGACGCGCTGCTTTTGTAACATCATACTGATTCATCAATTCTTCATATTCTTTAACAAGAGAACTCAACTTCGAAATAATCCATCTATCAATTTCAGGTCGCTCGTTATATGGTATAAGCGGTTCGTTGAAATTAAACTTGTCGATATTAGCATAAAGTGTAAAGAATGAATAAGTGTTCAATAATGTTCCAAAGAATTTTCTCTGCACTTCCATTATTCCGTCTTCGTCGAACAAAGTCGGTTTCCATGGAGGACTTGTAGTTACAAGATACCACCTTGTTGCATCGGCACCATACTTATCGAATAGAATGAATGGATCAACAGTATTACCCCGGCTCTTGGACATCTTTTGACCTTCTTTATCCAGTATCAATTCATTAACAATTAGGTTCTTAAAAGTAACGCTATCAAAAAGCATTGTGCCAATTGCATGCAGTGTATAGAACCAACCTCTGGTTTGATCGATACCTTCGCAAATAAAATCGCATGGATAATTTTTCTTAAACAACTCTTGGTTCTCAAACGGATAATGAAATTGTGCAAAAGGCATTGCACCGCTATCAAACCATACGTCAATCAATTCAGGAGTTCTTTTGTAAATTTTTCCGTTTCTTTCGAACTTAACATCATCCACAAAAGGTTTATGCAGATCAATTTCATTTTCAGGAAGATCTTTTACAGAAATTCTTTTGCCATCTCTTTCAACAAATCCATCTTTCAATTCATTAATTGAACCTACACAAATCATGTCTCCATCATTATTCAACCAAATAGGGAGCGGAGTACCCCAGTATCTATCACGTGATAAGGACCAGTCCTTGTTTTCTTCAAGCCAATTACCAAAGCGGCCGGAGCCAACTTCGGGCGGACACCAATTAATTGTATTGTTTAATTCAATCATTCTTTTAGCAACTTCTGTAGTTCTTATATACCAGCTATCGCGAGCATAGTAAATAAGTGGATTATCACAACGCCAGCAATGTGGATAAGAGTGGAGATAATCATTCGTAGCTCTATAAATCAAACCTCTTTCTTTTAGATTCCTGATAATATCCGGATCAGCGCCCTTTTCTTCAGTTGTTTCAAATTGAATAGTCTTAACAAGTCGTCCGGCAAAATCAGTAACCTGATCGGTAAATCTTCCGCTCTTTGTAACAGGTTGAAGAAATGGTAAATCAAATTTCTTTGATACTTCATAGTCATCTGCACCAAATGCTGGGGCAATATGAACAACACCGGTTCCATCTTCTGTGCTAACAAAATCACCCGGAATAATATACCATGCTTTTTTATCAACAGGGATATAAGAAAAAAGAGGTTCATAATTTCTGAATAATAACTTCTCCCCTTTTAACTCTTCCAGTACAGAATAATCTTCTTTAATAACAGTTAATCTAGCTTTAGCCAGATATAAAACACCATGTTTCTCATGTTGAATTTTTACATAATCGATTTCAGGACCAACAGCAAGTGCAACATTTGAAATTAAAGTCCATGGTGTAGTTGTCCAAACTAATACTGAAGCATCTTCATCCTTTAGTTTGAATTTAACAAATACACTCGGGTCTTGAACATCGTCATATCCTAAAGCTAATTCATGTGATGAAAGTGGTGTTTCGCAATGAGGACATTGAGGGACAATTTTAAAGCCTTTATAAATCAGACCTTTCTTAAAATATTCTGATAAAGCCCACCATACAGATTCAATGTATTCATTTGTACAGGTAATATACGGGTCATCAAGGTTGATCCAGTAACCCATCCGTTCTGTAAGGGTACGCCAACCTTCTTTCATTTCTATATGATGATAGACAAGGTCTTTGGCTTTCTTATTAAACTCTGCAACACCATATTTTTCAATATCGGATTTTTGAGTAAATCCAAGATCTTTTTCAAGTGCAATTTCAATTGGTAATCCGTGAGTATCCCATCCGGCTTTTCTGTGAACTCTATAACCTTGCAAGGTTTTATAACGGCAAACTAAATCCTTTAATGTTCTTGCCATTACATGATGTATTCCAGGTCGGCCATTAACTGTAGGAGGACCTTCGTAAAACGTGAATGGTTTATTCTCATCTCTTGACGAAATACTCTTCTCAAAAATTTTATTCTCTTGCCAGAACTTGAGAACTTTTTCTTCGATTTCGGGATAATTAATTTTATCGCCTAATTGTTTAAACATCTTTTATCTCTATACTTGAATTGTTATTAATTTACTGAGTAATCGTAAAAATAGAATGGGATTAGGGATTAACTATTCTTCATCCGATTCATATTTTTTGATCAAATCTTTTTCAGCGGAAATAAATTCCTTAAGTCTAATCTCTATTAAATTTTTCCGTTCAATCATATCATCAATAGTTTGTTGAGTTTCATAAAGCATCTGTTCGGATTTAAGTCGGGCATCTTCAACAATCAATTTAGCTTCGCGCTGTGTATTAGCCATTAATCTTCTAACTTCTTCCAATTTATTTTTATTTCCGTCCCCTTCTTTTTGCAAAATAATTAACTCAGAAATTGCCATGCCAAAAAATGCCATTGAGCCAAGAGTAATATTTCGAAGAACGTAGAGAATCATATTTTCAACAATTAATTCACTAAGACCGAAATATTCACTAAAAATTGAAACAAGAATAATACTTATGAATGCCGAAGCAACAATAACAGAAAAGATTACTTTTCCTCCATGATTATACCCCAAGGTTTTATTCATCAACCATCCGCAAGCAAAAGAGAAAACTGATAGAACAAACCAAACAGAAAAATTCTGGTATCCAGCTCTGAAAAGATCCGTGCTTAAGAAATTTGAGGCAAACATTATAATTGCCAATAATCCGGCAGTAGCATAGTAAATTGATTTTCTCTGTGTCATAATGCTTTAATTACCTCTTTCATAATCAAGGTCATTTTGGGTTCGGCAGTCATAGCAGTAGAAATAATTTCTTTTACATCAACAGGTTTTAATGAATCAGGAAAACACTCATCCGTAATAATGCTAAAACCTAAAACGCGCATACCGGAATGAACAGCAACAATATTTTCGGGCACTGTTGACATACCAACAACATCAGCACCGATTGCTCTCAAAAATCTGTATTCGGCTCTTGTTTCAAGATTTGGTCCCGGTACTGCAACATAAACTCCTTTTTGAACACGTATTCCGTTTTTGAGTGCAATTTGTTCAGCAAGATTTATTAATTCGGTACTATAAGGTTCGCTCATATCGGGGAATCTCGGTCCGAATTCATCTTCATTCTTTCCAATCAACGGATTATCACCCAACAAATTAATGTGATCAACCATCAACATAATATCACCAAGTCGGAAGATTGGATTCATCCCACCGCAAGCATTGGAAACCAACAAAGTATTAACACCAAGCTTTTTCATTACACGGACGGGATACGTAATTTGTTTCATTGTATATCCTTCGTAGTAATGAAATCGACCTTGCATTGCAACCACATCTTTACCATTTATTTTGCCAAAGATCAATTTACCCTGATGCGACTCAACAGTTGACAATGGGAAATGAGGAAGTTCAGCGTAATCAAATTGATGTTCTATTTCAATTTCTTTTACTAATCCTCCCAACCCGGTGCCAAGTATTATCCCGATGGGATATTCTTTGTTAGTTTTTTTCCTGATGACACTTAATGTTTCATTTATCATTGATGTAAGTTCGCTCATAGCAATTTCTCCAGAATGTCATCCACATTAATATCGGATTGCTCAATTTTTTTAGTTTCCTGTTTAGGTGTTTCTTTTTTATGAACCTTTTTTGTCTCAATATTTTCTACATTAAATTCAAGAAGACTTGCTTGAGTATCAATCATAGCTTTCAACCTGGAGACCAAAAGTTTTTTCTCTTCTCTCAGTTTAAGAACAGAATCACGAATTGAATTTGCATTCTCTTTAGCTTTTTCAATCAACTGAGCCGCCTTAAGTTCTGCTTCTTTTAACATAAGTGCAGATTGTTTTTTAGCAGATTCCAATGCTTTGGTTGTAGATTCTGTTGCATTCAACATTGCACTTTGTAAGTTCTTTTCAATCTTTCTAAATTCTTTAATCTGTTCTTCGTTTCGTTCAATTTCTGTTTTCAGTTTTTCATTTTCCTGTTGAAGGCGTTCAAACTCATCAGATAATTTTTCGAGGAACGCTTTTACTTCGTCTTTATCGTATCCGCGTACAGATTTATTGAATTCCTGATTTTTAATACCAAATGGAGTGAATTTCATTTCAATCCGATTTATTAATTGGTGTAATTTCTTTCGCCGAAAATTGCAGTTCCAATTCTCAGCATTGTAGAACCTTCTTCTATTGCAATATCAAAATCATTTGTCATTCCCATCGAAAGCTCTTTCAATTCAAATCCGCGATTATTCATTTTATCAAATAAATTTTTCAAGCTGCTAAAACAATTCCTTATAATACTTTTATCAGTTGTATAAGGAGCCATCGTCATCAAACCGATTAAATTAAGATTCAGCGATTGTTTGCAAAACTCTGCAGTTTCATAAATTTCTTTTTCGTCACTCAATCCAAATTTTGATGCTTCCAATGATGTATTAATTTCTAAAAGTATATTCTGATTTTTTGAAATCGATTCAGCTTTTTTATTAATTTCTTCTGCCAATTTAATTGAATCAACAGAGTGAATAAACCGGGCACTTTTAATTACATATTTTACTTTGTTCGTTTGCAAGTGACCAATGTAATGCCAGTTAAAATCACCGGTAATCAATTCGGATTTATCTCTTAATTCCTGAGCTTTATTCTCACCCAGATCTGTTAAACCGGCATTTAATGCTTCCCGAATTATTTCCACAGGTTGAGTTTTAGAAACTCCAATCAATCTTATTTCAGAACGATTTCTGCCAATTTTATGGCAAATCCTATCAATTTCTTCATTAATCCGCTTTAGATTTTCAGCAATCATATCTTAAAATTAAGGGTGAAAAGCTATCCCTTTTGTTTCTAAAAGTCAATGAAATACAGGTGTAAATATAATGAAAAAGGGACTATGCTATAGTCCCTTTCCAGTTATCTGAAGCTAAATTTATTTCTGATTAACTACATCCGGTAGTAGCGCCGCATGTTGTACATTTCAAGCATGTACCGTTTCTTACCATTGTCATACTCTGGCATTCGGGACATATATCGCCGGTATAACCTCTTTCACGTGCTTTTGCTACTGGATCGTTAAGTGTAATCATTTTTATTTTGGCTTTGGTAGACTCGTCATTATTATTTGAGAAGTCATCAGTTATTCTGTGATGATCCAGTTCAATTGTTTTCTCGCTAACAATTTCTTCAGATTCAAAATCCGGTTCGGCAACTGAACGGTAATCACCTTTCATGGAAATTTCATCATCTTCAACATGAGAAAGGTCATTGCGGTTAAGGTATGTAACGGCTAACTCTCTAAAGATATAATCGATAACTGAAGTTGCCATTTTGATTCGCTTATGACCTGATACAACTCCACTTGGTTCAAATCGTGTGAAGACGAAAGCATCTACAAATTCTTCCAGCGGAACACCGTGCTGTAAACCGAGTGAAATTGAAATTGCAAAACAGTTCAATAAACTTCTAAATGCAGCCCCCTCTTTATGCATATCGATAAAGATTTCACCTAACTGTCCATTATCATATTCACCTGTTCGAATATAAACTGACTGACCATTAATTTTTACTTTTTGAGTGTAACCTGTTCTTCTATCCGGTAGTCTGCGTCTCTTTGCAATGTATCGATGAATAATTCTCTCAGCAATTTTTACAATATCATTTTCCTCTTTCTTTTCTATTAGATCTTCAATTTCCTCTTCGGTCATTGAGTTGAGAGGTTGGGATAGCTTAGAACCGTCCCTGTAAAGCGCATTAGCTTTGCAACCTAACTTCCATGACTGATAGTATGCATACTTAATATCTTCTATCGTAGCATTGTTAGGAAGATTAATTGTTTTAGAAATTGCACCCGAGATAAAAGGTTGTGCCGCTGCCATCATAAAAATGTGTGCATCCGGTTTAATAAATCTTGACCCCTTTTTGCCGCATTTATTTGCGCAATCAAAAACAGGATAGTGTTCATGTTTAAGGAATGGTGCGCCTTCAATTGTCATTGTTCCGCATACATAATCATTCGCAGATGCAATTTCTTCCTTGGAAAATCCTAATTCGGATAATAGATCAAAGTCAAAATCATTAATCCGTTCATCTGTAAATCCAAGATTTGTTTTTAGGAATCGATCACCGAGTGTGTATTTGTTAAATGCAAAACTTAATTCGAATACTGAAGGAAGCACAGATTCAATTTTATTTAGAATGTCATCTGTGAATCCTTTGGCTTTAAGAGACTCGTGATTTATGTAAGGACAACCAACAAGTGATCCCGCACCTTTTGCATACTTAACTATTTCTTTAATCTGATCTTCATTATAAGAAAGTTTTTTAAGTGCCGGCGGAATTGATTGATTAATTATTTTGAAGTATCCGCCTCCGGCAAGCTTTTTAAATTTTACAAGTGCAAAGTCGGGTTCAATTCCTGTAGTATCACAATCCATAACCAGACCAATAGTGCCGGTTGGAGCAATAACAGTTACCTGTGCATTCCGGAAACCAAATTTTTCGCCTAATTCAAGTGCCTGATCAGCATCTTCGCGTGCAGCTTGAAGAAGATCGGATGGACAGAATTCGGGATTAATTCCCATAGGATAAATTGTCAATCCTTCATATTCCTCTTTTGGAACATTGTAAGAAGCACGGCGATGATTCCGAATAACTTTTAACATGTGTTCTTTATTTTCTTCATAACGTGGGAATGGTTTAAGTTCTTTTGCCATTTCTGCAGAAGTTGCATAAGATTTCATGTGCATAATTGCTGTAAGAGCACCACAGATAGCAAAAGCTTCCTTACTATCATAAGGGATTCCCTGACGCATAAGTAATGACCCCAGGTTTGCATAACCCAAACCGAGTGTACGATACTCATAACTCTTAAGCGCAATTTCTTTACTTGGATACTGGGCCATAAGAACACTAATTTCAAGAACTATTGTCCATAATCTTGTGGCATGTCTGTATGCTTCTATATTGAACTGCTGAGTATCATCGTTATAAAACTTTACAAGGTTTAGTGATGCAAGATTACATGCAGTGTCGTCAAGAAACATGTATTCACTACAAGGATTCGAAGCGCGAATTGGTCCACTTGCTTTACAAGTATGCCATTCGTTAATAGTTGAATCGAATTGTAATCCTGGATCTGCACTCGACCAGGCAGCAAAAGAAATTTCATCCCATAACTTTTTAGCAGGTAAAGTTTTACATGGTTTCGGTTTTCTGTTTTCCTTAGCTGCTTTAGATTTTTCAACTCTCCAGTATAAATTCCAGTCGCTATCATTCAGTACAGCTTGCATAAATTCATTGGTAACACGCACTGAGTTGTTTGAATTTTGTCCGGCTACAGTTGCGTATGCTTCGGAATTCCAATCAGTATCATAAACCGGAAATTCAATCGACTTGAAACCTAATCGTGCAAGTTTGATTACTCTTTCAATATAATTTTCAGGTACACTAACTTTTCTTGCTTCTAGAATTGCTTTCCTGAGATGAGGATTTGTTCTCTTGTTGAAACGATCATTCTCCGGATGTTCTGCAAAACAAGCTTTCATAATATTATTAAGATGAAGATTGCAAAGTTTACTTCCAGCAACTAAAGCAGCAACCTTTTGTTCTTCAACAACTTTCCAGTTAATATATTCTTCAATATCAGGATGATCGATATCCAGAGTAACCATTTTTGCAGCTCGACGAGTTGTTCCGCCGGATTTTATAGCACCGGCAGACCGATCGCCAATCTTGAGAAACGACATCAAACCCGAAGACTTCCCGCCTCCGCTTAAAGGTTCATTGATACCACGGATATCAGAAAAATTTGTACCTGTGCCTGAGCCATATTTAAATAACCGCGCTTCCCTGACCCATAAATCCATTATACCGCCTTCATTAACAAGATCATCTTTAATGGATTGAATAAAACATGCATGTGGTTGTGGATGAGTATATGCATCTTCAGAAAATGTTAATTGCCCTGTTTCATAATTAACATAGTAGTGACCTTGCGAGGGACCATTTATTCCATAAGCCCAATTTAAACCTGTATTAAACCACTGTGGTGAATTTGGTGCTGAAAATTGTGAGGCAAGCATATACATGTGTTCATCATAAAAAGCTTTGGCATCATCTTCAGAATCGAAGTAACCGGCTTTCCATCCCCAGTAAGTCCATGTTCCGGCTAATCTATGAAAAACCTGACGTGCATCGGTCTCCGATCCGAATCGATCTTTCTCCGGTAACTCTTCAAGAGTTTTTGTATCAGGTGCGGATGGTTGAAGCCATCTTGGAACATTATCTTCTTTTATCTTCCTTAGTAATCTTGGTACTCCGGCTTTTCTAAAATACTTTTGTGCTAAAACATCTGTTGCAACTTGCGACCATTCCTTAGGAACAAATACATCTTCCATTCTAAAAACAATAGAGCCATCAGGATTTTTAATTTCTGATGTACGTTTTACAAATTCTATTGATTCAAGTGGGTCCTTACCCGAAACGGTAAACAAACGATTAATCTTCATTTAGTCTCCAATCTTTCTTCAGTTTCGGTAAACAAAACTTGTTATTTATTATTTATAAATATTTTTTTAATGAACTATTCGAGTGGGGCGAGCAACTTAAAGAAAAAATATTTTTTAAGCAATCATTTAAGTAAACTTTTAAAAAATTATTCATTTGTTTTATTATTTACTTGAAAGCAATATAAGAAATAATTGTTTGAAGAAAATATTGTTTTTTTCTTTAATTTTATTAAAGGGATTTACATCACAATTATAATGGTGCTCAAATGAAGATAGAACGCTCCGCTGGAATTTTATTACATCCAACATCATTACCCGGTAAATTTGGCATTGGTGATCTTGGTCCGGAAGCATATAAGTTTGTAGATTTTATGAAAGCAGCCGGTCAAACTCTTTGGCAGGTTTTCCCTCTCGGGCCTACGGGGTATGGTGATTCACCTTATCAATCCTTTTCAACATTTGCGGGTAACCCTCTTATTATTAGTCCTGAATTACTTTTTCAAGAAGGTTTATTGGATAAACACCATATTGAAAATCCTCCCTCTTTCAATCCAACTAAAATTGATTTTGGAAGTTTGATCGAATATAAAACAACATTACTAAAAAAAGCATATGAAAAGTTTTTGGCACTCAATAGAAAATTAGAAGAAGAGTGTAGAGAATTTTGTAGCGATAACAGTTACTGGTTAGAAGATTATTCATTATTCATGGCAGTAAAAAATTATCACAATGGAATTGTATGGTCACAATGGGATAATGAAATTGCATTCCGGAAAGGAGATGCATTAAAAGTCTGGAAAGAAAAATTATTATACGAAGTTAACTACCATAAATTTGTTCAGTTTATGTTCAACAAGCAGTGGAAAAATTTAAGAGATTATACTCACAAAGCCGGCATAAAAATAATCGGGGATCTACCAATTTTTATTGCATACGATAGTTCCGATTTATGGTCTAACAAAGAACAATTTACTGTAAGAGAAGATGGATCACTTGAATTTGTTGCGGGAGTACCGCCTGATTATTTCAGTGCAACGGGTCAGTTATGGGGTAATCCATTATATAAGTGGAAAGTAATGGAGAAAGATAATTTCAGCTGGTGGCAAAAGAGAATTTCCAACTTGCTAAAACTCGTTGATATTATTAGAATAGATCACTTCCGAGGATTAGATGCTTATTGGGAAATACCCGGTGGTGCCGAAACTGCAATTAATGGAAGATGGGTAAAAGCACCCGGCGAAAAACTTTTTACTACTATAATGAAAAATTTAGGCGAGATTCCGGTAGTTGCAGAAGATCTTGGAGTAATTACTCCTTCTGTTGAAGCATTGAGAGATAAATTTGAATTCCCGGGAATTAAGATTCTTCAATTTGCTTTTGGTGACAATATGGAAAAGAAGTTTTTACCTCACAATCATATTCGTAATTGTGTTGTTCATACCGGATCACACGATAATGAAACCACAAGAGGATTTTTTGAATCAGAAAAGAAAAAAGGATCGGGAATTTATGAATGGGCTCAGAATTATCTTAATTACTATGGTGATGATATTGTTTTTGAATTAATCAAAACTTCTTATGCTTCTGTTTCGAACATAGTTGTTATTCCTATGCAGGATATTCTAAATCTTGGAAATGAAGCACGAATGAATATGCCTTCAACATTAGGTGGAAATTGGACGTGGCGTTTTACTTGGGATCAGATTCCTGCTAATTTAGCATCTACTTATAAAGAATTGACCGTTTTGTATGAGCGTCCACCATTAAAAAAGAGTGAGCCGTTTGAAATAGAAATTGATGAGGAATAAAAGAAAGGGCTGCCAAATTGCAGCCCTTTTAGGATAATTTACTTAGCTAAAAGTTTTTCAATTGCAGAAGTAACTTCTTCACTTTCTGGTTTAACTTTACTTCTGAATCTTGCTTCAACTTTTCCGTCTTTAGAAATTAAAAACTTTTCGAAATTCCACTTTACATCACCCTTTTCAACTGATTCAGAATTTATTAACGTTTCATATAATGGCATTTTATCATCACCTAAAACTTTTATCTTATCAAACAGCTTAAACGTTACACCATAGTTAGCAGAACAAAATTCTTTAATCTCCTGATTGGTTCCCGGCTCCTGTCCTTTAAAGTCATTACAAGGAAAAGCAAGTATTTCAAAACCTTTATCTTTATACTGATCATAAATTTTTTGTAATCCTTCATACTGTGGAGTGTAACCACATCTACTAGCTACGTTAACGATAAGTAAAACTTTCCCTTTAAAATCAGATAGCTTAATATTTTTCCCATCAATATCTTTAACAATAAAATCGTAGATACCGCCTGACATTGTTGCTTCCTTATTAATTTGATTTAATGAGAAAGAATTTCCTATGAATATAAAAGTAAATAAAGTAATTAAAAATAATTTTATATATCGCATAACATTCACCTGTTTATCTTTTCAAACCAAATTCAATGGAAATAAGTTCAATAATCAATCTGCCATAAGGCAAGCAATCGCAGCAGTATTGACTATATCTTCAACGCTACATCCTCTGCTCAAATCGAAGAAAGGTTTTTTTACTCCCTGATTAACCGGTCCAACTGCTTCTGCTTTACCTAATCTTTGAGCGATTTTGTAACCAATATTACCCGCATTCAAATCAGGGAAAACCAGAATATTTGCACGACCGGCTACATCGCTACCGGGTGCTTTTTTCTTACCAACGTTTTCAACAATGGCAGCATCAAATTGAAGTTCACCATCAACCTTTAAATCCGGTCTCCTTTCTCGGACAAACTTCGTAGCGTTTCTAACCTTATCTACCAATTCATGTTCAGCACTTCCTTTTGTAGAAAATGAGAGCATGGCAATAAAAGGTTCTTCGCCTGTTAGTTTCTTGTGGTTATCTGCAGTTGAAATTGCAATATCTGCAAGCTGACTTGCATCCGGATTAGGATTAACCGCGCAATCTGCAAAGCTATAAACCTTATCGGGATAAACCATCAAAAAGAAACTTGATAATATCGAAATACCCTCCTTTAATCCGACACAAAAAATTGCAGCACGTGTAACATCTGCCGTAGTTGCAAAAGAACCGGCAACACTTCCATCGGCCACTCCTTCACTTACCATCATTCCAGCAAAGAACAAATCTCTTTTAATTGTATCTCTTGCTTGTTCAATCGTAACACCTTTGTGTTTACGTTTATTGTAGAAGATATTTGTAAAGTCGCTTAATCGATCAGATTTTTCCGGATCAATAATTCTTACACCCTGAAGATCAACACCAAGTTTCTGAGCTTCATCCCTAATCTTTTGTTCATTCCCTAAAGTAATTATAGAAGCAACTTTCTCCTTAGTTAAAATCTCGGCTGCACGCAAAACCCTTTCATCATGCGACTCCGGTAGCACGATAGTTTTTCTTTTTTGAGAAGCTTTTTCTCTTATTTGATTAAGTAATAGTATTTCAGACATAATTTCACCAGATTGTTAAAAAATGACTTCACAAATATAGAGAAATCAAATATCAGAATTAGTTATTACAACGATAAAAGCGTTTGATTATTATGTAATTATTAGAAATATTAGTCATATAAATTGGTGAAATGATGCCACTTTCGGACAAACAATTTAATTATGTAAAAAAAGTTTTAGCGACTTTTTTTATACTAGCTATAATAGTATTTCTTTCTTACCTCTTCGCAGAAATAATTGCAATGCTTATTATTTCATTACTCATTGCAATGATATTCTCGCCCATTGTGGATTTTCTAGAGAAAAGAGGTTTACAAAGATTTTTTTCTGTATTAAGTGTTTTTATTTTGACTGGAGTTTTAATTTTTAGTTTAATATCCTTTTTATTTCCAAGAATTGCATATCAATTTAATGAGTTAGGATCAGCTTTAACACCGGAGAATATAAAATCATTATTAGGGAATTTTGAAAAAACAATTAAATCACTTTTTCCATTTTTAAATTCAGTTCAAATAGCAGATAGAGTTGTCACTTTCATTCAGAATATAATATTTGGATGGGTTAATAATATCAGTAATATATTATCCAGCATTATTTCCATTGTAGCAATTTTAGTTATAGTTCCTTTCATGACATTTTTCATTTTGAAGGATAACAGAATTTTGATGAAGGGAATAGTCAATGTAATGCCAAATAAATATTTTGAAGTTTCTTATTCGGTGATTAAAAAAATTTCAAAGGAACTTAGCCGATTTGTAAGAGGATGGATACTGGATGCTTTTTGTGTAGGAATGATGAGTGGTCTGGGCTTAGCATTATTGGGAATACAAAACGCCGCTTCGATCGGCTTTGTTGCCGGTGTTGGACATTTAATACCTTACTTTGGACCAATAATCGGAGGAATTCCCGCAATAATTATATCGGTGGTTCAATTTGGCAATTTTTCGATGTTACCAAATATTCTATTACTCTTTATACTCGTGTATACTTTTGATAATGGATTTATTCAACCTAATGTATTCTCGAAAAATACCGACTTGCACCCACTGGTAATTATTTTACTAATTCTTATTGGTAGCGAAGTCCTGGGGATCTTCGGGATGCTTATAGCAGTACCAGCTGCAACTGTTGTGAGAACAGCAACACGTGAAATTTATAATGGTTACAAGAATTATAAAATTATTCACATTTAATGAATCAGCCTAAAACACTCTTCGTTAAAGTAAATGAACTTATAATGGATAATTCTTTTCATAAAACAAAATAGACCATGGAAATTAAATTTATTGGTGCTGCTCGAACAGTTACCGGTTCAATGCATTTAGTTAAAATAAAAGACACAACCTTTCTGCTGGATTGCGGTTTGTATCAGGGTAAAAGAAAAGAAGCATTTGAAATCAACAGAACTTTTAAGCACTTCGATCCGGCTGAAATAGATTTTTTGATTTTATCCCATGCTCATATTGATCATTCCGGAAATATTCCCACATTGATTAAAAATGGATTCAAAGGAAAAATATTTTCCACATTTGCAACCTACGACCTATGTACAATAATGCTAAAAGATAGCGCGCATGTTCAGGCAAAAGATGTTGAGTATGTAAATAAAAAAAGAGCTAAGAAAAAACAGAATCTGTTTGAGATGTTATATGACGAAGCTGATGTAGAAGAATCATTAAATCACTTTGTCGGTTTAAATTATCATCACGAGTATGAGATTTCACCGGGCATTAAATTAACATTTTACGATGCCGGTCATATACTTGGTTCTGCCATAACTTTTCTATCAATTAAAGAAAATGGAGCAACAATAAATATTGGTTTTTCAGGGGATCTTGGTAGACCTAATCTGCCAATATTAAAAGACCCAGAAAAAATTCCGGATGTTGATTTTTTTATTTGCGAAAGTACTTACGGTAATAAACTGCATGAAGATCCATTGAATACCGAAATGAAATTAACAGAAGTTGTAAGAAAAGCCATTCAGCAAAAATCAAAAATTATTATACCAGCCTTTAGCGTGGGCAGAACACAAGAAATAGTGTATACTTTGCACAGGATTTTTGAATCAGGTAAACTTAACAGAATTCCTGTTTATGTAGATAGCCCTCTGGCTGTTAATGCAACAGAGGTCTTTAGAAAACACCCGGAATGCTTTGATACTGAGACAAGTAAGTTTTTACTTAACAACGATGACCCTTTTGGTTTTAATAAATTACAATACATTACCGAAGTTGAGGATTCAAAAAGACTAAATAATGCGGCTGGCCCTTTAATTATTATTTCGAGTTCCGGAATGTGCGAAGCCGGTAGAATTCAACATCACCTTGCAAACAATATCCAGGATCCAAATAATATTATTCTTATGGTTGGATACTGTGCAGTTAATACGTTAGGAAGAAAAATTATAGATAAAGAGAAGACTGTAAATATTTTTGGCGAAGAATATGATCTCAATGCTGAAGTAATTGTAATGGATTCATTAAGTGCACATGCAGATAAAAACGAATTATTAGATTACAGTTCCAAATTTGATAAAAGCAGAATGAAAAATATATTTCTTGTACACGGCGAAATTGATCAACAGGAAATATTTAAGGTGAGTCTTGAAGCAAACGGTTACAAGCATGTTGTTATTCCAAAACCAGGTGATACATTTTCTATTTAATAATTTACAAAACGCTTTACTTATACTTTTGTCCGGAAATATTATTTAAGGTTTTTCATAAAATAAATTTACTAATTGATAAAAATTCTAAAATATCTTCTACTTATATCTTTCCTCCCTTCGCTGCTATTAGCACAGGTAGATCGGGATAGTCTTACATATGTTATTAAATTATTTGCAAGAAAAGATCTTGTAAATAATTTCGATAAGCAACTTAATACATATACTTTTTCTGCTCGTTTACGTCATTTCTTCCAAAACGATAATTTTTTTATCGGAATAAATGAAAATTTTAATTCAACAATAATCAAAACCTCAGAAAAAAATATAAAGGATGAACAATATCTATGGTTATTCAGTCAATATGATTTATCCAATATGTTAAAGGTCGGCTTTCTTATTAACAATAATCTATACTCAGATGATAGACGCATTGCAATTAATAAAGCTTCCATATTAAACTCTTCACTTTTTCTAAAAATTATTCCATTTACCAGGTTTGAAATTACTCCCTTTGGCGGATTTACCAGTAATGACCAGATAGGAGAAAAAGATAAAGGTCTGTTATATGGAACCGAAGCCGGTCTTGATAAATATTCGATCGGTGAATTCGAAATCTCATCAATTCTTAAATATCACAATGAGGATATATCACCACGTAAAAATACTTTCAGATACTTTAATATAGATGTTCAAAGTAACATTGACGAAAACTTTGGTAATACAATCTCTGCATTTTATGCCCATCAAAGGAAAGACTTTTACTTTACAGCCGATCAATCCACAATTGATGAATTTGGAATTGCAAACAATATCCAGAGTCGTCTTGAATCAAATTATTTACTACAGGATAGAATAAAATTTTTACCTGTCAATTCCCCGTTTTCAATTGACGCGGCTGCCAAAGTTATCTGGCGCGATATCGAAAGGAATACACGGTTTGTAAGTATTAAAAATCCGAATTCAAGTGCCTTTGATTCCAGGATACAGGAATTCAGATTGGAGTTTGCTTCTTCCGCTGAATACAAAACCGAAGATGTAAATATCTCACTTAAACTTTCTATTGCCGAGCGAGATGAAAAACATCAGCCCAGAAAAATTGACGGACTTAGCAGTATAATTTTCAATGAAAGAGAAACAAATGAATTTCAAAAAAACAATACTTCCAACCTTGCAATTATTTCCTTAACAAATTATTTCAGATTATCGAACAGGGATAATTTATTAGTTACTATATTTCATCGTAAACTTGTTTATGATACTCCAAGTAATCAAAATTTTGACGACCGGGATGAATTATTGAGTATCGGTAGAATTCAATACGAAAGACTTTTTAATCCTTTCTTCAAAGCATTTGTGAATATTGAAGGGAGTTTTAATAAAATTGTTTATATATTCTCTGAGAGAAGTTCTAATAATAATATAAGAAGAATACTAAAATTAGCTTCCGGCGGTACTTTTTCTAGCGGAAACATTACATCTACAAATTCAGCAGAAGTAATGGCAAACTATACAGTTTTTGATTACGAGGAACTTAATCCGATTTATAGAAGTTATGCGTTTAGACAATTGGTGGTTCGCGATTCAACAACATATCAAATTTCTAAAAAGTTTAAGATTTTTGTTACAGGTTATGTGAAGCAGTCTGAACAAGGTGATTTTAAATGGAATTCATTTAAAAGTAAACCGCAAAGATTTATTCAAGAAACCTATTTAGAACCAAAATTTTATTTCGATAATAAAGAGTTAGTTTTGGGAATCGGTCTGCGATATTTTGAATTATCAACTTTTAATGTAATTAATGGAGTTGATAGACAAAAATTATCTAATTATAAAAGTATAGGACCGGTATCCGAAATAAATGTTGAATTATCTAATTCATTATTGCTAAAAACTTATGGATGGTATGAGTTTATTAATGCTGATAGCATCCAAAGAGAAATGGTAACATTTAACCTTAAGTTTGTTTACAAATTTTGATTTGTTTTTATCATTTTAACAATCAAAATATTTGCGTCATTACAATTCTAAACTTATTTTTTAAGTAAAATATTTGGAACTTAGATTTGTCGAGTAAAATTTATATCAAAGAGATATCAAGTAACCCCGAATTTTTGCCGGATCTGGAAGAATTTATCTTAGATGTTGCAAAAGAAACCGGTTTGGACAACGACCAAATAAATAGTTTATCGCTTTCATTTTCTGAGGCTGTATCTAATAGCATTGTTCATGGCAACAAAGGTGATTCAAATAAAAAAATTAGAATAAAAGTCGAAATCAATTCCGACAAAATTATTATTACTATAAAAGATGAAGGCAAAGGATTTAATCCGGAGGCAATCCCAGATCCAACCAAACCAGAAAATATACTTAAAGATAGTGGAAGAGGAATTCACATTATGAAATCTTTTCTAAATGATCTTAAGTATAACTTCACACCCAACGGAACAGAAACTATTCTAACATTACATCTAAATAAGTAATTAAATCCTATTTTATAAATTTTCCGTGTGTATTTTCACTTAATCTTCATATATTTTATCTGAAAATCTTTTTAACAATTAAACTGGAGAAATTATGGCACGAAAAAAAATAGCTCTAATAGGTGGTGGACAAATTGGAGGTGTTCTTACACAATTAATCGCAATGAAAAAATTAGGCGATGTAGTTTTATTTGATATTGTTGAAGACTTTCCGCAAGGAAAAGCTTTGGATATTGCTGAAGCTTCGAGGGTTGATTTATTTGATGTAAATGTAAAAGGTACTAACGACTATAAAGATATTGAAGGATCTGATATTGTAATTATAACTGCTGGTTTACCAAGAAAACCCGGTATGAGCCGCGATGATCTACTTGTAACAAACGCTAAGATTATGCAAACGGTTGCCGAGAATGTTAAAAAATATGCACCTAATTCAATTGTAATTGTTATCTCAAATCCACTCGATGCAATGGTTACATTATGTCAAAAAATTACCGGATTCCCAACACATAGAGTAATCGGTCAAGCCGGTGTGCTCGACTCATCCAGATTTGCAACATTTATTGCATGGGAATTAGGAGTATCTGTTAAAGATGTAAATGCCCTTGTACTCGGTGGTCATGGTGATACAATGGTTCCTTTAGTTAGATATGCAAATGTTAATGGAATTCCGGTTATGGAATTACTTGAAAGAAAATATAATGATAAAGCGAAAGCAAAAGAAGTTATGGATGCAATGGTTAACAGAACAAAGATGGCTGGCGGTGAAGTTGTAAAACTTTTGAAAACCGGATCTGCATTCTATTCACCGGCCTCATCAGCTATTGCTATGACCGAAGCAATATTATATGATGAAAAAAGAGTTTTACCAACTTGTGCATACTTAAATGGCGAATTTGGTATTAATGGTTATTACGTTGGTGTACCGGCAGTATTGGGTAGCAATGGCGCAGAAAAAATAATCGAACTTACACTTAATGAAGAGGAAAAAGGAATGATGGATAATTCCGTAAAAGCTGTAAAAGATCTTGTTGCTGATATGGAAAGACTTGGATTCTAATATTTTTTTGTAATGCATAAAAAAACCCTCCGGCTACAAGGAGGGTTTCTTTTTTTAAAAGAATTAATTATTGTTATGCATTTGATTCATAAACACTGATATATTTTCTATCGTTCTTCTTTCTTTCAAATTTCACAATACCATCGATAGTAGCAAATAAGGAATGATCTCCGGCTTTTTTTACATTTTTACCGGGATGGAAATTTGTTCCTTTTTGTCTAACAAGTATTGAACCAGCAGTAACTTTTTCACCACCAAAAGCTTTTACGCCAAGATATTGCGGGTTACTGTCACGACCGTTTCTAGATGAACCTTGACCTTTTTTATGAGCCATAATTAAACCTCCAATAACTAAGCTATCTTAGTTACTTCTATTCTTGTTAATTGTTGTCTGTGTCCTCTTGTTTTCTTGTAAGAAATAATTCTTTTTTTCTTGAAAACAACGACTTTATCATCTTTCAAATGTACGAGTACTTTTGCATGAACTTTAGCACCTTTTACTGAAGGTGTACCAATTTTTGTAGTTTTATCATCATTTAATAATAAAACATTATCAAAAACCACTTCTGTATTGGGTTCAGCTTCTAATCTTGGAACATAGTACTTAGTATTTTCCGTAACTTTGAACTGTTGTCCAGCAATATCTACAACAGCAAACATCTATACCTCCAATTATTCAAAATTTGAGCGGTAAATATAGGAATTGAACTTGTTGAAGTCAATAAATCACTGTAACCTGTATTCAATTTATTTTTACTTTAAAAACCTTCAAAAAAATTACTTTTTGAGCGTAAAAGAAAATGTACTTCCTTTTCCAAGCTCACTCTTAACCTCAATTTTAGATCCATGGGCTTCAATTATATGTTTGCAAATAGCTAAACCCAAACCTGTACCGCCCTGTTCCCTGGATCTATCTTTATCAACTCTGTAAAACCTTTCAAAAATTCTTTCAAGATCAGAAGCTGCAATTCCAATTCCTGTGTCACTTACATAAACTTTAGCGCGCTTACCTTCGTTAACAATCCCAATTTCTACTCTGCCCCTTTCTGTATATTTAATTGCATTCATTATCAGGTTAACCAACACCTGTTTAATTTTTTCTTTATCACCAAAAAGTCTGGAGTTTTCTTCATCAGGAATAAATGTAAGCTCAATATTTTTATTCTGTGCATGTGTTTTTAACTCATGAACAATTGAAGAGATAAACTCATTAGCATCAAAATATCGAAAGCTCATTCTCATCTGCCCTGACTCAATCATTGAAATGTCGATCAAATCGTTAAGCAGATTATTAAGATTGTGAGTGTGCTGTACTGCTTTTTGAAGAAAGGTTCTGTTCACTTTCTTATCATATAGTGCACCATCAAGCAATGTTTCAAGAAATCCTTGGATTGTAAATATTGGTGTTCTTAGTTCGTGCGAAACATTTCCTAAAAATTCTGTTCTTACCTGTTCAAGTTTTTTTAGATTTGCAATATCGGTTCTGGTTCTAAGAAACATAGCTTTTATTTCGTCTTCCAATTCAACTAAATGTCTACCCAGTTTTATTTCATCGGGATTTTTATACGAATTTTCTCTGATTGATTTTATAATAATTCCAATTCGAGATAATTCCTTTCTTCTTTTAGCTCCAATTGCTAAAAGAATTACCAATGTAAAAAGAAGGGATAAAATTGTTGATAATATGAACGTCTCAAGATTAACTTTGCTTAATACCGAAAAGAAAATTAAAAAAGCTATATCTAGAAGAATAATTGTAGGAGCATATATTAAGGAGAAATAAAAATTTTTAGTTAGATTAGTTATGACTTTTGAAACGATATCCCACCCCTTTAATTGTTTCTATAAGGTCCGAATATTTCCCCAATTTTTCTCTAATCTTTCGGATATGAACATCAACCGTTCTTTCTACAACAAAAATATCTGTCCCCCATATATCAGCTAAAATTTTATCTCTATGGAATACCTTACCGGGATTTGCAGCGAGAAATGAAAGGATTTCAAACTCTTTGCGCGGAAAGACTACCAATTCTCCGTCAACTGTAACTGAATATTTTTCTCTATCAATTACCACAGGTCCAATCTTTATTTCTTTTGATTTGGTCTCTACAGGTAGTTTTTCACTTTTACGAAGATTTGATTTAACTCTTGCAATCAATTTTTTGGGAGAAATTGGTTTCTTTATAAAATCATCTGCACCGAGATTAAGTCCTTTAATCTCATCCGACTCAGCAGATTTAGCAGTTAAAAAAATTACCGGTGTGTTTTTAAATTCTTTAATGCTTCTAATTTTCTCACAAGTTTCAAAACCATCCATTTTAGGCATCAAAACATCCAGAATAATTAAATCCGGTTTTGCCTTTAGTTTTTCTATTGCATCTTTACCATCGAATGCGGTTATTACTTCAAATCCTTCCTGAACCAAATTATATTCAAGAAATTCAACAATATCTTTTTCGTCGTCAACTAATAAAATTTTCATTTCAATTAGAACCTGAATTCTTTTTTATGTTCGGCCGATTTGTAAATTACCTCAAGCAACTTCATACGGGACAATGCTTCATCAACAGAAGAAATTACAGTTGAACCCTCTCTAATAGCTCCTATAAAATGTTTTAATTCATTTTCATAAGATTTGCGAAATAGATTTTGAGCATTGGAAGCTTTATTGGGAGAAAATTCCATATTTAGTGATTCAGTTTTCTTATTAACTCTAAATGGATTCAAGCAAGCCGAACCTTTTGTTCCATGAATATTAAGGTTAAAGCTATCTGTATTAGAAAGCAAATCCCAGCTTACTTCAAAGTTTAATAATTCTCCACCATTAAACCTAATCATGCCAATAGCGGAATCTTCAATCTCATTTTTAGTGTGATTATATTTTTGAACAGAAACGGTATCGATATTTTCTCCCAACATCCAAACAGCCAGATCAAGAATTACAATTCCAAGATCAATAATTACTCCGCCGCCAG
>Ga0067045_1029071_pt1 | contig 24143 bp, 23 predicted proteins | sample TerdegcTABiofilm_FD_59184 | JGI IMG/M metagenome (GOLD analysis project Ga0067045, IMG submission 59184) | Combined Assembly of (Gp0054472, Gp0054536) Wastewater bioreactor microbial communities from Singapore -Terephthalate degrading... | reverse complement strand
CACTCTTGCCTTGCGAAAGCATACGGGCGGCAATCTTTCGCCGCATTTCCAGTTCCTTGGCAGTCCCTTTGGGTCTCATAAAACACATATTACCACCAGATGCCTACTTTAGCAAGACGAGGTTCACTACAACAAGGTGAACCTCATCGCCAAGCAGGCCAAGGAGAAGGGCATCACCGCGGTGATGGGTGGTGGCGATGGTTGGGACTCCGAGGAGTTGGATGTGGCAGCGGTGGACGGCGGCTTCTTCAGCAACCACTACGACGCTGCGGACCCGCGCCCCATCGTCCAGTCCTGGCTCAAGACCTACGGCGCCCGCTACGGCGGCAAGGTCCCCGATGCTCTGGCGACCCTTGCCTATGACGCGGCCAACATGCTCCTGACCGCCATCCAGCAGGCCGGCAGCGACGACCCCGAAAAGGTGCGCGTCGCGATGGAGAAACTGCAGTTTGAGGGTGTTTCCGGCAAGATCACGCTGGACAAGCAGCACAACCCGATCAAGTCGGCCGTCGTCATTTCCGTGAAGGACGGCAAGAAATCCTACATGGCCACGGTGAACCCGTAGTCATTGCTGTCGCATTGCCTGCAGGGGGCGAACAGCGTTCGCCCCCTGCAACAAGAGAGCCAAAGCGCGCCTGGTGGCCCATCGCCTCTCAGAATCTCTGCTCAGGAGATTGAGCATGAATCGTACTTTGAAGTCCTTGGCCGTGTTCCTCGGAGGGATTGCCCTCGGGGTAGCAGCGGCCGGTCTTTTCTTGATTCTCAATTCTTCCATCACGCCGGAGGAGATGCAAGCCTGGGACAAAGACGGCGTAGTCCCGGGCCTCGTGATGCAGGCCGGTTCCATCGGTTTTGGCGTGTGGTTTCTGTATCTCGTGGGGCTGGTTACCCGCGCCAAGGTGCGGAAGATGCCCGGCGCGGGGTTCGGCAAGATCGCCCGTGCGGTCGCGGGCAACGCACTCATGATTCTGCTGGCCATCTGGTTCCTCTGGCGGATGTTTATCCAGCACCCCGAGGGCGTGCTCATCAACCCCACCCTGTTTGCCCAGTACGTTGTGGATGGCATTCGTCTCGGCTTTGTGTATGCGCTCATTTCGCTGGGCTACACGATGGTGTACGGCATTGTGCGCCTCATCAACTTCGCCCACGGCGACGTGTTCATGGTCGGCTCGTTCACGAGTTTCTACGCCATCAAGGCGATGCGGCTGCACCTGCTGCCGGCGCAACTGTTCCCATCCCTCTCGCCGTGGGTGGCCATCACCATCGGCACAGTCCTGGTGATCATCTTGTCCATGGTCGTGTGCATGCTTCTGGCCGTCGTCATTGAGCGCGTCGCCTACAAACCGCTGCGGAACGCGCCGCGCATCGCTGCTCTCATCACCGCCATCGGCGTCTCATTCTTCCTGGAGTACTTCTCGTCGCTGCCCGAAGTCTTCACCTCCAACTACATTATCTACGAGCAACCGTTCAAGGTCGTCAGTTGGAAGATTTTGGGCGTGCAGATTTCCAACGTAACGATCATCATCATCCTGGTTTCCATCCTGTTCCTGCTGCTGTTGCGCTGGATCGTGTATGGGACCAAACTGGGCAAGGCCATGCGCGCCACATCGTGGGACAAGCCCACGGCGCGCCTGATGGGCATTGACGTGGACGGCGTGATCACCAAGACCTTCGCCATCGGTGCGGCGCTGGCGGGGGCGGGCGGCGTCCTGTACGCCATCGCCTACCCGCAACTCATCGTGTTCATGGGCATCATGCCCGGCCTCAAGGCTTTCGTGGCGGCGGTGCTGGGCGGCATCGGCAACCTGAACGGCGCGTTCGTGGGCTCCCTCATCATGGGCCAGGCCGAGATGCTGAGCGCCGGCTACATCCTGACCCCCATGCGCGACGCCATCGCCTTCACCATCCTCATCATCGTGCTCATGATTCGGCCCACCGGCATCTTCGGCGAACCGGAGGGCGAGAAGGCGTAGGCGCGCGGTGAGTCTGGGGGCGGGCTTCTGCCGCTGCGCCCCGCGCGTTCCATGAGGACAGTTCTCACAAGAAATCGGCACACCGGAGACGGGTTATGAAGAAAAGAAGGCTTGAGTTTCTCGGAGCATCCTGGCTCTTTTGGGTTGGAGCCATCGCCGTGTACGCGGTGGTCCAGGTGCTGTTCAGCACCAACGTGATCACCGACTACATGAAGACGGTGATCCAACTGGGCTGCGTCATGGCGATTGTGAGTTTGGGGCTGAACCTCATCTACGGGTTCAACGGCCAGTTCTCCCTGGGCCAGTGGGGGTTCTACGCCATCGGCGCCTACGCCTCGGCGGACATCACGTACCGCTACGCGGCGAAGGTGAGCATCCCCCTGGACTTGGGCTTTGCCACGTTTGACGCGGGGAAGATCGCCATCTTCCTGGTGGCCATCGCGTTCGGCGCGCTGCTGGCCGGGGTCATCGCCTACCTGTTCGGCCTGCCCGTGCTGAAGATGGGCGGCGACTACTTCGGCATCGCCACGCTGGGGTTCACCATCGTGGTCAAGGTGCTGGCCGATAACACGGACACCATCCTGCCGTTCCCCGAGATGAAGGGCGCGCGCGGGATGGTGGGAATCCCGCGCCTGACGACCTGGTTCTGGTCGTTCTTCCTGCTGGTGTTGTGCATCATCATCCTGCGCAACATCCTGCACTCGTCCACGGGGCGCGCCATCGTCTCCGTGCGCGAGAACGAGATCGCCGCCAAGGCCATGGGCATAGACACGGTGAAGTACAAGACGCTCTCGTTCGTCATCGGGGGCATCTACGCGGGGCTGGCGGGCGGCATCTACGCGCACCTGTACGCCTTCCTGCACCCCAGCCTGTTCCACTTCATCAAGTCCTTTGACCCGATGATCATCGTCGTGTTCGGCGGCCTGGGGTCCATCACCGGCACCGTGGTGGCCGCTTTCGCGTGGGCGCTCTCGCTGGAGGGGCTGCGCATCATCTTACCCTCCGGCGCCGAGGCGTGGCGATACATCATCTACCCCGTCGCGCTTCTGCTGATCATGCTCCTGCGGCCGCAGGGCCTGCTGGGCGGCGTAGAATGGGGGTTCCTCAAGCCCATCCAGTGGCCGCGTCGGAAGTTTGACACAGGCGCGCCCAAAGTGGAAACCGCTGGTCAGGAGGCAGTGTGATGGGCCCATTGTTGCAGGTAGAACGGTGCACAAAATACTTCGGCGGCCTGCGCGCGGTCTGCAACTTTGACATCACCGTCAACGAGGGCCAACTTGCCGGCCTCATCGGGCCCAACGGCGCGGGCAAAACGACCGTCTTCAACATGATCACCGGCCTGTACACCGTAACCGATGGCGACATCCTGTTTGACGGCAAGAGCATCGTCGGGATGCAGCCGCACGCCATTGCGCAACTGGGAATCTCGCGCACCTTCCAGAACATCCGCCTGTTCCCCAACCTGACGGTGCTGGACAATGTGCGCACGGCCTACCACACCCACGCGGGCTATGGCATCCGCGACGCCATCTTCCGCACGCCGCACTTCTGGCGCAAGGAGCGGGAACTCACCGAGCGCGCGCAGGAGTTTCTGGCCGTGTTCAACCTGGCCGACCGCCAGGACGTGATCGCCAAGAACCTGCCCTACGGCGAGCAGCGGCGGCTGGAGATCGCCCGCGCCCTGGCCACCAACCCTCGGCTGCTCCTGCTGGACGAACCTGCCGCCGGGATGAACCCGAAGGAAGTGGCCAACCTGATGGACTTGATACACTTCATCCGCGACAAGTTCTCGCTCACCATCCTGCTCATTGAGCACCAGATGCGCGTGGTCATGGGTATCTGCGAGGAGATCACCGTCATGGACTTCGGCGAGGTCATCGCGCGAGGGACCCCCGCCGAAATCCAGAACAACCCGCGCGTCATTGAAGCCTATCTGGGCCGCGGCGCTGCGGCCAGACTCGGAGGGGTACGGTATGCTTCTTGAAGTGGAAAACCTCCACGTGTACTACGGCGCGATCCACGCCCTTCAGGGCATCTCGTTCCATCTGGACGAGGGTGAGATCGTTACCCTCATCGGGGCCAATGGCGCCGGCAAGTCCACCACGCTGAACACGATTTCGGGCATCCTGCGCCCGCGCGAAGGCTCCATCCGCTTCAAGGGGCAGGAGATCACCAAGATGCGCGCCCACGACATCGTGCATTTGGGCATCGTCCAGGTGCCGGAGGGCCGCAAGATCTTCGCGCCGCTCACCGTGGCCGAAAACCTGGACATGGGCGCCTACACCCGCACCAACCCGGCCGAGATCGCCCGCAGCCGCGAGCGCGTCTTCGCCTCGTTCCCGCGCCTGAAGGAACGCCTGAACCAGTTGGGGGGCACGCTCTCCGGCGGTGAGCAGCAGATGCTGGCCATGGGCCGCGGACTCATGTCCCGCCCCACGCTGCTCCTCCTGGACGAGCCTTCCATGGGCCTGGCGCCCATCCTGGTGGAGGAAATCTTCTCCATCATCCAGGAGATCAACTCGCAGGGGACCAGCATCCTGCTGGTGGAGCAGAACGCTAACATGGCCCTGTCCATCGCGCACCGAGGCTACGTGCTGGAGACGGGCCGCATTGTCCTGGAGGGCACCGCCCAGGAACTGCGAGACAATCCCCAGGTCAAGAAGGCCTATCTGGGCGAAGCGTAGTTTCACCGGAATTCACCCCCGCGCCTCGGTGAAACAGCCGGGGCGTTTTTTGTGGAGCCAGGCATGGCCGCAACATTGGAACTCACGGAGGGCACGTACCTGATCCCGTCGGGGTCCAACACGGGCCTCATCGTCGCCGACGGCCGGGCGCTCATCGTGGACGCCGGGCTGGACGCCGACACGGCCCGCCGCGTGGCCCGGGCGCTGGCCGAGTTGCAGGCGCGGCCTGTCGCGCTGCTCCTGACCCACGCCCACGCCGACCACTTCGGCGGGGCCAGCGCCATCGCCGAGCGGTTCGGGGTTCCCGTGTACGCCCCCGCGCTGGAGGCAGCCATCGTGGAGAACCCGTACCTGGAGCCGCAGTTCCTGTTCTCGGGCGCGGCGCCGGTGCCCGAACTCCTCGGCAAGTTCACGCTGGCTGCGCCGTGCCGCGTGAGCGCCATCGTGGAGCCAGGGCCGCTGGACGTGGCGGGCATCCCGGTGCAGGTTGTGGCGCTCGCCGGCCACGCGCCCAACCAGGTGGGTTACGGCTTCGGCGGGACGCTGTTCTGCGGCGACGTGTTCTTCCCGAGCGAGACGCTGGCGAAGCATCCGATTCCGTTCTGCGCCGATGTGGCCCGCGCGCTGGACGCGCTCCAGCGCCTGCCCGAGATGCCCTACGGCTGCTTCGCGCCCGGGCACGGGCCGGCCCTCACGGACCCCGCCGCCGAGTGCCGCGCCAACGCCGAGCGCCTTCGCGCCATCGCCGACATCATCCTGCAAGCGTGCGCGGTCCCCACATCCACCGGCGACCTGGTGCGGGCGGTCATGGATGGCCTGGGCGCGACGCTCAACCAGATCGCGCAGTACTGCCTGGCCCAGACGACGGTGCTGGCCTGCGCCGCCTGGCTCCGCGCGCAGGGCCGCCTGGAGGTGCGTTTCGCCGACAATCGCATGCTGTGGGCGCAGACGATGGCGTAGGCGGCCCGTGCCCCGCCTTGGCGGCAGGAGGCATCGCTGCCTGCGGGGAGCCGCGAGACTGCCCGAAATGCTTGACAACAGCGGGGAATGTGGTATACTTGGTACGCGTCTCGGGTGCGTCGGAAGGCCCAACTCGGCACCCCTTCACTGGCATATTGGGCTATGGCCCCGATGACGCGGTCTCCTCGTCGCAACGGTGCGGCACTCACCTTGGTGCGCCGGTTCTTGTTTGGATCGGAAACCAGAATGGGGTTCTGGGACACAACGGCGTTCCCGGCATTTGTGGGAAGGAGGTGATGCCCGGAAGTTACCGCGATGTCTCAATGCAACAGGTACACCCGTTCAGATTTGTAGAGGAGGAGAGACAGCATGTTCGGCAAACACAAATGGCTAACCATCCTGCTTGTCGTCGCCACGATCGCGACGATGCTCGGGGCCTGCGGCGCGAAGCCGGCACCCACGGCGCCCCCGCCATACCAGGCCAAGCCCACGCCGACCCCAGAGCCAACGGCGACGCCCGAGCCAACCAAGGCGCCCATGAAGATCACGGTGGCGACCGACGCAACCTGGCCCCCGTTTGAGTTCGTGGACGAGAAGACCAAAGAGTTCGTCGGGTTTGACATTGACCTGATGAAGGCCATCGCCGCCGAAGCCGGGTTTGAGGTGGAGTTCGTCAACGTGGCGTGGGACTCGCTCCTGGCGGGCATGGCCACGGGCCAGTACGACGCCGCCTGCTCGGCGATGACCATCACCGAGGAGCGCAAGAAGCAGTTTGACTTCTCGGATCCGTACTACAACGCCGGCCAACTCATCGCCGTGCGCGCGGACGAGACCCGCATCAACGGCCCGGCCGATTTGGCGGGCAAGGTCGTGGGCGCGCAACTGGGCACCACCGGCGCCATTGAGGTGGGGAAGATTCAGGGAGCCACGCTGAAGAACTACGACACCGTGGACCTGGCCTTCCTGGACCTCATCAACGGCCAGATTGACGCGGTCGTGGCCGACAACCCGCTGGTAACCGGCTATGTGGCCAAGTACGCGGGCAAGATCAAGTCCGTGGGCAAGCCGTTCACCGACGAGTACTACGGCATCGCCGTCCGGAAGAATGCGCCCGAAATCCTGGCCGCCATCAACAAGGGGCTGAAGGCCGTCATGGACAAGGGGCTCATCGCCCAGTTGGAGCAGAAGTGGCTGGCTGCGCCACCCGCGGCGGGAATCCCTGCGCCTGACCCCACGAAGAAGAGCCTGGTCCGGTACATTGAGAAGGTGGACGACTACACGGTCAAGATCTACCTGAACCGCCTGGATGTGGCCTTTGCGCAGAAACTGGCGTTCGGTGCTTTCGCCTTCCTCAGCCCGGAGGTCATCAAGAAGTACGAGGGTGGCGGAGACCTGTTCAAGAACCCCGTGGGCACCGGCCCGTTCATGCTCAAGGAATGGATTCCTGAGGACAGGATGACCCTGGTGCCGAACCCCAACTACTGGGGCGGCGCGCCCAAACTCAAGAATCTGGTGCTGCGCGTCATCAAGGAAGCGCCGGCTCGGCTCCTGGAACTCCAGGCCGGCACCATAGACGGGCTGGACAACCTGGCGCCGGACGACTTCCCGACCGCTCAGGCCGATCCGAACCTCCAGGTGTTCACGCGCCCGCCGTTCAACATCGGCTACCTGGGCATCAACCGCGCGCATCCGCCGCTTGACAAACTGGAAGTGCGCCAGGCCATCGCTCAGGCGATCAACAAGGAAGCGATTGTGAAGGCCCTCTACCCGCCGACGGCAATGGTAGCCACGCAGTTCATCCCGCCCGGAATCTTCGGGCATAGCGACAATGTCAAAGGCTGGGCGTACAATCCGGACAAGGCCAAAGAACTGCTGGCGAAGGCGGGCTTCCCCAACGGCTTCAAGACCACGCTGTGGGTCATGCCCGTGTCCCGCGGCTACTACCCGACCCCGGCCAAGGTGGGCGAGGCGATCCAGGCCGACCTGAAGAAGGTGGGCATTGATGCCGAGATTATCACCTACGACTGGGGCGTCTATCTGGACAAGGTATCCGCCGGCGAGGCCGACCTGTTCATGCTGGGCTGGATGGCCGACTACGCCGACGCAACCAACTTCCTGGATGTTCACTTTGGCAAGGGCGCTGACAAGTCCTTCGGTCCACAATTCCCCGAGATCGTTGACCTTCTGGACAAGGCGGCTGGCACTCTGGATGCCGCTGAGCGCCAGAAGATCTACGATCAGGCGAATGCGTTGATCCAGGAACTCGTGCCCATGGTGCCGATCGTGAACAACAGTTCCGGCCTCGTCTTTACCAAGGCGGTCAGCGGCATCAAACCGAGTCCACTGAGCATTGAGGACTTCTCGGGCGCGACCGTGCAGGGGAAAGACACGCTGATCTTCGCCCATAGCGGGGATGCAGTCGGGTTGGACCCCTCCGACGAGACCGACGGTGAGTCGTTCCTGGTTACGAAGCAGTTGCTGGAAGGCTTGCTGGACTTTGAGCCAGGCACAACAAACGTGATCCCGAAACTGGCCGAAAAGTACGAAGTCTCGGCGGACGGCCTAGAGTGGACCTTCTACCTGCGCAAGGGTGTGAAGTTCACCGATGGCACCGACTTCAACGCCGACGCCGTCATCTTCAACTTTGAGCGCTGGTGGGACAAGGCCAACCCGTACCACAAGGGCCACACGGGCGACTTCTTCTACTGGGGCTACTTCTTCGGTGGCTTCAAGGGAGAATAACCCTGCCCTGTAAACCCGACCTCCGAGGCTCCCCGCGAGCCTCGGAGGTCTACTATCGGAACCTGGAGGCATGAGTGACACGGTATATTGCGCAGCGCCTGGTGCTTCTCATTCCTGTCCTGTTGGGCATCCTCGTGATTACGTTCTCCATGCTGCGCCTCATTCCGGGGGACCCCGCGCGGATCATGCTGGGCGAACACGCCACCGAGGAGTCCATCGCGCGGTTCCGTGAGGCAATGGGCCTGAACGACCCCATCCACGTGCAGTTCTGGCGGTACCTCACGAATATCCTCCACGGCGACCTGGGCCGGGCCATCCGCACCAACGAGAAGGTAACGGTGGAACTGATGCAGCGGCTGCCCGCTACCATAGAACTGACCTTCGGGGCCATGTTCCTGGCGTGCCTCATCGGCATCATCGCCGGCATCATCTCGGCCTACTACCACAACACCGCCATTGATTTAGGCACGATGGTGGGGGCGCTCGTGGGGGTGTCCATGCCGGTGTTCTGGCTGGGCCTCATCCTGATGTACATCTTCGGGTTCAAACTCAAGTGGCTGCCGCCGTCGGGCCGCCTCACCGTGGGGGTGGAACTCCAGAGTCTGACGGATTTCTTCCTGGCGGGCGCGGCCGAAGGCACCTGGCTCTTCAAACTCAAGCCGGTTACGGATTTTCTGTCCAACTTCTACATCCTGACCGCCGTCCTCACCGGCAACGGCAAGGCGCTGTGGGATGCGCTGAAGCACCTGATTCTGCCGTCGCTGGCGCTGGGGAGCATCCCGGCGGCCATCATCGCGCGCATGACGCGCTCCAGCCTGCTGGAGGTGCTGGGCGAGGACTACATCCGCACCGCGCGGGCCAAGGGCCTCAGCGAGCGCGTCGTCCTCTTCGGCCACGCCATGAAGAACGCCTTCCTGCCGGTGATCACCGTCATCGGGCTGGAGTTCGGCTCGCTCCTGGGCGGCGCCATCCTGACCGAGACCATCTTCTCGTGGCCAGGGATGGGGCGGCTGGTGGTAGATCGCATCCTGGCGCGCGATTACCCGGTGGTGCAGGGCACCGTGCTGGTGATTGCCCTCATCTTCGTCTTCGTCAACCTGCTGGTAGATATTTCGTATGCGTACCTGGATCCGCGCATCCGGTACGGGAGTTAGGCCATGGCTGACAGGTCCGAACCCATCGCACCCACAAAACCCCGCGCGGCGGAATTGCAACTGCCACCGCAGACAACGCTGTACCTGGACGCGCTCCGCCGCCTGTTTCGCAACCGTCTGGCCATCGCCGGCATGGTCATCCTGGGCATCCTGCTCCTCTGCGCCATCTTCGCCGAGCAACTGGCGCCCTACGACCCGATTGAGCAGGAACTTCTGCTGCGCCGCCAGCCCCCGTCGGCCCAGCACTGGATGGGCGTGGACGAGGTGGGCCGCGACATCCTGAGCCGCATCATTTTTGGCTCCCGCATCTCGCTGCAGATCGGCATTGTGTCGGTGTCGCTGGCCATCATCGTGGGGGCGCTGCTGGGGGCCGTGGCTGGCTACAAGGGCGGCTGGGTGGACGATTTCATCATGCGCCTGATGGACATCCTGCTGGCCTTCCCGAGCCTGCTGTTGGCCATCGCGGTGGTGGCCATCCTGGGGCCGGGCTTGATGAACATGCTCTACGCCATCGCGTTTGTGTCCATTCCGGTGTACGCCCGCATCGTGCGCGCGTCGGTGCTGTCGGTGAAGGAGCAGGACTACGTGTTGGCGGCGAGGGCCATCGGCGTCCCGCCCACGCGCATCCTGTTCCGCAACGTCCTGCCCAACTGCCTGACGCCGCTCATCGTGCAGGGCACGCTGGGCATCGCCACGGCGATTCTGGACGCCGCGGGGTTGAGTTTCCTGGGGCTGGGCGCGAGGCCCCCGACGCCCGAATGGGGCGCGATGCTGGGACAGGGGCGCGGGTCCGTGTTCACCGCGCCGCACATCGTCATCTTCCCGGGTCTGGCCATCATGATGACCGTTCTCGGATTCAACCTGCTGGGCGACGGTCTGCGCGATGCCCTGGATCCCAGACTGCGCATATAGTCTAGTTTTGAGGAGGAACGCGCGTGCCAGATGTAGAACGGCTAGAAAAGGTGATAGAGAAGAAGGCAGCCGTCGCGCCAGCGGAGCGGGAGCGCTTTGACACCTGGTGGTTTCTGGTCCTGGCGGTTGTGGCCGTCGTCGCCCTGCTCGTGTTCCTGAAGCCCAATCCGTTTCAGCGCATCGTGGTGTTCCTGCGCGACGGCATCTGGGTAACCATCCGCATTACCGTGATTTCGTTCGTCTTCATCCTCATCGTCGGCCTCATCGGCGGGTTGGGGAGGCTGGCGAAGAACTGGCTCATTCACGGCATCGCGTCGCTGTACGTGGAGATCATCCGCGGGATTCCCCTGCTGGTGCAACTGCTGTTCCTGTACTTCGCGTTCCCGCAGGTTCTGGACAGTGTCGGGGCCTGGCTACTGAAACTTTCGCCGTCCCTGCGCGGGGCCGGCCAGTACCTGGTGGACGTGAAGCCCGACCCGTTCGTGATGGCGGTGGCGGGCCTCACCATTTGCTACGGGGCCTACATGTCGGAAATCTACCGCGCCGGCATCCAGAGCATCTCCAAAGGCCAGATGGAAGCGGCCCGCTCGCTGGGCATGTCCTACTTCCAGGCCATGCGCTACGTCATCCTGCCCCAGGCGGTGCGGGTCATCCTGCCGCCGGTGGGCAACGAGTTCGTCGCGCTGCTCAAGGACTCGTCGCTGGTGTCGGTGGTGGCCGTGTCCGACATGACCCGCCGAGGGCGCGAGTTCATGTCCAGTTCGTTCATGTCGCTGGAAACCTGGACGATGGTCGCCTTGCTCTACCTGGTCATGACGCTGTTCGCGTCGCGGGTGGTGGCGTACATAGAAAGGAAGACAGCCTTTGCAAAGTGAGATTATCGTCATTCAGGGAGCCGTAAAACGATTCGGGCGCGTGGAGGCCCTGCGCGGGGTGGATTTGGTCGTCCACCGCGGCGAAGTGGTCGTCATCATCGGCCCCAGCGGGTCGGGCAAGTCCACGCTCCTGCGCTGCATCAACCATCTGGAAAGCCTGGACGCGGGGTGTATCATCGTGGACGGCATCCCGCTGACCCAGGCCGAGAATATCAACAAAGTGCGCGCCGAGGTGGGCATCGTCTTCCAGCAGTTCAACCTGTTCCCGCACCTGACGGCGCTGGAAAACATCACGCTGGCCCAGCGCATCGTGCGCAAGCGCACGCGCGAGGAGGCGGAGCGCATCGGGATGGAACTCCTCAAGAAGGTGGGCATCCCCGAGAAGGCCCACGCCTACCCGGCCCAACTGTCGGGCGGGCAGCAGCAGCGGGTGGCCATTGCCCGCGCCCTGGCCATGCAGCCCAAGATCATGCTATTTGACGAGCCGACGTCGGCGCTGGACCCGGAGATGATCAAAGAGGTGCTGGATGTGATGCTGGCGCTGGCGAAAGAGGGGATGACGATGGTGGTGGTGTCGCACGAGATGGGGTTTGCGCGCGCCGCCGCCGACCGCATCATCTTCATGGACGAGGGCGTGATCGTGGAGGAGACCACGCCCGAACTCCTGTTCACCGCGCCGAAGCACGAGCGAACCCGCCTGTTCCTCAGCAAGATTCTGCACTAGCAAGCGGGGCAGCCCCGCGCCCTATCGGGCGGTACTCCGGCGGCTAGGGATAGCCGCCCTACGGGACTGGCCTCTGGCGGCTAGGGATTGCCACCGCATAGGTGCGACGCACTTCCGAAAGTGCGTTGCACCTATGCAGCGGCCATGGAAGGCTGCCCTACGAGACCGGATTCGCCGCCGAGCGCTCGGTGCTCTCCGCGGTGAGAATCCCTTGCCAGAGCGTAGGGCAGGTTTCCATACCTGCCCCTGGCCTCCGGCGGCTAGGGATAGCCGCCCTACGGGACTCCGCATGCCCGGTGCTCTCCGCGGTGAGAATCCCTTGCCAGAGCGTAGGGCAGGTTTCCATACCTGCCCCTGGCCTCCGGCGGCTAGGGATTGCCACCGCATAGGTGCGACGCACTTCCGAAAGTGCGTCGCACCTATGCAGCGGCCACGGAAGGCCGCCCTACGAAACCGGACTCGCCGCCGAGCGCGCGGTGCTCTCCGCGGTGAGAATCCCTTGCCAGAGCGTAGGGCAGGTTTCCATACCTGCCCTGGCCTCCGGCGGCTAGGGATAGCCGCCCTACGGGACTCCGCATGCCCGGTGCTCTCTGCGGTGAGAATCCCTTGCCAGAGCGTAGGGCAGGTTTCCATACCTGCCCCTGGCCTCCGGCGGCTAGGGATAGCCGCCCTACGGGACTCCGCGTGCTCGGTGCTCTCTGCGGTGAGAATCCCTTGCCAGAGCGTAGGGCAGGTTTCCATACCTGCCCCTGGCCTCCGGCGGCTAGGGATAGCCGCCCTACGGGACTGGCCTCTGGCGGCTAGGGATTGCCACCGCATAGGTGCGACGCACTTCCGAAAGAGCGTAGGGCAGGTTTCCATACCTGCCCTGGCCTCCGGCGGCTAGGGATAGCCGCCCTACGGGACTCCGCATGCTCGGTGCTCTCTGCGGTGAGAATCCCTTGCCAGAGCGTAGGGCAGGTTTCCATACCTGCCCCTGGCCTCCGGCGGCTAGGGATAGCCGCCCTACGGGACTCCGCATGCTCGCCATCGCGCCACTTGCGCCAAGACGCCTCTTGTGGTATTATGGGCTTGCGGAAAACAAAACAAACCTACTCTCAAAAGGCGTATTTCACACAAAGCAAGGAGGTGCAGGATGAAACTGGCGGACATTGTCAAGCAGGCGGACTGGAAGACCGAGAAGCATGTGCCGGTCATTGAGGCGCCGGCCGCGGTCAAAGCGGGCGAGTTCTTTGACGTAACCGTTACCATCGGCAAGGAGATCGCCCACCCCAACACCACCGAGCATCACATCCGGTGGATCAGCGTGTACTTCATGCCCCAGGGCGCCAAGTTCCCGTTCCACGTGGGCACCTTTGAGTTCACGGCCCACGGCGAGTCCACCGACGGCCCCAACCAGGGCCCCGTGTACACGCACCACAAGGCCACCTTCGGGATGAAAATCTCCAAGCCCGGGACGCTCATCGCCACGTCCTACTGCAACATCCACGGCGTTTGGGAGAACGCGCAGGAGATCGCCCTCGCCTGATGCCGTCGGCGAACGGGCCAACAGAAAACGGGCGGGGCATAGGTCCCAGGGGCCGATGCCTCGCCCGTCGTTGCGCGCAAACGCTATCCGTGCTTGCGTTCGGGGTACGGTTCCCCTTCCAGTTGCGCCAGGAAGCGTTCGGCTTCCATAGCGGCGATGGCGCCGCTTCCCGCCGCCGTAACCACCTGCGCCAGCACGCGATCCTGCACGTCGCCCGCCGCGAACACGCCGGGGACGCTCGTGTGCATGCGCCGGTCCGTAATGATGAACCCCGCCTCGTCCATCTCCACCTGCCCCACGAACAGGTCGGTCTTGGGCACCTGGCCGACGTACACGAAGACCCCGTCCACGGGCAGGAGCGACTCCTCGCCGGTCTCCACGTTGCGAATCTTGACGCCGGTTACCTTGTCGTCGCCGACCACCTCGGTTACCACCGAGTTCCAGACGAACGCCATCTTCTCGTTCTGCTCGGCGCGCTTCTGGGCGCTGGGGTTCGCCCGCAGGCGATTGCGCCGGTGGATGAGGTAAACCTTCTTCGCGAAGCGGGTCAGGTATAGCCCCTCCTCTACGGCTGCGTCGCCGCCGCCGATGACCGCCACGACCTTGTCGCGGTAGAAGAACCCGTCGCAGGTGGCGCAGTAGGACACGCCGCGGCCCGTGAACTCCTTCTCGCCGGGCACGTCCAGTTTTCGCGGGGACACGCCGGTGCAGATGATGACGGTCTTCGCCTCAATCTCGCCGCTGTAGGTGGTGATTTTGAACGGGTGGCGGCTGAAATCCACGGCTGTAACGATGTCGTACTCAATGCGCGCGCCGAACTTCTCGGCCTGGCGCTGGAACAACTGGGCCAATTCGGGGCCGCCGATGCCGTCGGGGAAGCCCGGGTAGTTCTCAATCTCGGCGGTGAGGGCCGCCTGTCCTCCCATGGCATGCCCCGCGATGACGAGCGGGTTGAGCAGCGACCTGCCTGCGTAGATGGCCGCGGTCAGCCCCGCAGGCCCGGAACCGATGATGACCACATTCTCCATGCGAATCCCTCCCAGGCAATTCGGTGTTGATGCGGCCGCGCCCGAAAGGCTGGCCGCGTTTGGGGAAGTGCGACGTTCTCCCTACGATGCAGCCTCTCGTCGCACAATAGCATCAAACGGGCAGGCCGTCAAGCACGCCGCGCATCCGTAGCACTTGCTCGGGTCAATAACGGGCGGTTCGCCCGGGTCAATCTGGACGATGGCCTTGGATCGGCAGACGGCCCGCGCTGCGCACTTGCGGCAGGCGTGGCAGGCCGCTTCGTCAATGCGTGGGACGGCCGTTACCTGCGCTTTTGTGTACTCCACGATGCCCATGGTGTGCTCCTGTATATACCCCTGTGGGGTATTATACTCCATGAGCGGCGTCGTGTCAAGTTGTGGGGCGCGGGGGGCGGAGGGCGGAGGGGCATCCCTGCGGGGGCGCACCTCCGCGCTGGGGGCGTTTGGATCGCGAAGGACGCGAAAAGGCGCGAAAGGCACGAAAACCGCGGCCGCATGCGCGCATGCCGCGCGGGGCTGAACCCCCGCGCTGACGGAGCAAAGCCCCTTCGGGGCTGGGCGAGGGCCAGGGTGAGGGGCGTTTGGATCGCGAAGGACGCGAAAGGGCGCGAAAGGCACGAAAGTCGCGGCTGCATGCGCGCATGCCGCGCGGGGCATGGGGGCACACCTCACCCCGGCCTTCGGCCTGCCCCTCTCCGCACGCGGAGAGGGGGAACAAGGGGGTGAGGTCGGCACACCGCGCGGGGCTGAACCCCCGCGCTGACGGAGCAAAGCCCCTTCGGGGCTGGGCGAGGGCGCGGGGAGGCCGTTCCCTCTCCCGCCGCGGGAGAGGGCCAGGGTGAGGGGCCTTTGGATCGCGAAGGACACGAAAGGGCGCGAAAGGCACGAAAGTCGCGGCTGCATGCGCGCATGCCGCGCGGGGCATGGGGACACACCTCCCCCCGGCCTTCGGCCTGCCCCTCTCCGCACGCGGAGAGGGGGAACAGGGGGGGGTGAGGTCGGCACACCGCGCGGGGCTGAACCCCCGCGCTGACGGAGGGGAGCCCCCTTCGGGGCTGGGCGAGGGCGCGGGAAGGCCGTTCCCTCTCCCGCCGCGGGAGAGGGTTGGGGTGAGGGGCACGCCCGCGCCGGCGGAGCGGAAGGGAGGTGCGGGAGGGCTTGGGTGAGGTCATGCGCCCCGCGATTGTGGAGACCCCCAAACCGAACCTCATCGGCGCAACCCCATATTTGACAAGATTCCAAATGTGTGCTATAAACCGTATGTAGGTTGAGTAAGTGTACGGAACGACTGGCAAGGTTGACCGCTGGAGCGTTACACTTGGCTCCGGCGGTTGTTTTTTGCGGCGGTTCTGTCTCGTACCTCCTATAATTCTTCACAAGGAGTTCACCAATGAGTGAGCGAGAAAAAGGAACGGTAAAGTGGTTCAATGGGTCCAAGGGCTACGGGTTCATCACCCGCGAGAAGGGCGGCGACGTGTTCGTCCACTTCTCGGCGATTCAGTCGCAAGGCTTCCGGACTCTGGAAGAGAACCAGAGGGTTGAGTTCACCGTTGAACAAGGCCCCAAGGGTCCTCAGGCCACCAACGTCGTTCCCCTGTAGAACGCGCCGCGCGTTTCTGCAAAAGAAAGCCGCACCCGTGCAACCGGGTGCGGCTTTTCTGTTGCGCGCGACACGCCCCCGTCAATCGTCGTACACGCGCCAGTACGCTTTTTCGGGCTCCCAGCGGTCAAAGAACTCCTGGCTGGGGCGGAACAGCAGCGCCTCGCACTCGGCCGTTACGGTCCCGTCTTCCAGGCGCAGTTCGCTGGCCGCCTGCGCGCGGGTCTCCGTCTGGCGGATCACCCACCCCACGGCGGTGAGCGGCTGGCCCGTGGGGGTGGGCTTGCGGTAGCGCACCTCCAGTTTCACCGTTACCATCAGATTGTCGGCGTCGCCATCCAGCAGGAGCGCGCGCCCGGCCGTCTCATCCAGGATGGCCGCGACGATGCCGCCGTGCACGATGCCCGGGTAGCCGTTGAAGTGCTCGGGCACGACGACGCGCGCCCGTATCTGCCGGGCTTCGCGATCATTGACCCACGTGATCTTGAGGCCGATGGGGTTTTGCCTCCCGCACAGAAAGCAATGGCGTGAACTGGGTTGCCTGTCGTCCATGATGCGACTCCTTTGGGCAATGGGATTCGGTTTGGCGCAATGGTATCACAGTTTCGCCCGCACATACAAACGCGGCGCGTCGGCCCCGCCCGCAACCGGTGGCCATTGACAGGCTATCCCCGCCGGTGCTAGAATGCGCCTGACACCGTATCTCGGCCAGTTCCCAGCCCCCGAAAGGAGACGGCGAAGATGAGACGGCTTCTCGCGGGCATGCTGGTTATCCTCTGCCTGGTTGCTGCGGGCCTGGGGTCGCCCGCCCGCGCGCAGGGCCGAACCTACTACGTGGCCACGACGGGGAGCGACGCCACGGGCGATGGCTCGCTGGCGCATCCCTGGGGCACGCCCGGCTACGGCTCGCGACAGCTCCACCCCGGCGACACGCTCATCATCCTGGGCGGGCGCTACGTGCTGCGTCGCTTTGACGACGACATCCTCATCCCGCCTTCGGGCACGGCGAACGCGTGGGTTACCATTCGCGGCGAGGAGGGCCATCGCCCCGTGCTGGCGGGCCGCGACAACCTGTTCGCCGCCATCATCCTTGCGGGCGCAAGTTACGTGCGGGTGGAAAATCTGGAAATCACCCACGACGCCCAGGCTGCGGGGCCGGCCGCCTGGTTCCGCACTGCCATCAGCATCACCGGCGCGCCTGCCAGCCACATCGTGCTCAAGGACCTGTACGTGCATCACATAGACGAGGGCGGGCTGGACATTCAGGACGTGGACGACCTGCAGGTGCTGGACAGTCGGTTTGAGTACTGCGGGTTCGGCGCCATCCTGGGGCCTGCGGGCGAGCACGGCGGCGTGCGCAATCTGCTCATCCGCGGGTGCACGCTGTCCTACGGCGGCCACTACTACCAGGGCGGCGATGGCTCCAACCGCCCCTACGACCGCCCCGATGGGTTCGGCATTGAGCCGTCCGACGGCCCCATCACCATTGAGGACACCGTGGCGGCCCACAACTACGGCGACGGGCTGGACTCCAAGTCGGCCCGCACCACCATCCGCCGGTGCGTCGTGGCGAACAACTCCTGCGACGGCGTGAAACTGTGGGGCGGGGGCAGCCGCGTGGAGAACACGCTCATCTACGGGCGCGGCGACGGCGACCCCACGACGACGCCGTGGGCGGCCGTCGTCATCGGCACCGAGCAGGCCAACGCCGCGTTTGAGTTCGTGAACGTAACGGTGGATGACACGCTGGGCCACAACTACCTGATGCACGTGCAGTACGACACGCCCAACGTGCCCGTTACCCTCACCTTGCGCAACGGCATCTGGCGCGGCGCGGACTCGCCCATCTACGTCGCGGGCGCGTCCACCGTCATCGCCGACCACAACCTGTTCTACTTCCCCGACAGCCCCGACGAGGTCTTCGTCCACGGCGGCACGACCTACACTTCCGCCAACATCGGCGCGCTGGGCGTGGGCAGCCTGTACGGCGACCCGCGATTCGTCGCGCGGGCCTGGGGCGTGGATGGCGACTACCACCTGCTGGCGGATAGCCCCGCCGTGGACGCGGGCACGCCCGTCGGCGCGCCGCCCGACGACCTGGACGGCAACCTTCGGCCCGTTGGCGCCGCGCCCGACCTGGGCGCTTACGAGCGGCAGCAAGGCGTCGGGACGGTGCCGCTGGTGGCGGGTTGGAATCTGGCGTCCATTCCCGTTGTGCCGGAGAGCAGCGCCATCACCGACGTGCTGCAATCCATCGCGGGCAAGTATGCCATCGTCCACTCGTGGGACGCGGCGGCGCAGGGGTGGCGCACCTACAATCCCGCGCTCCCGCCCGAAGGGCAGACGCTCCTGGCGCTGGACGAGAAGACGGCCTTCTGGATTCTGATGACCGAGCCGGCGGCGCTTGCGGTGCGCGGCACGCCGCCCTCGGCCACGAGCCAGGCGCTGCGCGTCGGCTGGAACCTGGTCGCGTACCCGTCGGCGACGCCGCGCCCCGTGGCCGACGCTTTGGCGTCCATCGCGGGCAAGTACAGCATCGTCTGGGGCTACTACGCGGGCGAACCGCAGCCGTGGAAGCGATACAATCCCTCGGCCACCATCGGCAACGACTTGGCGAACCTGGAGCCTGGACGGGGCTACTGGGTGCGCGCGACACAAGAGTGCGCGCTGGTGATAGAGTGAGGGCGGGGTCAAGTGCGGCGCAAAGACCCCAAGGGTCTCCGAGACCCTTGGGGTCTTCACATGCGTGGGGCGCTTGACCTCATCTAGCCCCTCCTGCCCTCTGCGGCGGCTATGGAAAGCCGCCCTACGTGCCTTTGTGTGAGAATAGAGTTTCACACAAAGGCGCAGAGACACAAAGGGATAAAGGCACGGAGAAGACCCTCTGTGCCTTCGTGTCTTTGTGTGAGGATAATGTTCCACACAAAGGCGCAGAGATACAAAGGGATAAAGGCACGGAGAAGACCCTCTGTGCCTTCGTGTCTTTGTGTGAGGATAATGTTCCACACAAAGGCGCAGAGACACGAAGGGTAACACTTCCCGAAATGCATCTTCGCCCCTCCCCGTATTGATTTTATGCAAAGTTGTGGTAAAATAAAGTAGCGTCTGTTCGCCCACGCAGGAGGCGCCGGCGAGCCTTGCGCCCGCGCGGGTCGCCCCTGCGCAGTGCCGAGACCAAGGAGGAACCGAATGCTACAAGAAGTAGAAGAGTTCCTCAGTTACTTGAGGGTGGAGAAAGCCTATTCGGACAACACGTTGGCCGCCTATCGGAACGACCTGACGCAGTTCGTGGACTTCATCCGCGGCAGAGTGCCGACGCCCGACGACTGGAACGCTGTAGACAAGAACCTGGTCGTGGAGTACGTGATGCACCTGAAGGAGCGCGAATACGCCTCCTCGTCGGTGGCGCGCAAACTGGCTGCCGTCAAGTCCTTCTTCCACTTCCTGGCGCGGGAGGGCCGCATCAAGGAGGATCCGACGACGACGCTGGACTCGCCGAGGCTGGGCAAGAGGCTGCCCAAGACGCTGACGCGCAAGGAGGTGGATCGGCTTCTGGAGGCCCCAGGAACGGGCGACGACCCCAAGAGTCTGAGGGATCGGGCGATTCTGGAACTGCTGTACGCCACGGGGATGCGGGTAACGGAACTGGTGTCGCTGACGCTGAACGACATCAACCTGGCGTCGGGGAGCGTGCGCGTGGTGCACGGCAAGCGGCGCAAGGAGCGCATCATCCCCGTCCATCCGCACGCGCTGGAGGCGGTGGAGGCTTACCTGCAGCGGGGTCGCATCCGCATGGCCAAGGACCCGAACGAGCAGACGGTTTTCGTCAACTTCCAGGGGAAGCCGCTCACGCGCCAGGGGCTGTGGCTCATCATCAAGCACTACGTGGAGGAGGCCGGCATCAGCAAGGCGGTTACGCCGCACACGCTGCGCCATTCTTTCGCCACGCACCTGTTGACCGGCGGCGCGAAACTCCCCGACGTTCAGAGGCTTCTGGGCCACGCCAGCGTTTCCACAACCCAGATTTATACCCACCTTACGAAAGAGGAACTGCGGGAGGCGTATGACAACGCCCACCCCAGGGCCAGGAAGGATTGAGGCTTCGCGTTGCACACCATCCAGGGGGATAGCATGCCGGAGTTCTACACAAAGCAGCATTTTGCGCGAGCGGCGGAAGCCATCTTCGCGCGGACGCGCCACAGGCCCCAGGTGGCCGTCGTCCTGGGTTCGGGGCTGGGGAGCCTGGTGTCGGAGGTGCAAGACGCCGACGTGATCCCCTACAGCGAGATTCCCGAGTTCCCCCAGTGCACCGTGGAGGGGCACATGGGGCGGCTGGTCATCGGGCGGCTGGAGGGGACATGCGTGGCGATGATGCAGGGCCGCGCCCACTACTACGAGGGCTACTCCATGCAGCAGGTAACGTTTCCCGTCCGAACCTTCCAGCAGATGGGGATCGGGGTGCTCATCGTTACCAACGCTGCGGGCGGGCTGAACCCCGAGTTCCGCGCCGGCGACCTGATGCTCATCGCCGACCACATCAACCTGGTGGGGATGGCCGGGCTAAACCCGCTGCGGGGGCCGAATGACCCTGAACTGGGGCCGCGCTTCCCGGACATGAGCCGCGCCTACGATCCGGAGTTGCGGGCCATCGCCCGCCACGTAGCCGCGCGCGAGGGGATTCCGCTCCGCGAGGGCGTGTACATCATGCTGGCGGGGCCCAGTTTTGAGACGCCCGCCGACATGCGGTTCCTGCGCGCCATCGGCGCCGACGCGGTGGGCATGTCCACCGTGCCCGAGGTAACCGTGGCGCGGCATGGAGGCACGCGGGTGTTGGGCATTTCGGGCATCGCCAACACCCTGTCGCCGGACGAGGCCGCGGCCGGCCACGACGACACGACCCACGAGGAGGTGCTTGCCGCAGGCCGGGTGCTGGCCCCGCGTTTGGCCGCCCTCATCCGCGGCGTCCTGCGCGAACTGGGCGGAACCTAGCGGCCGGTACGACGTCTTGGGTGTAAAGTCCTTGAGGGTGGAGAACTCATGTCCATTATCATCACCCTGCTGAAAGCCTACGCGATATGGCTGTACATCCTGTTCGCCATCGTCGCCCTGTTCGCGTTGCGGGCGGCGCTCAAGGCCAGGGCGGAAATTCGGCAGTCCATCTTCTCGCTGGAGAAGGAGTTTGCGCGGAACCGCCTGTACCGCGCCGTTACGGTGATGGTCGTCATGGCCTTGCTGGCCGGGGCGCTGTTCGTGGCCACGCACCTCGGGGAGCCGGCCACGCCCGCGACGACGGAGCCGACGCCCACGGCGACGCGCTTCCTGCGTGCCACGCCCACCTACGGCCCCGAGGAACTGACGCCGACGCCCACGGCCACCGTTACCCGCGTCCGCCCCACGCGGCAGCCGATTCCCACCGCGCCCGTGTTCACGCCCACGGCCACGCCCGCGCCGCCGCCCCTGTGCCCCACGCCCGGCGTCAACCTGACCTCGCCGCGGCCGGGCGCGCGCCTTTCGGGCGTCGTGCAGGTAACCGGCACCGCCGCCATCGGCAATTTCTGGTACTATAAGGTAGAGATCGGCATCGGGCGGAACCCGTCGCAGTGGTCTGTGGTGGGGGATTTGCACTACGCGCCTGTGTCCGCTGGCGTGCTGGAGACGTTCAACGCGGCGGCGTTCCCGGCGGGCGAGTACACACTGCGCCTGGTGGTGGTGGACAAGACCGGCAACTTCCCGGAGCCGTGCGCCGTGGCGGTAACGATTGCGCCGTGAGCGACCAGGGGGAACAAACCCCTGGTTTGATACGTTGTTCATTTACAGGCATGCTTCTTGCATGCAGGGGGCACAGACGGACTTGGAAGGTGCGTCTCGTTTCGGATTGCGGGAAGAACCGCGTTAGGAGGTGCGATTATGCGCGGCAAAAGGAAACGTTCCCTGGTTGGGTGGGGCTCCAAGGCGGTGAGCGTTCTGATCCTGGCCATCCTGGTGTGGGCGCCGCTGGCACACCTGACCGCAGGCCCAGCCCAGGCTGCCGACCCCACGTGGCGCGGCGAGTACTACAACAACACCTGGTTCGGCGGCAGCCCCGCTCTGGTGCGCGACGATGCCGACATCAACTTTGACTGGGGCGCGTCGGCTCCGGCAGCGGGCGTCAACGCCGACAACTTCTCGGTGCGGTGGACGCGGGTGGTGCGGTTTGAGGATGGCACCTACCGGTTCACCGTAACCACCGATGACGGCGTGCGCCTGTGGCTCAACGGCGACCTGGTGCTGGACAAGTGGTTTGACCAGGCCCCCACGACGTACACGTTCACGCGGGCCATGACCGCGGGCGATCATCCCCTGCGCCTGGAGTACTACGAACACACCGGCATCGCCCAGATTCGCCTGTCGTGGGTGCGGACGGACTACAGCCCTGCCTTCTGGCATGGTGAGTTCTACCCCAACATGTACCTGACGGGCGCGCCGCAACTGGTGCGCGATGACCCCATCCTGGACTTCAACTGGGGCACCAACTCGCCGGGTTCGCCCATCCCGGCCGACTACTTCTCGGTGCGGTGGACCAGCATCGTGAACTTGGGGACGGCGGGGAACTACACGTTCTACGCTACTCACGATGACGGCATGCGCGTGTGGGTGGACGAGCAACTCATCATTGACAAGTGGTACGCCCAGCCGGAGACGACCCACACGGCCACGGTCTACCTGGGCGCGGGCGACCATCGCATCCGCGTGGAGTACTTTGAGCAGATCGGCGTGGCTGTGGCGCGGCTGCGCTGGGAGCCGACGACCCCACCCCCGCCTACGCCCCCGCCGCCTCCACCGCCCGGCCCCGTTGAGGTCGTCGTGGACGAGTTCAGCCCGGGCTTCGTCAAGGGCGGGCCGGCATCCGGCTGGCGCACGAGTTGGTGCGGCTATGGCAATCACTCCTACTGGACGCTGAACAACGTCTATGCGGTGTCCAACTGGGCCAAGTGGACGCCCGCGCTGCCGACACCCGGGCGCTACACCGTGTACGTCTTCGTCCCGTCGTGCAACGCCACCACGGGCAACGCGCGCTACCGCGTCTATCACGCGGGGATGCGCCACGACGTGTCGGTGAATCAGTACATCTACTCCAACGCCTGGGTGCGGCTGGGGACCTTCACCTTCAACGCCACGGGCGACGAGTACGTGTACCTGGCCGACAATACGCAGGAAGGCTACCTGTCGCGGCGCATCGGGTTTGACGCAGTGAAGTTCGTCCTGGCCGAGCCGACGACGCCCCCCGCGACGTGCACCATCACGCCCAAGTTCGGCTTCGGGCGCGTCTGGAACACCTACAGCGCCGTGCGGAGCGGTCTGGGGTGCCCGCTGGCCGACGAGTTCAGCACCACCGCCGCGGAAGAGATTTTCATCGGCGGCTACATGTTCTGGACATCGGTGGGGCCGAGGGTGTACGTGCTGTACAACAACGGGACGTGGCAGTCCTTCGCCGACACCTGGGCGCCGCCTCAGCCCGAGTCGGACCCCAGCATCGTGCCGCCGTGGGGCTACTACCAGCCGGTGCGCGGCTTCGGCAAGGTCTGGCGCGAGAACCCCGGCGTGCGTTCGGGGCTGTCGTGGGCCACGGAGCCGGAGCGCGGGCTGACCCTCTCGTGGCAGAACTTTGAGCGCGGGTCCATGCTCTGGAGCAACCGCTTGGGCATCTTCGTGCTGTACAGCAACGGCACGTGGCGGCACTACGATTAGCCGCGGCGTCTGCCGCATCGTTGTGATCCTGCGTTGCGGGGGCGATGCATGCGTCGCCCCTGCAATTTGTGTCGCGTGCGCGGGGGGTTCACCCCTCACATCCCCCGGCCTTTCAAGGGTAGGTTTTTTGCATCGGGGGCGGGGGCGCGAGGGGCCAACGTCCTTCGGGAGGACCAGGCCACGGTTCGGGTACCAGTTGTCGCGGCAGGGGTGGCGGGTAGATCTTGCTCAGTTG
>Ga0067045_1029070_pt1 | contig 24160 bp, 20 predicted proteins | sample TerdegcTABiofilm_FD_59184 | JGI IMG/M metagenome (GOLD analysis project Ga0067045, IMG submission 59184) | Combined Assembly of (Gp0054472, Gp0054536) Wastewater bioreactor microbial communities from Singapore -Terephthalate degrading... | reverse complement strand
TTTTTTCTTTCGTCTTTTCTTTCGTCCTTTCTTTCGCTTTGAACTTGCACAAACTTACATTACAAAAATGTAAGTTTTCAGCAAAAATGGGCTGGGAATTTACTCGCTCACAATAAAAAACATTCCGTAACTCGTTGTTTTCCCAACATAAAAATCCAAAATCGCACATTGGCATGTTTCTTGAGTATAGATTAGCAAGCCCGGGCAATTTATGACAAAAAGGAGAGAAACATGTCTATTTCAAAAAACAAACACAGGCTAATGGTAGTATTGGCTGTCTTAATCTGTTCTGTACCATTTATAATCTATGCAGAAGAAGAAAAGGCGACAACAGAGGTGGGGACAGCGGTCTTGAGTCAATACATCTGGAGAGGTCAGGAACTCAGCAGGGATTCTCTGGTAGTTGAGCCCTATATTACCGTGGGTTATGCCGGCTTTTCGGCAAATATATGGGGCAATATTGATACCAATACAAAACTTACTGATGAGACGAAATGGACTGAAACAGATATAACACTGTCCTATTCAAAAGAGATTGGTATGACAACCCTTACAGGAGGATATATCTATTATGGTCTGGACTCAATAGACGATTCACAAGAATTGTTTGCATCAGCCAGTCTGAATGTACCTCTGAAGCCTACACTTACCATCTACAGAGAGATGGCACATTATCCAAGCTGGTATATCACTGCCAAACTTTCCCATACAGTTGAATTCGGCAATGATATAACCCTGGATTTGAGTGGAACAGCGGCCTATCTGCTTTCCGATGATTCGGAAGGTTATCCAAAGATCAAACACGGTGCGCCGACAGGCGATGAATTCAAGAACCTTCACGACGGCCTTGTGTCCGCTGTCCTGAATATACCGGCTGCGAAGAATCTGAAGGTGATGCCACAGATTGCATGGAGCTTTCCTCTGAGCGGAGATGCCTCCAACGAGATGAAATGGCGCAGTCTCGACGGCTCCAGAAACAACTTTGTGTATGGTGGATTGGCCGTTTCGTTTAATTATTAGGTGAGCCTTAAAAAATGCACATTTGTGCCCAACCCTTAAGGAGGTATCGAAATGATAAAATATATTCTGAGCGGACTTATTACCTTTCTCGTCACAAATACTGCGTATGCCGAAGAGGCGGCACAAGCGGCATTGAAGATCGACACTGGTGACACCGCCTGGCTGCTCGTGGCCAGCGCCCTGGTGGTGCTCATGACCGTGCCTGGGCTGGCCCTGTTCTATGGCGGCCTTTCAAAGCGCAAGGACGCCTTGAACACCATGGCCATGTCTGTAGCCGCCTTTTGCATAGTGAGCGTCCTGTGGATTCTATACGGCTATACCCTCTCCTTTTCAGGGGATACCCTTGGATTTGTAGGGGATACGGCCAAGCTGTTTCTGGCAGGTGTAGGGGTCTCCAGCATATCGGATGCGGCCAAGACCATACCAGAACTGGTGTTCATCGTATTTCAGCTGACCTTTGCCGCCATCACAGTGGCCCTCGTGAGCGGCGCATACATAGAACGCATGAAATTTTCTGCATGGTTGGCCTTCTGCGTGCTGTGGTTCACTCTTGTCTATATCCCTGTAGCCCACTGGGTATGGGGAGGCGGATTTTGCATGAAACTGGGCGCCCTGGACTTTGCAGGCGGCACCGTGGTACATATAAATGCAGGTATCGCAGCCCTGGTGGGTGCACTATATCTGGGCAGGCGCAGAGACACGGCCTTGAAACCCCATAACCTCACTCTCGTGGTGCTGGGCACAGGGCTTCTGTGGTTCGGTTGGTTCGGCTTCAACGCGGGAAGTGCATTGGCCGCAAACGGCCTGGCAGGCATGGCATTTTTGAATACCAACACAGCCGCTGCGGCAGCGGCCTTGGCATGGATGGCCATGGACTGGCTCTTCTATAAAAAATGCACGGTTCTGGGCATGGCCTCCGGCGCCGTGGCAGGACTGGTGGGCATCACACCGGCGGCAGGTTTTGTAAATATAACAGGCGCCCTTGTAATAGGCATATTGGTAGGAGTGATTCCTTTTCTGGTAATCGCCAAAATCAAACCGAAATTGGGCTATGACGACACACTGGATGCCTTCGGCATACATGGCGTGGCAGGCTTTATGGGCGCAATACTTACGGGCATTCTGGCTGATCCTGCCATAAACGAGGCAGGCAAAGGCGTGATATACGGCAATTCCGGACAATTTATGATACAATTGATTGCAGCTGGTGTGACTTTTGTGTATTCTGGCGTAGTAACATTTGTTATTCTTGCCATCATAAAGGCGACCATAGGCATCAGAGTGGAAAACGAAGATGAAATAAAAGGCCTTGACGAGACTCAACACGGTGAGACGGCCTATTTCTTCTTATAAAATCAATCGAATAGACAGGAGGCATCATGAAAAAGATAGAAGCGATTATCAAACCATCCAGATTTGAACAGGTAAAGGACGCCCTGAACAAGATAGGAGTAAAGGGCATGACGGTCTCGGAAGTCAAAGGCTATGGCAGACAAAAGGGGCATAAAGAGGTCTATCGCGGCACCGAGTATGTAGTTGATCTAATTCCAAAGCTCAAGCTTGAGATTGTAGCCGAGGCTGATCAGGTTCCCATGATTATCGATACCATACTTGCAGAGGCCAATACAGGCACCATAGGCGATGGCAAGATATTCATTATGCCCATAGAAGATGTAATAAGGGTGAGAACAAAGGAACGCGGCAAAGAGGCCATATGATACACAAAGCAATAAGTAATTAATGCCATAGCGTATTTCACACAACAGCATGTGGGATACGCTATTTTTATTTGTATAAATCCATGTAATGGAACAAGACATATGAGGAATATACAACTCAGCACAAGATTCGCATTAGTTACCGGCGGCATCTGCGGCCTTGTTTATCTATTATTTGTGCTGTTGAGCTATAATTATTTGAAGGAACAAACCCTGCATGTAGGCTCTGAAAAAGCGCATATCATTCTCGATATCATGAACGGCATAGATGCCTATATCAATCAAACCTTAAGACCAAGAATTATCAATCTGATGCCTGATATACAAGAAAACCCACACGCATTTATTCCAGAGATACTTTCCACGACTAAAATCAAAAATATAGTTCTTGAAAAGGCAAAGCTTGAAAATTTCCAGTTTACATATAAAAGAATGTCTATAAATCCACGGAATAAAGATAATAGCTTAAATGAACTATACGCTGAAATTTTAACCATATTCCAAAAAAATAAAGACTTAAATGAATGGCAAGGTATTAAGTCAATAGATAAACATAAATTCTTCATTCTTGCAAAACCTATTTATATTAAAGAGAATTGTTTGAGATGTCATGGTGATATAAATCAAGCACCAGTTGGATTAATTGCAAAATATGGCAGTCAAGTTGGATTTGGTTTTAAGCTAAATGACCTGATGGGCTTGGAAGCTGTTTCAATTTCCATGGATGTGATCTGGAATCAAATCATTCAAACAATAATCAATATATGCACGATAGGCATTATAATAATAGTTCTTTTATTCATAGCTATTGAAGGCAGCTTTATCAGGCTTGTAGGGCATCCACTTAAAAAAATAGCACAACACTTCACCAATATCAGTCAAAATATGCTGTTAGACACAGCAACTTTAAAGATAAAAAAACATGATGAAATAGGTGAATTGATACAGTCATTCAACATAATGATAGAAAATTTGAAACAAGCATATGAAAATATCAAATCAAACGCAACAATTTTGCAGACTATAATAAATGGCATAAGTGATCCGCTTGCATTGATAGGGAAAGATTGCAACATGATAGCAGCTAACAACACATATCAGGAGTGGTTATCCAAAAATAAAAAAATGGTATTAAATATCATGGAAAAAGAACAACAAAATTGCAATGCAGAAACAATAACATGCCAAAAAATAAAAGAATTACTAAATAATAAAGAAGAAATTATTGAGAAATATAAAACAGAAAATGATGAGTATTATTTAATACATTTATATCCAATTAAAAATAATCAAAATGAAGTAGTAAAAATAGTACATTATATACAGGACATAACAAAACAGAGAAGACTGGAATTACAGATGGCCCATGCGGAAAAAATGGCTATAATCGGCCAGATGGCGGCAGGTTTCGCCCACGAGATAAACAATCCATTGAGCATAATACAGTGTTATACAAAACTATTGATGAAGAAATTCATAAATGATCAGGAGACAATAAACGATCTCAAAATAATAGAGAAGCACACCAACTCATCGAAAAATATAGTGGAAAATCTATTATATTTTTCGAGACATAAAAAAACAATCTATGAACAAATAGATATAAATAAAATCATATTAGAAACTCTCTCAATAATTAAAAAACAATTTGAAAAGAAAAACATCTTTATCACAAACAGGCTTCAGGAAGATATTCCAATGATTTACGGCGACCGCGAAAAGCTGAAACAGGTATTGCTCAATATCCTCATCAATGCCGAACAAGCCATCTCGGGTCATGGCGAGATCACCATCACCACAGGTTTCGATGAAGACCGGAACGAGGTATCTGTTTCAATAAAAGATACGGGCTGCGGCATTCCAGAGCAGCATCTGATGCATGTATTTGAACCCTTCTTCACCACCAAGCCGCCCGGTGAAGGGACAGGGCTTGGACTTTTCGTGTCATATGATATTATTCACGAACACAATGGCGATATTATCTTGAAGAGCACGGAACATCAAGGCACGGAGATATTCATCACACTGCCAGCCCTTATGCCTGAAAAGCAGATTGACAAATGAAACCAGAACAAGTTACGGCCCAAAGACTTTTGATAATCGATGACGAAGCGGACCTGTTGCTGGGCATGAAACGTCTGTTGCAGCCGCATTTTCAGCACGTCCGCATACTGACTGCCGAATCCCCTCAGACCGCATTGGAACTCATGGAAAAGGAGGCTGTAAATGTGGTCCTCAGCGACATCCGTATGCCCGGCATGGACGGCATGGCCCTGCTTCAAATACTGAAGGACAAGGCATGCCCCCCCGCCGTAATACTCATGACCGCCTACGGCACCATAGACCTGGCCATAGATGCCCTGAAAAAGGGTGCCTATGACTTTCTCACCAAGCCGTTCGATGAAGACAGACTGGTGCACACACTGCAAAAGGCCCTGGAGCGCCAGCAACTGCTGGAAAAGACCTCGCTTCTGGAAAAAGCATTACATCAAAGACAGGGACTGACCGACACCTTCATCGGCACCAGCCCTGCCCTGAAAAAGACCATAGACACCATATCCCTTGCCGCCAGAACCGATGTGCCTGTGCTCATAACAGGCGAAAGCGGGACAGGAAAGGAACTGGCGGCCAGGGCCCTGCACGCCTGGAGCAACCGCAGCGCCTATGAATTCGTTGCCGTCAACTGCGCCGCCATGCCATCGGAACTCCTGGAAAGCGAGCTCTTCGGCCACAAAAAAGGGGCCTTTACTCATGCCACAGCCGACAAAAAGGGGCTTTTTGAGATTGCCGACAAGGGCAGCCTATTCTTGGACGAGATAGGGGACATGCCCCTTATGCTTCAGGCCAAACTGCTGCGTGTGCTGCAAGAGGGTGAGATTCGGCCCATTGGAGATAACCGCACCAGAAAGGTGAATGTCCGGGTGATCGCAGCCACAAACAAGCCCATTAAAAACATGGTGGAACGAGAGGAATTCCGGCAGGACCTGTTCTTCAGGCTCAATGTAATAGAGATAAGAATGCCTGCCTTACGAGAGATGCCTGAGGACATTCCCCTTTTGGCACAGCACTTTTTGCAGCAATTTTTGAAAGAAACCGGCATGCCTCCCAAGGGCTTTTCAAAGGAGGCCCTGATGCAGCTTACCGCCTGGCATTGGCCGGGAAACGTAAGGGAGCTTCAAAATTTGGTGAAACGGGCTGCCATCTTTAGCACAGGAGCAAGGATTCTACCGGATGACCTGGAGATTCCAGCCAGGCAGGGCTGTGCGGGCGGGGATTTAAACGGCCTGGTGAATATGCAGTATCATGAGGCCAAGGAAACGGTCATGCGCACATTCACCACTCAATATCTCACTCACATCCTCAAATCCACCAACTGCAACATCACCCTGGCCGCCAAACGCTGCGGCCTTGAACGCCAGTCCCTGCAACAGCTCATAAGACGCTACGGTATTCAAGTCCATGGAATAAAAAACACTGTAGGATCCCTTGAAAAATAAAGGGAACCCTGCAAACTAAATCTTGCAGTGCAATCTAAATAATACAGCAACACCTCCTACACAGCACTTTGACCCTTGAAACCTGAATGGGAAACAGGCTGGTTTCATGGGGTTTTCAGCGCATTTTCCCTATTTTGGGACACATTTTTTACACAGCCCTTCTTCAAAGCCCAAGGCACATATGTTGCAATTTACAACTACAGGCTGATTCCTTGTGGCCAGCTTTCATTTTCTATTTCAAAGGAGGGACAACTTAATGCCATAGAATTTCAATGTCTTTGCACAAGATTTCAGTAAGACTTAAACACCTTTCACATTATTCACACAACTGCACAGAGGAGGTCTTTATGGCAGAAATCGAAGAAAAAAAGGGATTGATCAGTGAAGACTGGCTGTCTTTGATTCTGGGTCTCATTGTCTTTATCCTCTCCCTTGGCGTCTTTCAGAACATGGACATTCTTGGCTGGGGCGTCACTACCAAGATGTGGATAGACCCTGGCAAGGCAACCGGTGTGGTCTCCAAGGCCTACGAGCCGCTCAAAGGTGAAATCACCAAGATAGACGGCAAGACCCTGGTTATCAAGAAATCCGACGGCAAGGAGGATAAGGTAACCGTAGAAGACGCCTCCCGCTATAAGGTGGGGGATAAGTATGAAAAAACCGGCATCTCAGGCAATACAGCACTGTTCCTCACCTTTTTGGCCATGCTGGTGCTGATGGGCTTTGGCGCCCTGCTCATGGGTGCGAACCTGCCTCGGTTCCTTATCGCATTCACAGCAGTCTTCTGGATCGCCTATCTCTGTTGGTTTTTAGGACATTACGCCTACATAGCAGCTACAAAGGCGGACCTTGCCAAGTTCAACATTCCATGGTCGCTCAGCATGACAGGTGAATTCGGCTTCATCATAGCCCTGGTGGCAGGCCTCATCATAGGTAACTTCGTACCCAAACTCGCCGATTTCATGAAAGAAGCCGCCAGGCCCGAGCTCTACATCAAGACGGCCATCGTCATTATGGGCGCCACATTGGGCCTGAAGGCAGCCCAATCCTTTGGCTTGGCCACAAACATCATGTTCCGAGGGCTCTGCGCCATTGTGGAGGCATATCTCATCTACTGGGCGTTTACCTATTGGGTTGCCAGGAGATACTTCAAGTTCAGCCGGGAGTGGTCAGCGCCCCTGGCCTCAGGCATCTCCATCTGCGGTGTGTCGGCGGCCATAGCCACAGGCGGCGCCATACGAGCCAGGCCTGTGGTGCCCATAATGGTCTCATCCCTGGTGGTCATCTTTGTGGCTGTAGAGATGATCATTCTGCCCTTTATTGCCCAGGTGTTTCTCTGGAAGGAACCGTTGGTGGCAGGTGCATGGATGGGTCTGGCAGTCAAATCCGACGGTGGTGCCATCGCAAGCGGCGCAGTGGCTGATGCCTTGATAAGGGCCAAGGCCATGGATATGAGTGGCATCAACTATGCTGAGGGTTGGATCACCATGACCGCCACAACGGTCAAGATGTTCATAGACATCTTTATCGGCGTATGGGCATTTGTGCTGGCCATCATCTGGTGCGCCAAGATCGAATGCAAGCCAGGCCAGAAGACCAGTGCCATAGAGATATGGAACCGCTTTCCCAAATTCGTCATAGGCTATGTCCTGACCTTCTTTATTCTGCTCTTCATCTGCTGGCCGGCGGCCAAGACAGTTGGACCTACCACTGACCAGATTAATAAACTGAAGGTAGAGATACAGACCATCGAAAAACAGGTGGCATCAGCCACAGCAGAAAACAAGGCGGCCATAGAGGCCAAACTGACCGATGCCAAGGCCAAAATGAAGGATATGGAGTCCAGCATAAAAGAGCCTAAAAAACTTTTAGACACAGCCAAACTCGCCACCAGCGAAGGCGATAAATTCAGAGGCCTCTTCTTCGTGCTCTGTTTCTTTACCATCGGCCTGGTGTCCAACTTCAAGAAACTCATGGAAGAAGGCATCGGCAAACTGGCTGCGGTCTATGCGGTATGCCTGTTCGGGTTCATCATATGGGTGGCCCTGGTGATCTCATGGCTCTTTTTCCATGGAGTGAAACCACCTATCATCACCTGATGTCCTGAAACGACATACTCAAAGTTATACAGGTTATACATGTCTCAGGGCAGGCCCCGGTCATGCCCTGAGGACACAACCCCATAAAAGGAGTGAAATATGGCAGAAGAAACCAAACTTTCCGAAGAGATAAAAAAGATGGAATATGAACCACTGCTCCCTGCCGAGATACAACTCATTCGCTGGAGCATAGGCATAGGGGCAGGCGGTCTTATCTTTCTCTATTGGCTGTCTCAGGTATTGTTCCCCGGCGGACACTAAGTCTGCGCAATAAAAAAAGGGGCGCGGCCAATGCCCGCCCCTTTTTGAATAATCCATTTCGTTATCGACTGCTTTTGATCAAGCCTTTTGCCTCTTTTGACTGACCTCCTCAAAATTCAATAGATCCATGGAGTCATCACTCATGGCCATGGCATAGATACCTGCCTGAGTCAACAACTGGACCACATCGTCTGAAATATACAGAGAGAAAAAGATGGGAATCAACTCTTTGCCTTTATATTCAGGAAAGAATTCAAAAAACTCTTGTGAGGCAATAAAGTCAATAAACTCCTTTGCATAATCCATGCGGGCATTGGACTTGGTCTCATTAAAAAATATCCGATCCCCACACACTGCCACCACATCAAATTCACGAATCTTGGTCCTGTCTGATGGCTTTCTCCTTCTACATCTCACCATCAGGCTGTCCAACTCTGCACAACCAAAGTAGTTAGCGGCTATTCCCTCCATATTGGGGGCCACGATATCCTCCACTATGGTCCCCAATCTATTGGCCAGCTCACCCCATTGTTTATTCATGCGCTTTCTATCTTCTACAGCCTCATCCTTAAATGCGCGCATCTCATCCTTGAAGGCCTGTGTATCGTCCTTAAAGACCTTCATCTCATCCTTAAACTCCAGCATCTCGTCCTTGAAGGCCCTCATCTCATCCTTGAACTCTGACATCTCGTCCTTAAAGACCTTCATCTCGTCCTTGAATGCGCGCATCTCCTGTTTGAAATCCTTCATTTCATCCTTGAAGGCGCGCATCTCATCCTTGAATTCCAGCATCTCATCCTTGAAGGCCTTCATCTCGTCCTTGAAATTGCGGAACTCTATCTCATTGCGCAATTGGGCATTATACACCTTTGTGAATTCAATAGAGGTGGTTCTAATGAATTCATCAAGGGTGTCCCTCAAGTCATAAACTAAATTTTCAGCAGGTACCGCCATGACTCACCTCTAATACAACTATCTTACCCCCTTACTTGCCAAAAACGGCCCATATTTTTTATCGGTGATACAGATATGGTTCTGCAACCAGTTCTTGAGGAAATTCAATAGCTCGAAGTCCACAGTAGCATATCCCTTGTCAAACTTCTCTTTGAAGGCCAAAACCTTTCCCACGAGATCCGCATGAATGGCCTTGTGGGCATCGGTTTCAGGATAGCCGTATTTGTCGAAATAGTCCTCTTCAGTCTTGAAATGAAAGGCCGTATATTCCACCAATTCATTTAAGACCTTGGCAGCGGCGTCCTTTCCTATCCCCTTGCGAATGCCGTCATGAATGGTATTCACCATGGCTACCAGTTTCTTGTGTTGTTCATCAATGGAGGGCACGCCAACGCTTAATTGAGGCCCCCATGGCATGAATTCAGCGGATTTGGCAGGCGATGTCTCTTCTTTCTTGAATGCCCTTTCAGAAGAAGGTCTGGCCTTGGTATCAGCCGGCCTGGCCTGCGGCCTTGGAGCCGACGCTGTTCTTGCGTCACTCAGACGCCCTTCCTCTTCCTCCATTAACACTGCCATCTGGTTCAGAAATGCTATGGTCTGCTGGAAATATGGATCTATCTCGTTTTTGAAGTAAGAGAGCACCTGGTCTTTTTCTCCTGATGCGAGCAACCGTTGCAACTCCACAACGCTGCGATGCATGGCATCATGCACAGGCCTCAATTTGGAAATGACATCCCCTATTCGAGCAGATGTGGGGCGATAACCATCCAGAAAACGTCCGAGGCCGCAGCGGTGTGGGTCTGTCTCCACCTCAAATGGCCTACATTCGATCACGCCTGCAATAACCTTATCCCGCCACTGCATATGCTGATAAATGACAGCCTTTATACGGGCGCTATCTCTCAGGCTTGCAAACAATGAGGAAAGGATGCTTGGCTCAACCTTAATCTGGGACATCAACACAGCTGTCTCTGTTACGACACCTTCCATACCATAGGCATTGAGTTCTATGTCGCTGCGCATTTTTGAAAAGAGCCTTGCCTGTTCCAGCAATACCTCGGATTCCCTCATTACATTTCTGGCCCCATCGGCAGCCCTTTCGATATTGTGTGTGATCTCGGAGACCGTGGCGGTCTGCTCCTCGGTGGCACTGGCAATGGTGTTGGCCAGGTCATTTACCTCACTGACCGCCTGTGTGATGCGCTCCACAGCCTCAACTGCATGCTGGGTATCGGACTGTATGGTGGTGATCATGCGTGTGATCTCATCTGTGGCGCCGGCGGTTTGTTTGGCCAATTCCTTTACCTCATTGGCCACCACGGCAAAACCCTTGCCTGCCTCACCTGCACGGGCCGCCTCTATGGTGGCATTCAAGGCCAGAAGATTGGTCTGGGATGCTATGTTGTTGATAACTCGAATGATATCTCCGATCTTTTCCGAACTGGTGGCCAGACTCTGTATGGCTGACTGCGCCTCGGCGGTCTGGCTTTGGGCATCGTTGGCCTTCTGTGCAGTAATTGCCACGCTGTGCGCTATCTCGTTGGTGGCGGTGGACATGTCCTTGGTGGCCTGAGTGATGGTCTCGAGATTGCTGGAGGAGGTCTGGGCGGCCTGTTCCACCGTATGGGAGACTGCCATGATCTCATCCGCATATTTTATGAGTTGATTCTTGTTTTTATCAAGGGTCGAGGCTACGCCCTCCACCACTGCATTCTGGGCATTCATGGTATTGAACTGTCCAATCATGGTGGAGGAAAGGGCATTGCACGCCGCTGCAAGACGCTGCACCTCCGAAGGCCCTTCTATGGGCAGACAGGTTTCGAATTTCCCCTGGCCTGCATCAGAAATGGCCGTCACCGTCCTTTCCAGAGAGGCGATCATAAATCTCTTTACAAAAAATATGACAAGAACGATAAAACAGATGCCGCCTGCCAAAGTGACATACTGAAAGTATTTGGCATACTCGTCTTTTTTAAGAGAGTATTGCTCAAACGCCTTGGTCACCACATCCGCTTGTTTTAAAAGGTTGCCATTGGTTTCATTCATGTCGAGAACGGCCTTTTTGACACCTTCATCAGCGGGCTTGCCGTTTAATACTACAGCTATGTGAGTGGAAAAGGTCTTCCACAGCCCATCCAATTTATTTAACTCATTCAGCAGTTCAGTGTCTGTTACAGGAGATAGTCCCAATTCCTGACTGCCGTTTTTAACCCCTTGCAGAGACTTGTCAAAGAGCTGCGAGGCATCCTTCAACTCATTTAGATGTGAGGCATCGCCTGTAATGAGGTAGGCATTGGCGGCCTTGGTCATCTTTTGTGAGAGCATACGCTCCCTGCCGGCTATATTTATGGCAACGGCATCAGAGCCATGCAGATAAATCAGAAGAAAATTGAGGGAAACGGTAACAATAGTGGCCACGAACATGATGGCTACCAGGGCCGGAACCAGAAAGGAAATGGAGTAAAAACGTCTGAGCATAAAACCTCCCCTACAAGAATTTATTGTCATGATTATTTAATATGCTTTGTCACATTTGACAAGGTAATTATGGAATATGGCTGATTAATAACATGTTTTTGTTTTAGGGGCGAGGGCAGCCGATATTTGTTCCATGCCCCACATAACCGCCCTCCATGACGGAGATGTGGGGCCGGCGCCCTTCATGGCGCCTATTCCACAAACACCGCCTGCCCTCGCCCTTCCCCACCTCCACATCCTACATCAGAAGTCGCTTAAAAAAGACATAGATCCTTTGGAGTTTGGTTAACACCCTTCCTGAAACCCAACGCCCAACCGTAAACGATGCTTCAAACCAGCACATACCCTTTGCACTTGAGTGAACATGATGGCAAAGGCCAATTTTGCGATTTTTATTGGCAGAAATACCGGCTCATTATTTCAGAAGGTCAATCCGCTATCTGTGGGATTGCAGTAGGAATGAATAGAGCATCCGTTATAAACATGGGGTTCCGCAGGGACGAAAAGGGCGGCAGTGGTGAAGTGTTTGTGAAATAGGCGCCACGGAGGGCGCCGGCGGCGCATCCTGCCATGGAGGGCAGTTATGCGACGCATGGAACAAATGCTCCACCGCTGCCGCCCCCAAGAAAATGATGCCTTTTGCATCCATTAAAAATGTTATTCAAGAATGTGTCTGTTCAGGGATGTGTCTGTCCCTTTTTCTATTTTTATGTCTCGTCGTGCTTGTTGATTTTTCAGTTTTAATACATGATGATAATTCAATATGTGGGCGAGGGCAGCCGGTATTTGTTCCATGCCCCACATAACCGCCCTCCATGGCGGTAATGTGGGGCCGGCGCCCTCCGTGACGCCTATTCCACAAACACCGGCTACCCTCGCCCCTCCCCCATCTCCACATCCTACATCAGAAGTCACTTAAAAAAGACATAGACCCTTTGGAATTCGGTTAACACCCTCCCTGAAACCCCAAACCCAATCATAAACCAACACACCACATCCCCTTTGAACTTTGGTTAATAGAGGGTAAAGGCCAATTCCACGTTTTTTATTGGCAGAAACGCCGGTTTATCCATCACAGCAGGGCAATCCTCTACTCAGGGAATTACAAAAAAAGGAATAGGGAACCCATTATGAACAGAGGGGTTCCGTAGGGACGAAGAGGGCGGCAGTGGTGGAGTGTTTGTGAAATAGGCGCCACGGAGGGCGCCGGCGGCGCATACTGCCATGGAGGGCAGTTATGCGACGCATGGAACAAATGCTCCACCGCTGCCGCCCCCAAAAAAAATGATGTCTTTTTTGTATCCATTAAAAATGTTATTCAAGAATGTGCCTGTCCTTTTTCAGTCTTGCCACTACCCTTTGAACTTTGGTTAATAGAGGGTTAAAGGCCAATTCTAAGATTTTCATTAGCAGGGATGCCGGCTCCTTATCACAGCAGGGCAATCCTCTACTCAGGGAATTAGAAGAAAGGAATAAGGTGAGTTAGCTCATTTCGTCAGTTCTTGACACAGTTCGGTCAGCGGAAAGGCCTCGATGCCTTCGGCCAATGGATAACGCTCACGGCCACTATACACAATACACCGTCTAATCGGTTCCACTGTCTCACATGCTGCATGAAAACCACGCTCGATTCTGGGCGCCAGCCCGCGCTTGATCTCGATGGCCCATGGCCGACGCTCGCCTGGGCGCTCCAGCAGCAGGTCGATCTCGGCACCAGCCGCCGTACGAAAGAAATAGGCCTGCGTCCCTTGCGGCGCGGCGGCGATGAGGGACTCGATGGCCATACCCTCCCAGCTCGCACCTACCACCGGATGGGCGAGCAAGGCCTCATTATCCAGAATATTGAGCAGGGCATGCACCAACCCACTATCCCGCACATAGACCTTGGGCGACTTCACCAGGCGCTTGCGCACACTACCATGCCATGGCGCAAGCCGCCGCACCAGCAGGAGGTCCACCAACAGGTCGAGGTAACGAACCACTGTCTTGCCGTCCACGGCCAGGGAGCGGGCAAGCGCTGCGGCGTTGAGTATCCCCCCTTGGCTATGTGCCAGCATGGTCCACAACCTTCGCAGCGTCTCCGACGGAATGCGTGGTCCCAGTTGCGGAATGTCGCGCTCAAGATATGTGCGGATAAAATCCAGGCGCCAACGCAGACTCGCCGCATCGCTTTGTGCAAGAAGGCTTTCGGGAAAGCCGCCGCGCAGCCACAGGGCGTTCAGACGCTCAGGTTCCACCTCTCCGGCATCAAAGGGTGCAAGCTCCAGATAGCGAATGCGGCCAGCAAGGGATTCACTTGACTGCCTGATGAGCTCCATGGATGCCGAGCCCAAAATGAGAAAGCGGCCCACCCCCTGTCCACGGCGACGGCCACTGTCAATAAGTCCGCGCAGGCTTTGAAACAATTGCGGCACCCGCTGAATCTCGTCGAGGATCACGAGCTTGTCCGCATGCTGTGCGAGGTAGAGTTCAGGGTCAGTGAGCTTGGCACGGTCTGCCTCGGATTCGAGGTCAAGATATACCGAAGGCCTGGTAGCGGCCACCTCCAGGGCCAGCGTGGTCTTGCCCACCTGTCGCGGGCCAAGGAGTGCCACTGCTGGTACCTCATTCAGGGCTGTGGTGAGAATTGGCAGGAGTCGACGAGGAATCATGCTTGCAATTATGGCACAACATTCCATAATTGCAAGGAAAAACAAGATTCAATTTCAGGCTTCCTTAACATCCTCAAATCACGCACGGGAACTCTGCAAAATTGCCCTTTCGCCCCACAAATGCGTTGTTCGTCGGCGAAAATTCTAATTTTTCAAGGCGCCAGCTGTTGTGTCTTCTGACACTCCGGATTCAGGGGATACTGCACAGGATAGGTATTGGGGTCCAGCACCACCTGCATGCCCAGCCGCTTTTCCATATTGATGACCACAGGGCCCAACAGATTGGCCGTGATGCATTTGGGATTGTCCTTTGGAATGGTTACAATGAGCAGGGTCTCAGCCTGCTCAGCGCTGGCAAGCTCCAGCTCCTCCTGGACATTGTCGGGTATGTCGAACTCATAATCGGCCAGACACACAGAAGGCGTAATTGCCACAAAGGCCAGTTCAGGCATGTCCACACTCTGCAACCAGAAAAAAGGCGAGCCAGGCCTATGTGGAATGAGCACATAGCGTTTTTGTTCAGGGAAACCCAATATACCTCGTTTAAACAGGAGGATGTCCTCGTCAGCGACATCAAGTGTGCCGAAACGCATTGTTTCCAGTTTCATTTCATTTCTCCTTTGTGGGAACGATGGCATCCAGCGTCTTTATATCCGCAGGGGCATTGGCAGCCAGCCTGTTCTGTTCCTGAATGCGGGTATAGACCTCATCCCGCAGAATGGTCGTGTTGGGCGGAGCGGTTATGCCGATCTTCACCTGATTGCCCCGTATCTCCAGTATCTTGATCTCTATTTCATCACCTATTCGAATCTTTTCCTCTGTCTTTCTGGTCAGTATCAACATGGCAGCCTCCTTGCGCCATTATGTCCTTATTTCAGATAGTCTGCAAGGCTCAAACCCATCACCTTGGAGGCAGCACCCAAGGCGGCCTGATAACTGACCTGTTTTGTCTGAAGCTCTGTAACAGCCTTGACCATGTCGGTCTCTTCTATATCGGACAGCCTTTCCTTGTTGGTAAGAGAAAATGTGGCGGCCATGTCCGTCTTGTTTGCGAGGGTGTTGTCCTGGGCACCTATCTGCGAGATCAGGGAGTTGACCTTTTCTATGGCGGTGTCTATGTCTCCCAGGGCCACCTCTATATCCCCCCGGCTGTTGGCGTTTAGTCCGTCATTGAGCAGTTTCAGACCATCAAATACACCGGTGGCCATAAAGGCGCTGTGACCATCGATGTTGATCTTCTGCGTGGTGCCGTCAGCCACTGTAATCCGCAGGTCGTCCTCATTGCCGTTATACTCAACTGTCCCATCCTTGTTGAGCATAAGAGGCGTGACGCCCGCAGGATAATCCGTGGTCCGAGAGCCTGCCAAAATGTATCTGCCGCCCAATTTGGTATTGCCCAGAGTCGCCACTTCCTCCATGATGGTCTTGACCTCTGCTGCAATGGCCTTTCGGCTCTCAGCGCTCTGGCTGTCATTGATGGCCTGGTTGGCCAGGGTCTTGGCCCGCATGAGCCGGTCCTGCACCTGTGTCAGGGTGCTCTCAGTGGCGGTGGTCCAGGCCTTTCCATAGGTGATGTTCCGCTGATATTGGTCTGTGTCCGAAATGGCGTTTCGAATGGCCTGGGCATGAGTCATGGCCACGGGTTCGTCCGAGGGCAGTCTGTATATCTTGCCTGATGATATGGCGGAATTGGTCTTGTCCAAGGCCTCAGTCAACCGGTTCAAATCGGTATTGATTCGGCTATAAATACTGTTCATGGTGATTCTCATGTCGGCTCACCCCCTGTTATTTGGTTTCCAATATGGTCACAAACATCTCATCGGCCATCTTGATGAGCTTGGCTGCGGCTGTATATGCCTGCTGAAAGCGAATAAGGTTGGCCATTTCCTCGTCCAGGGACACACCTGACACAGAGTCGCGGCGCTGTTGCAGTTCGTCCACCTGCGCCTTGCTGAAGTCATAGTCCTGCTGAAAACCGCGAGACTGAATGCCTATGGTGCCTACAATGCCATGATAGGCCTCGTTTAGGGTCGCATCGTTCAGATTGGCAATGGGTCGTTTGGACAGATCCCGCATGGTCAAGGCGTTTTGGTTGTTGGCCTTGGCCAGAATGCCTCCAGCAGGGGTAAAAAGCCCTATTTTGGCCAGAAATCCTGAAATTCCGGGTGCATCAGTGGTGTCATCCGCCAATACGAACTTGCCTGCCTGACCCTCTGTCTCTATGTGCAGCCTGCCGTCGGGTTCCACCCATGACTTAATATCATTCAGCCCGTTTAAACGATTGGCTATGTCGGAAAGGCTGTCGTATTGAGGGTTGACCTCGATGTTGTGCACACCCATGAACTGTCCGTTCTTGTCATAGAGATAGATGTTGAAACTGCCTGGGTTCATGTCGGCCTTGATGTTGTTCAAAGGCTCGGCCATTCTGTCGGCCTTAAAGCCCCCCTGCAATTCGGGCTGGACAACATTTAAGCCAAGGGCAGTTAGAATGCCGCTGGTATCCTCGGAAAGACTCATGGTCTGGCCAGGGGCGGTATTGGTCAGGGACAGGAAATACTGTGTCTGGCCCTGAATGGTCACGCTGGACAAGGAGGCATTTACGCCAGGCACAGCGTTCAGGGCCGTGACCAGGTCGTTCAGGCTGGTGGTGGCTGAATCAAAGTGAATCTCCTGAGAGCTGATATTGTTGCCGTCCGCATCAAAGTGGTTCACCACAAAGGAACCTGGTTTAAGCCCCTGAAACTGGGCCAGGCCAGATGCGGATGTGCCAAGGGCCTGAGTTGGGTCAGTAACGGATTTACTGGCATTCATGGGCTGAGTCCCTGAAAAACTGGCCCCCACACCCAAATATGCCAAAAGCCCAGTGGTGTCATCCCCCAATGCCACCGTTGCCCAGTGCTGGGAATTATTTGCCGGCTCAGGGTTTTCCTGCTCCAGACGCACGTGCAGAATGCCGTTGCTCATCTCGGCATGGAGGCCGTCTATGGCGTCTATGGCGGCTATAATGTCGTTCAAGGACTGTTTGGTGGGGTCAATGGTGATGGTAAGTGGATTGACACCGGCTGTATTGTCATCCAGGTCCACCATCTTGCCGTCCTTGTCGTATATGGCCACGGAAAAACTGCCGGCTGTCACTACAGAGCCCAGGGGACGAGAAGGTTCTCTGGTCATATTGGCGCTGGTGAGGCTGTCTGTGCCACGAGGGCTGACCTGGGCAGCGGCTATGAAACGCACATCCCTTGAGATTACAGGGTCTATGTCGATGGTGGCGGCGTCATAGCCAGTGAAGAAGCTGTTAAGCCCCAAGGCCAGGAGTGCATTTGATGTGTCATCGGAAAAACCAAATCCAGCCACCTGACTGGTCCCATTGGCCTGAATCACCAGCCTGCCGTCTAAAATGCGGGCCGAAAGCCCCATAGGTGTGGTGGTGCCGCCGAACACGGCGTTGTTGATGGCATTTTTTATGTCTTCCATAGTGGTGGTATTGGCATTGACAGCAATGGTCAAGGGGTCATTTACCTCAGGGGTTGTTGGGTCTGCGTCTATGACCTGGCCGTTTTTGTCATAGAGCCAGATTTGAAAGCTGCCGTCCTGCACTGCATCAGAAAATTTTAGACCAGAGGCCTTGAGACCAATGGGCTGATTGGTGTTTAAGGCTGCAAAGTTGCCAGTTGTCTCACGCAAGGGCAAGAGCCCAACGCCCTGGGAATGCTGTGCATTTACCAATTTTATCAGCTCCGTGCCCAAGGTGTTCAACTGCTCCAGATAGTTGGGTGGATAGGCCTTGTCAAACTGGCCGAGATTCAGGCCATACACAGCGCCCTGAACGGATTCGATGTTAAATGAAATGGGAGAGGTGCCAGGCATGATGTCTGTTATGCGAATGCGGCCGTCATCTGTGAGGTCCACTCGCACCCTATCCACCGGTGGAGGCCCGGGCAACTGAAAGGCAGTCCTGATGGATTCCAGAAAATCCCCCACAGTGGCATTGCTTTCAGGAGAGGCGTGGTAGTCGAACTGCCCTGTGATGGGCAGGCCGTTTTGATCCGTGCCGGAGTATTTGATGCTGAAATCCCCTGTCACAGTGACGCCGTCTATCTGATTCCAGCGAGTGGCATATTTGATGTTGGTTCCGCTGGCGGTATTCACATTAGAACCAGTAAGCACCGCTGGGTCAGGGGGCTTCACCATGTCCTTTATGGCCATCCAGCCGCCCAGCTCCCCGTTTTTCACGTCCTCGCTGCGCAGAGTGACGCGCTGGCCGTTCTGGCCGATCCACTTGACGCTGTTATCCTCGATTCCCAGATGCCAGGAACGATTCCCTTCCACCAGTGGGCTGCCCTGACCTATGAGCACGGTGTAGGTGCCCCGCTGCGTCTCGAAATAACTGATGTCAGCGATCTCGGAGAGCCTTTTTATGAGATTATCCCGCTGATCCCGCAGGTCATTGGCTGCATGATGGCCTGATTCCGCTGCCACTATCTGCACGTTCAGTTCAGCCACCTGGTCCGTAAGTTTATTCAATTCCGTTACAGATGCCTGAATATTTTGGTCCACATCCTGGGAGAGTTTTAGAAGCTGGTTATAGCGATCCTTGAGTCCTGTTGCCAGCAATTGGGCATTGTTCAAAAGGCTTGTGCGCTCAGCAGTCCCCTCTGCATTGTTGGCCACATCGTCCCAAGAGGTCCAGAATCGGCTTAAAAGCTCATTCAGACCATTGGTGTCCGCCTCATTTACCACGCCCTCTATGAGCTTCATGCCGCTTTGGCGGGTCTGAAGCCCTGACATGACAGATGTCTTATCGAAGAGCGTAGTGGTGATAAAGCGGTCATAGTCCCTGGTTACATCAGTGACATTGACACCATTCCCCACAGGTCCGAAACTGGTAGGGGTCATGTAGGCCGGCGAAAGTGTAACGTTCTGCTTGGAATAACCCTCGGTATTCACATTTCCGATGTTATTGGCCGCCACATGCAGGTTGTTCTGATGTGCCAGAATAGCGACCTTGGCCACATTCAAAAAGCTACTGATGCCGGGCATTCAGACCACCTCCTTCTTATATACGGGCTGCATCCTCTGCCCCACCCTTCCATAACCCACAGGCACATAGGTGCTCTTTGCATCCCTGTGCCTGGAGGTAAAGATGGCTACCAGGTCCTTGGTGATTCGAGCCTGATCCTCCAACCAGAGGGCATGACGTCTGTTTCTGTCCGTAACCTCTTGCTTGATCATTCTATAATTGACCAGCCAGCGGGCGAAACGGTCTGTGTCGGCATGGTCGATATATTGTTTGAACAGCTCCAGCATTCCGGTACGGTCAATCTCTTTTACTCCACAGGCCTTGAGCAAGGTCTCGATGGTCATGGAGAATCTTCTCTCTGTGAGGTCTATCATCTCAGCAGTCTTCCGCTTTTTTGCCTGAATCTCCCAGAGTTTCAGGAGGTCGTTCTGTTTTATCTGTTTCCACTCCTGATCCAGAAGCATGGAAAGCCCCATCCACAACTCCATGAGTTCATCGGCCTTGCGCCAGAAGGACGGAGGCATGGGTGGCAGGGAGAGTCTGATCTGCTGATTGTTGTAGTTGTTATATGTGGTTTCGTTATGGTGTGTATTCATGAGGTTAGCTCCTTTCAGATGCTCGTGTAATGTCTTTACATGGTATCTTGCAAAAACAATGCCTTAAATGAAAAGGGCGTTATGCCTGCATTTCAAGGCATTAGCATTCCAAAAAGGGCCTTTTTTGTTATTATCGGCAAAAAATGCCGGTTCAATAATTCAAACCGGCGAGGGAGGCAAAAAAACGGCATGCCGTGTAGGCAGCCTGCATGGTATGGAGACGCAGAGGTGTGAAGCGGCATGCCTTCAGACCATTAGACATGCCGCATTCCCTTTTATTTCCCAGGAACCTCTTCGAAGCCTGTGATCATGGCCTTCAAGTGGCTAAAGACCGTATGACCTGTGGTGGTGAGATAGACATGCAGTATCAAAAAGGCCAAAAAGGCAAAACCGCCCAGTGTATGCAACAGGGCCACAGGCTCAAGGGGCCAGTGTATGTTCAGCCTGGGCCAGTCGTTATAATACAGATACAGAAAGCCTGTTATGAACTGCAGAGGAAAGAGCACGAGTTTGAGATTGAAATACGCCAGCCTTTGAAGGGGGTTCAGCTTTCTGTCTCGCTCCTTTTGAAACGGATGTGGAAGCCCGCAGAAAATGCCGCTTGTGTAGTAGCAGAAGACCTCTTTTAGAAGCGTGGTGGTGGGCACATACTGTCTCCACTCGCCCGTGGTGAAGTGCCAGAAGGCCGCAAACACAAACAGCACCACCAGCCCCCAGGCAGACCAGTAGTGAATGTTGTGGGCAGCTTGGAAGCCCCATATGCGCCAAGTGCCGTGTATCTCAAAGCCGCTTGCAATCAACAGGATTACCAGCACTGCCTGCATCCAGTGCCAGAACCTCTCAAATCGAGTATATAGATAGACTTCCTTCATGACAGACCTCCTATCGTTTGAAGATGCGCAACAGCCCGTGAATGCTTGCGCCTATGCCTGATACTGCCACCAATACCCATCCCAAAAGGTCGATACCCTGGCTCTTGTCCCTGCCTGGCATGTAAAAACCAGTGAGTTTTTGAAGCCTTCCATTTTGTGCGTGGCACTCCTCGCATTTAAGAGACTGCTCCTTTGGGGCCACCATGTGGTTGAGCGGCCAATAGGTGACCGTCTCTCGAAACTCCAGCTTGCCTGAAAATGGAAGCCCGGCGACCTTCATACCTGTCTCAGACGCCTTCATCCAGTCGTAATCGCCCCAGTATGCGCCTGTGCCAGGTTTGCCGAAGAGCTTTGGAATGACCACCAAGTGATTTTCCACATCATAGGGCTGAATCCCTCGATGCACCTTGAAGGGTGCAATACGGGAATTTGAATCGGTAGGGCTGCCCAGCACTCGATAGAGCTGAATCGGGCCGTTTATCTCGGTGACCTTGTCCCCCACCTTCATCTGTTGCATGGCGCCGTTATACCAGAAATACTCAGGCACCTGATTTTTTGCCCAGTGCAGCTCGCCCTTCATGGTGCTATAGGCGATGCCAGTCTCCTTGTTTTTGACATCAATGGGCTTTCCGTCCTCGGACTTCTTGCCTGCCTTGGACCAGTCCCAGAACATGACAGTGGGGTTTTCTCGGGCAAAGAGTGGAATATGACAGGACTGACAAGCCACCTTATCCGTGTGGTCGTTCATCTTTTGATTCTTTTTGTGAGGCCTATCCGTATGGCAGGACTCACAGGCTATGCGATTGGCCGAGTCCTTTGGCATGGCGGCCTTGTGGTCGTTGGCAGCCGGGTCAGAATAGTGCCTGCCCTGAATGTGGTGCATCTCCGTGGTGTGACAGCGCTGACAGTTATAATTCAGGCCTGTCTTGTCCATGTGCACATCCAGGGATTTGAGCGGAGCGGACAGGGATGAATCCAGATCCCCATGCTTTACACCGTCTCCGCCTCCGCCGAAGAAGTGGCATGCCCCACAGTTTTTGCGACTCGGCCGAGAGACATGCTGCGCCACCTCCTTGAGGTTTACGGGCTTGAATACCTTGTCCCCAAATTTCTTCTCCTCATACACAGGGTTTCCGCAGTCCGTGGGAAACTTCTTGTATGTGCCTGTGCTGTCGTGACAGACCAGACAATCCACATTTTCTTCAGAGGAGAAATCAAAGGTGTCGTCCTTCCATCCATATCCCGCATGGCAACTGGTACACCTGCACCAGTTAGATACGATGGAGATTCAGAAGTTGTTGACGGCGTTCTTCTTTCCGATGCCTCCTGCCCTTTCCCATGCCCACCTCCAGTGAATGGAGGAATGCAGCTGTTTGGCGGCCTCTGTATGGCATTTGAGGCAGGCCTTTGTCACCTCCTGAGCGCTCTGAAACTCCTCGTTGAGCTCCTTGAACTTCTTGTGGTCAGCAGTGGATTTGAGGCTTAAAGGCCCTGCCTGATACATGGCCTCACCCACATTCGCCCATGCCGAAATGGCGCAGGCACAGGCCAGCCCACTAACTGCCAGCACACCCCTAATCAGCGAGAATCTCCTTCTGTTCATGTTCCACCTCCGTTTCATCCTCTGTTATTTTTTGTTCCAAATGGACTGCATTCAGGCGTTTTTCCATCTCCTCCAACAGACCCTCTCGAATCAACAGGGCGCCCTGATAAAATTTCTGATTTGCAATGTGATAATAGATGGCCCTGCCCTCCCTTCTGCTGGCCACAGCCCCTAAACTGCGCATGATGGAGAGGTGCTGAGAGACATTGGCCACCGTGATGTTTAAGGCGTTGGCCAACTCCGTGACGGTCTTTTCTCCCTCTGCCAAGAGCCACATGATGCGCAGCCGAATATCCGAAGAGAAGATGCCGCAGAAACTTGCGTGTAGCTTGAAGATGTCGGTAGTCACTACAAAACCCCTTTCATTGCATTATTGCACAAATTCATATTTGCATGATTATGCAAGTATTTAAAAATGTCAAGGGGGAAAAAGGGGCCCAAGTTATGTGATTGAATCTGCGAGAAGAGCGATAACTCCGTATATAATTTTATTAATTTTGTTTAATCTTGATTTTTGATGAGTAATTCATTCTTTCACCTATTGGGAATTGGGAACCAATAAAGCCAGGACGATTGGATGACATTATGTTATGGATCTAATCTTATGAATCTTATGGATATTATTCGATATTATGACATGATTTTTTATTTTTGTGAGCGATGAGTAGCATAGGAAATTGTCATTGTGAACGAAGCGAGGCAATCCTCCGCTGTTTTTTGTAGATTATAGTATGTGGCAGATTAATAACATGTTTTTTGTTTTTTGGGCGATGAGCAGGACAGGGAGTTGTCATTGCGAGCGAAGCGAAGCAATCCCCCGGTGTTTTTTTGTAGATTATAGTATGCGGCAGATTGATGACATGTTTTTTGTTAGTGGGGCGAGTGGCACAGCCTGTTTATGTGGACTTGCGGCAGGTTGATTCAATAACATGGTTTTTTGTTTTTTAGGGCGAGGGCAGCCGATATTTGTTCCATGCCCCACATAACCGCCCTCCTTGGCGGAGATGTGGGGCCGGCGCCCTCGTGGCGCCTATTCCACAAACACCGGCTACTCATCGCCCCTCCCCACCTCCACATCCTACCTCAGAAGTCGCTTAAAAAAGACATAGACCCTTTGAACTTTGGTAAACATGAGGATAAAGGCCAATTCTAAGATTTTCATTAGGTTAGCAGAGATGCCGACTCCTTATCACAGTAGGTCAATCCTCTATTCAGGGGATTAGAAGAAAGGAATAGGGCACCCATTATGGGCATGGAGTTCCGTAGGAACGAAAAGGGCGGCAGTGGTGGAGTGTTTGTGGAATAGGCGCCACGAGGGCGCCGACGGCGCATACTGCCATGGAGGGCAGTTATGCGCCGCATGGAACAAATGCTCCACCGCTGCCGCCCCC
>Ga0067045_1029069_pt1 | contig 24179 bp, 17 predicted proteins | sample TerdegcTABiofilm_FD_59184 | JGI IMG/M metagenome (GOLD analysis project Ga0067045, IMG submission 59184) | Combined Assembly of (Gp0054472, Gp0054536) Wastewater bioreactor microbial communities from Singapore -Terephthalate degrading... | reverse complement strand
GTCCCCGGAGGGGGGCATGCCGTCACTCGGCGCAGCCGAGGGTCGGCATGGAGACCCACATGGCGGCTTCCATGCTCACCCGACGCTTCGCGTCGTGAGAGCATGCCACCCAATTCCGACAGCGATTCCTTGGCCGATCCTCACCTCATTGCTTCCGGGGCTTCGGTTCGCTCCACAGGGAGTCGATCAGCTCGACCGTCCGGTCCACGAGGATCTGCCCGCCCTCCGGACTGATCAGGTTGCTCTGGACGACCGCGCTGTAGCCGCCTCCGCGAATGGCCCTCTCCGTGGCCAGATACGTAAGCGGTCCCTCGGGGACCAACTGAATGACGAACGTCTGGATTGCCCGGCTGCGGGCCTTCATCTGGACGCCGAAGTCGACGAAGAGCTCAAACGAGTTGGTGCATACGGCCACGTCGCCGATGCGGAGCACGTGGATCTCCGCGGGCAGCGCGGGGTGGGGGTCGGTCTTCTGCTTCTGGTACCGCTCCAGGATTGCGTGATGCCAGCGGCTTCTCATCTGGGTCGGGCTTTCCTTGGCGATCGCCTCCTTCACCTCGGCGTATTCCGCCTCGGTCACCAGCCGCATCGGCAACGGGAGCGTCGCCACCTTGTGAATGAAGGGAAGGCCGGAGTGCCGGTCGTTCTTGACCGTCTCGTAGGTCTCCTCCACCGCGCCGACGATCCGCCGGGCGAGTTCCTCCACGCGCGTCAACTTCCGCAACGCCCGCATCCGCTCCTCGGCGTCCTTGCGAACCATCAGGTGGGGCGACTGGTCGCCGGCCGCTCCGGTCCAGCCCAGCACGCACACGTCCTGGCCGTATCGCTTGCGCAACGACTCGCGCACGGGGTGCCAGAAGTCGGCGCTGAGCGTGCTGAGCCCCTCGACCTCCTGGGAAGGGCACGACACGTTGACCGCGATGGCGAGGAGCTTCCCGGCGTCGTTCCAGAAGAAGAGCGTGCCCACGTCGTGATCCTCGTAGCCCTCCAGGGCGCGGAAGTCGGGCTGGCCGGTCTTGCCGTACATCACCGCCCGGCCGTCGGCGTAGACGGCACGGCGGTTCTCGGCCACCGCGGCGTGGCCAAGTCCGAACGTGAACTTGCCCGGCTTGCGCCCCTTCCAGGCCTTCTCGACGGCCTCGGCGATCCGCTGGGCCGCCAGGTCGCAGTACGCTTCCACCTGGATGACGCCCGTCTTGGGTATGTCGTAGACGCCGGGGCGCGTGACGGGGGCGGTATGCGTGTGGGTGGCGTTGAGGATCAACTTCTTCAGGTCGAAATCCGGAAGGCGCTGGCGCGTCGCCTGACGCACCTTGTCGAGCAGCAGGTCGGAGATCGCCACCAGGTCGCAGGAGACCATCACCGCCGCATCCGGCGAACGATCGCCTTCGCGCGACTCCAACACCAGGACATTGGCCGTGATCGGCGTATCGGCCTTCTGGGCGACCCGCAGGCCGAATTGCCCGTCCAGCGCCACCGGCTGGCTCGGCGCGATGTCGGCCACGGCGGCCCCGATGCTCAGGACGCCCCGGGCGTCGCGACCTCCGACCGTTTGCGCCTGGGGCCGCGTCTTAGGGACCTGCGTCCCCGGCTGGCCGGCCAGCGCCACGGACGCCGAAACGGCCGCCGCCACAGAACACACGCCCAGAAGCATCCCCCGGCAACTCCCGCGTTCAATCTTCATGATGACTTCCTCCCAGACAACTTCGCCTGACGGCAAAACTCGCCGGCAACTCACCGCGATTCTGCGCTTCCCCGAACGGCGCGTCAAGAAAAGCGGCCCACGGCAGGCTTTTTCCCGGAGAAGCTTCTGGATCAAGGCGATGGGATCACAGCGGCGAAGGGGAACTGCCGCCCGGTGACGCAGTACTTCAACACGGCCTTGTCGAACTAGTTATACGTTCAGTACGTAGGAACAGGTAGGAATGGCATCCAACCTGCGTCTTGAAGGGAGTTTGACATGGCCGGAACGCGGAAAGGTACGTACAAGATCACGAATTGGAGGAAGTACAACGAGTCGCTGGTGCAGCGGGGGTCGGTGACCTTCTGGTTCAGCGAGGATGTGATCCGCCAGTGGCGTCACACGAATGGGGAGGCGCGGCGAGGGCACCCTTTTTTCTACAGCGACACGGCGATCGAGTGCTTCTTGGTTTTGCGGGAACTGTTTCAACTGCCCTACCGGCAGACCGAAGGGCTGGGACGCTCGCTGATCCAACTGATGGAGATCGAACTGGCGATTCCCGACTACACGTCGCTGGCCAAGCGGGCGGCGAAGCTGGGTATTTCGCTGGACGTCCGCCGGCACAGCGGGGCGATCGACGTCGTCGTCGACAGCACGGGCCTGAAGGTTTTCGGCGAGGGGGAATGGAAGATGCGCAAGCACGGCAAGAGCAAGCGTCGCACGTGGCGGAAGCTGCACCTGGCCATCAATCCGCAGAACCAGGAGATTGTGGCGGAAACGCTCACCGAGAACAGTTGCGATGACGCCAGCCAAGCCGCGCCCCTGCTGGATCAAGTGCCCGGTCGGACGGATAAGTTCTACGGCGACGGCGCTTACGACAAGTGGAAGGTGTACGTCGACTTGGAAAATCGCCAGACCCAGGCGATCATTCCGCCCCAGCGCAACGCGAAGATCAAGCAGCACGGCAACGCGAAAGGCCGCCCGCTGTCCCGGGACGTGGCGATTCGCGAGATCCGCCGCCGCGGCCGGAGGCAATGGAAGGAGAGCGTCGGTTATCATCGTCGCAGCCTCTCGGAAACCGGCATGCATCGAATGAAGTGCTGTTTTGGCGACCATCTCAAAAACCGCCTGCTCCCGAACCAGCAAACCGAGACTCGACTACGATGTAAGATCCTCAACAAGTTTACCCGTCTGGGGCTTCCCCAGTTCGAATGGATTTAGTCAACAAGGCCGATACGTTCTATAACCCCACCAGAATGATCGGCCTGGACAACACGCTGCCCTTGCGCGGTCCCTTCCGGTTCGACATCACGACGGTGGGCACGGACCTGGACACCGGCGCGCACGCCGTGTGGGCCATGTACCTCGGCGACGACAACTACCTGCCCTCGCAGGCGGTCGTCAGTCAAGTGGTCAATGCCGCCCCGACCACCACGCAATTGTGGACCTCCCCCTCGGCTTCCCCGTTCGGCGAGCCGGTGACGCTCACGGCCAAGGTCTCCGCGAGTCGTTTCGGGATTGGCTTGCCTGAGGGCACGGTGACCTTCCCGGCACCGTGACCTTCTTCGACAACGGGGAGCCCCTGGAAGGCAAGAGCACCGTGAAGCTCGGGGGAGGCAAGGCGACGTTCAGCACTTCCAAGCTCTCGGTGGGGACGCACACGATCACCGCGCTCTACAGCGGCGACGCGAACTACGTGGGGAGCACGTCCGCGGGCACCACGCTGATCGTCGCGCCGAAGGCTGGGGCGGCGGCAAACGGAGCAGTCGCTCTGTCCGGCGCGAGCATCCCAGTCGGCGACTCGACAGCGGCGGCCCTCGCCGCGTCGCTCGCAAGGAACTCGGCCAAACGCCGGGCCGCCGACGCCGCCCTGTCGGCCCTCATGGCAGGCGCGCCTCTCTCCGACACGGACGACGAACTCCTCGTCGGACCCGCGGTCACACCGGGTCGGGAAGCTCGTAGCCTTTGCGCCGAGGACGGCTGACGTAGTCGTTCGCCTCGTCGTCGCCGACGAACTGTTCCTTGGCCGGGTCCCATTGGAGTTTGCGGCCCAGTTCGCGGGCGATGTTGGCCAGGTGGCAGACGCTGATCGAACGGTGGCCGATCTCCACGTCGGCGACCGGGCGGCGGCGGGTCTTGATGCAGTCGAGCCAGTTCTCCAAATGGTACCGGGCCTGCCACAACGCCACTTCGTCGCGCCACTTGGCGGCCTCGGACTCCGGCGGAGGATTCTTGACCAGGTCCTTCGGGTTCGTGGTGAACTTGTTGCGGTTGATCTCCATCTTCCCCTTCTCCCCGAGGAAGATGCCGCCGCCGTGCGGCCCTTTTTCCAGTTCCAGCTTCACCACGATCCCGTTGGCGTAGCGGTAATGGACCTTGCCGTTCGGGCCCGGCGTGACGGGCCAGATTTCCACGGGGCCGGTCTCGTCCATCCCGAGGGCCCACTGGATCTGGTCCAGGCCGTGGGCGCCCCAGTTGGTCATCTCGCCGCCGGAGAAGTCGCGCCAGCCCATCCAGCCGAACTGAAGGGCCTGGTGGTAGGGCCGCATCTCCGCCTGACCGAGCCATGCGTCCCAGTCCAGTCCCTCGGGAATCGTCTGTCCGGGCAGCCCCTGATAGCGGTTCGGGCCCGAGTAGCCGATGCCGCGGACCTCGAGAATCTTGCCCAATCCGCCGGTGCGGACGAACTCGCAGGCGAAGCGGTTCATCTCCATGGACCGCTGCTGGCTGCCGACCTGGAACACCCGCTGGTGCTTACGCACGGCATCGACCAGCACGCGGCCCTCGCGGATGTAGAGCGTGAGCGGCTTTTCGGCATAGACATCCTTGCCGGCCTGGCAGGCGCGGATGCACGGCAGCACGCGCCCGTGGTCGGTCGTGGCAATGACCACGCCGTCGAGGTCTTTTTCGTCGAGCAGCTTGCGGTAGTCCTGGTGAATCCGCCACCTGGCCTTCTTGGTCTTGGCCTGTTCCTCGGCCCGTTTGAGGAAGCAATCGCACACGGAGGCGATCTGGGCCTTCTCAGGGAGCTGGTCGATCAAGAGCCTCGCCCGGCCCCCGACGCCGATGAACCCGACCGTCACCCGCTCGTTGGCCCCCGGACGATTCGGCGCGGCGAACACGCCGGCTGGAACGAAGTAAGGCACAGAGCCCGCGGCCGATGCGCAAGCCGTGGCCAGGCCCAAGAACCGACGTCGAGAAACCCTTGCTGCTTGTGCCATCGCTCGATGAACCTCCAAAGAACCTGTTCCCCAAATCTCCCCTCTCCCGTTGGACGGGAGAGGGGAGTAATCCTTGGATCGACTCCAAGTATAGCCGTCCCCAGACGGCAACGCGAGATGCCGCCGGCCGCGACGGAGCCTGTCACGGCTTCTGTGAACCCACGCACACGTCGCTCACTTCGAGCGTGTTCTCGGCGGCCTTGGTGTTCATGCCGATCGAGATGCGGCGGACCTGGCCCAGGTCGAGCCGGCCGTTGGCGTCCGGCTTGTTGGCCGAGCTGGCCACGAAGTCCTCGAACCGGACCACGGCCACATGCCACTGGCCGTCGGCCGGGACGATCGAGTCCGGCGTGATGTACCCCACGCCCGACTCTCCCTCCCAAAGAAACACGCGGACCTGGGCCGGCTTCTGGCACCGGGCGCGGATCACCAAGGCGGTCTGCTCGTCCAGTCGCACGTTGTCGGGAAGCTTGAAGAACGGATACACCCAGCGGTCCCCTTCGCCGAACGTGACCCGCATACGCCAGGCAGCCTCCGGGGTCGCGTCCATCTGCACCTTCCCATGGCCGGCCACGTTCGGCGTCCATCGCGACGACTCCCGGATCGGAAGGCGGAGCCAGTGCTCGAATCGCCCGAGGGCCTGCACCAGGGTCGCCTCGCCGAAGAAGTGAACGACGAGGGCCGCGTCGCTCCGTGGAGCGAGTTCTCCGCGAAGCGGCGGCAGGCCGCTGCCCGAACCCAAGACGGTGACTTTCAACCGGTCATCGACGGCAAACGCGCGGTTCAAGTCCAGCTCCCACGTGACGTCGCCGCTGGAACGCGCCGGGATCTTCAGAAACGGGGGCGTCGCCCGGGCGGCAGGGACGCCGCGCGACGAAAAGTCGATGCCCATCGCCACGTTCCGATCCTCGCCGGAGAGATTAAAGGCCCGCACGGCGAACGTCATCTTCTTCCCTTCCGCCGCCTTGATCCGATAGCCGCTGGAAGTTGCCGTCACCACGGCCGGGTCGTAGAGATAGCGCAGCACGATCGGCGGAAGATCCGATCGCGCCTTCGGAGGCCCGTGAGGCACCGGAGTGCCGTTGAGCCGATAGAGCTTCATGGCGGGCGTGTAGGTCACCAAGCGGTCGCCGAGTTGGCTGGGATCGAGCCACACGTACGTCAATCCGTCGGGCACGGGAATCGCGCCGTCGGACGCCGGGTCCAGAGACCGTCCGTCGATGCCCCGCAGGTGCAGCGTCGGTACTCCCAACCGGACCTTGCACCCGGCATCGGCCTTGCCCGTGTACACGACGGCGACCGTCTGCGTGAGATCGCCGAACACGCGGGCCCTCTGGATCGCCGGATCGGTCTGCTTCAGATCGCCAAGGTAGCCCTTCCCGGCCAACGCCCGGATCATCTGGGCGTACGCGCCCATCGAACGCAACGGCGTGCCCCGTTTGTCCATCATGCCGAAGTTGTTCTCGTTCTCTTCGTAGTAGGGATAGACGAAAGGGAAGTGTCGGGCGATGCCGCACGCGCGGGCCTCGACGCCCTTCATCGTGATGTCCAAGGCGCTCTCCGCGTCCTGGTCGGCGCCCGGGCGCTCCGTGCCCTTCTTCCACGGCCGGCCGCATTCCGTGATCCAGAGCGGGAGATAGCCGTAGCGGCCCAGGCCGGAGGAGTCGTGCGCCGCGAGCCAGTCGCGGTACTTGGCCACGAGCCCCTCCATCTCCATGGCCCGGCCGTAGGTGTGGAAGCTGAAGGCGTCGATGCAGTCGAGGAGCCCGTTCTCGGCCGCCGTATCGAGATACCCCCGGTTGCAGTGCGCCATCACCCCACCGACCAGTGGCACATCCGTCTTGCCGAAAAGCCCGTAGGAAATGGCCTTGGCCAGCGCCACGTACTGGTCGGCCGGCAGGTCGCCGCCGAAGGAGATATCGGGCTCGTTCCATATTTCCAGCGCGCCCCAGGTGGGCCGCCAATGGGCGGCGATCTTCTGCCAGGACACTGCGGCCGCAACCAAATCCTGGGGGTACTTCGCGACGCGGCCCATCCAGCCCGGGCCGTCGTGGGCCATCTCCAGCACCTCGACGCCGTGTTTCGCGTAGGTGCGGCGGAGGGTGTCGAAGCGGTTGCGGGTCTCCCAGTCCCAGCGGTCCGCGGCCGGGTGGACGGTGCCCCAAGTGAGCCGCTCGCGGACCATGCCGATTCCGCTCCGGGCGGCCACCCGAACCAGGGCCTCGCGGAGCGCGTCGTCGCGGACGAGCCACGAGAGGGCCCCGTCGATGGCGAAGAACGGCTCCTTCTTCCCTTGCCACGCCGGCAGGGCCACGAGACCGAACCGCTGCTTGGCGGCGGGAAAGTCGATCTCGAAGAAGCCCTGGGTCAGGTTGAGAGTCGTCTCGATCGCGTCGGCGCCGGCGGCCTTTGCCTGCCCGGCGGCGACCTGCTTGCCCGCGTAGTCGCGGACCACGTAGTCCAACCCGGCCAAGGGCCCGGACCGGACATCCCACCGGATCGTCGTCGGCGAGCCCGGCGTCAGGAAACACGCCTCCGGCGCGACCGGCTTCAGCGTGGCCGCCTGGGCCGCCCCACCGACGACGAACGACAGCACACACACTCCCAGAGATCGGCACATCCTATGGGGCCCTCCACAAAGTCCAACGTCGCCGAAGCGCCGGGGCGAACCGGGTGGCACGCCCAAAGCGGAGCGAGGGGCGTGGCGAGTCGTGCTCCAACGCGTCCACGCCGTTCCTTGCGTCAGGGCGTGCCACCCGCCCCGATCGGTCATGTGGCCTTCATGATGACGAAGATCGGCCGGCATCGCAAGGTTTGAGCCGCGCCGGCTGGCGATCCGGCCGCGGATCGGATACCTTTGGGATGAGGTGCGACCGCCTTGGCAACACCGATTTCGGGAGACCCTTGACATGACCGACAAGAAGGCTGAGTTTTCCCGCCGTGCCGTCTTGAGGGCGATGGCCGCCTCGGGGGCGGGTGCGGTGGTTGGGGCCTCGCTGGAGCCGACCGCGGCCCCGGGCGCCGATGCGGGGCAGCCGGGCGCGAACGTCCGCCTGCCTGCCCGAAGCGTCCCGGTGCTCACCAAGGCCGACGTGTTGGTCTGCGGCGGCGGCACGGCCGGGATCGCCGCCGCCTGCTGCGCGGCACGCCACGGCGCCGACGTGGTGCTCTTGGAGCGCTGGCCGAGCGTCGGCGGCATGGCGACCAACGCCCTGGTCAACATCTGGCACACCAGCGACCGCGTCAAGCAGGTCATCTTCGGCTTTGCCCAGGAGGCCATCGACCGGGCGGGCCGGTTCATGCACCGCTACCCCGACTATCCCAAGCGGCCCGAGACGCACTGGTTCGATCCCGAGGGGATGCGCGTCGTCTTCCACAAGATGCTCCGCGAGTTCCGCGTGCGCACCTTCTGCAACCTGACGGCGATCGAGTCGATCGTCGAGGCGAACCGGATCCGCGGCGTGCTGGTCGACACGAAGACCGGACGCAAGGCCGTGCTGGGCAAGATCGTGATCGACGCTACGGGCGACGGCGACGTGGCGGCCAATGCGGGCCTCCCCTTCGACTTCGGCCGGCCCGGCGACCACCTCGTGCAGGGCATGACCATGATGTTCGAGATGCGCGGGGCCGACGAGGCCGCCGGCCGGGCCTCGCCCGCCGCCGAATCGAAACGCGTGCTCGAGCGGATGCGCGCGTTGCGGGACCGCGGGGAGTTCCCGCCGTTCAACGACCGTCACGCCCAGCACTACCTGCGCTCCGCCAGCAACGGCCTCTACAATCTGTGCCCCGCCGTCGGCAATCCGTTGGACGAAGAGGAACTCACCCGCGTCTCGGCCCAGGCGAGGGCCGACGTTTTCCAGTACCTCGACCTCTGGCGCCGCGAGATGCCTGCCTACGCGAAGGCGGAGATCGGCCAGATGGGATTCAGCATCGGCATCCGCGAATCGCGCCGCATCCGCGGACTGAAGACTCTGGACGGCAAGATGGTCGTCAAGGCTCAAAAACAGCCCGACGCCATCGGACACGGCTTCTGGATGATCGACATCCACGACCCGAAGGGGACCGGCTACACCACACACAGCGACCAGAAAGCCGAATTGATGCCGCCTCGCGGCGAAAGCTACCACATCCCGCTGGGCATCTGCCTCAACCGGCAGATTCCCAACCTGGCGGTGGTCGGCCGCTGCGCTTCGACGACCCACGAGGGCCTGGCCTCCGTGCGTCTGCAATCGCACTGCATGGTGATGGGCCAGGGCGTCGGCACCGCGGCCGCGATGGCCGTCAAGGCCGGAATCGACCTCCCGGCCGTCGACGTCCGGGCCCTGCAATCGCAGTTGCGCAAAGACGGCGCCTACCTGCAAGACGTCCCCGCGTAGTGAAGCCCCAATCGTAGCCCAGGCTTCCAGCCTGTCGCGCAGGGTGGCACCGAAAGCTCCGCTTTCGGTGTCGCGCAGCGACAAGAGGATTTGCTGGGGTCCCCGGCCACGGCACGCGTGGTCAAAGCAAGCCTCTTGTGCCTCCGGCACCCCGATAGCAGGAGCTATCGGGGCCACCCCGCGGGCTTCATCCAGTCGGCCGGCGGGGACTGGAGCGTGTAGCGCCACTCGCGCGCCTGCGGGCCGTCGGCCACCGCGCCGACCAGAACACGCCAGGCCACGCGGGAACTCTGCACTTCGATCGGCGGGTCCTTCTCGTAGGCGGCCTGGCGCGACTGGATCTTGCGGATCCGCTCGACATCGAACTTAGGCTTCCGATCGTAAGTGTACATCCCGTTCTGCTCTTGCTCGATGTCGGTCAACTGCGTGTAGCAGTAACCGAACATGTAGCGGTTATCCAGAAGCGCGTCGGTGAGGCCCTGGTACCGGGCATAGAAGGCGTCGAGGTCCTTTGGGATGCCGCCGTAGCCCCAGCCGCCGGCGATGTTCCAGCCGATTCCCCCGTACTCGCTCACGAAGAACGGGATGGCTTGCCACGACTGCCCGGCCCGATAGCGGTCCGGCAGCGAAACGCCGGGACCGTAGGAATCGGTCCACCGCTGGCGGAAGGAGACCGGGTTTTGGTCGTAGTCGTGGGCGTCGAGCACGTCGGGATGCCCGACCCCGTGGAAGTACCCGCTCGATTCGATGATCGGCCGCGTCGGGTCGATCTCCCGCGTGACCTGGACGATCGTGTTTTGCAGCGGGCCGGCCTCCGGCGGCGTCTCGTTGAACGGGCACCAGCCGATCACGGCCGGGTGGTTGCGGTCGCGCCGCAGGATCTCGACCCATTCGTTGAGGACCGGCAGGTTGATCGCTTCGTTCTTGTAGTTCAATCCCCAGTTGGGAAATTCGCCCCAAACCAGGTAGCCCAGCTTGTCGGCCCAGTAGAGGAACCGCGGCTCGAACACTTTCTGATGGAGTCGGGCGCCGTTGAACCCGACGGCCTTCGAGAGCTCGATGTCGCGCCGCAGCGCGGCGTCGCTGGGCGCGGTCCAGATCCCGTCGGGATAGAATCCCTGGTCGAGCACGGTGCGCTGGAACACGGCCTTGCCGTTGAGCAGGATGGCCGCGCCCCGGATCGTCACCTCGCGGAGTCCGAAGTACGACTTCACTTCGTCGATGGTCTCGTTGCCGCGGACCAGGGCCACCTTGAGGTCGTAGAGGAAGGGATCTTCCAGGGTCCAGGGACGCTTCACCGACAGCGGCAGCACGGTCTCGTTATGGCGCCAGTCGGCCGGCACTTCGGCCGTCCCCACGACCTGGTCGCCGATGGAGGCGGTGGCCCGGAACGTCAGGCCCTCGCAGGGGCCGTTGATTTCGGCCTGGAGCAAAACGCGCGAGCCCTTCAGGTCGGGGACCACGCGGAGGTCGCGCACGAACGACGCCCCGATCCCCTCCAGCCACACCGTCTGCCAGATCCCGGTCGTCCGGGTGTAGACGCAGCCCTGGCTCTTCTCGGAATGGGCCTGCTTGCCGGTGGCCTGGAGTCCGCTCCGGGTGTCGTCGAAGGCGTGAATCACCACGGTGTTGTCGCCGTCCTGGAGACGCCTGGTGATGTCGAACCGGAAGGGTGAGCTTCCGCCGACGTGCTGGCCGGCGAACTGGCCGTTGATCCAGACCCGGGTCTTCCAGTCGCAGGCATCGATGCGGAGCCGGACCCGCGGCGATTTCCAATCGGCCGGCTTGCGGAACGTGCGGCGATACCAGACGTTCTTGACGAACCCCTTGCGGTCGAGGCCCGAGAGCTTGCTCTCGCGGCAGAAGGGGACGACGATCTTGTCGGGATAGGGCTCGGCCGAGAGGAAGCGGGCGTCGGCCTCTTCGTCGGTCTCGCCGAACTCCCACGTGCCGTTGAGGCTCAGCCATTCGGCGCGGACCATGTTCGGTCGCGGATGCTCCGGGCGCGGCAGGTCCTGCGGGCCGGCCCCGGCGGCTGCGGCTACGAGTCCCAGAAAGAAAGACGCGGACAGAACGGCCCAGCCGCTGACGATGGTCAAACGTTTCATGGATGTTGTCCCTCGGCGCAAAGGTGAACCGTGGTAGGGTGCGTACGCCGCTCGCACCCTACGGCTCCGTCAGTCGTGCTTTGACGTGTGGCACAGCCGCCCTCGGCTGTGCGAAATGCCCGGCACAGCCGAGGGCGGCTGTGCCACATGGGATCATCGCTTCATCCATCAGAGCATACGAGACGGAGCACTACGGCAAATGCGGACACGGCGTTTCGACCGGTCCCAAGGATAGTCGTCGGCCGTCAGGCTCGCAATATTCCCACCGCTGGGGGATCGCTCGGGGCCTTTACCGGGGACACGGCGGAGGGTATTCTAAGATCTGGTTCCCGCGACCAGCGCCGGGCGCCCGGGCCGTCCGGGATGGCGTTGGGAGCGGTCAGACGGAAGGACGTTCCATGAGACTTCGTGGTTCTCTCTGCGTGCTCGGCGGTGTGGCGATGGCGATCGGAGCGGCTGGTCTCTCGCGCGCGGCCGAGACGGCCCCCGATCCGTCCGCGGCGGAAGGCGGACCGAAGGCCGCTGCCCCGTCGCGCGAGGCCCAACACGCCGCGATCGAAGCCCTGCGCCGATTGGGGGCTCGCATCGAGTTCGATCCCTCCCAGGCGGTCCAGAGCGTGGCCGCCGTCAAGACGAAGATCGCCGACGCCGACCTCTCGCATCTCGCGGCCATGCCGGAGTTGGAGTCCCTCGAGATTGCCGGCGGGAAGATCACCGATGCCGGGCTCCTCCACCTCCGCGGGCTGGCCGGGTTGAAGCGGCTCTATCTCCGCGACCTGCCGATCACCGACGCGGGCCTCGAGCACCTCCAAGGGCTAAAGGACCTCGAAGTCCTCACGCTCTGCAACACGAAGCTGAACGGCGAGGGCCTGGCCCATCTCCGCGGGCTGGAGCAGCTCTGCGTGCTCAATTTGAGCGGCAACCCGATCGTCGACGCCTCGTTGGCCCACTTGAAGCGGCTGCCGAGCCTCAACACGCTCGGGCTCCAGGACACGAAAGTCACCGGGGCGGGCCTGGTCCATTTGAAGTCGATCGCCCCGCTCCGCGTCTTGAACCTGAACCGCTGCCGTATCTCGGACCACTCGCTCGCCTCCCTTGAAGGGCTGAAGAACCTGCGGATGCTCTACGTAAAAGGCTGCCCGGTGACCGACGTAGGCGAAAAGAAACTGGACGAGGCCGTTTCCGGCCTTTCGATTTACCGCTGAAGGAGATTTCCGTATGCGACGCCCCGTGTCGTTGATCCCGACGATCGCCGCCCTGTTCGTGCTCGCGACGCTGGTTTGTCCCGTCGCTGCGCAAGAGACCAAAACGAAAGCCGAGAAGGCCCCCGAGCCCGACGTCGTCTACGTGCCCACGCCGCACGACGTCGTGACCAAGATGCTCCAGCTCGCGGCCGTGACCAAGAAGGACGTCCTCTACGACCTGGGGTGCGGCGACGGCCGGATCGTCGTCATGGCCGCGAAGAAGTACGGCTGCCGCGCCGCCGGCTTCGACATCGCTCCCGAGCGCGTGCGGGAATCGCGGGAGAACGTGAAGAAGAACAAGGTCGAGTCGCTCGCCACGATCCGCCAGCAGGACGTGTTCAAGCTCGACCTGTCGCCGGCCAGCGTCGTGACGCTTTATCTCCTGCCGGAACTCAACGTGCGGCTCATCCCGCAACTGGAGAAACTCAAGCCGGGCTCGCGGATCGTCTCGCACGATTTCGACATGGAAGGGGTGAAGCCCGACAAGGTCGTCCACCTCAAATCCAACGAAGACAACGAGGAACACACGATCTACCTGTGGACCACGCCGCTGAAGAAAGAGAAGGCGAAGGAACAGGAATAAGGAGGGTCGGGAGTCCTATTCCGTGTCGGCGGCAACGATTCCTGCAACTGGAAAGACTTTTCCGCCAACGCGGAAAAAGACCCCCGACCCCTTCGCCCTGCAATGCGGGGATGGGCGGGCCGATTGTAGTATAGACATGGAATCTGGCCTAGGCCCCTAGAATTCCTTGAGTAGCGACCGACGAAGCCGAAGGGGAGGGGAGACTTCTTCCGCGCAGGCGGCAACGGTTCTTCCGCCTGGGAGGACTTCACCGCCGGTACCGAAGAAGCCCCCCGCCCCTCTGCCGCCTTCGCCCCCCACCCCGGCCGTGGAGCCCAGTAACCGTGGTCCTTTGGCGAGTCACTCTGCGCGAGATTCTTACGCGCCCGGCCCGGGCATTGCTCACGTTGTTGAGCATTGTGATCGGCGTGGCTACCGTGGTCTCGATCACCATCGCCACCTCGACCACGCGCCTTGCGTATCGGGAGATGTTCGCGTCGGTGACAGGCCGTGCGGACCTGGAGGTCACGGCCGACGGCGGCGGGAGTTTTCCGGAAGCGGTGCTCGGGCAGGTTGAAGCGGTCCCGGGGGTGAAGGCGGCCGTGCCCCTCCTTCAGCGGCCCACCGTGATGCACTTCCACGGACGCCGCGCAAAGCTCATGGCTTTGGGCATCGACCCCACACGCGATGAGGCCGTGCGCGAATACGAACTCGCCGAGGGCGGCTTCTTCCACGGCGACTCCGGCGTCCTCCTGGAAGCCAACTTCGCGCGCTCCCTGGGGATTGCCGTCGACGACGAGATCAAGCTCGTCACTCCGCGGGGCCTCCGCCACGTCCAGGTCGCCGGCCTGTTGCACGCCCGGGGAGCGGGATCCTATTACCTGGGAGGGCTCGTGTTCATGCCGATCCGCGCGGCGCAACAGGCGTTCGCCGCGAGGGCCCACGTCGATACGGTCCAAGTCGTCCTCGACGATCCGGCAAGCCATGCGGAGGCCATGGCCGCCGTCGGCCGGCAGTTGCCGACCGGCATCCGCGTCGGGCGCCCGGCCACCCAAACCCAGTTGGTCGAGCAGACCTTGAAGGCCACCAATCACGGCCTGCTCCTGGCCACCTGCTTCTCGCTCCTCCTGGCCACGTTCATCATTCTCAACACGTTCCTGATGAACGTCACGGAGCGGCGGCGCCAGTTGGCGATCCTGCGGGCCATCGGGGCGACGCGACGCCAGGTGACTCGCCTCCTGATCGCCGAGAGCCTTGCGATGGGCGCGGTCGGCACGGCGTTGGGCATCCTCGTCGGGCTGGGCGGGGCCCGGCTCCTGACCAAGGCCCTCGATCAACTCCTGATGACCTCCATGCCCTCGATGAACGTGACCTCGCTCCCGTTCGTCCTGGCCGTGGTCTTCGGGCTGGGGATCTCGCTTGTGGGGGCGTGGGTGCCGGCTCGCCGGGCGGGCCGCTTGTCGCCGCTGGAAGGAATCGACGGCGTCGTGCGCGACGACCTGGGGCCCTCGTCCCATCGCCTCAGCCTCGCCGGCGTCTTCCTCTCGGCCGTGAGCGGATCGGTAATCGGCGCGTGCATTTTCGGTTGGCTGCCCATGGAAGCGGGCATTCTGGCGGGCGTGTTTCTCCTTATCGGATTCGTCCTCGTCATCCCCGCCATGCTCGACGGCCTGCTGGGCCTGATCGACGGGACGTCGTCGCTCGGCTCGTCCGTCGAGCTCCGGCTCGCCCACCGGCAGATCCCCCGCCATCATACCCGCTCCGTGCTCACGATCGGCGTCCTCTTCGTGGCCGCCAGCACCGGGGTGGCCATCGCCAACTCCGTCCTCGACAACATGCAGAATGTCAAGGACTGGTACCGGCGGGCGATCGTGGGTGATTTCTTCGTCCGGGCCATGATGCCCGACATGGCCACCGGCCTCTCCGCCGACCTGCCCGAGGCCGTCGGCGAGGACCTCCGCGGCGTGCCCGGCATCACCGATCTCGACACGATCCGGTTCGTCCGGGCCACCGCGGCCGACCAGCCTGCCATCGTGATCGTGCGGGAGTTCACCAGCGACGCCCAGGTCTACTTCGACCTTACCCGCGGCGATCCCAGCAAGGTGCGAAGCTCCCTGATCGAAGGCGATGTGGTAATCGGCACCGTCCTCGCCCTGCGGACCGGCCTGACCGTGGGCGACTGCATCTCGATCGACACTCGGAAAGGCCCCCGCCCGTTCCGTATCGCGGGGCTCGCCAACGAATACCTCGTCGGCGGACTGGCAGTTTACATGGAACGCCGGGTCGCCAAAGAGTGGCTCGGAGTCGAAGGGGTCGACGGCTACATCATCCGGACCGGGCCGGAGGCCCTTGCCTCGGTCCAGGCATCGCTCCAAAAGATCTGCGATAAGCACGGCGTGCTTCTGCACTCGTCGGCCGAGATCCGTCAGCTCATCGACGGGATGACGTCGCAGATCGACGCGTGCCTGTGGGGGATCCTCATCCTTGGGTTCGTGGTTGCGGCCTTCGGCGTGTTCAACACCCTCACGATGAACGTCCTCGAGCAGACCCGGGAGTTCGGCCTCCTTCGCGTCGTGGCCATGACCCGGCGCCAGGTCCGCAAGACGATCCTCTCCCAGGCGATGATCCTCGGCGGCGCGGGCCTCGCTCCCGGGGTCGTTGTGGGTCTGGCCCTGGCCTACCTCATCAACCTGGCGACCATGCCGGCCATCGGCCACCCGGTGGAGTTCCGCCTCCACATGGTCCTGGTCGCCGGCAGCTTCCTAGGGGCCTTCGCCATGGTCCTGATCGCCGCCTGGCTCCCCGCCCAACGCGCCGCCCGCCTCGATCTCACCGAGGCACTCCAATACGAGTGAACCCTCTCGCCGTGACGCAGCCACGTAAGACGGGTTTCCAACCCGTCCGGCACGTGCGACTCGTCCATCTCGGCTGCCATCGTGACCGCTGCTTCTATTGTCACTCTGCCGGAACGCAGCTCCTCAACGCCCGGCCGCCACCGACACTCACGCGAAGCCCAGGATCTGTGGCGGGCACTTCTCCCGGACTTCCTCCCGAATTGACGCCGAGTGTTGCACCTACGTTGTACGCAAGCCTATCCCCACCCAGGGGCCAAGAACAAAGCCTTGCGTAACTCACGGTTACGCAAGGCTTTGTGTCAACTGGGGAACTAGGATTCGAACCTAGACTAACTGATCCAGAGTCAGTTGTGCTGCCGTTACACTATTCCCCATTTCCGATGCCGTCGGGGCCTTTTCGGGATGAGCGGGGGCCGAAGGGTGTCTCTCTTGCCAAATCTAGGTGCCTTCCGCCGCGGCGTCAAGGGCAGGCCTGCGTCACCCTAGCCCGATAGCCCGACTTCCGCACCCCCCGCCCCGCTTACGGACGTTTTCGAGCGGTTGTACGGCAGAGACGGGCGATGAATTCCCGGTTCATCCGGCTGAAGCGTACCTGGGCCGATGACGTCGACCAAAGTGCGGCTGCGCCGCAGGATTTTCTAAGGCATAGGTCCGGTGTCCCATGGGAGGAAAGAAACGGCCCCCGACGGCATTGACGGTCAGGGGCCTGACGCGCCATGGGCGCACCGGGGCCTGGATATCCCTCGTCTCACTTGCGTCGTGAGCAGAGCCCGACTTCGTTTCTCCGGGCAGTTCCAGGACATGGATTCTTGGGAACCGCAAACAAGGGGGACTTTCTGTTGTGCTTCCTTGCTTGCGCTTCGGGCTGGTGTGCCGAAACGAATTCCCTGGCTGCAATCCCCGAAGCCAAGACCCCAAGACCGAAGTCCCAGGTCCCAAGACCTAAGCCCCCCGCCGCCTTCGCCCCTTTGCCAGTTCTTCCCGGAATGGTCATCCTCTCCGGAAACACACCCGATCGACCTATTTGAACCCACCCTCTGCGTCCGGTGAGGTCCAGAGTTGCCCTTGCCGTGGAGGGTGGTTTTTTGGGAGACTGTCGCCCCCTTATCGAAGTCGGCTCTTCCGTCGGTCTCGTCTTCCCACAACCCCCGCCACATGGGGTATTGATGCGCAACCCCTTGCTCTTCGGACTGCTGCTCTGGCTCGCGACGGGGTGCACGGGCGTGCGTCCGTTTGCCGATCCGATGGGCCCCCCGGTCCCTGTCTACTGCGACAACCCCTTGCTCCTGCCGATCCGCGATCCGCTCTACCTTTGGGAGGGGCTGGTCGACGTGGTCGATGACTACTTCGGGATCGAGCGGGAGGAGCCGGTCAGAGTGATTGGCGATACGCTCACGGAAGGGCGCCTGGATACCTATCCTCGGGTCGGATCGACCTTGTTGGAGCCGTGGCGTCACGATTCGGCTGACGAGTACGAGAAGGTCGAGAGCACGCTCCAGTCGATCCGCCGGACGGCCCAGGTACGAGTCACGCCTTCGGCAGGCGGGTTCCTCGTGGAGGTGGCGGTCTACAAGGAGCTGGAAGATGTGAAGAGGCCCGCCCATGCGACCGCCGGAGCGGCGACGTTCCGCACCGAGGGGTCGTTGACGCGGGTCGTCAGTCCGATCGGTGAGCAGGAGGTGAACCAGGGTTGGATCCCGCTGGGGCGGGACCGGGCCTTGGAGCAGCGGATGCTGGCCCATTTGCAGGAGCGGTTGCGGGTCCAGGGGCTCCCCCCCATGCCCGCCGCCGTCCCCGCCACCGCCCCCGCGACGGAACCGGGCACCAGCCCGACCCCGCCGACCGCTCCCTCCGCACCGGCCGGTTGTCGGTTCGGGCAGCGCAGCACGAACACCGGACCTCAGGAGCGTACCGTCTACCGGTTGCAACTCTCCGACGCCGACATCGAGGCTCCGCTCGGAAGCGCGTGGTTGCCGGGACGGGGGAGGGCCGACGTGCCCGCCTTTCCCGGACCTTCGTGGCTGCAATCCGCTGCCGCGGACGGCAAGGACCTTCTCGACTTCGCCCCTTTGGATTCTCCGATCGGCCCCGGTTTTGGGGCCCTCGCGGACTTCGGACCGGAAATAGCGCACGAGTTGGAGCCGATCGGCGCGCGGTGGCGCAGGGAGTGGCGTCTGGGACTCGCGCAACTGCTCAGGGAGGTGAAGGGCGACTACGGCGAGTTCTACTCGCGACGCGGTCTGGCATTGGCAGCCCTGGGGATGGGAGCGGCGGCGACGCTTGCCAACACCTCGATGGACGAGAACTTCCAGCGATGGCACGACGACCACGTCTTCACCCACGACGTGAGCCGCTTTGCCTACGTGGTGCGGGAGTTCGGCCACGGTTGGTACATGTTGCCTTTCTTCACCCTGTGCACCGTGGCCCAACCGGAGTACGAGCCGGGCTCGGTGAACTGGATGGTCGCAGAGTGGGGAAGACGCTCGCTGCGGAGTTTTCTGGTCGGTGCCCCGCTCATGGGAGGGTTCCAGTGGGCTCTCGGTGGAACCCGGCCCGAGGACGAACTCCCCGACCGTTCGCATTGGCGTCTGTTCGGAAAGGACGGCCATGCGGTGAGCGGTCACGCCTTCATCGGGGGCATCACCTTCCTGAATGCCGCCGAAATGACCGACAACGTGCCATTGAAGTCGGCGTTCTACGTTGCCTCCATCCTGCCGGGTTGGTCCAGGGTGATCCAGGACAAGCATTACCTCTCCCAGGTCATCTGGGGCTGGTGGTTTGCCTACCTGTCCACCAGGGCGGTCGTCTTGACGGATCCGTCAAGCACCTCCGAAGTGATCGTCGCGCCGGTCGTGATGGAGAACGGCGGGCTCGGAATCGGCCTGCTGGGCGCGTGGTGAGCCGGGCCGCCGCGGCGCTCCGTCGAGTTCAATTGCTCAGGATTCGGGAGTGCCCCAGGGACCTCGCCCTCCCGATCAGCTCGTGCCGACCGGCGGTTGGCCCGGGGTTGACCTCGGCCACGTAACCGGCGCGGGTGGAGGTGCGCCCTGCGGGGCGATCGCCCCGGCGATTGGGAGTTTCAACGTGAAGGACGTCCCTTTGCCGACGGTGCTCTCCACGCGGATCCGGCCGTGGTGCGCGTCGAGGATGTCTTTGCACATGGCCAAACCGAGCCCGGTGCCGCCCTTCCCGCTCGCGTCGGGGCCTCGCTTCGTCGTGTAGAAGGGCTCGAAGATGCGCGGCAACTTGTCGGCGGGGATCCCGCAGCCGTAGTCGCGGATCGTCAACTCGACCATCTCGCTTTCGGCGTCCAGACCGAGTTTGATGACGAGCCGCCCACCGGTCGGCATGGCTTGCCGGGCATTGATCATCAGGTTGAGCAGTACCTGCTGGATCTGGTTCCCGTTGACCATGGCGAAGGGGACAGGCTGGAACCTCTTGTCCACGGTGATTCGGTACTTGTTCATCTCCCGCTCGAGGAGGACCAACGTGTCCTCCAGCAACTGCACCAAATCCGTCGGCTCCTGGCCCGCCGAACGATTGCGTGCCAACCCCAGCACCCCGTTGGTGATCTTGGCGGCCCGATTGGCCGCATTGAGGATCTTGTCGAAGCACTTGTCTCGGTTCGCCTGATCCTTGTGGCGCAACCCGATCTTCGCGTAGTTGATGATCGTCATCAGCACGTTGTTGAACTCGTGGGTCGTGGTGCCAACGAGCTCTCCAAGCGCGGTGAGCTTTTGTGTCTGCGCGAGTTGTTGCTTGAGAATCTCGATCTGTTCCTGCAACGTCGGACCGTCCATGACGCCGCTCATTCCTTGTCCTTACTCCGCAACTTGGGCCGATCGTTCCTTAGAGTCTTCGGGAATCGCCCGAATCGCCGCGCTTCTCTCATCGGCAATGAACTCGCTCATTTACCCCGCGAACGTGCCTTAACTCTAAGCGACCAAAGAAGTTAGTTTTCGTGAAACGGTATCGTCGAACCGGCATCGGCAACTGAAACCCAAGGCGATATAATCCGCAGCCGAAGGTGGCCGAGCGAGGATGCCGGTAGTCTGGGGAAAATGGAATGCATACCGTCGACGCCCTTCAGGCCGCGTTGGAGTTGGCCCAACGGGCCGGATACGAAATCCGGAATGAATGGCTCGGTGGCAGCGGCGGGGGCGGGTGCGAGCTCAACGGACGCAGGCTCCTCTTTCTCGATTTGGCCCAGGGCCCCCAGGAGCAGCTCGAAATCGTCCTCGACGCCTTGCGACGGGATCCGAGGGTCTCGGCCGCCTTCGCGTCGGCACCGGCCCAAGCATCACCGGGCCTGCGCAAAACCGCGTGAACCTCGGGGATGCCGGCAGCCCCGCGATCGGCGGAGCCCTGGCAGACTGCGGCCGGCCCGGTACAATCTCTCTCCATGCCCAGCAATGCCTCGGCCATTGAACAACTGCGTTGGAAGCGGTTTCCGATCCTGAACGATGGGTTCGTATGCCTCGTTGATGGGATGGGGGACGACACGTCGGTCGTCCAGGCGGCCCGAGTGAGCTATGGCGAGGGCACCCGTCCGGTCTCCGACGACCGGACGTTGATCCGTTATCTCATGCGGCACCGTCACACCACGCCGTTTGAGATGGCGGAAGTGAAGCTTCTGCTCCGGGTACCAATGGACTGCTGGCGCCAGTGGATCCGGCATCGGACGGCGTCGGTCAACGAGATGAGCACGCGGTACTCCGTGGCCATCGACGCTTCTCAGACCACGCCGCCGGATCAATGGCGGCGCCAGGCAGCGGCCAATCGGCAGGGGAGCGAAGGAACGCTCGACCCGAAACTCGGCGAGGAATTGACCGCCGCGGAGCACGATCTGCAGGGGCACGCCCGGCGTGTCTACCGCCACCGGATCGAGATCGGGGTTGCCCGGGAACAGGCCCGTAAGGACCTCCCGTTGTCGACCTACACCGAGGCGTACTGGAAGTGCGACCTCCACAACCTGCTCCATTTCCTGGAGCTTCGCATGGATCCTCGCGCCCAGCGGGAAATCCGGGAGTATGCCCGGACGATCGGCGAGGAGATTGTCCGACCGCTGTTTCCGCTGGTGTGGGAGGCGTTTGTGGACTATCGGCTCGAGTCGATCGCGCTGACGCGATTGGATCGGGAAGTGATGGCGCGGCTCGCGGCAGCCGGCCGGTTGCCGGCCACCCGGGCCGACGTTCTCGCGGCGCAGGACCCGAGTTGGAGTCCGCTTGCCCGCTGCCGGGAGCGCGACGAATGCCTCGAAAAGCTCGATCGTCTGGGTCTGTTGAGAGCGGAGGGCTGACGAACCGCCATCGGCGAGTGCTCAGCGAGACGAAGTGCGCGCAGGGGAAGGGAAAGAAGAACAGGGTAAGTGTTCAGCGGAATGAAGTGCGAATACGGGAAGGAAAAAGGGAAAGCCCTGGAAAAACGGGAAAGACAAGAAACCGTACCCTGATCAAACAATCCTGAATGGGAACCCTCTCCTGTTCTTTCCCCCTTTCTCCCCACCTTTTCCTTTTTCCTTCTCAGCTTCCGGCAACTTCATGCGGCTGAACTGTTACCCGCAACGAAGGGAGAGACCCGTGCAAGACGTTGAATCGACGAAGGAAGAACTGCTTGTCTTGAGCCAACGGCTCCTGGAGAGTATCGCGTCGGCGGACTGGGAGACCTACGCCGCGCTGTGCGATCCGGGCATTTCGGCCTTCGAGCCGGAGTCGCTCGGGCACCTGGTGGAAGGGATGGAGTTTCACCGGTTCTACTTCAATCTCGGGGCGTCGTCGGCGCCGCGCAACACGACGATCGTTTCGCCGCACGTGCGGATCATGGGCGACTCGGCGGTGGTAAGCTACGTGCGAGTCACGCAGCGTTGTGACGCCGAAGGCACGCCCACCGTCTCCCGCTGCGAGGAGACCCGGGTGTGGCAACGCATCGGCGGGAAGTGGCGGCACGTCCACTTCCATCGCTCGACGACCCGGTAGCCTGAGGTCCGAGGTCATTTGGCCCAGCCTTGAGGTTCCGTCGCATACACGTGCCTCAAGAAAAACGAAGGCCGCGCCCCGTCGATCCACTTGGGGCGCGGCCACTACCGGGAGGAACACGGATTTCGACTCCTTCCGGAGCCGAGGCGTGGAGGAACTCAAGGGTTCCTCCACAATGAATTGGTCTCGTGATGCTTGCGGGTCTCGTCGATCTCTCTTCCCGTGCGGTTCACAGGAATTCTTACGCCGAACCGTCAAGGGTCAAGCCCGCGTTGCGGGACGGGGAGTGAAAAGGGATCGGGAGTGGGCAGGTGAAGCGTGGGCCCTCGCCGGACGCGCTCTGGATATCGGATTCGTTCCCATCGCCCCGGCTTTGTCGGGCCTCCTCAGCCCTGAAGGGGCAAGATAGGAAAGCCCAGGGCAACGCCCTGGGGAGAGAAGCCCGTCACCCGGTCGGCAGCCCTGAAGGGGCGGTATCGAGGTTCCTGGGAGCCTGATTCCGCCCTTTCAGGGCTTCATGCACCTTCCACCGTCTTTCCCCAGGGCGTTGCCCTGGGCTCTCGCATTTCGCCCCTTCGGGGCTGTAGACGAGGCGGGAAGTCTCAACGGCGAACTCCTCACCCACTCCCGACCCTTTCGCCGTCCTTACGTTGCCGGACACTTTGGCCGGAGGGGCTAGCGGTCGCTGCGGATCCCCGGAATGGGGAATCGGGCACAGAGATCCGCAATCTCAGCGCGGATCCGGCCGGCGGTCTCGTCGAGGTCCTCGATGTGCCGGCACACGTCGTCGATCCAGCCGGCGATGAGGTCCATTTCGGGCTCTCGCATCCCCATCGAGGTTAGCGCGGGAGTCCCCATCCGGACCCCACTGGTGATGAACGGCTTGCGAGGGTCGTCGGGAACCATATTGAAATTGCAGATGATCCCCGCGGCGGCCAGGGCCTTCGATGCGTCCTTGCCGCTGAAGGGGCGGTCGCGGAAATCGAGGACCAGGAGGTGGTTGTCGGTCCCTCCGCTGACGAGCTGGTAGCCGCGCTCCAAGAGCTTCTCGGCCAGACGCCGACAGTTGAGGGCCACCTGCCGGCCATACTCCCGGAAGGCCTCGGTGCTCGCCTCCTTGAAGGCGACCGCCATGGCCGCGATGACGTTCATGTGCGGCCCGCCCTGAAGCCCCGGGAAGACGGCCCGATCGATCCGCTTGGCCAGATTCAACTTGCTCTCCGGGAAGTACTTCTGATGATGCCGGTCCTCCACCTTCGAGAGAAGGAACCCTGCCCGGGGCCCTCGGAGCATCTTGTGGCTCGTACTCGTCACCACGTCGCAATACGGCACGGGATCGGGGTGAACGCCCGCCACGATAAGGCCGTTGATGTGCGCGATGTCGGCCACGAGATAGGCGTCCACTTCAGCGGCGATCTCCGCGAAACGGTCATAATGCAGGGCCCGCGGGTAGGACGTGCCGCCGACCCAAATCAAGCGTGGCCGCTCGCGCCGGGCGATCTCCCGGATCTGATCGTAGTCGAGCATCCCCGTCCGAGGATCGGGGCCGTAGGCCACCTGGGTGTAATCGCTGCCGGAGAAGTTGACCCCCCAACCATGGGTAAGATGACCGCCCGCGGGCACGGGCATGCCCATCACTTTGCACCCGGGTCGGGCCAAGGCCCGGTAGACCGCCTGATTGGCCGGCGAGCCGGAGTAGGGCTGCACATTGGCGTGCTCCGCCCCAAACAGTGCTTTGGCCCGCTCGATCGCCAAACTTTCGATCTCGTCGACGACCTCGTTGCCTTCGTAGTACCTCGCCCTGGGATAGCCCTCGCAGTACTTATTGGTGAGGATGGAACCGGTGGCCTCGAGCACCGCAAACTGGGCATAGTTCTCCGAGGGGATCATCTTGAGGGTCGACGACTCGGCTCGGATCTGCTTGTGGAGCAGGGCAGCGAGTTCGGGGTCAACCACTCCGAGGAAGGGACATCGATCACCGATTGTGGGCATACATCGCATTCCCAAAGGCGGCTCTTCGGATCAACCCGCTCCAGCATACCGGTCGGCGTCTGGCCCGACAACCCGGTGACCGCCGCCGGGTGTGGCGAGTTGTAGGGCGGACCGAGCGCAGCGAGGCCCGCCGGGATGTGTTTCGTCCCACATATTGGATTGGCG
>Ga0067045_1029068_pt1 | contig 24183 bp, 18 predicted proteins | sample TerdegcTABiofilm_FD_59184 | JGI IMG/M metagenome (GOLD analysis project Ga0067045, IMG submission 59184) | Combined Assembly of (Gp0054472, Gp0054536) Wastewater bioreactor microbial communities from Singapore -Terephthalate degrading... | reverse complement strand
CGTCCCTCGGCTGCCGGCTCGGCCGCCGTCCGGTCCAGCGTCCGCCGACCTTCCTGCAAAGGCCGGGCCAGGCCCCGGGGACGGGTCACTTGCTTGCTTGCTTTTAACACCCCGGCACCCGCGCCGGCAAGAGTGGAATGCGCAGATATTTTGATATTTTGCGCAGCATCCGCGCGCACCTGGCGGAGTTGACGCGGGCTGAATGCGAAGATAGTCTGATAATCTGCGAAGTGGCTTCTTACGTAGGCCACTACGCTTGGATGACCACGAGTCGTGACTTTCTCTAGCCCAGGCGTTTACGCCTGGGACGTTGGCGCCGCGGCCCGAGTCTCCAGCCCCGTCAGGGGCTTCCTGGAGAAAAGCCCCTGAAGGGGCTGAAGTCGGGCTCGGTTGGCTCCGCGTCCCAGGCGTAAACGCCTGGGCTAGAGAGAAGCCTTCTTGCGCACCCCCGAGCGGATCGCCCCGGATGGCAACCATGCAACCGTCGTCAGCACCGCAGGTCGCCGTCTTGGTCAGCACCTCGACCGCCTGGGGGCGGCGTCTGATCCAAGGGGTCATCAACTACGCCCGTCAGCACGGTCCGTGGGCGCTGTGGTGCGAACCGAGCACGTTTCATCCGGAGATCCACGTTCCCGCCGGTTGGCGAGGGCACGGCATCATCGCCCGCGTGGCGACGCAGTCGATGGCGAGACACATCGCCGCCACGGGCCTGCCGTGCGTCAATATCTCCGCGATTGACCTGGAGGGCGTGAGCTTTCCGCGGGTGATGCCGGACTTCCGGACGCTGGCGCGCATGGCGGCCGAACACCTGCTGGACCGCGGCTTTCAGAACTTCGCCTATTACGGCCCGCGGCAGCGGTCGCTGGTCCGGTATCACTACGAGGGGTTCGCGGCCGCCCTGCGCACGGCGGGCCGCGTCTGCATTCCGTACCGCCCTCGCCCGAGAGCCCCCGGGCTTTCGCCTTGGCTGGCCAGGCACGAGGATCTCATGCGTTGGGTGAAATCGCTGCCCAAGCCGGTGGCCATGCTCACCTGGTTTGTCGAGTGCGGTCGCGACGTGATCGAAGCTTGCCGGCAGGCGGGCGTCCTGGTGCCCGAGGAAGTCGCCGTGCTGGCCAGCGACGACGATCCGCTGTTGTGCGAGGCCTGCCTTCCGCCGCTTTCGGGCATCACGTCGAGCTCGGAGCAGAGCGGCTACCAGGCCGCCGCGCTGCTGGATCGCTTGATGCGAGGCAAGCGGCCCCCGAAGAGGCCCATCCTGATCGAGCCGACCTCCGTGATCCCCCGCCATTCGACCGACGTGCTGGCCATCGACAACGCCGACCTGGCGCAGGCGATCGCGTTCATCCGCATGCACGCGGGCGAGTCGATCCGCGTGACCGACGTGCTGGGCCGCGTGCCCTTCTCACGCCGCCAACTGGAACAGGAGTTCCGGCGGGTGCTGGGGCGATCGCCGGCCGAGGAGATCCGCCGCGTCCACTTGGAGCGTGCCCGGCGGCTGCTGGCCGAGACCGATCTTTCGATTCCTGACGTCGCTGCGTCCTCGGGGTTCAATTCGCCGGAGCACTTCGCGCGGTCGTTCCGGGCCCAGTTCCACCGCCCTCCCTTGAAATACCGCAGTCTGGTCCGCGGCCGCTAGCGAGCCGGGCCGCCGCCCTTGCGGCACGAGCCGGGCGTGGGGGGCCAGTGGAAGCGGCGGAGTGGATGGAACGGCAGAGGCGGTCGCGGTTCGACACGTGCGCGCTCCTGCACCGGCCCGAGGCGGGACTCATCGCCGGGGCGATGCCCGGCCTGTCTCGTGAGGACGCCCTCGCAGCCAGCACATCAGGACGGTCGCGACCGCTCCGGCGATCAGGAAGACGACACCCAGCACGGCGTTCGTAAGCGGGTCCATGTCTTGTGGTTACTCCTTCGGTATGCCCGGCGGGACCAACGCAGTCACCGCGCTACGGTTTGGGCTTCTTCGCGTAGGTGTCGGCCAGGTAACTTGCGATCAGCGCGAGCTCGTCCTCCTTGGCCGTCAGCCCCTCCTCGACCATCCGGGCAACCAGCGCACGGGCGTCGGCTTCCGAACTCGGCGGCTTCTTCTCCACCAGCGTCGTCTTGTGACACTCGGAGCATTTCGTCTCGAAGAGCCGCTTGGCCCGTGCCGCATCGTAGGCCGACGGCTCCTCGCGTTTGCCGGTGATGGTCGCGGCAGCCTGCTTCGCTTCTTCGCGGCTCGCCTGCTGGTCTCGCATGCGCTGGGCGGACTGCTGCAACTGCGGGGACAAAGCCACCAGGTAGGCCGTCACTTGCCACTGCCGCTCGTCCTCCAAGGGTTTCAACAGCGTCGTGCGGTCCGCCATGCGACTGACGGTCTGCCGCCACGCTTCCGGCGTTCTCGGCCGGGCGAGCACGGTCCGCAAGTCGTGGCACTCGACACATTGTTGGCGGAGCACCTGTTGTCCGGCCTTGAGGGACTCCCGGGAGGCCAGCCTGGCGCTTTCCGACTCGCTCAGCCCCGCCTGGGTCAACAGGGTCCGAACCCGGCGGCAGTTCTCCTCGGTGAACAAGCGGCTCGTGGCCAAGGCTTCGCGCAGGGCTGGCGGCACCGCGATCCCGATCAGCACCGTGCTGGCGACCAAGAGCGACGTGCCCAATGCCGGCACGAGTTGGGCGTCAAGCCGCCTGAAGAATCGCACGATGACGATCTTCAAGAGCAGGATCACGCCGAGGGCCATGCCGAGGCTCATGTGGACCACCGTCCTGGCGGGGAACTCGATCTGGTAGCCCAAGAGTCGCGGTACCATCTGCCACATGAGCACGACGTAGATCGCCAGGAAGAGGTAGCCAAGGACGCGGTGGGCAACGGAAACCCGGCGGAAAGCCGTTCCGCTCGGTTCCTGCGGGTGTGCTCCGGCCGGCTCGAACGAGGACTTGGGCGCACCGCAGCCGGGACAGACCCAGTCGTTCGGCAAGTCGCTCCACTTCCGGCCCTGCTTGGTCTTATCGTAGACATAGCCGCACACGCGGCACTCGTACGAAGTCATGGTGTCCTTCTCCGGGGCGGGCCCGGTCTCCGATCGCCCCGCCGATCCCCTGAAAGGAGCGGCACGTCTTGAGGGGTTTCCCGACGATGTCCTCCCGCCGAAATACTCAATCACCGCCTCTGCCGATGGGGAGCGACGCAGGAGACTCCGGCAGTCTTGTTTCCCCTCAACGGCCCTCTTGGTGGCAGACATGAGCTGCATGTCGCCCAGCAGAACCGCGCCCACCAGACGATCCTCATGGAAGACGAAGCGGAAGTAGCCGCCGTCTCCCTCCTGGTCGATCGCCTGGAAGCCGGGGTCCTCGGGCGTGACCTGACCGATGCTGAACATGTCGAGCCCGAGGACCTTGAGCGTATTGGATCGCGGCAGGCCTCCGAACTCTGCGTTGCCTCCAGCGATGTTCTTTCCGGCGACTTCCCCCTGAGCCTGCGATGCCATCCAAAGGCCGTAGACCACGCCCGCATGCTCCGCCACGTCGCCGGCCGCCAAGACGTCGGGATGCGAGGTGCTCATGCGGTTGTCGACGACCACGCCGTGCTTGATCTCCAGGCCCGCCTGTCGTGCCAGCGAGCTGTTGGCCCGGATGCCGGTGGCGATGACCACCAGATCCGCCGGGATGGTGCTGCCGTCCTCCAGCAGGACTCCGTGAACTCGTCGATCTCCGAGGATTTCCTTGGTGACAGCCTTGTGGCGGAGCGTGATCCCGATCCGGCGGACATGATCGCCCAAGATCTCTCCTGCCCGCTGGTTCAACTGTCGCGGCAAGAGCCAACCGTGGCCTTCCAACAAGGTCACCTTGGCCCCACGCCGAGCCAACGCACCGGCGGTCTCCAGGCCAAGTATCCCCCCGCCGATGCAAACGCAGCGGGCCCCCGACTGGCACGCCGCAAGCAAGTAGTCGGCATCCCGGAGCGTGCGCAGGCCGGTTGCGCCTTCTCGGTCGGAACCGGGGATGGGTGGGACGAACGGATTTGCACCGGCGGCCAAGAGGAGCTTGTCGAACGGGAGCCGTTTGCCGTCGCGTAAGGTGACGGCATGGCCCTCCAAATCACACCCGCAGACCTCCGCCCCGAGCAAGAGCTGGATCTTGTGCTCGTCGTACCAGGACGCCGCGTGGATGGGCAGGCTCTCCCTCTTGACCTCTCCGGCAAGGTACCGCGTGAGATTGAGACGGTAGTAGGGGAGTTCGGTCTCCTGGGAGACTAAGGTGACATCCGCCGGAGGGACCGCTGCGAGAAGCGACTCCACGGCGGCAATCCCGGCAATCCCTGCGCCGATCACGACGACCCGCGGCGGGGCGCCCTCGGTTGTCGCTGGCTCGGGCGGGCTCGACGAGTCTTGCCTGACGGGTTCAAACTCCTCTTGTGAAGCTCCGCATGCGGGGCAGCTCTCGGGCGGCTCGGCGCCTTCGTGGACGTATCCGCAGACAATGCACCGCCACGCTGTGGTGGGATCAGTCATTGCGCCCCCCTATTGCCCCATCGGATTGTTGCCGGCCCTTGCAGTATGGCTTTCTCTCTTGGGACGTGCAACGGTCGGCCTTTCACGATAGTGGCCGGGTCGGACGACGATCCTTGTACCGGGCCGCGCCGATCGCAGCGCATCGGCGATCAAGAGACAATCCCCGTGCCCAAGCGAAGAGACGATCACCACATCCGGGCCTTTTGCGGGCGACGGCGCGTCTTCGGCCCCCCCGCTCAGAGCGGCCACCATTTCGCTCGCCGTACAGCGGACCTCGGGATCGCGATCAAGGGAGCGAGCTAACAGATCCGACCAAGGGGCTGGCAAGCCCTCTGGAATTCGCGCCGGCTGAGACGCCAGGTCCTGGAGGAATTCTTCTCGCGTCGCGCCCCGATGAGCGACTTCACCGGTCAGGGCTTCCAGGATCGTCACTCCCAGCGAATAAACGTCGGACTTGGTGCTCGCCCGGCCCTGACATAGCTCGGGCGCCATGTGGGCGCAGGTAGCCTCGTCGAAGGAAACGAATTCTTGGCCGCTCCGCACGGCCCGGACCAGCCCGAAATCGCCCAGTTTCCATGCTCCTTGAACGCGAAAGACATTGGCCGGCTTGACGTCGCCGTGAATCGCCCCGGATTGGTGACAGAAGTCGAGGGCTTGGGCGATCCCCAAGGCCATGGCATGGATCTGCCCCCCGGGCAGCCGGCCCGGCTGCTTCAGGGCCTGTTCCAACGAGGTCTCGGCGAGCTCCGCGACAAGAAACACCGTGCCGGCCAGGTCGCCGTCGGCGACTTGCCCGGCAGTACGGTAGGCCGGAATGTGCGGGTTGCCGAACCTCGCCAGACCGCGGACCTCGCGGAGCACCGCCTCCTGCTCGGCCGAGTTCTTCGGGCGAAGAACCTTGACGGCGACACGCGCAATGTACTCGCCCAGCACCTCCTCAGCGGCCTCGAACCCGTCGCCGAACGATCCGCTGCCCAACAGACAGGTCAAGCGGTACCATCCGTCAACTACCATGCCGATGCAACGATCCGGTGATTGCTTGTTACTCCACCAATTGGCCGTTGACGCGAAGGGACCGTGTGTCGCCGACGACGGTAAGTTCGACGGGGCCGGCGACGGGATGATGTCGGAACAACCAACGGTTCAGCGGTCGTTGGACCAGGTCTTCCAAGAGGGCGCGAATCCGCCCGAAAGTATGTTCTTACGAACGCCGGCAGGGAAAGGTACGTGCCGTTGAGCAGAAACTGATCTGCGATGTTGCCGTAGAGCAGAACGTGTTTCCCCCGGATCAATGCCTTATGGAAGTCGATCATCCACAGGCTCGACGTATCGACGTTAATCTCCATGGCGGTTAGCCATCGGCCCAGGAGCACGGACCATCCCACCGGTCTTCTGCAATTCCGATGAGTTCCATGCGGTGACTCTCCTCAGCAGGTGGTATTGGACGACGGGTTCCAACACGCAGGATGGACTTTCGGGGCCGTCCTACGTGCGGTTCTTCCTTGCCGGAGGGTTCAGCGGAGGACGCGTCGTCGACGCTGCTTCCGAGTTTGCCCCTTGCGGTGCTGCCCGACGGACAACGGTTCTTTTCCCCCATCGCGCATCCGCGGCAAAACGTTCCACCCGCTGCAACTCTGAGAGAACCGCCACGGCGCGCTCGTTCTCGCCGATTTCGATCCAACAGCGTGCCAGGACGAACCGCAACTCGGGCGGGAGATCGTCAGGCAGATTCTTGGCGGGGAGGATTGCCGCAGGCTGCGCGCCTTCCCGGCAAGGATTGGCCAACCACGAGCCGCAGGCCTCATACACCGCTGCCCAAGTATGATGCGGAAGCACCGCCCGACAACGTCGGCTGGCCTCAACGCGCCAATGAAGATCCTCTGGGGGCATCGAGGTACTTGGCATCAGCGCGCGAGCCAGCCAAGCCGCTACGAAGCGGGGCCTGGCGGCACGGCTACCCGCAGGCTGAGAGGCCAGCCAGTCGATACATGCCTCGGCTGCCTGAGGAGTCATACTGGTCGAGGAGATGATGTAATCGATCACGGCTTCCCGATCGGGAACGGATGCCTTCATCCGCACCGTTTTGCAATGTTGCCGCGTCGCCCGGCCCTGTTTCAGGCGGTCGCGGAGCGACGCCGCTGGGAATGGTCCTCCGGAAAGCCTGAAAGAAGACTGTCAGCGTATTGCAGGTGCCGGTCCTGTTTGCCGCTCTGGCCTCGGCGTTTGCACGCCTGAGCCGCATCAAGGTGACGTCGCACCCGCCGCAGACGCCCGTGACGGGAGTCTCGCGACGCGAACCATCCAGCAAACACGATTCCCCCCAACACGAACCCTCCGACGACAAACAGACGCCAGAAGTCCCGCTGCGGCGCGTTGCGACGGCTGATTTCGGTCTGGATCCGTGCCACTGCCGATTTCGCGGCTGCTCCGAACGGATGATCCGGATGCTCGTCCGCGACCTGCCAGTAGCCCTGAAGGGCGGAGGCCAGATCGTCGGCAGCTTCCTCAGAGGCCGCCCGGGCGAAGTGGATTCGCACATCGAGATCGACGGCAATCGGACCCTGAGCCGCATCGGGGTATGCTGCCACAAGTCGGGCGAGGCTGTGATTCGCCTCGTCGAGCCGACGCTTGGCGATCAACCATTCGATGCCGACCCGATGATGATCGAGAGTCCCCGGCACAAGCGGCGATCCATCGATCGGCAGCCGGATCCAATTCGCCGCTGCTCGCGCCTTCCGCAACGAGACACCGACTTCTTTTCGGAATTCGGCCAGGCGACTGGAATAGCGATCGCAGACGGTGGCAAAGCGGACGTCCTTCCGGAGTTCCGGCGAGGCGAGCAGCAAGTGACGCAATTCGCCCAGCAGGCGGGCAAAACCGTGGCATGCAAGGAATGCGTGCCGGTGGAGTCCGTTCGCCAACGCCTTCTCGCCGTCGTCAAGTTGCGCATCGAGTGAAGCCCTGAATTCCAGGCCCTGGACAACCGCTTCCGCCCGGATCGTCTGCTTGCGGGCGATTTCGAGGGCGGCGGCCGTGCGGTCATGGAGGGAGACGATGCTCGGCGGCACCAGCTTGGGGAGGATTGCCATGGTCCGCCCCGCTTCCTCCAGGAGGCGACGTCCCTCGACGAGTTTGGCCCGCGTATCGATTTCCGACGCGATTCCGGCCAACTGTCCATTCACCTTTGCCAGTCCCTGTACCATCGCGGCCTGGCTGCGGATCGATTCGGTATCGCGGGCAACCGATTCCCACTCAGGCACCACCTCGGATAGCGGCTCGGCGGCCTTCTTGGCTTGGGCTTCCAACGACGCCAGATCCCTAAGCCAGCGATCGATCGGTTCCACTTGGGCCGCTAGTTCCGCAGCCTTCTCTTGGCCCGCCCATGCTCTCAACTGGACATCGAACTCGCAGATCCGCAGGGCGGTCGCGCGGCAGAAGCACAGGGCTTGGTGACACCGGGTCTTCCGGAGCAGTTCTTCTAGCCGGCCTCGCTCTTCCTCGTTCAGATGTGCGGTAGCGAATCGCTGGAGTTTTTCATAGCGGTGCTCGATGACGGTACGGACCCGCTCCGAGTCCGAAGCGAAGTGCGTCGAGTCCAATGTCTTCTCGTCGTCCTGGATGCCATGGGCGTGCATGTCGAGCAGTGCCGCTGTCTTCATCCGCCCGGCGGCCTCGTACAACTTGGTTGCCTGCCGGCGAGCATAGAAGACGGCCTCGGCTTCCGGTTGCTTTTCGCTGTCTTGTCGGAAATTCTCGATCTGAATCTGGCAGTGTTCGAACTGACGCGCGACGAAATCCACGCTGTTCGGCGATAGCGTGCCGGCTGTCCTGCGGCATTCCGCCAGGCTTTCTTTGAGAGGCAGATAGGCCTCCGCGGCTTCCTGGAATGTTACGATCAGATTGCGTCGAGCGGCGACAAGGTCTTGCTGCTTGCGGCCCCAGTTGTAAAGGGCGGACAGAAAGCGTAGCGGGGGGCGGGCGAAAAACGGAGCACCCGATACCTGCTCTACCCTCCAGCCGAGGGTTGTTCTAGTCACGCCCCTCCTCGCTGCCGTTTCCGTTCAGGCTGCACGCGCGTAGCGATGGTGCAGCCCGCCGACCTGAGGGATGGAAATGACTCGGCCCGACAAAGGAGGCTCGACTCTGGGCGACGTGCTGGGCTTGCCGCTTTCTACGGGCCAGATCGCCAAGAGTGACCCCGACGGGATTTGAACCCGTATTGCAGGCTTGAAAGGCCTGTGTCCTAACCTGGTTAGACGACGGGGCCGTTTGAGCGTCCCTGAGACGCGCGAGCTTCTTCTATACTCGCTTCAGCATGTGCCCGTCAAGGGGCTTGAGCCGTCTACGACGAAAGCGACGAAAGCCCTGCGGCGAGGGGTGTCCTCGCGTGGCTCTCGTGACGGCGTCGGGAAGGAATCTGAGGAGACGAAGAGGGGTGGGCAAGGCAACGCCACCCACGGTGGGAAGGAAACTACTGGTCGCCCGCGGCCTTGGCTGCGTCGGTCTCTGTGGTGCCGTTGGCAGAGGACTCTCTTGCCCTATCCCCAGAGGCCGCTTCGTTGCGGCGGATCGCGTCGAACACCTCGCGCCGGTGAACCGGCACCTCTTTTGGGGCCTCAACCCCCAAGCGGACCTTGTCTCCTCGGATCTCGACGACGACGATGGTAATGTCATCGTTGATGACAATACTCTCGTTCTTTTTACGGGAAAGTACCAACATCCTACGTTCCTTCGTTGCTACCCACCCACTCCCTCCCGGGGAATTGCGGGCGCACACGGCCAGCAAATCTGCGCAAAGGAACCGCCTCAATCCAGGATACGATGACGGGTGTCCACAGTCAAGGAAATAACGCTTCGGCGAACGTGAAATATCCCTCTCCGAGCCGAGTTTTCGTAAGAATTGGTACAAGCATTGCTAACCCACGCTCCTTACCCGGCTCTCGCACCCAAATAGCGTTGCCCCGACCTGCCTGATCGCCGGTGGATCACCTCGATACGACCGCCCCCCACCAGCCAAGGGAACGAAAAGTCCCACATCAGAGCGGTTTCTCTATCAATCAGAGGGTGGCCGCTGCCTTACTAGTATGGGTGTGATGCCAAGAGCACCCCTTGCTCGTGGGGTGACTGCAAGCCCGTTGTCCGTCTCCCGTGGCGACCTTGCGCGACGCTCCCACGGCTACTGGTTTTTCTGGGATGCTCGCTATAATTGGGCGATGCCTTGGGGACTGGGTGAGGTGTCGTGACGCTACCCATCGGGTTCCGGGGCGGCAGAAATCCAACGGAGAGGCTTTGGAAGATGAGGACGCGAGTGGGTCGCGCTTGTGTCGGACTGCGGCAGTGGTTCGGAAATATCTGGCAGGCAGTGGCTACCGTGGCGCACGCGCTTTGGGTGACGCTGCGATATTGGGGACGCACCTACCATCCGGGTCGCAAGACGTTCACCGAGCACTTCGAGTATCCCGAGTTGCCGCTGGAGGTTGCGCCCCGATACCGCGGTTTTCACCGTTTCGACTTGACGAGCTGCATCGCCTGCGAGCGTTGTGCCCGCGATTGTCCGGTGGACTGCATCTACATCGGCAAGGAGCGTGCGGAGGGCCGGAAGGGCTTTCGCGTGACGACCTTCGTGATCGATTATACGAAGTGCATGTTCTGCGGGATGTGCACGGAATCGTGTCCCGCCGACTGCATCTTCATGGGCTCGACCCACGACTTGAGCAGCTACGGACGCGACGGCTGCATCGTCGATTTCTCGCGTATTGCGATCGAGATTGCGTGGGGGCGAGCGACGCTCAACCCTGCCGCCGTCGGTCAGTCGAAGCGTGTGACCGGTCCCGTGCATGGCGGCCCAAACCAGTGACGACGAACCCGGAAAGGCCCGATGTCCTCGCAGTCCGCCAAGACCACACACCGAGGTGACCGCGGCCCGACGTCGGGCAAGCGTGTGTTCACGATCGAGGAGGCCAATGCGTCGTTGCCATTGGTGCGCTCCATCGTGGCCGACCTGGTGGCGCTTGCGCGGGAGGTGACGGAGCGGAGGCAGCGGCTGCTGGCCCTCGCGCCCTCCCGTCCTCGCCGAAGTGCGGACCCCTACCAGGAGGAGAGGGATCTGGTTGAGGAGGAACTGGAGGGCGACGCGCGCCGCTTGGCGGAATACGTCGAGGAATTGCGGCAATTGGGTGTCGAGGCCAGGAGCGAGATCGAAGGGTTGGTCGACTTTCCGGCGGTGCTTGCGGGCCGGGACGTTTGGCTGTGCTGGAGACTGGGCGAGCCCGAAGTCGCCTTCTGGCACGAGGCCGATGCGGGTTTCCGGGGGCGGCAGCCCTTGGCCGCAATGAAACCGCAGCGCGCGGGGCAAGACGAGGCATCGCCGGGGCACAATTGACGTGCGGAAGCGTCCGTCACGGGTTGCAAAACTGTCCGCCGTGCCTAGAATGAGCAAATTCGGCGACGCCTTCCTTCGTACCTTCGACCGGCGCCCTCCATGAGTCCCACTTCGATCGTTGCCTACCTGGTTCTCTTTGCGTCGGTAGGCTTCGTGTTTGTGTTCGCCGCCCTCTTCGTAGGATGGCTCCTCAGGCCGAAGGCCCCTTCGCCGGAGAAGCTGGAGACGTACGAGTGCGGCGAACGGACCGTGGGCAGCAGCTACCTCCAGTTCGACCTTCGGTTCTATGTGGTCGCGCTGGTGTTCATCATCTTCGACGTGGAAGTGGCGTTCTTCTTCCCGTGGGCTGCGGTATTCGGCAAGGCCGTGCAGATCACGGCCCCGGGCATGCCGAAGGTCGTGGATGGGGCATTGACCGGCCGATCGGCGAGCCTTGCCTTGGCCCCGCCGGTGGCCGAACGGTTGGGGCAACTGGGGGTCCGCCGCCCCAGCCTGCCGGATCCGGCGGCGAGTGCGGCGTCGAATTCGCAGACGGTCGCCACGTCGGCCCGGCGTCTGGCCTTGGCTGCCATGGCCGACATGGCCGTCTTTTTCGCGGTCCTTCTGGTGGGCTTCGCCTACGTGTGGAGTCGCGGGGACCTGGACTGGGTGCGGGCACTCCCCGGACCACGTGCGCAGCCCGTGAACCGCCCGAAGGCTGCGGCGGCAGGCTCGGCTGGTTGAGGTGCGATTCATGCAGTTTCCCGAGATCCTCGAAATGCTCCGTCAGCGATTCGGGCCGACCGTGGTCGGCGACGGGAGCGGGGCGATCGATCCGTGGGTCGAGGTGACGCCGCAGTCGTTGGTCGCGGTCTGCACCTTCCTCCGCGACGAGCCCTCGCTACGGTTCGACATGCTCCGGTGCGTCACGGGTGTCGATTACGTGCAAGTCGATCCGAAGCGGAAGATCGAGGGCCAGCCGCGGATCGAAGTGATCTACCACCTCTTGAGCCTGGTTCACAAACATACCCTCGTGCTCAGAGTGACCCTGCCGCGGTGGAAGGACGACGTCGAAGGACAGCTTCCCGAGGCGCCGACGGTCACAGGCGTCTGGAGGACGGCCGACTGGCACGAGCGCGAAGTGTATGACCTCATGGGCGTGCGGTTCGTCGGCCATCCGGACCTGACGCGGATCCTCTGTCCCGACGACTGGGAAGGGCATCCGCTTCGCAAGGATTACCAGATGCCGCTGGAATACCACGGGATCCGGGGGAGATGAGGCCGATGACGATCCAGCGCGACGATCCCCGGCTGGCCGAGTTCGACGTCCGCACGGACGAGATCCTCGTCAACATGGGCCCGCAGCACCCAAGCACCCACGGCGTGCTCCGCGTCGTGCTCCGGACCGACGGCGAAGTGGTCCTCGAAGCCACGCCCCACATCGGCTACCTGCACCGCTGCGCGGAGAAGATCGGCGAAAACGTCTCGCCTCGCCAGTGGATTCCCTATACCGACCGCATGGACTACCTCGCCGGGATGAACATGAATCTCGGCTGGGCCCTGTGCGTCGAGAAGTTGATGCAACTGGAGGTGCCGGAGAAGGGCCGGCACCTGCGGGTCATCATTACGGAACTGAACCGCATCGCCAGCCACCTGGTGGCCGCGGGATGCTACGGGCTCGACCTGGGCAGCTTCACGCCGTTCATGTACTGCTTCCGCGAGCGGGAGCGGATCTACGACCTGTTCGAACAGGTCTGCGGCGCGCGGCTCACGTACAGCTACATCACGGTGGGCGGGGCCATGGCCGACTTCCCCACCGGCTGGCTGGCTAACTGCGAAAAATTCCTCGACGACTTCGAGCCCGTGATCGATGAGCTCCACGCCGTGCTCACCGACAACGCGATCTTCATTCGCCGCGCCGCCGGGATCGGGGTGCTGCCGCCCGACATGGCGATCAGCTACGGCTGCACCGGCCCCGTGCTCCGCGGCAGCGGGATCGACTGGGACCTGCGTCGCGACGGCGACCCCTGGTACACCCGGATGTACGACGGCTACGAGTTCCAAGTGATCGCTCAGACCGGCGGGCGCTACCCGATCGACCGGCCTCGCCACCCCGTGCCGGCCGTGGCCGTGCTCGGCGATTGCTGGCATCGGTTCTATGTGCGGATGCTGGAAGTGGTGGAGTCGATGCGTTTGATCCGGCAGGGGATCGAGAAATACTCGCAGGCGTCCGGCGGCATCGGCGAGCCGATCCGGGTGGCCCAGAAGCTGCCCAAGGGCGAGGTCTACCTCGAAACCGAGGCCCCCAAGGGCCAGATGGGCTTCATGGTCGTCAGTGACGGAACGGCCATTCCGTGGCGAGTCCGGGCAAGGAGCAGCAGCTTCTGCAACCTGTCGGTCCTCTCGGAACTGTGCCGCGGATGCCTGATCGCCGACGTGCCGGCCGTCCTCGGGTCGATCGACATTGTGCTGGGGGAGATTGATCGGTGAGGAAGAGGGATTAGGGATTAGAGCCGGGCCGTGTCGGCCCGGCATGCGTGTGTTACGCCAGACCATGCGTGCGAAACATAGGCGTAGGGTGGGACAAGCGGAGCGCAGTCCCACCAAGAGACCGCGAGAATTCTGGTGGGACTGCGCTTCGCTTGTCCCACCCTACCTCGTGCGAGCGCTCCCACAATAGAAACCTGGATAGGCGTGCCGTGGCGGAATATCTGGCAATCTGGCTGCCGAGTTGGCTGGCGTACACGCTGGCCGCGCTGGTCCACGTGACTTTGGTCCTCGTGGTGGTGCTGATCGCCGCGGCCGCGTTCACCTGGGCGGAGCGGAAGGTGGCCGGCCGCCTCCAGGACCGCCTGGGCCCGACCCGGGTGGGCGGACGTTTTGGGTGGCTCCAGGCCTTGGCCGACGGGCTGAAACTGGTCTCCAAGGAGGACATCGTCCCGGCGGCAGCCGATCCCTTCCTGTTCCGCATTGCCCCGTACCTCAGTTTCTGCGCATCCTTCACCGTGTTCCTGGCCATTCCCTTCGCCAACGGCTGGGTCGGACAGAACCTCGACATCGCCGTCTTCTTCGTCCTGGCCGTGGCCGGGCTGGAGGTGCTGGGGGTGATCCTCGGGGGCTATGCCTCGGGCTCAAAATGGTCGCTCTTCGGTGCAATGCGCGAGGCGGCCCAAGTCGTCAGCTATGAAATCCCCCTGGCCCTCTGCGCCGCCGTGCCCGTGATGGTCGCCGGCAGCATGAACCTCGTGGCGATCGGCAACCAGCAGGACGGGTGGTTCTGGAACTGGCTGGTGTTCCACGACCCCTTCACGTTCATTACCCTGTTCGTCTACATCACCTGCGCGGTGGCGAGCGTGAACCGGGCCCCGTTCGATCTGGCTGAGGCGGAAAGCGAGCTGGTCGCCGGCTTCCTGACTGAGTACTCCGGATTCCGCTGGAGCGTCTTCTTCATGGCCGAGTACGCCTCGATGTTCGCGGTGAGCATCCTGGCGTCGATCCTGTTCCTGGGCGGGTGGAACGGCCCGGTGCCGATCACCCACTGGCTCGGCATGGTGGCCGACCCGGCCGCCGGCTACGTGCCGCATCCGCTCTGGGCCTACGTGGGCAACTTGCTCGGGATGTGCAACATCCTGACCAAGGGGACGCTCGGCGTGATCTTCATGATGTGGCTCCGCTGGACCCTCCCCCGGCTGCGGATCGACCAGGTGATGACCGTCTGTCTGAAATACTGCATTCCCCTGGCCGCGGCCATGTTCCTCGGGGCGATGCTCTATACGTTTTCATTCCCGGAGGGGCTGCTCTGGCATCGCTCTCCTGGAACGGCCGCGTCTTTCTCTAGCCCAGGCGTTCACGCCTGGGATGGAGGAGGCGACACGATGAAAAACGAGCCCCTTCAAGGGGCTTTTGCTAGAGCTCGAACTCAATCGACGGGGAGTCTCGGCGTTCGTGGCAAGCCCCTTGAAGGGGCTCCAGCCGGCCTCCACAGACATCGCGACCCAGGCGTGAACGCCTGGGCTAGGGAAAGGCTCTTGTCTGCCGACTCTGTCGACCGTTCGCGATGCGATCCGCTGGATCGCCGTCGCGCGACTCCCGTTGCCGCCCGAGGAGGCTGTTGAGCATGGGCATCGACTGGTATTCGCTGTTCTTCTATGTTCTCGCCGCGGCGGCGTGCGGGTTTGCCCTGGCCGTGGTCCTTTCGGGCAATATCGTGCGCATGGCGTTCCACCTGGTGATGTCGCTCGGCGCGGTGGCCGGATTGTTCTTCCTGGCCGGGGCCGACTTCGTCGGGGCCCTGCAACTGATGATCTACGTGGGCGGCACCCTGGTGCTCCTTGTTTTCGGGGTGATGCTCACGGCCCGGGGCCCGTTTGTGAGCATGCAGACCAGCCCCGGGCAGTGGGTACTGGTGGGCATCGTGGGGGCCGCGTTGTTGGCGGTCCTTCTCCAGGCGGCCCTGAGTGTCGGCCGATGGGCCGAGCACGGCGAGGTCGCCGCTGCCCCGGTCGCCGAGACGCGGTCGACCTCGGGCGCGATCGGCATGGGCCTGCTCGGGGTGCGAGTGGACCGATTGGACACGGACCGGACGAACCCGGCAAGCAGCGACGGGATGTCGGGCTACTTGCTGCCGTTTGAAGTGATTTCCGTGCATCTCGTGGTCGTGCTCGTGGGTGCGGCGTACCTCGCCAGGGCGCGGCGACGGATCGGTTCCCCGAATCAACCAGCCGCACCAGTGCGGGCGCTAAACGGTACTCCCAATCCCTGATCCCTAACCCCCAGCCCCCGTCGCCACACTTATGCAACCCATCGGTCTTGAACACTACCTGGTCGTCGGCGCCGTCCTGTTTGTTTGCGGGGTGGTGTGCATGGCGGCCAAGCGGAACGCCGTGGGCGTGTTGATGGGCATTGAATTGGTCCTGAACGGGGCAAACTTGAACTTCGTGGCGTTCGGCAGCGAGTACCTCCGGCCGGGCGGCCCGTACTCGATTGGATTGGACGGGCAGCTTATCGCCCTGTTCGTGATCGTGCTCGCGGCGGCGGAGGCGGCGGTGGCCCTGGCCATCGCGCTGGCCTTCTACAACGCCCACGCCACGATCGACGTGGACCAGGCAAACGAGCTGAAACGCTGATGGAACTGGAACGACTTCTACCGCTGCTCCTGGGACTGGCCTGGCTCCTGCCGCTGGCCTCGTTTGCGCTGATCGTCTTCCTCGGACCGCGCATGGGCCGCGGCGGGCGTTGCGCCGGATACGTCGCGATCCTCGCCATCGGCATCGCCTTGGTCCTCTCGACGGTCGCCCTGGCGGCCTGGCTCATCGCCTATCCGCCGGGCGGTGGACACGAGGGCGCGGCCCATCTGGCCGAGCCGGTCTCCGGCGACTGGTACGCCCTGGGCGTCTTCGGCGCGCTCCGGATCACGATCGGGTATTACATCGACGGCCTCACCATCGCCATGTTCACGATGGTCACGCTGGTGGCCACGTGCATCCATGTGTACAGCCTGGGCTACATGCACGAAGAGTTGGAGGAAGTGACCGATCCGCTCGTGATCCTCGCCAACGGCCAGCCGCTCAAGCGGCGGGGGCGGTTCCACCGGTTCTATCAGTATCTCTCGCTCTTCTGCTTCAGCATGTTGGGGTTGGTGATCGCCGGCAACGTGGCGATGGTCTTCGTGTTCTGGGAACTGGTGGGCATCTGCTCCTACCTGCTCATCGGGTTCTACATCGAGCGAAAGAGCGCTTCCAACGCGGCCAATAAGGCGTTCATCGTCAACCGGGTGGGCGATTTCGGGATGATCGTCGGGCTGATGGCGATCTGGGGCGGCCTGGGCACCTTCTCCTTCGCCGACTACCACGATGCCGAAGGACGGCGCATGCCCGGGGTCTTCAGCCAGGTCCGGCCCGCCTCGGCCGAACATGCCCTCGTGGTTCCGGACGGCATGGTGCGGGCCGCGGCCCGGGCGGAGATCGCCGAGATCTACAGGACGTCGCCCAGCGCTGTGGAAGCCGAGAAGACCATTCGTCGCCTCGTGCCCGGTTGGCGGTCCGACGGGCTCGGCTATGGCCTTTTGGTGATCGCGGGACTGGGGATTTTCTGCGGTTGTGTGGGCAAGAGCGCCCAGTTCCCGCTCCACGTCTGGTTGCCCGACGCCATGGAAGGCCCCACGCCCGTCAGCGCCCTGATCCACGCGGCCACCATGGTTGCGGCGGGCGTGTACCTGGTGGGCAGGTTCTACCCGGTCTTCACCCCGGAAGTGCTCCTGGGGATCGCCGTGGTCGGCTGCATCACGCTCTTCATCGCGGCCACGATCGCTTTGACAGCCACCGACATCAAGCGCGTACTGGCCTATTCCACGGTGAGCCAGTTGGGCTACATGATGCTGGCCCTGGGGGCCGGCGGTTGGGTGGCGGGCCTGTTCCACCTGTTCACCCATGCCTTCTTCAAGGCCCTCCTGTTCCTGTGCTCCGGTTCGGTGATCCACGCCACCGGCACCAACGAGATGCCGAAGATGGGCGGCCTGCTCAAGAAGATGCCGTGGACCGCCGGCACCATGCTCGTCGGATGCCTGGCCATTTCCGGGGCGGGCATCCCGCTGGTGATCGGCCTGAGCGGCTATTACTCGAAGGACAGCATCCTCGCCCAGTTGTATTCTTGCGCCGCGCAGAATCCGGCGTATGGCTGGCTCTTCGTCGCGGCGGCGGGCGGGGCGGCGCTGACGGCCTTCTACATGTTCCGGCTCTGGTTCCTGACGTTCGTAGGCGAGCCCCGCGACGCGCACCTCTTCGCCCACGCCCACGAATCACCGAGAGTGATGTATGTGCCGCTGGTGATCCTGGCCGTGTTTGCCGCGGTCGCCGGAGGCAATGTGCCGTGGACGCACCTGGGGCTCGCACCGCTTCTGGAGCAGGCTCGACCGATCGGAACGGCCGAGGGGGCCACGGGCGGGGTCTTTTTGCCCGCGCTTGCCGTGCCGGCCGAGCACCTGTCCCATGCCCCCGCCGTCCATGTCCCGGTCTCGTTCATGGCGTTTGGCGCGGCCCTTGCCGGGTTCCTGCTGGCGGCCGTGATCTACTGGTGGCGGCTGCTCGATGCCGACGTGCTCCGGCGGGCGTCGGGGCCCGTCTACGGGTTCCTGCGGAACAAATGGTGGTTCGACGAGTTGTACCGGGGCCTCTTCATCCGGCCGGCCCTCGTGGTCGCCGCGTTGGCCGCGGCCGTGGACAAGTTCGTGATCGACGGCATCGCCCACGCCTTGGCCCGTGCGGTCCGTCTCCTGTCGGACTTCGACGAGTGGATCGACCGGCTGTTCGTCGACGGCGCAGTGAATCTGACGGCCCGGGCCACCTATGCCCTCGGCCTGCGCCTCCGCGAGGTCCAGACCGGGCGTCTTCGCCAATACGTGATGTGGGTCGCCGTCGGAACGGTGGGCCTGTTCGTGCTTACGATGTTCTTGTGGAGCTACGCACTGGCGGGTTCGTGACGGGGCGGAGTTCTTGCGATTGCGTAGATGCCACTGGAAGGAGATATCAAATTGAGAATTGCAAATATCAAATATCAAATATCGGACGAGAGCTTCGCACTCTGGTTCGTTTTCCGTGTCTTTCAATTTGATATTTGATATTTGCCATTTGATATTTGCAGTTTGAAGCTCGCAGTGAAGGCTTAGCGATGCCGCACGTGATTTTGAGTCTGATCGTCTTCCTTCCCGCCGCCGGGGCGCTGGCGGTTGCGATGATGTCGAAGGAGCGGGAGGACTTCGTCAAACTCTTCTCGTTCATGATTACGGTGGCGGTATTCCTGCTGACCGTGTGGCTGGCGATCCCATCGGGCGCGGACGATCCGGGCAGGTTCGTCGTGGGTCAGGCCAGCATGCAGCAGGCGTTCAGCATCCCGTGGATCCCGGCGTTTCACATCTACTACGCCATGGGGATCGACGGGATCAGCTTCCCGCTGGTCATCCTCACGTCCTTCCTCTGCATGCTCGCCATGGGCGCGAGCTGGAACATCGCCAGGCACGTGAAGGCCTATTGCGTCCTGTTCCTCCTCCTGGAGACCGGGATGCTCGGCGTCTTCATGGCCCTGGACTTCTTCCTCTTCTACGTCTTCTGGGAAGTGATGCTCCTGCCGATGTACTTCCTGATCGGCGTCTGGGGCGGGCCGCGGCGGGAATATGCCGCGATCAAGTTCTTCCTCTTCACGCTGGTGGGCAGCGTGCTGATGCTCGTGGCGATGCTCATGCTCTACTTCGCCAGCGACGTGCGCCTGCTCACGCCCGCCCAGCAGAAGACGGCCCACGTGGCCCGGGCGGAGATTGCCGAGGCGGCGGCCGCGCCGCGTGTCACGCCGGCGCCGGGCGGTGAGGTCCATACGTTCAACATCCTCGCCATGGCCGAGATGGGCCAACTGAAGCACTCGCCGTTCGACCGGGCACTGATGTGGGGCAAATCGGTGCAGTGGTGGGCGTTCCTTCTCCTGCTGGTCGGGTTCATCATCAAAGTGCCTTCCGTGCCGCTGCACACCTGGTTGCCCGATGCCCACGTCGAGGCGCCCACGCCCATTTCCATGCTGCTGGCCGGGGTGCTTCTGAAGATGGGCGGCTACGGGATTATCCGCTTCTGCTATCCCATCTGTCCCGACGCGGCGTACGACCTGGCCTGGCTCGTTTGCGGCCTCGGCCTGGTGAGCATGGTCTACGGGGCCTTCGCCGCCTTGGCCCAAAAGGACTTCAAACGCCTGGTGGCCTACAGCTCGGTGAGCCACATGGGCTATGTGCTGCTGGGCATGGGCGTGTGGACGGCGACCGCGGACAATGCCTTCGTGCCCGACTACTGGATGCTCGGCATGAACGGGGCCATGTTCCAGATGATTGCCCACGGGCTGAGCTCGGCCGGCATGTTCTTTATGGTCGGCGTGGTGTACGACCGCGTCCACCATCGCGACCTGGATAAGTTCGGCGGGCTGTTCGGACGCATGCCGGTCTACAGCGGACTGGCCATGGGCATCTTCTTCGCGGCCCTGGGCCTACCGGGCCTGTGCGGATTCATCGGCGAGGTGCTCGTGGTCCTCTCGGTGTGGAACTACGACATGATCCTGGCCGTGGTGGCCGCCTCGGTGGTGATCCTCACGGCGGCCTATATCCTATGGACGATCCAGCGGGTCTACCTGGGACCCGAGTACAAGGGTCCGCACGGCGAGGCCCTTGTCCCGGCGACCCACCGCGAGGTGGCGATCGCCGCGCCGCTTTTGGCCTTTGCGATCCTCTTCGGGGTTTATCCCCAGGCATTGCTCAGCTACATGTCGCCGAGCGTCGACCGGACCGTGTCGCGTCTGGCCGCCTGGACCCGGGAAGTCAAGACGCCGCGAACCATGGCCTTGACGTCCGCCCAACCTGAATCGACCCCCTCGAGGCCGTCGCAGCCATGAGTTTCTACGACCTGATCCAGTCCGTGATCGACGACACGCTGGGGCCTTCCCTGGCGGCGTTTGCGCCGGAGTTGACGATCTGCGCGACCATCGTCCTGCTGCTCCTGGCCCGCATGCTCCTCTCGGCCCGCAGCGGCGGCGCCTTCGTGCTTGCGCTGGCCGGATCGGCGACGGCCCTGTGGCTGGCGGCCCCGTGGCACTATCTCCAGGCGGGAACGGCCCTCGTGTCGGGCGTGGAGACCGGCACCCCGATCTTCACCGGGATGCTGGTATTCGACAAGTTTTCGGTTTTTCTGCGGGGCCTGCTGCTGCTGTTTGTTGTCTTGTTCGTCGTGTTCACGCGGATTTCCCGGGTGCCGGACGACGACCAGGCCACCGAGTTCTTCGTCCTCATCCTCGGGGCCACGCTGGGCATGTGCCTCATGGTCTCGGCGAACCACGTCTTCATGGTCTTTCTGGGGATCGAGATGGCCAGCGTGCCCTCCTACGCCCTGGCCGGATTGATGAAGGGCGAGCGGCGAAGCAGCGAGGCGGCCCTGAAGTTCGCCGTGTTCGGCGGCGCGACGGCAGGCGTGATGCTCTACGGCATTAGCCTGCTGGCCGGGGCCCTGGGCTCCGTCCACCTTCCCACCATGGCCGCGCAACTGGGCGGCATCGTCCAGGACGGTCTTGGCATGGAGCGGGGCCTGGTGCTCGCCCTGGGCGGGCTGATGGTCGCGGTCGGCTTGGCCTTCAAGCTCTCGGCCGTGCCGTTCCACTTCTGGACGCCCGATGTGTTTGAAGGGGCTGCGGCCGAGGTCGGTGCGTTCCTCTCCGTGGCCTCCAAGGCCGCGGGGCTGGGGCTCCTCGCCCGACTGGCCATGACGTTCGCCGCCGTCGAGCCGGCCCGGGTCTTTATGTGCGGATTGCTCGTGCTCCTGGCCGCGGTCACCTGCACGTTCGGCAACCTGGCGGCCTACGGCCAGACGAACATCAAGCGGCTCTTGGCCTATTCCACGATTGCCCACGCCGGCTACATGATGATGCCCGTGGCCGCGGCGATCGCCTTGGCCGGGACCCGCAAGGCCGACGCCTCCTGGGCCGTGGGGGCGATGCTCTTCTATATTGCGATCTACCTGTTCATGAACCTCGGCGCGTTCGCCTCAGCGGCGTTCCTGCGGAACGCTTTGGGAAGCGAGCAAATTGACGACTACGCGGGCCTCGTGCGCCGGTCGCCGGGGCTGGCTGTCTGTTTCACGATCATTCTCTTCAGCCTTGTCGGGGTACCCCCGCTGGCCGGGTTCGCGGCGAAGTTTGCGATCTTCGCCTCCGTCTATCAAGCCGGCCTGCTCGGGCTTCTGGGCATCGGCGTTGTGAACACGGTGCTGAGCCTGTTCTACTACCTGCGGGTTGTGCGGGTCATGCTGCTGGAAGGCGAGCCGGCCGACCGGCCCGCACCCACCGTGCCGCTCACCTCCGGCCCGGGCCTCTACTGCCTCGCCGTCACCCTCCCGCTCGGCATCTTCTTCGTCTGGTGGGGGCTCTTCGACTGGGCCACGACGGCCGCAGCGGTGCTGATGCCGTGAGATGAATGACGAGTGATGAGTGATGAATGGGAAACAGAGCCCGGATCCGGCGCAAGGTGCTGCCCCCGCAAATTCATCATTCATCATTCCGCATTCATTATTGACCGATACCCACGCCCACCTCGACGCCGTCGAATTCGATGCGGACCGGGACGCGGTTTTGGATCGGGCGAGGGAGGCCGGGATCGGGGCGATCGTGTGCCCGGCGATCGGTGCGAGTTCGAGCGAGGCGGTCGTGCGGCTTGCGGCCTCCAGCGCGGGCGTATTTGCCGCCGTCGGAATCCAGCCGAATTACTGCGGCGAGGCGAAGCCGGGCGATTGGGATCGGGTCGTGGCGTTGGCCGGGCAGCCGCGGGTCGTGGCGATCGGCGAGACGGGCCTCGACCGCCACTGGGATTTCACCCCGTTTGCCGTGCAGCAGGATTTTTTTGACCGGCATCTGCGACTTGCGCAGGATTTGGGGCTGCCGGTGATCGTCCATTGCCGCGAGGCCGAGGCCGACGTGCTGGCGATGCTCGGCGAGGCCGCGGGCCGCGGGCTGTTGCGGGGCGTGATCCACGCGTTCAGCGGGGATCGGGCGTTTGCCGAGGCGTGCCTCGCCTTGGGCCTCGACTTGAGTTTCGCCGGGGCGGTCACGTACACGAACAAGAAGTTCACGTCGCTGCGCGACGCGGCTGCGGCGGTGCCCGGCAACCGGCTCCTCCTCGAGACCGACAGCCCCTACCTCGTGCCGCACCCGTTGCGAGGCCACGAGAAACGCAACGAGCCGGCCCACCTGGCCCTCACCGCCCGGTGCCTCGCCGACCTCCGCGGCCAGACACTGTCTGAACTCGCCGCCCAAACAACCGCCAACGCCCGCCGGCTCTTCGGCCGATTGTGAGACGCTGCCCGAAAAGTCTCCCCTCTCCCTTTGGGAGAGGGGTCGGGGGTGAGGGCATAGTGGCTGCGTGGATGAGGCAATAATCTTGCGGCCCAACAGCCCTCACCCTAGCCCTCCCTCAGAGGGAGAGGGGACCGATGCTGGACACTTCCTGGACAGCCTCTGAGCGCGCTTGCCGTTTCCGTGAGGTACACTTGCCTGAATCCGCGCGCGGGGTATCTCAAGCGAGTGGCATGGCGCGTGCGGCACATCCGCCACGGTCGGCGCAACCGGCAAGACCGCTCTATCCGGAAACGGCTTCCAAGCGATGGAAGACGCCCGGCCTGCTCCTTGACAGAACCGGCAGGCAAGCGGTCAGATGGACTTCGGGGATCATCAACGAGGTTTCACGATTCCCGGACATGGTAGAGGAACTGTAGGGAACGCCTTCCGCGGCGTTCCGGGCAGTGGAGTTGCGGCCTCCATGGCGTTTCACGGAACGCCACGGAGGGCGTTCCCTACAGGCGAGTGAATCGAAGCAGGTAAGGGCGTCTTACAGATGGCGTGGAGAGAGATTATGTGCCTCCGGCAAGTGCGCGGCCTGGTGACTTCCCTCGGTGCGGTCGCGGTGCTCCTGGGGGGGCCCGTGCAAAGCTATGCCCTGTTCGACTGGCTCTGCCCGCCGAGGATCTGCTACCCCAGGACCGTCGTGACGACCTACTCGCCGCCGTTTTCGGGCGAGCCGATGGGTTGGGCCCCACGCTACAACGCTCCGCCGTGGGGACAGCCCGTGCCGGTGGCCGCCCCGGTTGTCGTCCCGGTCGTCATGCCGGCTGCGACGACCTGCTGCTATACGCCCGGCTCGTGCGCGTCCTCCGTCGCTTACCCGACGGTCACGTACCGGCCCGTCACCACGTGGACCTATTATAATAGGCCGCAGGTCGTCCCGTACGGCGTATCCCGGGTCGTCTACTCGGCGCCAAGCGTAGGGTACACCGCAGTTCAGAGTCCGGCCTACGGCGTGGCGATCCCGGCGACGGTTTCCCGTCCCGGCTGTGCGTCGTGCACGCAGAGCACGCCGGTGCCGAACGTGGCGTCGCCAATTCCCTCGTCGGTCCCGTCGTCAAGCTCGACGGTGTTTCCGGCCCCCAGTCTGCCCGCTCCCGGCTCTTCGACATCTCCGAGCCCTTCCTTTGGGCCGTCCGCTCCGGAGGTGACCCCCGGCCCGATCAAGACCTTCGAGCAGGGCACCCAGCCGAGCCCCCAGGAGCGTCTGAAGCCGACCCCCGACTCGAACACCGGCTCGGAACCTGGTAAAATGCCGACGTTGGGGAATCCTCAGGGACGTACCGCCCAGCGGAGCGTGTTCCGCTCGGCGGTGTATGTCCAGCCGGTGTCTTCCAAGTCTCAGGCCGGCTCGCCCGACCGTCCGCGGCTCGATACTGGCGGTTGGGAGGCGGCCGGCGACTGAGAGCGTGCCCTGTG
>Ga0067045_1029067_pt1 | contig 24184 bp, 23 predicted proteins | sample TerdegcTABiofilm_FD_59184 | JGI IMG/M metagenome (GOLD analysis project Ga0067045, IMG submission 59184) | Combined Assembly of (Gp0054472, Gp0054536) Wastewater bioreactor microbial communities from Singapore -Terephthalate degrading... | reverse complement strand
CTGGAGAGCTACAGCGAGTACGGCCAGAACATCTTTGACCGATACGTCACCTACGCCGATTACTGGATCCAGGACAGCGAATACCGCGACACCGATACCGGCGAGGTGTTTGATCGCAATGCGCTCAATGCCGAGCTGGAGAAGGTTGAAAAGCCGGCCGGCATTGCGAACCCCAAGGACTTCCGCAACGAGATCGTCAACTTTGTGCTGCGGGCCAGGGCCAACAACCAGGGCAAGAACCCCAGCTGGACCAGTTACGAGAAGCTGCGCGTGGTGATCGAGAAGAAGATGTTCTCCAACACCGAGGAGTTGCTGCCGGTCATCAGCTTCAACGCCAAGGCCAGTGCCGAAGATGCGCGCAAGCACGAGGACTTCGTCACTCGCATGGAAGCCAAGGGCTATACGCCCAAGCAGGTGCGTCTGCTTTGCGAGTGGTATCTGCGCGTGCGTAAGAGCAGCTGACCGACGGACCGGTGGTCGTCCTGGGCGGCCACCGGCGCGATGGTTGAGAACAGTCCCTGGAGATGGGAGCACAGATGGCACTGCATATCATCGACCGCAGGCTCGCAGGCAAGAATAAATCGGTGGGCAACCGCGAGCGGTTTGTGCGGCGTTTCAAAGAGCAGATCGCGGAGGCGGTGCGCAAAGCCGTGTCTGCGCGCGACATCCGCCACATCGATCAGGCGGAAAGCATCACCATTCCGAAAAAAGACATTCAGGAGCCGGTCTTCAGGCATGGTCAGGGTGGTATCCGCGACATGGTGCTGCCCGGCAATCGTGAGCATGTGCGTGGTGATCGCATTGCCCGACCGCCTAGTGGAGGCGGCGGTTCGGGGTCACAGGCCAGCGATAGCGGCGAGGGGCAGGATGACTTCACTTTCACCTTGACCAAGGAAGAGTTCATGGAGCTTTTCTTTGAAGATCTGGCCCTGCCGCGCCTGCTGCGCAATCACATTGGCAATACCTTGCAATACAAGACAAGGCGCGCCGGCTACAGCCATGACGGCACGCCCAGCAATCTGGCGCTGGTGCGCACCATGCGCGGCGCCCTGGGGCGCCGCATTGCACTGACCAAAGCTCCACACCGTGAGCTCAAGGTACTGGAAGAACAGCTTGAAACTCTGCTGGCGCAGGATGATGGCACCAGTGAGTCCGTAGCCGAGTTGCAACGCCGTATCGATACCTTGCGTGAGCGTATCGGCGCAGTGCCGTTCCTGGAGCAACTGGATCTGCGCTTTCGCAATCGCAGCAAGGTGCCTGTGCCCAGCAGCCAGGCCGTGATGTTCTGCGTGATGGACGTGTCCGGTTCCATGGATCAGGAGCGCAAGGAGCTGGCCAAGCGCTTTTTCATCCTGCTGTATCTGTTTCTCACAAGGCATTACGACAAGATCGAGATTGTTTTCATCCGCCACCACACCCAGGCCGCAGAGGTCAGCGAAGACGAGTTCTTTCACTCCACGGAAAGCGGCGGCACGGTAGTCAGCAGCGCGCTGGTCCTGCTCGAACAGATCATCAGGGCCCGCTACCCGGTCAACGACTGGAATATCTATGTCGCCCAGGCCAGCGATGGCGACAACTTCAGCGACGACGGCGGCAAATGCCACAGCCTTCTGGCCGAGAGAATATTGCCACTGGTGCGCTACTACGCTTACCTGCAAGTAGTGCTCGAGGAGCAGAGTCTCTGGGAAGAGTACCGCCGCCTGCTGCCGCTGTTCCCCCATTTCGCCATGCGCAAGGTATCGGCAGCCAACGAGATCTATCCGGTGTTCCGCGATCTCTTCAAGAAGGATGGGGTATCGATATGAACCTCAATCTCTATCCCGTGCTGGATCTCAGCGCCAGCAGAAAGGCCGGAAATTCGCATGTCCAGGGTGAGCCGCGCTTTCGCGATGTGCCGCAGGCGCCTTTGATGGCGTCCCAGCGACCGGCGTCTCCCTTGCCCGATCCCAGCGACTGGACTTTCGAACTGATCGAGCAGTATCACGCGGCGATTGCGGCCACGGCTGAACGCTACGGCCTGGATACCTATCCGAATCAGCTGGAGATCATCACTGCTGAGCAGATGATGGATGCCTATTCCAGCGTGGGCATGCCGGTCAACTACCGGCACTGGAGCTATGGCAAGGAGTTTCTGGCCACGGAGCGCCGCTACCGACGAGGTCACATGGGACTGGCCTATGAGATCGTCATCAATGCCAACCCTTGCATCAGCTATCTGATGGAGGAGAACAGCACGGCCATGCAGGCTCTGGTGATTGCTCACGCGGCCTATGGGCACAACAGCTTTTTCAAGAACAACTATCTGTTTCGCATGTGGTCTGACGCGGGCAGCATCATCGACTATCTCGTCTATGCGCGCGACTATGTGGCGCAATGCGAAGAACGCTATGGCTTCGACACCGTGGAGCAGTTGCTGGACTCCTGCCATGCGTTGTCGAACTTTGGTGTGGACCGCTATTGCCGTCCCTCGCATAAAAGTCTGTCGCGCGAGCGCGCCGAGAGAGAGGCGCGTGAAACCTATGTGCAGCAACAGGTCAATGTGCTGTGGCGCACCCTTCCAGCACGAAGGGACAAAGACAAGGACAGTACGACGCAAGGCAGCGAGCGCTTTCCCCGAGAGCCCGAAGAGAACATCCTCTATTTCATCGAGAAGAACGCTCCGTTGCTCGAACCCTGGCAACGAGAGATCGTGCGCATCGTGCGCAAGATCGCGCAGTATTTCTATCCGCAGCGCCAGACTCAGGTGATGAATGAGGGCTGGGCCACCTTCTGGCATTACACATTGCTCAACACGCTGTATGACGAGGGCTGGCTGACCGATGGCGTGATGCTGGAGTGGCTGTCATCGCATACCAATGTGATCTACCAGCCTCCCGCTGGTCACCGGGCCTTCAGCGGCATCAATCCTTATGCGCTGGGCTTTGCCATGTACCGCGATATTCGGCGGATCTGCGAAAAGCCGACCGAGGAAGATCGCCGCTGGTTTCCCGACATGGCAGGTACGCCCTGGCTGCCGGCGCTACACCACGCCATGCGCAATTACAAGGACGAGAGCTTTGTCGGCCAGTTTCTGAGTCCGCACCTGATGCGCGACATGCGTTTGTTCTCTTTGCACGATGACCCTGACGAACGTGATGTTCTGGTCAGTGCCATTCACGACGAAGATGGCTACCGCACGCTGCGCCAGTTGCTGTCGCAGCAATACGATCTTGGGACGCGCGAGCCCAATATTCAGGCCTGGAGCGTGAATCTGCGCGGCGACCGCAGTCTTACTCTGCGGCATACCCAGCACAAGGGTAGGCCGCTGGCAGAAGATGCACAGGAGGTTCTCAAGCATGTGGCTCGCCTGTGGGGATTTGGCGTGCATCTGGAAAGCGTCAACGGCGATGGCGAGACACCGGTTTTGCTGCACTCGGTGCCTGCACCCTCACATTGAAAAATCTCCAGTGAAAATTGCGTTAAACCATTGCCTGTAAAGCGCTGAAAGCTATCAAATAAAAAGAAAAAGCGCTGCAGAAGCAGCGCTTTCTTCTGGGTCAGGTCGTCAAGTGTGGTCGGCGGCCGGTTCTGTCCGGCCCCGGGACCATAGCAGGAACCTGTGCCCATCTCATCCTTCGCAGCGCGGTCGTCTCCCCCTGTCGAGGAGGGGTGCGCCAACGCTTATAAGGCTTTTGCGAATCAGAACGCAGGAACCACGGCGCCCTTGTACTTTTCCTGGATGAACTTCTTGGTGTCTGCAGAGTGCAGAGCGCTCATCAGCTTGGCAATGTCGGCGCCGTTGGCGCGGTCCTTGCGGGCCACCACGATATTGGTGTAGGGCGAGTCGGCACCTTCGATGAACAGGGCGTCCTTGGTGGGATTAAGCTTGGCTTCGATGGCGTAGTTGGTGTTGATCAGAGCCAGGTCGACATCAGCCAGTGCGCGGGGCAGCAAGGGCGCTTCCAGTTCCTTGAACTTCAGCTTCTTGGGGTTCTTGACGACGTCCAGAGCCGTGGGGGTCAGGCTCTTGGGATCCTTGAGCTCGATCAGGCCATGCTTGGCCAGCAGAATCAGCGCGCGGCCGCCGTTGGAGGGGTCGTTGGGAATGGCCACGGTAGCTCCATTCTTCAGATCCTTGATGTTCTTGATCTTGCTGGAATAGGCGCCGAAGGGCTCCACATGCACCTTGCCGTTGGGCACGGCCACCAGCGAGGTCTTGCGGTCCTTGTTGTAGCTGTCCAGATAGGGCTGGTGCTGGAAGAAGTTGGCATCCAGCTGCTTGTCTTCCACTGCGGCATTGGGCTGGACGTAGTCGCTGAACTCCTTGATTTCCAGATCGATGCCCTGAGCCTTCAGTGCGGGCTTGATGTGGTTGAGGATTTCGGCGTGAGGCACGGCCGTGGCGCCTACCTTGAGCACGTCAGCGGCCTGGGCCGACAGCGCCAGAGTGGCAATAGCGATAGCAGAAAGAGCTTTCTTCAACATTGGTTCTGACTTTCTTCAGCAAGTTGCGATAAATCCCGGGCCTTGTCTGGGCCGCAGTGAACTAAGGTGCATAGTCTAGTGCCCTGTACCAAGGCCTGCAGGACATTTTTCTTATTTGGTTATAAGAGCGTCGTTTTTTATACAAAGCCAGTCTGTCATGAATCCCGAAATGCTGGAGCGCCTGGTGCGCGTGTCTATGCCCTATGGCAAGTACAAGGGCCGCCTGATTGCCGATCTGCCCGGCAACTACCTCAACTGGTTTGCCCGCGAGGGCTTTCCCAAGGGGGAGATCGGCCAGTTGCTGGCCTTGATGCAGGAGCTCGACCACAACGGACTCGGTGCCTTGCTGGAGCCGATTCGCAGGGCCGCAGGCCTGCCGCCCAGGGCGCAGGAGTAAGCCGAAAGAGGGTTGTCGGCCAGGCAAGGGCCGAAGGCCAAGAGATGAATTCGACATGCCCAGGCTGCAGCGGGGCAGCGCCAGGCTTCAGGTTCCGGAGCTTTGCGCTAGGTCCGAATGCTGAACAATGCGTCCCTTGCCTGCATGCTTGGCCGCATACATGGCCTCGTCCGCAGTCTGCAGCAGGTTTGCCGTGGAGCTGCCTTCCATGCTGATGGAGATGCCGATGCTGCTGCCGACCTGAACCATCACTCCACCTTGAAGCGCGATCGGCTGGCGCACGGCCTCCATGCAGCGCTTCATCACGGACATGGCTTCTTTGGGCATGTGCAGGCCGGATAGCAGCACCACGAATTCATCCCCGCCCAGGCGGGCGACGCAGTCGCCAGCCCGGGCCTGTGCCAGCAGACGGGCCGCGACCACGCGCAGGACCTCGTCGCCTGCGTCATGGCCCTGGGTGTCGTTGACCTGTTTGAAGCCGTCGAGATCCATGAAGCACACGGCAACCATCTGACCGTCGGCCAGCTCCTGATTCAGCGTTTCCTCAAGCGCGCGGCGGTTGGCCAGGCCCGTCAGCGCGTCGTGATTGGCAAGGTGGTTGGCGGCCTGTTCGCCGCGCTTGAGGGCATCGATGTCCACCAGGATCCAGAGCGACTCTTCGGCGTTGAGCAATGTTCCCGATGCATCGACCCACAAAAGCTTGCCTTCGGCATTGCGCATCTGGAACTGCGCATGGAATTTTCCCCGGGCGAGCAAGGAGCTATAGGCTTTCTCGCCGATGCGCCTGTAGGAGGCTTCGTCCGGGTACAGCATGCGCGTGGACGCGCCCTGCAGTGCCGCAGCCGACTGCTTGAGCAGACGGCGCATGGCCGGGTTGGTCCAGACGATTTTGCGCTCTCGCAGGCGGGCCATGCCGATCAGATCATTGTCGATGACCAGCTCCTGCTCCTTGCGGATGCGGCGTTCGCGCTGCTGCAGACGGTATAGCGCGACCGAGCCCAGGGCGATGAAGGCGATGCACAGGCCGGCCAGACCCCAGGCCCGCCAGGCCGAGGCACGCCACATGGCCATATAGGCTTCGGTTCCGAGTCCCGTGAACACCGTCAGCGGATATCCGGGCAGACGGTGGTAGGCCGTGATGCGCTCCACGCCATCGATCAGGGTCGGCGTGATGTACCAGCCTTCCTCGCGGCTTTGGTCGATGGCACGGTGGTATTCGGGCGAGACTGCGGCCTTGCCGATGCCGGACTCGGCGTCCTGGCTTTCGGCCGGATAGCGCGCGACCAGCCGGGCCTGATCGGTGCGCAACGCCATGGCGCTGCTCGCACCAAAGGACTGGCGCTGGAACAGCTGGTGAAAATGCTCTGCCGCGACAATCGCATAGACGATGCCCTGGAACTGACGGTCATCGGACTGAAGACGCCGGGCCAGCACGATGGACCATTTCCCGAAGGAGTGGCTGATCAGGGGCTCGGACACCACCATCCGGTCTGTTTCGCGGGCTTGGGCGAAATAGTCGCGGTCGGCCACCGAAAACGGCAGATCAGCTTCGCTGGGCGTGATCAGCACCTGGCCCGTGCTGTCAGTGGTGCGCAAGGCCGTGACAAAAGGGATCAGTGCACGCTGCTCCTGCAGCATTTCATACAGGGCAGAGTTGGCGGCGGGCAGGCCGTCAGAGCTGCGTGCACGATAACGGCTGGCAATCGCCGACAAGGCGTTCTCGACCAGTCTTACCTCGGCAGCCAGCTCCAGGCTCAGGCTGCTCGCCTGGTGTCTGGTGACGGCCACTCCCAGCTCCATGTCCGCGCGGTAATTGGCATGCACGCCCAGCCAGGTGGCAAAGCACAGCAGGGCGGCTACCAGCAGGTTGCCGAGCACGAGGCGACGCAAAAGCCGGTGAGGATGAAAGCCTGTCATCTTGATTCTGGAGTTTCCTGATTGGCAGCCCGGACCGCAAGCGACGCGGTCACCTGTCAAGTAAAACATCGCCGAGCTCGGCAGTGCAATAGCCATCGGAAAGTCTATCGGAGGCTGCAGCTCGCAATCGTGCGCCGCCGCCGCGCCCGATGATTGTTTGCCTTTTGCCACGCCATCCAGTTGCCCCGATCTCTTGGCGAGCCCCGCTGAGGTCTGGGTGAAGCGCGGCGCGATAACTGAACCGACAGGTGTGAGATAAATGGCAAAGCATTCCTTTTCAATGAATGAAAAGGAATTGCAATTTTGCTAAGCGACCAGACGACAGTTCAGCCCAAAGTACATCTCAGCTGTTCTTGGGCTCCCTCCAAGGTAATCAAACAGGCCGCGAGAGCTGGACGTCAGTTCCAGTTCTGGCACTAACTGCAGGTTGATGTACCTCAGATCAACTGGCGTAAGGCCCGCCTGGTACAAGTCTTTATAGGTCACCGCATAGGTTGGGCCGGGCTCTGACCAACCTGCCGCGAGTAGCTTGGCGGCATATTCGTAAAGTCTCATATCAAGGGACTTCAGGCTATTCAAAGATAGTTCAACTGGTTCCATGGCTTCTTCATCAAAGGTTGTGTACCCGTGCCATTCTGAATGGGAAAAAATCCTGGGAATGGCCGAGTTTCCGCGCGAGGAGGCTTAGAACAACCCTGCTGGTTCTGCCTCTCTGTTCCAGCTGTAGATGACCAGTTCCCCGCGCTCCACGCGGTTTGAACCGCCGCCCACGGTGTAGTCCAGCTTGAGTGCCTCCATCTCAAAGTCCTTGAAGCACTCTCTGATCGCCGGGTGGTCGTTGATGCTGATGACCGCCTTGCCCTTGAGCGTTTTGAGCTTCTTGGCCATCAACTCGTACTGTTCCCAGGGGAACGGCACGCCATATCCCTCGGTCTCCCAGTACGGAGGGTCCATATAGAAGAGCGTGTGGGCTCGGTCATAGCGGTCCATACAGGAGGCCCAGTCGAGCTGCTCTATATATGTACCTGCCGCCATTCGCAGGTGCGCGGCCGAGAGGTTTTCCTCAATACGCAGCAGGTTGATGGCCGGGGCCGTGGTGGCGGTACCAAAGGTCTGGCCAGATACCTTGCCACCGAAGGACTGCTGCTGCAGGTAGAAGAACCGGGCCGCCCGCTGAATGTCGGTCAGGGTCTCGGGCCTGGTCTCCTGCAGCCACTTGAACACTTGGCGGCTGGTTAGCGCCCATTTGAACTGGCGCACGAACTCCTCCAGGTGATGGGTGACCACTCTATATAGATTGACCAGGTCTCCATTGACGTCGTTGAGCACCTCGACGTCGGCCGGATGGCGGGCGAAATAGACGGCTGCGCCGCCGGCGAAGACCTCCACGTAGCAGTCATGCGCTGGAAAGCGCTTGAGCAGCATGTCGACCAGGCGGCGCTTGCCGCCGATCCAGGGAACGATGGGATTTGTCATTTATCTCAGCTTCAGGCCCTCGCTGGGGCTCTTGTGGGGCGCTCTGGGCGCTCAGCTGATTGAAGGCCCCGCAGCGGGCGCATTTGATGGCCAGGCGGATGTATTCGCCCTCGCCCAGTTTCTTACGGCAGTTGCCGCACCTAATTTCATTCATTGCAAGCCAGTTTCAACTGTTGAAAGACGATAGACTTGCCGGGCTCTCGAGAGCGGCGGGTCTTCGCCTGACTTGCAGGTCTAGTCTGCGGGTCGGGGGCTTGGTCAGGTGCTCCAACACCTGACCAGGTCGCCCGTCTTTTATTCGATCTCCAGCACCAAGGGCAGGCTTGCGGACGCGCCACTTGCATCCTGCACTGTCAGTGTGAAGGCGTATTGGCCGGCCGCTGTCGCGGGGCCAGTGACAGCAATGTAAGCCCCCGACAATGCAGCGCTCCAGCTTGTTGGCAGCGCCCCATTTGATACGGTGACTTCAGATACCGTCCCCGAAACCTGAATGTTGGTTGAGCTGTTGTATGCGCTCGTGGTGCTGCCATTGGGAAGTGACCCGTTTAAGGCGATAGACGCGGCTGGCTGCGGATAGTCCGATGGCGATGTCGGGACCGCATACCCATGCTTGTACTTGTCGATTCCTCTCAACACACACAAACTACTTGTCGTGCCCTTGTGCCCTGCGTTGAAGTACTGTCCTAGCGAAAGAGCATGTGTATAGGTCAATGGCGTAGCGGCAAGAGCCTCGTTGGCGACAACCTCACCGTTGTCGAGCAGTCGGATCGTGTTGGCGTCTGAGAAGCCCATCACAAGATGGTGCGTTTCATCAAGCGGTATCGCCTTGCTTGACTTAACGTAGCGTTGTGACCCCGACCAATAGTAGAACATTGGTTTTCCTCCATCGGCGGTGCCAAAACTCCAGTAATTAGTTCCGTCTGTCGGTGATGAGGCGCCAAAGTGCACGGGTGTATTAATGGTGTTGTTTTCTGTATTTTTGACGAATGCTTCAATCGTGAAGTCAGCCATCCACCATCTGAACTGGTCTGAATGCTCAGTCGTTGCGTAGCTGCCAGTGCCGGTAAATCTGAAGGCCTTGCCGTTTGGCGCAGCGGACTCAGACACAATTTGCATGTTTTGCGGGGTCCAAGTACGACCGGTACTGTCAATTACCGATGTGCTCCCCACATCATCATTGGGCGGTAGGCAGATCAGCATCGTGCCAACGCCGATGACAAAGCTCTGCTCCGCCACGGACCCGTGTGCATCACGGGCCCAGATCGTTACGGGGTAGTAGCCTACCGCATCGTTCGCTACCCCTGTAATTGAGCAAACGCCTCCTGCACCAGGCACCAAATGCAAGCCAGATGGAAGCTTCCCTGCGCGTATCCCCCAGATGATAGGTGTACTGGCTCCAACCGCCAAAATTTCACGGTTGTATGTTTCAAGGTTGGCTGTACCTGGGGTAATACCTTCAATCCTAAAACCTGCCAGAAAGACTCTGATCTGCCGTTGCCAACTGCTCAGGCCATCTCGCAATGCATGAAGCTCCAGTCGGTTTCTCCCAGAGAACACGTTTGCGGGGATCGCCACTGAAGTCGCAGTAATGGCTGCATTTGAATAGCGGACCTCGTCAGTTTCATCGTCAAAGATTGAAAGCTCATATGTGGTACCAGGCTCTGGACCAATACTGGCTTGCAAAGTGTCGACCAAGCGGTCAGCTTGAGTCACCCTGTCTCGGTGCGACCATGTGACCTCCACGCCTCCCACAATCTCAGCGGGATACGCTTGGCCAGAGATCATTAAATTGGCGGGAGGATATGGGCGCGCAGCTCGACCGGTCATCGTCAGGGCCTGAACTGGGGCGATAGAGGCGTCCAGAGTCTCGGTGTTAGTGCGTGTGAGAAGCTTGGCATCCACCGCTACACCCGCAATGTATTCTGTCCGGTCATCCGCGCCCCAGGAGTCGTAGCAAAGTACTGCCGTGCCGACTGGGTGGGACGCGGGCACGGTATCAGCGCATCCGCGTGCAATCGTGATGGTGGACGTAGCCATATCCACTGCATCCACTCGAACAATTTCTGAGCCGATTAAAGCGGCGCTACCTATTTCAATAGACGACAGGTCCACTGCACCAACAAGAACAGCAGACACATCAGCGGGGTGGAGATCTGCAGATAGCGTGCCGCCTGGGCACCAGAGCCCTGTATCGGATACTGGTCCGTAGGCGTTTGGAGAAACTCTGGTCACCAGTTGGAATGACTGAGCCAGTGCACTGGGCCTGACAGCCATTGCGTGCAAAAAACTTGCATCCGCCCCCAGCGCGGCAAGCTCTGTAGTGCTTAGCACCTGTGACAAATCACGATAAGGGGCCTCCATCACCGCTTGCAAGACGGGAATCCGCGGTTTGGTGTCCGGGGGAACATAAGCCGATTCCTCCTGCGCCCGGTAGACCGTGGAAGGCAAACCAAAAACATCCTGCAGCGCCGTGACGGTCACTGTTCCGTCTGTATGCGTGCCAAATTCAACGCGGCCCGCACGCAAAATGATGTTGTCTATCCCTCTTGCAGGATTGGAGACCCGGAATACGTGGCCCGGCATGATCTCTTTACCGCGCCGGTCTAGGCGCACGGTCATACGTTTGATATTGCCGGATTTAGCCTGAAGGTCTCGTCGGGCAAGCCGCCTGGCCAAGTCTTCTGTCGCAATACCTGGATAGCTGACCTCTTCGCACACAGCGGTGCCTCCAGCAGCCATGATTGCACCCAGATTCTTTTCGCGAACCGCTTTTTCTTTTTTGGCGATAGGGTCGTACCAGTTCACCACTATTTCATTGATGCCGTTCGCCTGGGCCGAGGCTTCATCGTCATCAATGCCCAACAGGCCGGTGTCAACGGTAAAAAGCGGCAAATCCTCAATGTCGTAATTTGCGCGAATAGGTTTAAGTACGATTTTTCCACTACGACGGCTCACATAGACTGCGGCACCGGCGTGATTGATGACTTCTGCGGCGAACTCGGCCAGCGAACCTGTGCGGGACCACTTCATGCAAAGGCCAAGCCCTTCATTGAAGAAGGTATCCGCTGATTCTGTCCAGGAAGGCTCATCGAGCCGCAACGCCGCGTCAAGGCCACGCCCAATACTGGGATCGGTGTAGAGACGCCTCAAAATGTGCGCTGGATTCATCCCGATGGCGGTGCACAGTTCTACACGCAACGACAAACCTCCCCGGTCATCAGCAATGGGGGCATGCCTGGAGATCTGAATTGTGTACTTGTCACTGCCGGTGAGGATGACCGACTGTGTCGAGAATGCCGCCTCTGCCGCCTCTGGCGTGGGAAAACGCAGAGAGGGGTCATTGGTGATGGGGTCAAGAGCACCCGCCCAGTGCTGCTCAACCGCACCTGAGTCGTCTGTGATCCAGAAGTCGTTGAGCCAAGGGTTGCTGATCTCTGAGTCAGAACTCCAGCGTGACCATGCTTTGTAAGTCAAACCTGCGGGCTTGGTCAGAACTAGCAAATCTTGGGCAGTAAATCCACCCGTGATCACCTTTTGTGAGCCTGAACTTCCGGCTGGCAGGGAAAAATCCTCTTGATACGGCTGTTTACCCAAAGGAATTTCACACTTCTCCGGGTACCAGCAGTCCCCTCCATGCCATCCCGCCTTTGTTTTTTGAACAAGATAGGCCCACTCTTTTGGGTAAGGGCTCATTGCACACACAAGGCCGTCAAAAAACGTAGTGGTCACCCCTCTGAATGCGCTGACAAGTCCGCCCAGCATTGATGCAAGACTTGTATTGAGCGGCTGATCCTTAGAACCGAGCATGATCTGCAACGAGCCTTCTATGCCGCCTTCTTGCTCTTCGCCCCCGAACAAGTTGGGCTGATTGATGGAGACGGTCTGGTTTTCCTTGGCATTACCAACCCAGGCGACCTTGTCACCCACTCGAATCTGCCTCAATGCGTCAACCGGCCCTCTGCACAGACCCATGTGCAGGCCCATGAAGTACTTGTAGCCGATGGTCGTTTTTTTCTTCTTACCGCCCATTTAACAGCTCCTGCTCTTTGGCATGCTCGACCAGCGAAAGTGCCAGAGGGTCTCCCGTGGCCTGCAGCTGTCTTGCTGCGATGCCGCCATTGACAAAGTCGGCCCAGCTCAGGCCGTGAGCCGCAAACCATTGGCGTGCCCCTGCAGCGCAGTAGCCTATGCGCCCATGAAACGGAACGCTGTAAAGGTGCTTTGGCCAGATGCGCAACTGACTCTCTTTCATGACAAGCATCACTTTCTGATTGGGGAAGTGCGAAAGTTTCCCGCGCCCAGCACCATCCAGTTGTCCACCCAGCAAGTACCGAACACCTCAATCTGGGCCGTGCCTTCAGTGCCCTGCGGAAAATTAAAGTCCTCCAACGTGGAGGCTTTAGGCGTCACGGTCTTAGGCCTTGCCGCGTAGGAAATGATTGCCGAGACGACCAAAATTGCGAGCTGAACCCACATATCAAACCCTCACCAAAGACGCTTGCCATAGATTGACTCGCCCGGCATGTGGGGGAAGCCGCCATGGTTCAAAAGGTTGTTAAAACGGTCATTGCAGGTACTTCGTAGGCCATCGCAGCCTGGGTACAGCGTGACGCTGTCGCCACTGGCCAAGCCGTAGGTGCCACCGATCAGCTCCGCCTGGGCGCCACTGGCCACCTCAATGCCGCGCATCTCTGTGGTGCCGTCAACCTGCCACTCGGCAGCGCCATAACTGAAGACGCTGATATCGGGAATGCCAGCAGCATCAAACCCAATATGGGTGCCCGTCAAATGGGTGACATGCACCACAAAAGCATGCAAGGTCTTGTCCACGCCGCAGCTGTCGTCGTAAGCGCTATGCGGGCAGGAGCGCTCATAGCGCAAGCGCAGGCCGTCGCGCCGCATAGATGCCGAGAGGGAGTCGCAGACAAGTTCTGCCTGGCCTGGCTTGGCGAACACCACACTGCTGACGCTGCCCACCCAGCACACCTCGGCATCGGCCTCAGTCGCATCGTAGTCGCGCACCGTCAGGAAAATCTCTTCGCTGGGTGGAGTACTGCGAAACAACTGGGCCACAGGCTGGGCTGCAGGAAGCGTCACGCGCAAGGTGTCGGCCGAGGCTTCGCCCGTCATGCGGATGCCGTCATCACTGATCGGCAGCGGCAGCCAGTCGTGGCCGTCGAACTGGAGAGGCCGGTCAGCGCTGGTGTAGCGCCACACGACGGTGGCGCTGCGGTCAAACTGGTACAGGCGGGCCGACTGGCCTGCGCTGATGCTGGTTTCATAGTCATTGAAGCTCATGCGACTGCGGCCTCCAAGTCAGCTCGGACGCCCCGAAACTTGAGCGTGGCCTTGGCCAGGCCGTCCGCATCGGTGTGGTGGGTGATTTCGGCGCTGTCCTCTGCCAGGCGGCACAGCGCCATAAAGCTGATGCGGGTGATGGTCGAGGCAGACACGCCAGCAGGCAATGGCTGGTCAAGCGCCAGGGTCTCCAGCGTGGCCCCAGTTGCAGCGGCCGTGATACGACGGTGCAGCGCCTCGCCCGTGGCCAGCTCGATGCGGATGTCCTGGCGGCCCATGCGAGCTTTGCCCGTGGTCACCAGATCGGCATATCCGCATGGCTGCACCTGCAGGGTCTGCCCCTGCACCTGGCCAGTAGCAACCAGATCGGCTGCATGGGTCGGTACCCAGATAGAGGCCTGACGGCCGCGCAGCCCATACAGCAGGCTCCTGAATGCAGTGTGCTCATCGCGGCCCCAGAGTGCCCACGCATGCTGCTGCAGCACAAAGCCATAGCCCGAGGTATCTGTGATGCGAGGGATGCCCACCTGGTTGTCCAGGCGCTGGGTGAGGCGCTCGTAACCCAGCGTCAGGTCGTTGGATTCGTCTGGGCGTGTCTCCAGCACTGGCTTGCCACGGTACACCGTGGCAGGTAGCTGAGCTGGCCAGGAGCAAGGCTCAATCAGCTCAAAGCTCAAGCTCGAGCGCGCCAGCTCGTCTGTCATACGCACCGGCTCAGGCAGTGACTGCAGCAGTGCTTTGCGGGCAGGCAGCAGGCGGCTGCCCGCTGGCCAGGCGTGCAATGTCGGGGCGGCAAGGGTCAAACCGCCTGCTACGACCTGGTCCACGTCGACCAGCTCGGAGATGCTCCAGTCCTCGCTGGCCAGCACTGCCATGCCACCTGCAGCAAAGTCAAATCCAGCCGTGCTGGCCGCAATTGCGCTGCTTTCTGGCGCCACTGGACTGCCGAGATATTGGGTATCAGTCCAGATCGGCAGGGCAAAGGGCTGCGCACCCAGCACATGCGCCCAAAGGTCAGAGCGAGTGCGCTGTGCCTGATTCACCAACACCTCAAATGAGAAGCTGCGGCGAGGGGCCAAGCGCAATGCGCGGCGCTGCTCAGCGCCACTGGGGCTTTGCAGCACGTCGGTCAGCCATTCCAGGGTTTCCTTGAGCGTGCTGTTCCAATTGGGCGGGAAGGTCCACAAAGGCAAGGCCATCAGCTCACTCCCAGGATCTGGCGGAACTTGCCGGGGTTGCGGCTGATCAGGACGGTCAAGGCTTTTTCGCCCTGCTTGCTGGCCATGATTCCTGCAATGCGGTCCGGGTCATCCACCAGGTAGAAGTTCTGCTGGTTGTCCAGCGTGGTGTTGCCACCTGAAACCGGCGCTGCGGGCTTGAAATTGCCCACGGACGGCAGGCCCAGCGACGCGCCGCCCACTACCAGGCCGCCATCCGCATAACCTTGCCAGCCCTTGAGTGCGGCCATGCCGACCTGGTTGAACCGGGTCAGGAAGGCCAGCGCGCCAGGCTGGCGCACGACTTCCTGGCGGTTGACGAACTCATTGGCGTGGACAATGCCGGCCGGCTGAAATTTGGTGCCGGGGCCGGTCCAGCCACCGCTGGAGAAGCCCGCACCGAGGGCACCGATGACGCTGCTGGCCCCGGAGCTGGCAGAGGATGCTGCTATCGCCTGCAGCGCCACGGCAGCAGCTGTTGCGGCAGTGGCCATGGCCGTGGTGGCTGCTGTAGCGGCTGTGGTTGCAACCGTATCTGCCACTGTGGCTGCGGTGGATGCGGCGGTGGCCGCAGCATCGGCAGCAGTACCAGCGGTGTCCACCACAGCGCCTAGGCCTGCGGCTGCGGTGCTGCCTGCGGAGGCTGCGCCTGCGCCTGCAGCCGTCTTGCTCGCCCCGTTGATCAGGCCCATCACGCCTTCCTGGGCACGCAGGGCCAGCTGCTGAGCAGCCCACTCGCCCATGCCCGTGGCCAGGCTGCTCAGCAGGCCTCGGACGGCCTCACCCAGAGAAGCGGTGCCATCGACCAGGCTCTTGAGGGAATTTGAAAGGCTATTTCCAAAAGCATTGCCAAACGCTTGGCTGACTTCATTGGCCTTGGTGCGTAGGCCCTGAATCCGCACTTCCAGGTCTTTGACGCGGTCGATGGCGGCCGGATTGCCTGTGATTTCGGCCAGCTCGCGCATCTTGGGCAGCAAGGCTTCAACCTGTGCGGCCGTGCTGGTGTTGATATTGAGGATCTGGCGCTTGGCCTCCAGCTCGCCCGTCAGACCAGCCGTGACCTGGTTGGCCAGGGACTGCTCGGTGCGCGACTGGTCCGAGAAAATGCGGTCTGCCTGCTGCTGCAGGCTCTCCAGCTGGGCACGGGCGCTCTCAATGCCCACCAACTGGTCCACCTTGGCCAGGCCATCCATGTTGCCCACTTTGCGCAGGTCGTCACGCAGCTTGCGGAAACGCTCCTCGATCCGGGCGACTGCGGCCTCGGCCGTGCGCCCTTGCGCCTGGCTGATGCTTTCGTCTACAGCGGCCAGGCCTTGGGTGATGCGCTCATTGCGGGCCTTGGTGTCCTGCAGGTCCTTGGTGGCCTTGTGCAGCCGGTCAGTATCAGCCGCCAGCTCGCGCAGCTGGGCAATGCGGGCGTCATCCAGCTTGAGGGCGTTTTTGTTGACCGCCAGCCAGGCCTCCAGCTTGACTGTGGCCTGGTCCGTGCTGCTGGCCACATTGTCCTGCGCGTTGGCCAGGCCCTGCTCAGCCTGCGCGCGAGCCTGCTGCAGCGTCTGCAGTTGGGTCTGGAAGGCCGTGTCTACTGGATTGACCTTGGGGCCTGCGGCTTTGCGGTCTTTGTATTTCTCCGCAGCTTCTGCGAGCTGCTTCTCGATTTCTTTGCGGCCCTCGGCAGTTTGATCCTTGCCCAGCAGTTTGGCTTCAGCAAGGATTGCCGTTCTTGCCTCTTTCAGCTTCTCGGCATTGGTCTGCAAGTCCTTGGCACGCTTGTCCCAAGAGTCACGAGCCTTGATGCGGGCGTTCTCAAGCTGACGGTTTGCAGATTCATCTGCCGCAGTCTGCTCGCTAGTAGCTTTACGAGTTTGGATAGCCGCTAGGTTCGCCTCAGCAGCAGCCAGCTTTGCAGGAAGATCACCTGTAGCAAGATTGCGTGATTGACGGCTTTCCAGTCTCTGACGAAGAAAATCGACTTGCTTCTGAGAGGCAGAAATGGCCGCGTCATCCGTTTGCGGACGGCCAACAGCGAGGATCGCATCCCACGTCTCACGGACCACATCGCGCACGCCGCGCCAGGCTTTCTCCAGCGTGCCTGCGTTTGCGGCCAACTTCGCAGTGCGTTCATCCATCGCGGCAGAGAAGGTCTTCTGGGCCAGCTCCGCAGCTTCGTCTTCTTTTCGTTGCGCGACCAGTGCCTTGATCTGAGCGTAAACCGCGTCAGTCAGGTAGTTGTACGATTCATTGAGCTTGCGGCTGGCCTCAACAGGCGAGCGGCCCAGCTCATTGAATTGCTCAACGGTGGCACTGATTGCCTGGCCCATCACGCGCTCCATGCGCACTGTGGTGGTTGCCAGTTGCTCAATGTTTTTGCTGGAGACTTGGCCGGTGGAGGCCAGTGCAGCAAGAGCTTGAGCTGCGTCGTAGGTCGTGCCGACTACGCCATCTATGCGTGTGGCCATGATGGCCAGCTGGCTTGTCGTAGCTCCTACAGCGTTGCCAGTCATCACGATGGACTGGTAATACGCATCGCTTTCCTTGGAGCCCTTGGCATAACCCGCAATCAGCACAGCAACGGCTGCAGCAGCCATGGTGTATGGGTTGACCATGCCCATCACAGCGCCACTGACCGCCTTGGCGGCCGGGGCAATCCCGCCGTACATGTCCTTGAGCTGGCCACCTTGCTGGAGAGCAACAGTGATAGGGTTTTGGCCCGTCGCCAACCCCACGGTGATATCCGTCATCTGCGCGGGCAGCATGCGGTTTGCTGCGGCGAGCTGCTTGGCTGAGATGCCTGCAGCCTGGTTGGCCTTGGCTACGCCATTGACGGCCTTGACTTGTGCTTGTGCAGCAGCAGTGGCTGCGGCGCTTGTATCAGCCAGGGCCTTGGTTTCCGCATTGGCTGACTTGGCAGCTGCGCCCATGCCCTTGGATGAATCGGCAGCTTGCTTGGCGCTGCCTGACAGCTTATCGATGGGCGCGGTGTTGATCTTCTGAGTGCCCTGGCCAACAGCCTCGGCGTCCGCACGCAAGGCTTTCAGCTCGGCCCGCGCCTGGCTGACATCGGCTTGAAAGCGAAGCGCGACGTTCATGTCGCTGCTGTTGGCCATGGTCTATTTCCTCAGCTCGTTCATTCGATCTTTCGCCGCATCGCCACCGGCCATACCTGCGTTGACGTCCATCAGCCGCATGGCACTGCGCTGGCGCTCCAGCTGCAAGGCCTGCTTGTAAAACAGCTTTAGCTGTCGCTCGGTGTAGGTGCCGAGGTCGCCGTGCTGGTGCCCGTTGGCGATGAGGGTTGCGTAGATGGCACCCCAGCTGACAGTGCTGTCTGTGCTGCGAGTTCCACGACCTTGGCCTTCAAGACGGCGCTTGCCTGCTCGATGGCCTGCCGGTTGCTGGCGCGCCGCACGAAAAAATGCCCGTTGACACCCCACCAGGTCATCAGCACCGCTTCAAATCCGTCGGGGCTCAGAGTGTCCAGCCAGGCCGCATCTCGGTTCACCGACTGGGCAATCAGCGGAATAAGACCGTCCGAGTGCCTTGCAATGGCATCCAATGCGACTTCATAGCTGGGCTCCTGTTCGCCAGCCAGTAAGGCGGTAATGGCTGCCACCAGGGGCTCGGCCACAGGCAGCGCCCGCAGCCATTCGACATTGCCGTATTCGCGCACCATGACGCTCTCGCCACCCAGCACCAGGACGCGCTCGGGGTGAAGCACTTCCATATCGCTGGGCTCGCGGGTTGTGGCTGGCGCAGCTGCGGCTTTTTGAACAACTTTGGCCATGGCTTACTGGATAGGGTTGATGGCCACGTAGCGGCCGAAGCGTCCAAGAGGGCCATTGGCCGGGCGTGTCGAATCAGCCAGGCACTCGGCTTCGTAGGCCATGCCCGCCAGTTCGTTGCCGCTGGTGATCAAGGCCAGCTCTTGCAGAGGGGCCGTGCTGGTCTTGTAGAACTCAGCAATCACGGGCGCATTGCCTTCGGCCAGGTTGATGCCTTCGTAGCGCAGCTGCATTTCCTTGGGTGGCGCGTTGAAGAACGCGACCTGGCGTGCGCCAGCATGCTTGTACGCTGCCTTGAAGGGCTGAGTCAGCGCGGGGCCGCTGGGCAAGCTCAGCAGTTCAATGCTGCCGTGCTCCAGAAATGCGTCATAGTGCTCCGGGTCCAGTGTGACGGGCGAGCCTGCGCTATCGGTGATGACCAGGTCAGAGACGTTGTAGGGCTTGTCCAGCTTGATCACATCGCCCACTGCGACGGTGGCGGGGAAGACTTCTCCGGTCACGGTGCCAGCAGCGATTTCGGCAATGGTGCCGCGCAGCAGCTCTGCAATGGTGACCGGGTCGACCTGGTGCCAGGTGCCCTTGATGGTGCGGTCGCCTCCGATGCTGAAGCTGCGCACTTTGGACTTCTGGCCGCTGTAGCTTTCCTTGTGGCTTGCCGTCTCGTCGGTACCGCCAAAGGTCAAAGTGGACACGTCACCGGCCCAACGCCAGCCGCCATTGCCGACGCTGCCTACAGGACGCAAAAAGACACGGCCGTTGCCGTAGTAGTACGTTTCAACTGTCTTGCTCATGAGGATGGTCTCCTGTGAAAGCGGTTTTCAATCAGGCCTGGCCAGCAGGAACTGCGGTGGTCTGCTCGGTGGCCACAACGCCGGCATTGCGCAGCCATTCAGCAGTGGCCTTATCCACTGTCAGCTCCGCATCCTTGGCGTAGTCCTTGCCCTCATGGGTATGGGGCTTGGCCAGCTTGACCTTGACGGTCTCAGCAGCCTTGGCGGTGGTTTCGGGCTTGGTGGTGCTCATGTGATCCTCACTTCTGGAGCAAATGGGTCAGTTGATATGACTCGACGTACAGCACGGTCGAGTTGTCGTAGTCCATGACTTCGCCGGCCTCCCAGGCCAAGGCGGTTGCGCCTGGCACGGGGGGGACCCAGCCAATCAGGGCCGAGCGTGTCAGCCCGATGAACTTGCGCAGTTCATCGCCCAGTTGATCGCCTGCACCTGGCCGGTAGCTGCGCACGGCAAGCGCCACGCCAAAGCGGGTGACGGCGGGCTGCACGCGAGCACCGCGCGGGCCTGGGCCTGCATTGCCAGACTCACCAGCAAAGATCACAAAGGCGCTGGGCACGGCAAAGCTACGCAGCTCCTGCACGGCGGCATAGTCGGCAGCACCGCCAACCTGGCGCAGGTCTGTCACCTGGGCCTTTAGGCGCTCAATGACCAGGCTGGTGTCAAAGGGTTCAAAGTTCATGGCTGATTTCACCGAAAGCTATTGAGCTGCTTGCGGCCAAAGACCGGCTCGGGGTAGCTGAAGCGCACATCGGTACTGGCACCGCCCGTGGCAACCGTGTCATCGGCCCCGAGGCTGAACTTGCCGTCTGCCGTGAGCTGCAGCAGCTTCAGAGCGTCGCGGTAGTCGCGTACGATGGGGTCGTTGCTCTCCATGCTGATGCGGCTCTTGTGGAGCAGATAGCGGGCAATGGACCGGCTCCAGCCCGTCACCAGCTTGGGCACGGGGGCCAGCGGCAGGGTGTAGCCGCGCTTGGCCAGGAAGCCGTCAATCAAGGCATCAGCTTCAGCAACGGCGTCCTGAATGCGCGCCATGGCCGCATCGGCATCGGCCTGGTTCTCAGCGGGCCAGCTGCTGCGGTCGTCACCACGCAGGGTGGCGTCCATCAGAGCCGTGTCCACAATGCGCTTGTGCTCTGGAGTGGCGACTTCGGCCAGCTCTTTGGCACCTGGGCGCTCTGCCAGGTCGATTGGGTTGATGTAGGCCATGGCGCTCGGGCTCACTCGGTAGCGGTCTCTTCAGCCGGCTTCGCGGCGTCGGCGTCGGCCGTGGCAGGTTCTTCCACCTCCACAGGGATGACAACCAGCATGGGCTCGCTTTCCAGCTGATCCAGCTGCTTGTCGGTCAGCTCGCTCAGGCGAATAGTCAGCCCCTCTTCGGGGAAGGCAAAGCCTGCGCGGCGAAAGCCTGCACGCTTGGGGATGACCTTGACGGCCTGGGTGGATGCGCCTGCAGGCTTGCTCTTTTGCTGCGCGGGCTTCTTTTGGTTGCTCATGTGTGAGTGCTCCAGAGAGTGAACAGAGATGCTAGGAATCAGGCCAGCCAAGGGCAGACCACGACCTTGGCCGTGCCACGCATGACGTTGGTTGCGCCATTGGCCAGTCGCTCAGCAGTGACCACTTCCAGCGCTTCTTGTTCGAGCTTTGGTGGAACCCACAACTCGGTGGGACGCACGTTCAGCGGCTTGCCGTTATCGCCCTTGAGGCTTTGCATGGAAGCGCGCATGTCTGCGTAGGCCTGTTTGTCCAGCGTGTTCTTGGAGGCGTGGGCCAACTGCCACAGGCCAAAGCCCACGTTGCTCCGGCCATCGGCACCCCAGATGAATTTGTTCTGATTGAAGACGTTGTCGTCCGTCAGGCTGGTTTTGGACACAAAGGCGTATTCGCGACGCTTTTGAAAGATCAGGGGCTTGATCACCTTGGTGGTGTCCATCAGGAACCAAGCATCGCCCGATCCCCCCTGGAAGTTGCTGACGCTTGCCTGTTTGCCTGGCATGCCCACGGGGTGGTCGGTATCGAAGAAATACTGGCCGTCGTAGCAAGCCTGGCTGAAACCGTTTTTCAGCAGTTCAAAGACCAGCTCGTCGGGGTGAGTCGCGGCATCCTGGCCCAGTTGCTCAAAGACCGGCTTGTAGACACCGTACTGGTCGTCCTCAATCTCGTCACGGTCGACGCCCACCGTGTTTTCAAAGGTCTTGTTCTTGATGCTGTAGTCATGCGCCAACAGGTTTTGCACCTGACGTTCGCCCAGCCACTCGCGGAACTTGGTGATCTTGCCCAGCCAGCCGTACTTCTGCTCGCTGGTGCTGCTGGGGACCATGGTGGCGATGCCGCTCCATTGAGAGGAGGCCGTACCAAGGCCATTTTTGAACGCGGCGCTGAAGGCCTGGTTCAGGATCGAGAGGTTTGCGTGATTGATGATCATGGTGAGTGGTGCTTTCCTGAAAGGAGCGATCAGCGGAAGTCGACCCAGACGCCATCGGCATCCACGTCAAACACACGGCCAGCGCGGCTGCGGGTGCCGGTGCCGTCTGTCTTGGCCACGGTCTGGTCGTCAACAATGAAGCAGTCCTTGCCTATATCGGCCAAGGTGATGGCATCAGTGGCCGCAGAGTTGGCGAACTGACTGGGACGCACGCTCACACGCACTCGAATGGCACCGGCAGCGCCTCCTGTGTTGTCAGCGCGGGCCTCGGCACAACCGCAGCCAACTAGGCCCAGAGCGGAGGAGCCTGGAACGGCAAAGCCTGCTGTGTTGATGGCCACCAGCGAACCGCCAAAAATGCGTGCATTGGCAGCGACAGGCGGCTCTTTCTGGTCGCCATTGCGGGTCAGCGTGTTGCGGTCTTGAATAAGTGCGGTCATAACTTGCTCGCTTGAAGGGGGTGAACCGGTCCAGGTCAGGCTGCGCCGCCTGCCTTGTATTGCTCGGGCGTCAGGCCCATGGCCGAGCACACGGCTTGCTCGGAAGTGCTGAGCTGCGCGTCGCCCTTGGCTGTGCCTGTGGGAGGCAGGCCACCGGTCTGGGTGCCCGTCAAGGCTGCAATGGGCTGGGCCTTTTCCAGATAAGACGTCAGCGCGGCCATATCCTTCTTGCCCAGATCACGCGCCCAAGGCTCCATGGCAGCCATCAAGCGGCCATCGGCCAGAGCGGGCTGGATCAGCTTGTCGACCTGGTCAGCTTGCTGCTGAGCCGTCAGCGCAGCCAACTGGGTTTGCATGGCGGTCACGGTCTCGACCGGTACAAACTTGGCGGGGTCAGGTGCCTTGGTGGTGAGCGCGCTGCAGGCGGCCGTGACGGCGGTGGCACCGTCTTCGGCCTTCAGGGCCAGCGCAGTGCGGGCCGCCTCGGCGGTGTCCTTGTGGGCTTGTACAGCCGTCAATGCGGCTTGCTCGGTGGTGGTTTCAGGCAGGCCGAGAGTGGCCAGCAATGCTTTGAGCAGTGGGTTCATGGGGTCCTCGGTGGGATGAGATGGCGGGGTGGAAAATTGCGCTGATGCGGCGGCCTGCATGGTGTTGAGCGCCTGCATGCCGTGAATAGCCGGGTTGTTGGTGAGCGCGCCCATGGTCACTTTGAGCACTTCGCCCGTTTCAGCCGAGTACAGGAAAACGGGGCTGAAGTAGCGGTACTCACCAGAGGCAATGGCTTGCAGGGCGCGGGCGGTCAGCTCGACCTCGGCGAACAGGCCAGAGCCTTCGGCCCAGCGCAGCCCATGAATCCAGCCCGCAGCAGGCGCTGGCTGGCCGTTTGCTTCCTTGTGCAGGGTCTGGTGCTCGTAGTCGATGACGGGGGGCTGAGCCGCGTCGAATCGGCCAATGACCTGAGTGGCGATGGCTGCATTGATGCGCCAGGCGGGCACATCCATGGCGCGGCCGTCGCTGGGCGTGAAGTCCTGGCCTGGCGTCAGTTGTATCCAGTAGCGGCCATTGGCATTGGCCTGCTGGGTGTTGATGTCACCCAGCGTGAAGCTGCAGGCAGCGACCGCTGCTTTTCTGATCAGCGCGGCACCGCTCAGGATGGCAAGGCGAATGGGTTTGGAAGGCATGCCCGCCATGGTCGGCGGGCGGGGCTGCGCGGTCTTTTGGCCGAGGGCACAAGATGCGCCTTGCGCTGTGGCTAGGTTGGCTTATTGACCCGTTAGCCAGTCCATGATTCGCAGGCGGATCTGTTCCTGGTCGCCCGCATTGACGCCGAGGTAGGGGCGCGCTGGCATGTTGACCTGGTGCGCCCCGATGCTGACCTGCAGGGAGCGCTTGGCCTTTTTCTTCTTCACGAACAGGTGCTTGGCCTTGCCCGCGCCAAAGTGGACCGTTGCCTGGCGCGCTGGCTGCTGGATGGTGCCACCGAACTGGTGAATCGCGCCATATTTTGCGTTGGTGCCTACGCGCACGGCATCATCGCCATCGGGCTGCCAGTGGATCTGGCCACGCAGGTAACCGCGCAAAGTGAGGATCTTGTCCTTGTTCTGCTTTTTGCGGCGCTGGTAGCGCGGCTGCAATGGCTGCCAGGCAGAGCCGTCCGGGCCGGATTGGGTTTTGAAGCGATCACGGGTGGCGTCCTGCAGGTATTCGCCAATGCGAGCCAGCAACGGCGCAGTGTTGCCCATGGCTTCATCCAGGCGTGCCAGTACATCAGGCCCTGTGATGACCATATCAATGGTGAGATTTGCCCCTGCCATGTTTTGCGCTCCTGTGCTTAAAATGTCATCAACTCATCGGGGGAGAAGACTGCGCCAAGCCAACCGACCCTACCCCCGGAGGACCCCAGCATGTGTGCGCCGTGCTGGGGTTTTTTTATTCCTCTCGGGAGTACAGGCGGGTTCCGACCCGCCAGTCCTGGCTGG
>Ga0067045_1029066_pt1 | contig 24191 bp, 17 predicted proteins | sample TerdegcTABiofilm_FD_59184 | JGI IMG/M metagenome (GOLD analysis project Ga0067045, IMG submission 59184) | Combined Assembly of (Gp0054472, Gp0054536) Wastewater bioreactor microbial communities from Singapore -Terephthalate degrading... | reverse complement strand
CGCAAGTCACGCCGGTGCCCGAGCCGTATCGGCGGAAGGTGCGATCCAAGGGCTATGCCCTCTGGGTGAACCTTGTCGGGCTGACCCCGGCGGTTTGCTTCTTCGGGGGCGGTGGGCTGGTGGCTGCCGGGATCTGGCTGGCCACGGAGAAAGGGATGCCGGTGGGTTGGGCGGCCGTCGTTGCGGGAGCCGTAGGGGTGATTTGGGGCGGTTACACGGGGCTCTATTGCCTGTGCGTGGCGGAGAACCGCTGGATCGACCGCCGGCTGCGGCGCGAGTTTGCCCTGCGGCCCGACCCGCTGGTCGACCCCCGGGATCCCGCCTCACAGTACGTCTCGCTGATCCCACGCGAGAGCTTCGCCAAGGTGCAGCTCACCATGTCGTCGGACCTTCTGCTCATGAGCATCGACGAGCGGGGGCGATGCTTGCTGATGGAAGGCGACTGCGACCGGTACCGCATCCCGGCCGGGGCCATTGCCGCCTGCGAGCCGCAGTGCTTTTTCCATCCGATCGACGCCCAGCACCGGAACGAATTGTGGATGATCCGGCTGATGGTCCGGATCGACAGCGGCCTGCGCGAACTGCTCCTCAGCGCCGACTCGACCCGCTGGACCCCGATGACCAACGCCCGCCGCCGCCGAACGGCCGAAGACCTGTGCGGACGAATCAACGCCCTTCGCAGCTAGGATTTGTGTCGGAGCAAGTTGGCCAATACGGGGACGAGCACCGAGAAAGCCGATTTCGCCATCCCCAGCAAAGAGGACCCGGCCATTCTCATCGAGTCCAAGGGCTACGGTGCTACGGGAAGCAGACAATCGGAAATCCTCGGCGATATCGAGAAGATCGACTCCCAGAAGAGACACGACACCGACCTCTTGCTGGTCACCGATGGGGTTACACGGAAGAACCGTCTGAACGACTTGCGGAAGCTCATCGAAATGCAGAATCGCGGGCGAATTGGCCGCATCTGCACTCCGGTACGCATCGAACCTCGGTTCGCTCCCCCTTGTCTTCCTTCGCACCGCGGCGAGAATCTGTATCCCCTCGCCAAGGCGATCCACGATCGAGAAAGAACTCACCCGAAGGGGGCAAATCCCGTGACCAGCGTCCGATGCCAAGCAGCAACCACCTGTCAAAGTGACAGCACCCCCCCCATTCGTGAGCCGATGAGCGGGGCCGACGTGGTTGTCTTGGCGTTGGTCCGCGAGGGAGTCGACACGGTTTTCGCGTATCCTGGCGGCCAGAGCATGCCGCTGCACCAGGCCCTGACGCGGTTCCGGGACCGGATCCGCACGGTGCTGCCACGCCACGAACAAGGGGGAGGGTTTGCCGCCCAGGGCTACGCCCGCACCACCGGAAAGGCCGGTGTGTGTATGGCCACAAGCGGGCCCGGGGCAACCAACCTCATCACCGCGATTGCCGACGCCAAGCTCGATAGCGTGCCCATGGTGGCCATTACGGGGCAGGTGCCCACGGCCGTCATCGGCAGCGACGCCTTCCAAGAGACCCCCATTGTGGAGGTCTGTCGCACGATCACCAAGCACCATTACCTGGTCACCGATCCCGCCGATATCCCACGGGTGGTGCGCGAGGCGTTTCACGTGGCGACGACGGGCCGGCCCGGGCCGGTGCTGATCGACGTGCCGAAGAACGTCCTGCTCGCCCGATTCGTGCCCGATCTGGAGGGACCCACGGACCTGCCGGGTTATTGCGGCCGGCCGCCCCGGGCCACGTCGGAGGAGATTGAGGCCATTGCCGCGGCGATTCGCTCCGCCCATCGGCCGGTGATCTATGCTGGCGGCGGCATCGTGACGGCCAATGCGGCCGAGGACCTCCTGGAACTCGTCGAGAAGACCGGGATCCCCGTGGCCACGACCCTCATGGGCCTCGGCGCGGTGCCGGGCGACCACCCTCTCGCGCTCGACATGCTCGGCATGCACGGGAGCGTGTACGCCAACTACGCGGTCCACGAGTGCGATCTGCTGCTGGCCCTCGGCGTGCGGTTCGACGACCGCGTGACCGGCAAGGTCTCGGCGTTCGCTCCGCAGGCCACGATTGTCCACGTGGACCTCGATCCCTCGGAACTAAACAAGATCAAGCCGGCCCACCTGGCGATCGCCGCCCACGTGAAGCAGGTGCTGGCGGATCTGAACGAGATCGTCGAGCCGCCGGCCAACCTCGGCCCGTGGATCACAAGAATCCACGGCTGGAAGCGATCCGACCCGCTGGACTTCGACCACAATTCCCCCTACATCCTCCCCCAACACGCCATCCACGAGTTGTGGCGGCTGACGAAGGACCGGCCGACGATCGTGGCTACGGGCGTGGGCCAGCACCAGATGTGGGCCGCCCAGTTCTACAAGATCTGCCGCCCGCGCACCTGGGTTACCAGCGCCGGCTTGGGCACGATGGGGTTCGGCCTGCCGGCGGCCATGGGGGCCAAGATCGCCCATCCCGACTCGCTGGTGATCGACATCGACGGCGACGGCAGCCTGCTGATGAACCTCCAGGAGATGGCCACCTGCTACTGCGAAAAAGTGCCGGTGAAAGTCCTGCTCCTGAACAACCAGCACCTGGGGATGGTCGTACAGTGGGAGGACCGGTTCTTCGGTTCCAATCGGGCCCACACCTACCTTGGGCCGATCGACCGGCCGGAGGCCACCGGCCGCGGCAACGGGTTCCCCCCCGCCGACCGCTACCCCGATTTCGTCGCGATCGCCCGGGGGTTCGGCTGGCACGCCCGCCACGTGGCCGACAGATCGGACCTGACCGGCGCCCTGATGGAGATGATCGACGCCCCCGGCCCCTACCTGCTCGACGTGGATGTCCCGTACCAGGAACACGTCCTGCCCATGATCCCTTCGGGCATGACCGTGCGCGACCTGATCAAAGAGTAGCCTCGTGCGAGTCCCGCGGGCACGAGAGGGGTCGGGGGAGTCAGCGCTGGTAGTAGTCGGCCAACGGGTCGTGATCGAGGATCCTGGCGGCGGAGACCTCGGACCTGGCGACCCGGAACTCCTTGTCGGGCAGGACCTGCCAGTCGATGACCTCTTCGCCGCCGAGCCACGGCATCCGTGCGTTGAAAAGGTCCTTGAGCGACGGCCTCCGGGAGCGTTTCATCGGCCCTTCGGAGATCACGTTGCTCAGCACGACGGCATCTTTTTCCAGGCGGACGACCTTGCCCTGGTAGGCCTGGCCTCTCCCGACCGGACGCACGAGGTCGACGCGGCAGAAGGCCCCGACGGGAAGGGCGGTCAGATCGGGCCGTCCGGTCGCCGGGTCCGATGGCAGCACGCCTCCGCCGAGCGTTGGGGAATCCACAATCGGCTCTTCCGCCGAGCAAGGGACGACCGCCTTGTGATCGGGGCCGTTTTGCGCCGTCGATCTGGCCTTATCGACCTGCGAGGCCGGAACGCCCACCTCGTTGCCGCCGGGAACCTTGCCGGCGTTTACGAACGAGCGGTGGTATGACTCGCATCCGCAAAGAAGCGTCAGTACGACGAGCGCGACGAGAACCCGGCCTTTCATGGCATCGGCTCCGAGAGGGCCTGAGAGAAGGGGACGCAGGATAGCCGGCCCCCACGACCAGGTCAAGATCGCTTGGTGTGAAGCCTGGGGGTCTGGGGATCCTGGAGATCTTGGTCCGTCGACGGACGCCTCTCCTGTGCCCTGTCCAACCAACACTCGATCACGGCGCGACATGGGGGCAGAAAGGACGGCGGTCGAACAGCCCCCCCGGCGAACCTCGCCGGAAGAATCCCCACAAGTACGTGGGGGAATTGCGCATTTCCCTCTTCGGGTTGAATCGTCGCAAGTCCTTGTGCCGTCAAGAAATGAAAACCGCCAGCGATCGGTGGCGGATGCTGGCGGAAAGAGGCGCCGCCCGGATTCGAACCGGGGATGGTGGATTTGCAATCCACTGCCTTAGCCGCTTGGCTACGGCGCCTTGCCGTTCGTAACCTTAGGCAGTCCGCACCGATCCGTCAAGTCGTACGGACTGTGTTGGGGCTGCGAGATCTGAGTGCGACAGCACTTGTATCGGCAAGAGAGGCGACTGAAGCCCAGCCGCTTTCGATAACAACCAACCACATGGGGGGTGAGTATCTCTCAGCCATCGTCCCACGAGACCTCCCTCATTGATGGAGCGATGATGGAGAGCTAGAATGGTGCTTCTCCTGCATTGCCCCCCCAGGAAGGACGGCGGTCCGCGTGTCCGCGAATCTCGTCGTTCGCCGGAGTGGTGGCCCGACGCCGGTGACAAACGACCGCCTCCGCGGGGCCGAGATACGCTCGTCCGCGCTGTTCGGCATGAATACGCAAGACGAGCGATCCGCCAGGGCGATCGGTGTTCTTTCATCATCACGAAGAACCGCTCATGTTGGACTTCAAACGGCAACACGAGTATCTGGTTGGCATCGACTCCGACGGTTGTGCGTTCGACACGATGGAGTTGAAGCACAAGGAGTGCTTCATTCCCAACATCATCAACTTCTACGAGTTGCAGGGGGTGAGCAAGTACGCCCGGGAAGCGGCGGAGTTCGTGAACCTCTACTCGAAGAGCCGGGGGACCAATCGTTTTCCGGCCCTGGTCGAGTCCTTGGAGTGGCTCCGCCGCCGGCCCGAGGTGAAGGCCCGGGGAGTCAAGGTGTCGATTCCCCAAGGGCTGGCCGCGTGGATGAAGCGGGAGAACAGGCTTGGGAACCCGGCCTTGAAGCAGGCGGTCGAGGCGAGCGGCGATCCCGATCTGAAGCAGGCCCTCGCCTGGTCGGAGGAGGTGAATCGGGCGATCGAGGGCATGGTCCGCGGGGTGCCCCCGTTCCCGTTTGTGCGGGAGAGTCTCGTCAAGGCGTGCCCGAGGGCCGATCTTCTGGTCGTCTCGGCCACGCCGCAGGAGGCGTTGCGCCGGGAGTGGCAGGAGCACGATCTCACGCGGCTGGTGGGGCTGATCTGCGGCCAGGAGTCGGGCACGAAGAAGGAGTTCTTGAAGACGGCGTCGCTCTACGACCCGGGGCACGCCCTGATGATCGGCGACGCCCCGGGCGACTACGCGGCGGCCAAGGCCAATGGGGCCTTGTTCTTCCCGATCAACCCGGGCGCGGAAGAGGCGAGTTGGAGACGGTTCTACGAGGAAGGAATCGAGCGGTTCTTCGCGGGAACGTTCGCCGGAGAGTACCAGGAGTCGCTTCTGGCCGAGTTCGACCGTTACCTCCCCGCCCAGCCCCCGTGGCCGGTCGACGGAGAGGCGTGACAAGCGAAAAGCACTCCGCGACGGCATTTCGGCCAGTTCCTCAACCGAATGATCGTCCTTGTAATATCCTACGCAGTAGGATAGAATCATGAAGACGTTTGTCGAAACGACCGAATTCTCCAGATGGCAGCCCCGATTCCTGCCCGGTGACGCCTACGCCGATCTTCAGAAGGAGCTGATCGCAAACCCTCAACGAGGTGATGTCATGCCGGGTTGCGGCGGGCTGCGCAAGTTGCGCATCGCCGACCCCAAGCGGCAGAAGGGCAAGCGCGGCGGAGCGCGGGTGATCTATCTCCATATTCCTGAGGCCACGCAGTTTTTGATGGTCGATATCTACGGAAAGGGCGAGAAAGAAGATCTGACTCCTGCCGAGAAGAGAGGTCTCCGAGAACTGGCCCGCGAGTACAAGGCCCTGGTTGTCGAGGCCGCAAAGAGGTCCGAAGAGGAGCAAGCGACGTGATTTCGAGGTTGAAGCGGAGGCCGTTGGCCGAACGATTGAAGGCGGGTCTAAGCGAGGCCGTTCATTTTGCCAAGGGCGGGCTTAACTTGCGGACGGTTCAAATCCCCGATCCGCCGCCCGAGATCGGCGCAAAGGAAGTGGTTTCCTTGCGGACCAAGAGTGGCATGTCGCAGGCCGTGTTTGCTCGCGTGTTGAATGTTTCGACCAAGACCGTCCAGAGTTGGGAGCAAGGAGAGCGAAAGCCGTCTCATGCGGCGCTGCGGATGTTGCAGGTGTTCCGCGCGAGCCCGACGTTCGTCATTGAGGTCGCTGCGAAGCCCTCCAAGATCCGCGGGCGATGGTCGTTTTCGAGATCATTATGAAGCGTGCCAAGGACTCCGGACGAGTTTGGCGATTTGAAGTTGCATTTTGCAGCATCAAGCAGGCGTAGGGTGGGACAAGCGCTAGCGCAGTCCCACCGGCATTTACACGGATTCATGGTGGGACGGCGCTTCGCTTGTCCCACCCTACGACTTCGATTAGGGAATCGACACGACCATGGCAGACAAATGTGACTTTGGTTTGATCGGGTTGGCGGTGATGGGTGAGAACCTGGCCCTCAACGTGGAGAGCCGGGGGTTTCGCGTGGCGGTGTTCAACCGGACCACGAGCAAGGTGGACGACTTCATTGCCGGCCGGGCGGCGGGAAAGAACTTCGTCGGCTGCCATTCCGTGAAGGAACTGGTCGAGAACCTCGCGTCGCCGCGCAAGGTGATGCTCATGGTCAAGGCCGGTCCGGCGGTCGATGAGTTCATCGGGCAGTTGATCCCCCTTCTGTCGCCCGGCGATGTGATCATCGACGGCGGCAACACGCACTTCACCGACACGGAGCGCCGGACCCGTTACGTGGAGTCCAAGGGGCTTCTGTACATCGGCACGGGCGTGTCGGGCGGCGAGGAAGGGGCTTTGAAGGGCCCGAGCATCATGCCTGGCGGGAGCGAGAAGGCCTGGCCGCTGGTCAAGCCGATCTTCCAGGCGATCTCGGCCAAGGTGGGTCCGAAGGGCGACATTCCGTGCTGCGAATGGGTCGGGCCGCGCGGGGCCGGCCATTACGTCAAGATGGTCCACAACGGCATCGAGTACGGCGACATGCAGTTGATCTGCGAGGCTTACTGGATGCTCAAGCTCGCGCTCGATCTGCCCAATGCGAAACTCTACGACGTGTTCTCGAAGTGGTACGAGGGGGAGCTCAACAGCTACCTGGTCGAGATCACGCGCGACATTTTCAGCGTCAAGGACGAGGAGACGGGCACGTACCTGGTCGACCTGATCCTCGATACGGCGGGGGCCAAGGGCACCGGCAAGTGGATGAGCCAGCTCGCCCTCGACCTCGGCGTGCCCAGCACGCTGGTCACCGAGGCCGTGTACGCCCGGTCGCTCTCGGCGATGAAGGACGCCCGGGTCCGCGCGAGCAAGGTGCTCGGCGGTCCGTCGGGCCGGTTCCACGGCAACGCCGAGGAATTCGTCGAGCAGGTCCGCCAGGCCCTGTATGCCTCGAAGATTTGCAGCTACGCCCAGGGCTACGTGCAGATGCGGGCCGCGGCGGCGGAGCACGAGTGGCCGCTGGCGTTCGGCCCGATCGCGCTGTTGTGGCGGGGCGGGTGCATCATCCGCGCCACGTTCCTGGAGCGGATCAAGGAGGCGTTCGACGCCGATCCGGAACTCGAGAACCTGCTCCTGGCCCCCTACTTCTGCAAGGCGGTCGAGCAGGCGCAGGGCGCCTGGCGGAACGTCGTGGCCACGGCCGTGCATCTCGGCATCCCCGTGCCTGCGTTCTCCTCCGCGCTGGCCTACTACGACGGCTACCGGTCCGAGCGTCTGCCGGCCAACCTGCTCCAGGCCCAACGCGACTACTTCGGCGCCCACACGTATCGGCGGCTGGATAAGGAAGGGATCTTCCACACCGATTGGCTGCGGGTGCGTAAGCCGCCGCAATAGGGGAATGCGCGGCGTTTGGTTGTGTCTGGCCGCGGGGTGACGCGGGCCCACGGGCCGCAACCCGTGGGCTTGGTCGGCGTTGCACCGCGACCACGGGAGGACTTAGATCTCGCCTCCTACTGCGTACTACGTACTGCCTACTGCCTACTGCCTACTGCCTACTGCGTACTGCGTACTCTCAGGAGCCGATTTCCATGTCTGCGGAATATCTCAACGAGCTTTTTGGACTGGACGGCCAGGTGGCCGTCGTGATCGGCGGCGCCGGCGTGCTGGGCGGGGCGCTTTGCGAAGGGATCGTCCGCGCCGGGGCGCACGTCGTGGTCGCCGACCTGACCGACGAGGGGTGCCGTCGCCGGGTCGAGACGCTGAAGCAATTCAGCCCTCACGTGTCGTACGTCACCGTCAATGTGACCTCGCGGGCCTCTCTCGAATCGCTTCTGGCCGAGGCGTTGAAGATCAAGGGCCGGGTGGAGATGCTGGTCAACTGCGCGGGCGTGAACGCCGGCAGCACCTTTCTCGAAGCGACCGAGGCCGACTGGGACCGGGTGATGGCGATCAATCTCAAGGCCGTATTCCAGGCCTGCCAGGTGTTCGCCGGTCACATGGCGGCGGCGGGCGGCGGGGCGATCCTCAACATCGGGAGCGTAACCAGCCATCTGCCCCTTTCCCGCGTCTTCGCCTACGCGGCCTCGAAGGCGGGCGTGGTGAACCTCACCAAGAATGTCGCCCACGAATTCGGTAAGCAGAAGGTCCGCTGCAACGCCATCTGCCCGGGGTTCTTCCCGGCCGAGCAGAACCGGAAGTTGCTCGACCAGACACGGATCGACAACATCATGCGTCACACCCCCATGGCCCGCTACGGCGAGCCCGAGGAACTGATCGGCGCGACGCTGCTCTTGCTCTCGTCGAAGGCCGGACAGTTCGTCACCGGGGCGACGGTGAACGTCGACGGCGGCTTCACGGCCGCATGGTTCTGACATGGCCTACACGATCGTCATCTTCGGCGCGTCCGGCGACCTGACGAGCCGGAAGCTCGTGCCCGCCCTTTACGAGCTTTTCCGCAAAGGGCGGCTCGATCAGCCGGCGCGGATCGTGGGCTTCTCGCGGACCCCGATGAGCCATGAGGCCTGGCGGGAGAAGCTGGCCGAATCGACGGCGGAGTTTCTCGGCGGCCGCTTCGACCGCAGCGCTTGGGACGCCTTCGCCCCGTCGATCTTCTATCATGCCGGCGACATCGGCCGGCCCGAGAGCATCGCCGGTCTTGGCAAGTGGCTTGAGGAAGGCGACGGTCCCGGCGAGGCGACACGGATCTATTACCTTGCCACGGCCCCGCAGTTCTACGCCCCGGCGGTGACGCACCTGGGAATGGCCGGAATGGCGGACCAGTCGCGCGGTCCGCGGCGGCTCGTGGTGGAGAAGCCGTTCGGCGTCGATCGCATCAGCGCCGGCGAACTCAACGCCGTAGTCCACCGCGTCTTCTCCGAGCCGCAGGTGTACCGCATCGACCATTACCTGGGCAAGGAGACCGTGCAGAACCTGCTGGTGCTCCGGTTCGCCAATGCGATCTTCGAGCCGATCTGGAACCGGAACTACGTGGAGCACGTGGAGATCACCGCGGCGGAAGCCATGACCGTCGGCCACCGCGGCGGCTATTACGACACGGCGGGCGTGCTCCGCGACATGTTTCAGAACCATCTGCTCCAGCAGTTGACCCTCACGGCCATGGAGGCCCCGTCGCGGTTCGAGGCCGGTTGCATCCGCGACGAGAAGGTGAAGGTTCTCCGGGCGATCCGGCCCATGCGGCCCGGCGACGTGGCCGCCGGCACGATCCGGGGCCAGTACCGCGCCTACCGCGACGAGCCGGGGGTGGCGGCCGACAGCCGCACCGCCACCTTCGCCGCCGTGAAGCTCCTGGTCGACAACTGGCGGTGGCAGGGCGTGCCGTTCTATCTGCGGAGCGGCAAGGCGATGTCGTGCCCGACCACGCAGATCGTCATCCAGTTCCGCCAGCCGCCGCTGATGCTGTTTGAAGGGGCTGCCCAGACTGCCCGCGAGGCGAACCGGCTGGTGATCCAGATCCAGCCGGCCGAAGGCATCCAACTCCACTTCCAGACCAAGGTGCCCGACGCCGGAATGCAGGTCCGGCTGAGCGACTTGAGCTTCCGTTTCCGTGAAAGATTCTCCGGCGGGATGCCCGACGCTTACCAGCGGCTGCTCCTGGACGTGCTGCACGGCGACGCCAGCCTCTTCGCCCGGGCCGACGAGGTGGAACTCGCCTGGGGCATCATCGACCCGATCCAATCGGCCTGGGACGAGCAGAACCAGCCGGAGCTCTTCCCCTACGAGCCCGGTGCTTGGGGTCCGGAGGAATCGACCCAGTGGATGACCGGCCAGGGCCGCCAGTGGTTCGACGCCTGCCCGGTGCTGCACTGAGGAAGACGCGGAGAGGGGGAGACGCGGAGACGCGGAGAAGGGAGAGTCGGTAGGGCGGAACGAGGGCCGCCGGAGTGCATTGAGTTGGGATTTCGTCGCTCTGTCGTTTCGCTTCGTCCGTCCTTCGACCCCGCGTTTTCTTCATCCCCAAAGCCTATGGAGTTCCAAGACGAACCCCGGCAGGACGGGATCGCCGGAGACCGTAGCAGGATGGTCAAGGCAACACGCCTCGGTCGCTGGCCGGTAGACGTAGACCTTCTTCTCGATGGGATCGATGAGCCAACCCAGCGCGGCGCCGTTGGCCATGTACTCTTCCATCTTCGCCTGCAGCGTCCGAAGCGTGTCGGAGAGCGACCGCAACTCGACGACGAAATCAGGGCAGAGGGGTGCGAACTCCTGCCGCTCCTGCGGCGTCAATGCGTCCCATCGCTCGCGTCGGACCCAGGCGAGATCGGGCGAACGCTTCGCGCGGTTGGGAAGCGTGAATCCGGTGGACGAGTCGAATCCTAGTCCCGTACCATCGGCTTTCACCCATGCCGCGAAATCCCCCGCCAGCGAGAAACTCATGTTGCCCGTCACTGTGCCTGTCGGTGGCATGATGATCAATTCCCCGTCGCTGGTTTGCTCGATCCGCCAATCCCGGTTCAACTGGCAGAATTCGAAGAACTCGTGGTCGTTCATCTTGTGCGAGACCGGCCCGAGTTGGAGAACCACGGGCCACGCGGTAGCGAGGGAGCTTTGGGTGCTCATGGGACGGGAACCTTGATGGATGCAAGGCCGGCACGTAATCTACCACTACTATCCTATCGCGGGATCCTCCCCCTTGCAAGAGTATGCACAGTGCCAGTCTTCTGGGGCAGACCGAGGCCTGCCTTTGTGCCACGTGGCGTGTCCGGCTATCAACGCTGCTATCGAGAGTCGATGCCCAATGACCGATCCCCGCCTGAATCTCGTCCCACTCCAACTCGGCCCGGTGCGGATCGAGTTTCCCGTGGCCTTGGCGCCGATGAGCGGGTACAGCGACTGGCCGACGCGGGCGATTGCCCGGCGCATGGGGGCGGGGTATACGGTCTGCGAAGTGCTCCTGGACCAGTTCGTGGTCAACGTGACCAAGGGGAAGAAGGCCCTGCGGTGGATCCGCGTTGCCGACGACGATCATCCGGTCGGCGCTCAGCTCATGGGAAGCGCGGCCGAGCCGTTCGTGCCCGCCGCGTTGAAGCTCGTGGAGGCCGGGTTCGACGTGATCGAAGTCAACTTCGGGTGCCCGGTGCGCAAAGTAGTGGGTAAGTGCCGCGGGGGCTGGATGCTGGGCCAGCCCCGGACGGCCCTGGAAATCCTCGCCCGGCTCCGCGAGGCCCTGCCCTCCCGCGTGCCGCTGACGCTCAAGATGCGCCGCGGGCTGGACGACGGCCCGCAAAGCCGCGAGCATTTCTTCACGATCTTCGACGGGGCGCTGGCCCTCGGCGTGGCGGCGATCACCGTTCATGGCCGCACCGTGCGGCAGCGGTACGAGGGCCGAAGCTCGTGGGAGTTCGTGGCCGAAGCGAAGGCCCGCGCGGCGGGCCGGACGATCCTCGGCAGCGGCGACCTGTTCACGGCCCAGGATTGCCTGGCCATGTTCGAGAAGACCGGCGTCGACGGCATTACGGTGGCCCGGGGCGCGATCGGCAACCCGTGGATCTTCCGCGACCTCCGCGCCTTGGCGGCCGGCCGGCCGTTGCCGCCGACGCCGAGCGTCCAGGAGCAGCGCGACGTGATCGGCGAGCACCACCGCCTGGCGGAATCGGTCTACGGCCCGAAACGGGCCGCCTTCGTCATGCGGAACTACGGCATCAAGTATTCACGCATGCACCCGCAGGCCGAACAGGTCCGCAACGCCTTCGCCGCCGTCCGCCACGCGGAACGCTGGGAAGAGGTCCTCGACGCCTGGTACCAGGAGTAAGGCAGACCGAGCATAGCGGCCGTGCAACGACTACTCCCCTCTCCCGCTGGACGGGAGAGCGGGGTGGTAGGCCGCAGGGGGCCTCAGCCCCGAAGGGGCGGAATGCGACAGCCCAGGGCAACGCCCTGGGGACAGAACCCATCGCGAGATCGGTAGCCCTGAAAGGGCGAAATAACGATCGGACGCAACCTGGATTTCGCCCCCTCAGGGCTTCGCCGCGGCCTCGGCGCCGGTCGAAAAGTCGGAGAGAATATACCTGTCGCCACGGGGGTCTACGGTCTTTCTCACTTCCTCACGCCGAACTTGTGTATTGTGACTTGTTTGTAGGTCTTGCCAGGGCGGAGGACGGTGGAAGGGAACTGCGGGTGGTTCGGCGAGTCGGGAAAGTGCTGCGCCTCGAGGCAGAGGCCGTAGTGTTTGCCGTAGTGGATGCCGCTGGGTTTGGAGAGGTTCAGGCCGTTGGCCGTGTAGAGTTGAATGCCCGGCTCCGTCGTGTGGACCTCCATGACGCGGCCGCTCTGCGGATCGTACACCGTGGCGGCGAGCGAAAGCTGGTCCTTGGGCGACTTGTTGAGCACGTAGCAGTGATCGTACCCGCCGGGCACCTGGGCGATCCTCGATCCCACGGGCATCGGCTGGCGGAAGTCCATGGGCGTGCCCTCCACGGGCCGAAGCTCGCCGAGCGGGATCTGGGTCTCATCGACCGGCAGGTAGCGGTCCGCGTGGATCGTCAGCTCATGCCCGAGGATGTCACCCGACGCGGCCAGATTCCAGTAGGCGTGGTTCGTGAGGTTCACCACGGTGGGCCGGTCGCTCTCGGCCGTGTACTCGATCTTGAGTCGGTTGTCGGCGGAGAGCGTGTACGTGACGCTGGCGGTGAGCGTGCCGGGATAGCCCTCTTCTCCCTCGCGGCTCACGTAGGACAAGACGACGCCCACCGAGCCGGTCCGCTCCTCGGGCTCGGCCTTCCAGACCATCTTGTGGAAGCCGACCTTGCCGCCATGGAGGTGATTCGGGCCGTTGTTGGTGGCCAACTCGTACTCGACGCCGTCGAGGGTGAACTTGCCGCCGGCGATCCGGTTGGCGTAGCGGCCGCAGACCGAGCCGAGGCACGGATGCCCCGAGTCGTACTCGGCGAACGAGCCGAGGGCGAGCGTCACGTTGTCGCGACGGCCTTGGCGATCGGGGACATCGACCCCGATCAGGGTGGCCCCGCAGGTCATCACCCGGACCTTCATGCCGGCGGCGTTGGTCAAGGTGTAGAGATCGACCCTGGCCCCGTCGGCCCTCTTGCCGAAGACCTGCTTGTTGATCGTCATCTGCGTCGCGCTCCGTGCCGGCTCATCGTTGTCCAGTTCGTCTCCGTAGGTCTCCCGCCACGCGGACGGGAGGACCACGGCGCCGCCAATGCCCATCCCCGCCCACGCGAGAAGTCGCCGCCTGGAAGCATTCATCCAGCCGTTCCTGGTGAGAAGGGGACGGGGGGCTCGCGGACCGCGAGTTCAACTCTTCTTTGGCGAGGCAGGAAGCTTTCCGGCCTTGATCAAGTCCCCGAAGGTGGGCGATTTCTCGTCCTTGGGGTCCGGACGTTTCGACTCGACCTTCTTCAGCGCGGCTTGGATCTTCTCCTTGCTGTCGGCGTCGGTCTTCGGATCGAGCAACTCGTCCAGGGCCTTCCCGTAGGCGTTGCGGTTCTTCTTGTCCTTCCCCTCGTGGCAAATGCCGCATTTTGCCTTCTCGATCACGGCGGCAAACGCCTTGTCTTTCGCATCTTCGCTGTCGGCTTTGACGTACTTGGCGATGAACTCGACCCTGAAGGTATTGACGGCCCGGGCCTCGGGGGCGCCTCGTCCGAGGAATCCAAAGCCTAACACCATCGCCAAGGCCAGACACAAGGTTGTTCGTCTCATGAGGGATCTCTCGGCCATCGGTTCATGTTGCTGGAAGGCTATTCTGACCCTCCCTGGGCTTCAGTAGAAGGCCTGCGGCGGCCCGTGTCAACGGGCCGGATTGGCCGCCGGGCCGGTTACGTTGTCGCTTGTGCGATTTGCGTCAGAAGCGGAAGCGGAGGTCGACGGGTACCTTCTTCTGGAGGTCCGCCGGCAGCCCCTTCCGCAGATCGCCTGGGAGGTTCCCGTCCAGGACCCGGTCGAGCCCGGGCATACGACGGGCCGCAAGTTCTCGGATCTGCTGCACGTCGACGCCGCTTTGGGCCAACTGGTCGAGCAGGGCCTGCCGCTTCGCGGCGAACATCTGCTCGAATCGGGCCACTTCTCCGTCCACTTTGGACTGAATCAGTTGGGCCACTTCCTCGCGGCGTGCCTCCAACTCCCGGGACAGGAGCCGTTGGAAGGCGGAGGCGAGCTGGTCGCCGAGCGTCGAGCGGAGTTTCCAGGCGGGCCGATCCAGCGTGCCGGAGAGTTCCGCAGTCACGTCGAGCGAGTGGATCTCCCGCAGGGCGTCTTCGAGCCGTGCGGCCAGCGCTTGGCCGCCGTAGGCCGATGCCAGCTCGGGCTTCAACTCGATCGGCTCCTGCCGGAACGACAGTCGCCCGGAGAGTTCCTTCCCTACCATCTCCAACTGCAGCGAGAGCCTGGCGGTGCCCGGAGAAACCGCCACCGCCACCTGCTCCGGTTTGCCCAGCAACCGCTTCGGCTGGCCCAACGCCGGGCACTGGACGGTGAGATAGTCCCGGGCGACCTTTTGCGACCGGTCCACGATGGCCTCGATCTGCATGGCGACCGGGCCGCGGATTTCAATATGAAACACGGCGGGCTGACCGTAGACCGCCGGTTGCGACGTGAGCCCCTGGGCGGTGCCGAGGAACTCGAACCGCTTGCCTCCGGTCTGGCCCTCGCCTTCCAGGGTCAGGGAGCGGATGAGGAAGTCGGGCTCGGGAGGCAGTCCCGCCAGGGCGACATTCACGCCGCGTGCCCGGGCCGGGCCGGGAGCTTCGGGCTCGCTCGCCATCTGCTCGCGGGCCCAGCGAACCCACCGCACCGCCGTCTCGACCCGCTCGTTCAGCTCGTGGCCCAACAGGTACTCCGAGAGCCCGCCCGACTCCAGGTCGTCGAGGCGGAACCGCTCGCGGATGTCTCGGATGTCCTGATCTCTCGCCGCCACGATGCTCTGCTGATCGCGAATCGCCTGGTCTTTCAGCCGATCTACCTCGCTGCGGAACGAGGCGACATCCTTCATGAGGGCGTCGATTTCCGTGAGGATCTTCTCGGCGTTCTGGAGGTTCTGGACCGGGTCGTTGCTGCCGCTCTGGGCGAGCTGCCGGAGGCGGTCGGCGCGGGCCTTCAACTCGTTGGCGCGGGCCTCCATGCGGGCCAACTCGGCCGGCCACCGGACGCTCAGTTCCCGGGCAAGCCGAACCGACTGGAGTTGCTCCACCTCTTCGGCCACGTTCCGTTTCAACAGCACGACAAAACGTCCCAGCCATTCCTGGCCGAAGTCCACGAGCCGGCCGGGGTCCAGACGATCGGCCAGGCCATCGGGGAGAAGGTCCAGGAGATTCCGCCGCGGAAGGGTCCCGGGAGTGGACCGCTGCGTGTTGAATCGCAGGCCGGTGATCCGCCCTTCGCGGACCACAAACTTCCGCTTGAGGAGGCAGTTCGTCTCGAAGCCCAGGGCGATTTCCTCCGCCTCGAACAGGTTTCGGTCCGGATTGCGGGCGTCGGCCACCTGGACGTCGCGGAGCGACACCTCCGTGCTCGCCAAATGCGTGGTCAACTGGCCGACGTCGACCTTGGCCCTGGAAACGCTCTCGCCCAGTGCGATCAGGGTCCACCGGAGCAGGGGATCGAGCCAGATCCCCACCAGCGCCGCGATCGCCGCCAAGAGGACCAACCGAGGAAGCAGGTAGGACCAGCGGATCATGTTGGGGACCTCCCAACGCGGCCTTGGCCGCAGGCAAAGTGACAGGGTTCAGAGTTCAGGGTTCAGGGTTCAGGACTTCGAGGAGACGTTCGCGCTGGAGCCCTGAGCCCGAGCCCCTGAACCATCCGGGGCAAAATCGGTTCTTCCGGCTTGAGGTGCGAAACGCGGCAGATGCGCCTTTGGAGTGCGGCGACTTGTCGACGCTTTGGATCGTCGCAGCGTGCTGTCAACCAAAGGAAAGCGGCGACAAGTCGCCGGACTCCAAAGCGGTTCTCGCACCCAGAACCGGAAGAGTCGCAAAATCGCGTCAAGAAAGCCGTTCGCCACGTCACGCCTGGCCCTTTCTCGGGGGAGCGGAAGTTGCCAGCCGGGCCGCCGCCTCCGCACCGGCAAGGACCCGGTCCACGTGGAACTCATCGAGTTTCTGGCCGATTCGCTCCTGGTAGTGATGGAACAGGAGCCAAGCAAGATGATACGCAGGGTAGAAGAGGATCAAGGACAAGGTGAGGCTCCCCAGGACCACCGTGTTATTCAGTGCCGTCCAGGGCGCCAGCGGCCACTCGTAGAACTTCGCCAGGTAGGTCTGGCACGACGGCTGAGCGAGCAGGGACGTGCCGATGCGGTGGGCCAACGGGTCAGTCCAGACGGCGGCCCAGGTGAACAGCCCACCGGCCAGCCCCGCCGCCGTCAGGTTGGCTTGCGTGGCCAGGACCAGGGTGGAGATGGCCACCGCAGTCAGATTCCCTTTGGGCATCAGCCCGACCATCATCCCCATGGCGAAGCCGAACGCGATGGCCCGCGGCGAGCCCCCGCCGAGGAAGAGTGATATCACGTTGCGCAAAGCCTTAGGCATCGTCCGCCTCCTTGCTGAAGAGGAAGCCCCGTGGCCCCCGCTGGAAAAGGGTCGATAGCATACCGACTTCTGCGATCCGTGCATTACCCAAAGAGGACGGATGCGAGATAAGCCAGTCGAGGGGGGCTGCTTGCGTTGCTTGCACAGTGCTTGGGAAGACGAGGCTCCCGCCGAGCCGGCGGCGAGCATCGCTTTCCCCACATCCACGGCTCGGCAGGAGCCTCGCCCTCCCAAGCCAACGCATCGCGCGGAACGTTGTTTCCCTTACAGTCGGAAATTGAACGTCCTGGTGATGGTGCGCCAGATGCGGCCGCCGATGGTTTGCCAGCCCTTGACCTTCATGAAGATCTTGGCCTGGCCGCGCAGGCCGAGACGGAGCAGGCCGTTGGGGTCGTCGAGCGGGACGCGGGCCTGGTAGGAGGTGCTTGCCGGCCGCTCGGCGCCGGTGTTGGGATCGGTCTTGGTGGCGAGTTCTCCACCGGCCCGCGAGGAAAGCCGCTTGGAAGTCACCTTGAGGTCCTGCTGGGAGATCTCCTCGATGGCACCGCCCAGGACGTCGTGGGGGAGTTCGTCGAACTTCAGTTCGACCTTCTGACCTTTTTCGACGAGTCCGATGTCGGCCTGGTCGATCACCAGCACGGCCTCCAGTTGCACGGGATCGCCCACCTTGCAGTAGAGGGTTCCTTCTTCGAGAAAGGCGCCGACGTTTCGCGGGTCCGTTGGGACGCCGGACCACGCGGGGAGCATTTCTTCGGGATCTTCGCGGCGTGTGACCCACGGCGGCGGGAGCACGCTGCCTTCCCGAGGCGCCGAGAGGATGAGCCGCTTTCGTTCGGCCGCCTTCTGCCGGAGTTGCTCGTCCTTGGACTGAATGGCGCTGAGGACCTCGGGAATCGTTGCGGCGGCGACTCGGGACTTCTTGAAACGCTGGCGCTGGAGCGTTTCCAGTTGGGCGGACAACTGGGCGCGGCTCCCCTGGAGATCGGCGATCTTCACGTCCAGGTCGGGACTCTCCAGTTCGGCAAGGACTTGCCCTGCCTTCACCGCCTGGCCCGACTCGACCAGGACCGCCTTGAGTGTCCCCGGCACCTCGACGTAGACGGCTTCGGCCTTGCGCGGCTCGATCTCGAACGTCGACATCACGTGGTAGGGGAGCGGCACGAAGAGGATGAACCCCACCAAGAGCACGATCCCGCCCACCGTGGCGTACATCCGCGGCTTCTTCACTTTGTCGAGCCTCCCGGGGACGGAGATGAACTTGCCTACCTGGTAGAGGGGCTGGAAGATCATTCCTCCCAAGGCGAATCCCGCCATGATTTGTCCGAGGACTTCCAGCCGGTACGGTTTGCCGATCTGATAGAGGAACAAGAGGATCGAGAAGACCACGAGCCAGCGATAACAGGCGGCGGCCACGGAATAAAGGGCGAAGAAGATCTGGTTCCGTTTCGGCAGGAAGGGATCTTCGGAGGGCTCCAACCCGAGAAACCACTCCCCCATCTTGTGCCCCAGGATCGAGGTGGCCTTTTGCCGCAGGTTGGGAATCTCGACCAGGTCGGCGAGGATGTAGTAGCCGTCGTAGCGCAGCAACGGGTTGCCGTTGAACACGATCGTGCTCACCCCGCAGATGAACATGATGTTCAGGCTGAGGTTGTTCAGCAGGCCCGGGTGCGTGAACCACCAGACGAACGTGGCGAGGGAGGCCAGTGCCGCCTCCACGTACATTCCCGCCGCGCCGATCGCTGCTCGCTGCCATTTGCTCGGAAGCATCCACGAATCGGACACGTTGCAGTAGAGGCACGGCGTGAGCACCAGGAGCATGACGCCCATCTCGTGGCATTCCCCGCCGAAGTGCTTGCACGACAGCCCGTGGCCGAACTCGTGGAGGACCTTCGTCAATGCCAGCGTCACCGCCAGCCACAGGGCGTTGCCGGGCGTGAAGAAGTCCTTGAAGCTGGGGAGCTTCGCGCGGAACGTATCGAACTGCACGGTCACGAGAATGAGGGCCGCCAGCATCAGGCACAGCACCGTGACGAACGCCACGGGCGAGAAGAACCAGCGGACCTTGGGGTAGAGCCAGTTGAGGATCCGTTCCGGGTCGATCCCCTTGAACCGGACGCAGAGGACGTTCGTGACGAGGTTGAGCAGTTCCCGGCGGCGGCGCTCGCCACGGCGTTTGAGCAACTGCTCCCCTTGCCCCTGGACGCCCGCCAGGATCAGCCCGCTGCGGTGCAGCATCCCCAGGAAGTTCTGAATCTCATCCAGCGTGATCTTCTGGGGCGGGAACTCGGCCTCGAACTTCTCCTTGATCTCGTCGAGGCTCGTGTCGCCGTCGAGCATCTGGAGGATCGCGTACTCCTCCTCCTGGAAGCGGAAATACTGGAGGCCGACCGGGTCCTTGAGGACCCAGTAGGTCTTTCCCTGGTAGCGCTGCCGCTGCGCGGTAAGATCGGGCCGCACGCGGACCCGCATCTTCCGGGCGGAACTCGACAACAGGCTGTCGGCAAGGCTAACCATGGCAGCGCGCGAAGGATGAAGGATGAGGGATGAAGGATGAGGGATGGAGCGCGCCCGGACCGGTAGGGTGGGACAAGCGAAGCGCGGTCCCACCGAGGTCAACGCCGCACGGCCTCTCTTCTCCGTTCAAACCGCCGCACGCAGAACACCATCGGCGAGGGCCAGGTTCCCCTGGATTCGGCGGCACAACGACTTCATCCTTCATCCTTCCTCCTTCATCACTTTTTCAGTTGGATCGTCATCCTGGCCTTCATGCCGGGCCGGAGGACCCAGTAGCCGTCCTGCTGGCGGTTGACGACGTCGACCTTCACGAGGAACCGATTCCCAGCCTCGACCTCGGGGCTCACGTAGGTGATCGTCCCCTCGCACGTCACCTGCCCGCGAGCAAGGTTCACCAGGACGCTCACGGGCCGATTGGCGACGTCGGCCGGGAGCAACTGGCTGCCGTCGAGGAACGCCTCGATCCGCAGGTGGTCCATTTGCAGGAGTTGGATCACGGGATCGCCCGGCTTGACCCATTCGCCGTCTTCCTTCTGCCGCCTGACGACTTCGCCGTCCCACGGGGCGATGACCTTGCGGCGTTCGACGTCGAGTTTCGCCGCTTCGAGTTCCGATTTCCGGACGTCGACGCTGGTCCCGGCAATCTCCAACTGGTATTCGGCATGGTCGATCTCCAGCTTGGAGGCCACCACTTCGAGTTTCAACTTGAGCAGCTCAATGGCGGGCGTCGTTCCGCGGACGAGATCGTTCGCCTCCTGACCCTTGTCGAAAGCGGCCTTCGCCACCAGGTTCTTCGCCCTGGCATAGTCGACGCTGATGCGGTTGCCGGCTTCCTTCTTCGCCGCGAACAACTTGAACTCGGCCACGTTCTCGGCGGCCGCGGCCTGGCGGTCGTCGATTTGGGCCAGGACCTCGCCCTTCTTGACCTGCTGGTTCTCGCGGACCTTGACGGCCACGAGCACGCCCGCCTCCTGGGCGGGTACGTCGATGAGCTTGATGGGAGTGATCAGGCAGTCGCGGACCTCGCCCAGATCGCCCGCATCCGCAATCCCGGCGTGGTCCTTCTCTCCGCCCGAGACGGCCGGAACAACGGAAAACCCCGCCAGTGCGGTCAGCCATACCACCGCACACCAAGCTGTTCGTTCCCATCGCATAGACACCTCCGTCGTTGTCTCGCTTGCCCGTAGGACGGGTTTTCAACCCGTCCTGCCTGCCGTCCTCCCCGCCCTGTGGGACGGGGTTTCAACCCGTCCTACGCGACTCAGAACCAGCGGAACCATGTCTTCCTGAAGAACGCAATCAGGTCGTGGAACCACACGTAGCCGATCGAGCGTCGGCCGCACTCGACTTTGGCCGTAACCGACGCGCCCGGACGGACGTGCTCATCCCGCAGGTCGTTCTTGTCAATAGCCACCTTGATCAGCACGGTATTGCCTTCCTCGCCGCGGACCTCCGCCGCAAGGTGCATGTCTTCGACGTAGCCGTAGTGCGTGGTGCCCGGGTCGGTCGCCAGGATGTACGAGACCTTCAGACGGTCTTCCATCTCTTCGCCGGAGACCTCCCGGAGCTTCTCGGCCAGCCGGTTTGCCGGGACCTTGGCAAGCTCGGCCTCGACCTCCTGGTCGAGCCGGGCGGTGAGTTCCTTGTCGACGCGCTGGTCGAGATCGCCCTGCGACGCAGGAACCGGCGCGGTGCTCTCGGCGGGACTCTCCGCCGACGATGGTTGGGATTCCGGCGCCGCAGGAGACTGTCCGGTGGCCTCCGGGGATGATGGCTCGCCGTCCTTCTTGCCTTCTTGCGGCACGGCCGAGGACGGCTGCGCTGGGAGATCCGGCGCAGCCGAGGGCGGCTGTGCCCCATCGGCGCGGCTGTCGGGTTTCGTCGCTGGCATGGGCGAGGGCGGAGGCGGCTCGGATTCCGCCGGGGCCGCCTGGCCCGCCGGCTTCGCGTCCTTCTTCTGGGCCGGCTTCCCGGGCCACAGGATGCTGCTCGGCTGCTCGATCGACTCGCTCTTCGATGTGCTCGAATTCATCTCCCCCGCCATCCAACGGAACGTAGACGACGATTCGGACGTCTTCGGCCCGGCCGGCGGCGCCGGGGGAGCGGTGTCCGACGGTTTGAACGGAACCGCCTCCTCGGGCTTCGAGGGCGCAGCCTCGGGTTTGGACGGAGCGGCGCTGGAGTTGTTGCTTCCCGGAGGGACCACAGACTCCTCGGAGCCCCCAAGCCCAGGGGTTGCAACCCCTGGGCTTCGCGCCGGTGAGGCGGCGTCCATCTGCACCGCCAGCTCGCTGCGGAGCTTGTCCCGGACCTTGTCGCGCATCTGTTCCCGCAGAACCTCCCGGAGCCGATCGCGGACCTTGATGCGGAGCTCGTTCTGGGCCCGCACGATGAAGCCCATCCGATCCTCCGACATCTGGAGTTCCAGTTGCCAAGGCCCGGAGGGATCGGCCACGCGCATCAGCACCTGGCCCCGCTGCACGGGCCGCTGCAAGAGGCGGTTCTGCAAATCCCAGGTGAGGATCGTGCCATCGGCGGGACTCTTGACCTGGAGTTCCTTCTCCTGTTCCGCGTAGATGCGTCGCTGGCTGCGCAGGCTCTCGAGCTTGGCCTTCTGTTCGAGCAACTCGCCGGACAGCCGCGTGTACTCCTCGGGAGGCAGTTGCCGGTTCAGGGTGAGCTGCCGCTGGAGCCGCTCCATCTGCTCGAGGGTCGTCGCGATGTTGCCCTTGAGGGTCTCCACCTCTTCGCTCAACCGATAGTTGCGGAGAACGGCGAGCAGGTCACCCGACTTCACGAGGTCGCTGTGTTCGACCTTCACTTCGGAGACCACGCCGTCGATCCCCGCAAACACGTCGCGGCGTTGGACCGGCTCGAGCGTGCCCTTGGAGGCGAGCCGGAAGTCGGCGGGAACGACCGCCATGCCCACCAACAGCACGAGCACCGCCACCGCAGCCAGCACGGCCTTCGGGAGGTTCCTGCCCCGGACGATCCAGCGGCTCTTCCCCAAGGTCCGCCACACCGGCATCAAGAAGACGTTCTCGTGTTCCAGGGAGTTGGCCATGGCCGCCGAGCTGTGCTGGGCCACCACGTCGACCCGGGAAAGCATCCTCTGGGGCACACGGCTGTCTTCGATCTGCTCGACGATCAGGGCGCCAATCGGCTCGGGGGAGTCGTCCGGGTCGTCGGGGTTCTCCTTCTCTTTCTCGGCGGCTTCCGGGCGCACCAGCGGGAGCACGGCGATCATCTTGGTGTGCGATTCGTCGACGTACTCCTGAACGGCCTCTTCGACCTGGGGAGCCATGTCGGTGGTGTCGCCGCTGTACCACATCGGCTCCTCGCTGGCCACGACCACGGTAGCCAGTTTTCCCAGGAGCCGCACCGTGTTGGACCGCTTGTCGACCATGTCCTGGCCGCTGACCGCCTCGATGAGGCACTTCTGGCCTTTGCGGATGGCCACGCTCACGCGGTCGCACTCGATCAGACGCCGCCCTTCGTTGGCGATCGTGTAGGCCGTGTCGCGCGGATTCAGGCTCGAATGCACCAGACGGGTGAACTCCTCGAGCTGGGTCCAAAGGGTCTGGCGGTCGGAGAAGTGCCGCAACTGCCGGCTGTTGAGGAATTCGCTGGCCAGCGAGCAGACTTCCGTCAGAAACCGCAGGTAGCCCCGCTGGATGGCCGCGCCGGCCTCGGGCCGCTGGAACACCTCCACCACGCCGACCACTTCCAACTCGGTCTTCAACGGGCCGAGGACCAGCAGCCATTCCGTGGGGTTGCCCGCCTGATCGCTGCTGTCGCCCGCGCCGGAGTTCGGCGGCACCAGGATCCCTTCGCCGGTGCTCATCACCTTCTGAATCAAGCGCCCGTGGCGCATCTGCTCTTCCTGGCCCTTCTCGGCCAGACGCGACTCCTGGAGGTTCACCTGGTACTGGAGTGCCAGAGGGCCCTGCTCCTGCTTGGCCCAGACCACGCCCCCCACCGCCGCCAACGCGGAAATCACCCGCGGCAACATTTCCGAGTAGAACTCGTCCGGCCCAACGTCGCTGCGGGCCAGTTGCGCGATCTCGGCGTAGAGCGACCGGATCTGCTGTTTGGTCTGTTCGATCAGATGGGGATCGAGGGGTTGTTCGGTGCTCATGCTGCTCATAGTCGCACAGAGATCCTATGGACGCTCAAGACGACACAGTGCCTGGGAAACGACGGTTCGGACCACACATCCGGGCCCTTGGGAAGACGTGACCGGCCGGAGACTCTCAAGAGGAAGCGCCATCGCCGCGCGCCTCCGCCGACCGCCCCGGGGCGACCCATGAAGAGTCGGTTGTTCATCCGTTCCTGCGATTGCCCTCTACTTTGTGTTTAACGCGTTTCTCGCTTATCCTCAAGCCTAGTCTACGGTTATTACTAATGCGCCGTGCTGCGATTCTTAGCTTCCGGGAAACAGGGGGGGCTGCGCACTTTGTGCAAAGCGCAGAATCGCTATCCAAATGTTATGTGCATCGGAAAGCCCGGCCCAACGGAATAGTGTTTGAGAGAGTTTGACGGAACTTCCGGCGAATACCACCACAATGGGGCACTCCCCTTCGGCCGACCCGTCGCGGGAAGACGGTAGGGAACGCCCTCCGTGGCGTTCCGGGAAGGAGTCATCGCATCCGTGGCGATTCCCCGGAACGCCACGGAGGGCGTTCCCTACACCGTTATCCGCAGGAATCATCGGACGCTGCGCAGACTTCCGAAGTCTCCAAGACTTCGGAAGTCGTAACACTTCAGCCGTATGAAGTTGCAGGAAGAGGAGAAGGGAAAAGGAAAAAGCAGGGAAAAATGGGGAAGAAAAGGAGAGGGTTTCCATTCAGAATTGTGGGATCGGGGCACGGTTTCTTGCCTT
>Ga0067045_1003529_pt1 | contig 24192 bp, 22 predicted proteins | sample TerdegcTABiofilm_FD_59184 | JGI IMG/M metagenome (GOLD analysis project Ga0067045, IMG submission 59184) | Combined Assembly of (Gp0054472, Gp0054536) Wastewater bioreactor microbial communities from Singapore -Terephthalate degrading... | reverse complement strand
ATCAAATCAATCTCAGCGGGGAAGCCGTGGCGCACCTCGTCAAGCTGGCTCAGCAACCCGGGTGGTGGGAGTACGTCAAGGCCAGGGCCAGGGAGCTGGACAGGGACGAGTCTCGGCTGTTCGTGGACATCGAGCGGCAGGTGGTGCAGCAGCTGCAGGCGCTCGCCTGGCGCCCGCCGCCCCGCGCGTGACGCTGCCGGCTGGCCACCAGGGCCCGATCACGGTGCTGGGCATGGACCCGGGCAAGCACACGGGCCTGGCCTGGATCGTGGACGGCCAGCTGCAGGCGCTCGAGGAGATCGAGCCGGCTCAGATTCCCCTGGTGTTGCAGGAGCGCCAGCCCACGCTGGTCATCTTCGAAGACAGCCGCGCCGCGCGCCGCACCTGGACGGCCAAGGGCAGCGACGGCGCCCGCAAGAAGATCGCCCGCAACGTGGGAGAGATCGACGCCTGGTGCAAGCTGATCGTCGGTCTTTGCGCTGGCCTGGGCATCCCCTGCCATGGCATGCCGCCCAGCGCTAAGGCCGGCAGTGCCCACGGCGCCAAGATCGATGCCGCCACCTTCAGCCGCCTGACCGGCTGGGCCGGCCGCAGCAATCAGCACCAGCGTGACGCCGCAATGATCGCGTGGTCCTTCCGGAGGGCACGGCCATGAAGCGCATCTACATCGCCGGCCCGATGACAGGCCTGCCAGAGTTCAACTATCCGGCCTTCAACCGCGCGGCCGCCGCGCTGCGCGCCCAGGGCCACCACGTCGAGAACCCGGCCGAGAACCCCGCGCCAGCGTGCGGCAGTTGGGCTGGCTACATGCGTCTGGCGCTGCCGCAGCTGTGCAAATGCGATGCGGTCTACATGCTGCCTGGCTGGCGCGGCTCCAAGGGCGCGCGCGTGGAACACGGCCTGGCCCTGGATCTGGGCATGGAGGTGCAGGACTTCGATGCCGGCGCAGGGGAGGGCGGCGCACATGCTTGATTTCCGCCCCGACCTTCCGCGCCGTGGCCAGCGCGGCCCCGTGCGCGCCGCGCCCCAGCACCCGCCCCTGTGGCGTGGCGCCGCAATGCGCGAGCGCATTGAAGGCCCCGATATCCTGGGGCGCTACCGCTTCTCCGTCTGGTCGGAAAACCGCTGCTGCCGTCTGGAGCAGTACGGCCCGACGCGCGTCTGCGTGATGGGCGACCACGGCTTTCTGGTGCAGGTGGATGTGGAGGGCGACATCCGATGATCCAGAACCGGAGCACCTGGCCCAGCCGCGGCTTCGGCCGCCGGCTCGCCGTCGCACCAGCGCAGGACCGCGAAGAGCGCCTGGCGCAGCGTGCGGCCCGCGCCATGGACAGCGCCCGCGCCACTGCCGGCATGGCGTGCAACAGCATCGTTGTGATGGGCGGGGCCAGCACGGGCTTGGTCGTGCCCAAGGCCGAGATCCTGGAATGCGAAGCCTACCGCCGCGCCGTCGCCGCGCTGCCTTGCATCTGGTGCGGCATCTGCGACTACAGCCAGCACGCCCATCTGAACCTGGGCAAAGGCTTCGCGCTCAAGACAGACGACCGCACCGGATTCCCGCTGTGCTGCACCCGGCCGGGCATCGAGGGCTGCCACGTCGCTTACGACCGATACCGACTTGTTGACGGTGGCCGCGAAGCCCATCGGGACTACGGCCTCGAATGGGGCCGCATCACCCGCCACACGATTCTTGAATCCGGCCAATGGCCACAACGTCTGCCCCTCTGGAGTGAAACCGCATGAACCAAGCCACCACCAGCACCATCCACAAGACGCCCGGCGGCAATCCGGACACGGGCGCGGTCGAGGCCGTGCCTACGCTGACTCAGGTCTATGAGGCGATCCGTCAGCTGCACGAAGCGGGCGAGGAGCCTACGCGCGACCGCATCCACAAGATGACGGGCCTGAACCTCACCACGGTGGACGACCGCATCAAGGTGCTGCGAGGTGAGGGGATGATTTCGGCGGTGAAGCAGTGCTATCGCCCGGTGCACCAGCACGGGCCGGCGCGCGCTGTGACGGTCACACACCTGACCGATGGGCGCTCCATCCTGGAGATCGGAGAGCATGTGGTCCATTTCAGCAGGACCGAGGGCGGAATGTTGGGCCAGGCCTATGCTGGTATTGCGCTCGAACACACCGCCCTGGCGCGCGTCACGGAGCTGCAGGACCAACTGCTGGAGGAAGTGGCAAAGCGGAGAGCGCTCGAACGCAAGGTGGAAGCGTTGAAAGTGCAGCGCAAGGCTGACCCACGCCAGGGTGACCTGCTTACCTGACAACTGAGGGCGCCTGTGGCGCCAAAATCAACTGCTCTATTATTTGCATTCTGGCGATTTCCAAAGGGAAAGTATGCGAATAGAGATAAACGATTTGAAGTTCGATCTGGATGAGAGAGATTCCAACCCAGATCGCAAAGATGAAGTGCAGCGTGCATTGCTTGAGAGGTTTGCGGCCACTGCGCGGTCTTTCGAATTCTCATTTGTTGGCATGGATCGCAAACATGAGCGGATTCGCGTGCAGTTTGACGCCCGCCCAGGCGTGCAACTTGAGGATATCCACGGGTGGTTGAACGCCAACGGCTTTGTTGGCTTCGACATCTACGCCGTAAGCTAGGGTACGCTCCTTCTAGGGTTCGACGGCCCTAGGCCATGCCGGAACACTTCCGGCCATGGCCCAACGTCCTGCCGGCAAGTCCGAGCCTCCAAAGAAACCTCTCCCCAAGAAGCCTGCTGCCCCCAAGAAGGCCGCAGGCTCTGCCGTTCCTGCGAAGCGCCCAGCGGCCAAGAAGCCTACGAGCGCGACCGCGAAACCCGCATTGAAGAAGGCCCCGGCAAAAAAGGCCGCCCGCATCAAGAGCACGGATGCCCAGGCGCTGACCGCGAGGGAGTCGAAGTTCATCGATGAATTCCTGGTGGACCTGAATGGAACCCAGGCGGCGATTCGAGCCGGCTACAGCTCCAAGACTGCCCGGCAGATCGCCTCTGAGAACCTGTCAAAACCTCACATCCAAGTCGCGATTGCGGAAGCCCGAAAGCAGCAGCAGGAGCGCACGCAGATCACTGCCGACGCCATGCTGCAGCAGGCTTGGCTGATCGCCACAGCCGATGCACGCGAACTGATCGAGACCAAGGTCGCATGCTGCCGCCATTGCTGGGGGGAGAACTTCCGCTACCAGCGCACCGTCAGCGAGATGAACCAGGCACGCGAGTCATGGCGTGCTGAAGGCAAGGCGCCCGAGGATTTCGATGAAGAAGGCGGCATCGGTTTCAACCCCCACCGGCCGCCGCACCCGGACTGCACTGCATGCGTTGGGGATGGATATGCACGCGAGGTCATCAAGGACACCCGCTACCTGAGCCCAGCCGCTGCCCAGTTGTATGCCGGCGTGAAGCGTACGAAAGATGGCCTGCAGGTCCTGACGCACAGCAAGGAGGCCTTCGCAGAAAAAATCTGGAAGTACCTGGGCATGTACGAGAGGGACAACCAGCAGAAGTCAGACCCGCTGGCCGCGCTGCTGCATCGCATCTCCAAGGAGAACGGCAACGGCTTCGCGCCCATTGCAGATGACCCGGAGCGCACAGGCCCCCGCGCGGGCTCCACGCTGCAGGTGAAGCAAGACCCGGCGGACGAGGAGGATTGAGGCTGTGGCCGCGTGCGTCCACAGTGCTCCCCTGAACCGGCTCCCCGACACGCCCGAGGAGCTGGAGCGGTGCCTGCGCGATCCCGAATGGCGCCTGTTCTCCGGATGCCTGTACAAGATCATGGTCAAGGGCGACTCCAAGGATGGGGAAGAGGCTGACACCTTCACCATGCCCTTCCGGCCCAATCGCGCGCAGAAGCGTTTCATCAGCCGGCTCTGGCACCGCAACATCATCCTGAAGGCGCGGCAGCTGGGCTTCACCACCCTGATCGCCATCCTGTGGCTGGACCATGCGCTGTTCAATGCGGATCAGCGCTGCGGCATCATCGCGCACGATCGCGATTCAGCCGAGGCCATCTTCCGGGACAAGGTGAAGTACGCCTACGAGAACCTGCCCGAGGAGATTCGAGACCGCTTCCCCCTGGAGCGCGACAGTGCCGTGGAGCTGCTGTTCGCCCACAACAACAGCAGCGTGCGCGTGGCTACGTCCATGCGGTCGGGCACGATCCATCGGCTCCACGTCTCCGAACTGGGCAAGATCTCGGCACGCTTCCCGCATAAGGCCAAGGAGGTGATGACCGGCTCCATTCCGGCCGTGCCCACCACCGGCATCCTGGTAATCGAGAGCACGGCCGAGGGCGCCAACGGCGAGTTCTACCACCTGTCCCAGCGGGCCGAGGCCCTGCACTACACGCACAAGAAGCTGAGCCCGCGCGACTATCGCTTCCACTTCTACGCGTGGTGGCAGGAGCCCAACTACCGCATGGACGCGGGCCTGGTCCATGTCGCGCGCGAGCAGCACGACTATTTCGACCAGGTCGAGGTCGAGATGCAGTGCACCATCGATCTGGAACAGCGGGCCTGGTATGTGGCCACCCAGGAGGCTGACTTCCCCGGTGCGCCTGAGCGCATGTGGCAGGAGTACCCCTCCACGCCGGCCGAGGCATTCCAGCAGTCCAGCGCGGGCCGGTACTACGCCAAGGCCATGGTTGCGCTCACGAAGCGCGGCGGCATCACCTCGGTGCCCGAGCTGGATCTGCCGGTCTACACATTCTGGGATATCGGGCGCGCGGACGGGACGGCCATCTGGTTCATGCAGTCCCTGCGCGGCGAGGACCGCTTCATCAACTACTACGAGGAGCACGAGGAAGACCTGCGGCACTACGTGCGCCACCTGCAGGGCCTCGGCTACGTGTTCGGCGGGCACTTCCTGCCGCATGACGCGAATCACAAGCGCCTGAGCGATACCAACCGATCCACAAAGCAGCAGCTGCAGGCGCTGATGCCGGGCCAGCGCTTTGTGGTGGTTCCGCAGATCACCCAGTTGCAGACTGGCATCTCGGCCGTGCGCAAACACCTGCGTGGCGCCTGGTTCGACAAGGACTCCTGCGCCTTCGGCTTGGAGCGACTGCGCGGCTACAGCAAGAAATTCAGCCGAGCGCTGAACAAATTCATCGATGAGCCCGACAAGTCCAACGGCTGCACGGAAGGCGCGGACGCGCTGCGGCAGTGGGCGCAGGCGAAGGAAAGCGGGCTCTTCAACCCCAATGACGATGGGTACGGCGCGCGCGCCGAGCCCGAAGAGGAAGAGGATGCGCCGGACTGGCGCGCGTGAGGCACTGCCATGAACTATGCAACCCCCCCGAGCACTGCAGACCTGGGCGCGGCGCTGACGCCGCACGAATATGCCCGCATCATTGATGACATCCTGGAGCAGCCGCCGTGGCGCCGCCAGGCCGACATGGAAGCCGACTATGCCGATGGCAACCAGCTCGGCAGCGAACTGCTCGCGCGCATGAAGCGCTTCGGCATCCCGCCGGCCAAGGAGAACATCATCGGGCCGGCGATCGCGGCCGTGTGCGGCTACGAGGCCAAGACGCGGACCGACTGGCGCGTGACGCCGGACGGTGACCCCGGCGGCCAAGACGTGGCCGATGCGCTCAACTTCCGCTTGAACCAGGCAGAGCGCCACAGCCGGGCAGATCGCGCGATCAGCGATGCGTTTAAGCCGCAGGTGAGCGTGGGCCTTGGCTGGGTGGAGGTTGCACGGGCCAGCGATCCCTTCGCCTACCCCTACCGCTGCCGGTATGTGCACCGCAATGAAATCTGGTGGGACATCCGAGCGCAGGAGGATGACCTGTCCGATGCGCACTGGCTGCTCCGGGAGCGGTTCATCCGCAAAGACCGTGTCGCGGCGGCATTTCCCAAGCACCGGGACCTGATCATGCGCGCGGACTCTGCCTCTGGCCCTGGCGGATATGGTGGCTACCTGGGCGAGGGCGGCTATTCCACGGGCTTGGTGCCGGGCCTGGATGTCTCCCGGGCCTGGACGCCGCGCGAGCATGCCTGGTATCGCTCGGAGACCGACGAGCTCAGCCTGTGCGAACTCTGGTACCGGCGCTGGGTGCCGGCGCTCGTGCTGCGCCTGCGCGGCGGCCGTGTGGTTGAGTTCGATGAATCCAACCAGCAGCACCGCCTGGCCGTGGCCTCGGGCGCGGGCACGCTGTCGCGCGAGACCGTCACGCGGCTGCGCCGGTCCTACTGGATCGGTCCCATCTGCCTGCACGACGGCCCCACGCCATACCCGCACCAGCATTTTCCATACGTGCCGTTCTGGGGCTATCGGGAAGACCAGACGGGCATGCCCTTCGGCCTGGTGCGCGACATGCTCTTCCCGCAGGACAACCTGAACAGCACCATGGCGAAGCTTCGCTGGGGCATGGCCTCGACGCGGGTGCGGCGGACGAAGGAGGCTACGGACATGACCAGTGCTCAGATCCGCCAGCAACTGGCGCGCCCTGACGCCGACATTGTGCTGAACGCAGAGCACATGAAGGACGGGGGCATATTCGAGGTGGACCGTGATTTCCAGCTCAACGCCCAGCACCTGCAGTTGATGGAAGACAGCCGGCGCGCGCTGGGCCGGGTCAGCCCGGTGACGCCCGCCATGCAGGGCCAGGCCGGCACCGCGCGCAGCGGCCTGCAGGAAACCACCCAGGTGGAGCAGTCCCAGATCGGCATGGCTGACTTGATGGACAACACCAAGGACGGGCGCACGATGGTGGGCGAGTTGCTGATGTCGCTGATCATCGAGGACATGGGCGACGAGGAGCAGACCATCGTGATCGAGGGCGACGTGCTCAACCCACCGCGCACCGTGGTGCTGAACAAGGCCGAAGAGGACCCCGACACAGGCTTGGCCTATCGGTCCAACGATGTGCTGCGCACGCGCATGAAGGTCGCTCTGGAGGACGTGCCGAGCACCAGCAGCTTCCGAGGCCAGCAGCTCAGCTCGCTGTCCGAGGCGGTGAAGTCCCTGCCTGAGCATATCCAGGTGGTTGCGCTGCCATTCCTGATTGACCTGATGGATCTGCCCCGCAAGAAGCAGGTGGTGGAGGCCATCCGCGCAGCAACGGGCCAGCAGACGCCGGAGCAGATCGAGCAGCGGGTGCAGCAGGAGGTGCAGGCCGCGCTGTTGAAGGCCGGCCACGAGTTGAAGGCGCGCGAGCTGGAAATGAAGGAGCGCATGACGGACGCCCAGATCAAGAAGGTGATGGCCGACGCTGTGCAGGTAGGCGTGCAGGCCGCCTTCTCGGCGATGCAGGGCGGGGCCCAGGTAGCCATGAATCCTGCCATCGCGCCCATTGCCGACGCCATCATGCAGGGCGCTGGCTACCAGAAGCCCAATCCAGGCGGCGACGACCCGGACTTTCCTGTGCCTGGCGTTGCGGCCGGCGGCCCAGCGCCGCAGTCTGGCGGTCCGGGCGCGGCCGGCGACATCGCCCAGGTGCGCGAGAACACCAGCCCCGCATTCCCGCCAATCCCTCAGGAGCCGGCGCGCGGCATGCAGGGGATCGAGACGGCCACCCCTGCCGACAACCTATAGCGGCTCACTCCGTCCAGAGTTGGATGCTGCGCGCGCGCGGCCTGACACTGTGTTCCACGTTGAAGGCGAAAGCCAGAGACGAGAAGCCTGCCCGTGATGGGTCGGCACCTCCCGCAGCTGGAGAGCGTGATGGTCGGGGCTTCGGCCCCGGCCTGATCCTCGAATCTGCGTGCCCCTTCAAACAGGCCCGGCCGGATAGCCGGGGATGTGGAGCACCTACATGCCGATGACCCCTGAGCAACTGCTCGAATCCGCCTTTGCAGGACAACTGGATCTGGACGCGGACGCGACCAAGACCGCCGAAGCCAGCAACGCCGCGAGCACTGCTACTCCCGCAACCGCCACCCCTGGCGCTGAGCAAACTGCTGCAGCGCCTTCTCCCGCTCCTGCCGCTGCACCCGCTGTTGCAGCAACCCCGGCTCCTGCACCTGCTGCAGGCGCGGCGCCCGCTCAGGATGACGAGCCGGCCGGCGCGCCTATTGCCAGCAAGTCGGGCAGCTACACGATCCCGTTTGAGAAGCTGGCTCAAGCTCGCACCGAGCGCGACCAGTTCAAGGCGCGCGGCGATTCGCTGGAGAGCGAGAACGCCACCTTGAAGGCTCAGATCGACCAGTTGACCCGCAGTCAGCAAAACAACCTCGCACAGGCCCAGGCGGATGCCTCGGCTCGCGAGCAAGCGGGCGCGGCGCCAACTTCGGCTGACAAGAACTTGGCCATTGCCCAGGCCGCCGCCTCACAAGGCGTGGACATGGCCCTTTTCGGCGACTTCTCGGAGGAGGGCATCGCCAAGGGCGTGGCTGCGTTGGTGGACCAGCGTGCCGCAGCACTGGTGGACGCACGACTGGCCCAGGCGATGCAGCCGCTGCAGCAGCGTGAACAGGTCAGCGCCCGGCAGGCGCACGACAACGCGATCTATGCAGCCCATGCCGACGCGGACGAAATTGCCGACTCTGCCGAGTTCAAGCAGTGGGTGGATGCCCAGCCTGCTTTTGCGCGCGCAGCCGTGGCCAATGTCCTGCAGAACGGTTCCGCTGCCGAGATCGTGGAAGTCTTCAGCACCTTCAAGGGTGCCCGGTCCGCAGCTGCTCCCGCCGCCAGCCCTGCCGCTCCTGCCAATGCCGTGGACGCGGCCGTGGCAAAGGCAAAAGCTGACGCAGAGCAGGCCGTGCCGGTGAGCCTGTCTGAACTGACGGGCGCGGCTGCTGGTGCCAGCGAAGCGGAGCGCGCGCAGGCACTGGCCAATAACCCCGCGGCGCTGCTCAACGTGATGAGCGGTATGTCGCCGGCAAAGATCGATGCCTTGATGAACAGCTTGGCGTGAACCGCTGAATATTTTTTGAAACCCGGGCCACCTCGTGATGAGGCAGCCCTCTCCCAAAGACGGAGGACATATGTCCGGAAAAACCAATGTGGCAACCGGTTCGCCGAATGCCCAATACGTTCAGGCTGCCGGGCTGTTCGCTCAGTCCATGCAGCGCAATTCGACGCTGAACCGCATGGTGGGCACGGTCCCCCAGGGCGAGGCTCACGTCAGCGCCGTGCTGAGCAAGCAGACCGCCACCGACATGCCCATCGTGCGCACGGTGGACCTGACGCGCGGCCACGGCTCCGAGGTGGAGTTCCACTTCGTGCAGCCCACCAACGCCTATCCCATCATGGGCAACCGCATGGCCGAGGGCAAGGGCACGGGGATCGAGCTGGACAACGGCCGCGTGCGCGTGAACCAAGTCCGCTTCCCTGTGGACCTGGGCAACACGATGACCGATATGAATTCCCCCGTGGAATTCCGTCGCATCGGCCGACCCATTGCGCTGTCGCTGATGAACAGCTACCAGGACCAGCTGATGCTGACCCACCTAGCGGGCGCGCGCGGCTTTCAAGACGGCATGGAATGGCGTCTGCCGACCAGCGCCCATCCGGACTTCGCGGAGTTCGCCATTAACGAAGTGAAGGCGCCCACACGCAACCGGCACTACATCGCCGATGGCGACTCCATCAAGACTGTGTCGGTGAACGCGGGTGAGCTGGACATTGCCTCCACTGACGTGCTCGGTATGGACGTGGTGGACAGCATCCGCACGGTGATGGAGTCCATCGCACTGCCGCCGCCCGCCATCAAGATCCCCGAGGACAAGGTGGCCGAGGATTCGCCGCTGCGTGTGCTGCTGGTTTCGCCCGCGCAGTACCACGCATTTGCCCAGGACCCTGGCTTCCGCCAGTTCCAGGCGAACGCCCTGGCGCGCGCGTCCAAAGCCAACAACCACCCCCTGTTCCTCGGCGAAGTGGGCCTGTGGAACGGCATCTTGATCTGCAAGATGCCCAAGCCCATCCGCTTCTATGCTGGCGACACCGTTCGCTACTGCGCCTCCTACGAGACCGAGACGGAAAGCACCTGCACCGTCCCCGCCTCGTTCGGCACCACCCATGCGGTGGATCGCGCGATCCTGCTGGGCGGCCAGTCGCTGGCTCAGGCCTTCGGCAAGTCCAAGCACGGCGGTATGCCCTTCTTCTGGAGCGAGAAGGACTTCGACCACGGCGACAAGATGGAACTGCTGATCGGCGCCATCATGGGCGTTTTCAAGATCCGCTGGTTGGTGTCGCAGGGCAACGGCAAGAAGCACTACACCGACCACGGCGTCACGGCCATCGACACAGCCGTGCGCATCATCGGCGAGCGCAACTGACGCGCCCCAGGGCGGGCGGTCTGCTGATCGCCTGTCCTCCGCTGAGTTCTTCACCATTTCATCGGAGGCCAACATGGCAACCATCACCAAAGTGCAGTCCTCCAGCAACCAGCTGGGTGCGACTCCGTGGGGCAACCTGAGCGCCCTGCATTACACCCTGGCCACCAACGCGGCCGGCGCGGCCTTGGGCGGCGACATCCTGACGCCCGCCATTCAGGGCACAAAGATCCGCCTGGGCCTGCTGCCCGCTGGCTTCAAGCTGATCGACAGCTTGGTTGTCATTGCCGTTGGCATGACGGCATCCGTCACCGCCAAGATCGGCTTCGAGTATGCCGACGGCGTGGATGTGCCGGCCGCGCCCCAGGACGACGACTACTTCGGCGCAGCTGTGAACCCGGCCGCCACGGCGCGCCTGCGCAATGCCACTGCCAACCCGGTCATCACGCTGCCCAAGGATGCCTACCTGATCCTGACCGTGGGCGGCGCGGACAACGCCAAGGCCAGCGCGCTGGACGTGGTGGTGCTGGGCGTCGCCGAAGGCGTGGCCTGATCGAAGCCGCGCTCGCGGCGATGAACCATGCAGCAAGCCGGCCTGTCCGGCTTGTTTCACATGAACGGAGCGAATCATGAAGTTCGACAAGTTGGAATACACGGGCAAGAAGCCCTATCACGACCGTCTGGCGGCCACCCATTGGGAGCCTGGCGATACCAAGTTGGTGCCCGAGGCCGTCGCGCGCAAGCTGCTGCGCTTCGTGGAGTTCCGCCGCGCGCCCGTCGATCAGCAGCAGGCAGAGCAGCTGCAGCCCGCCGACCAGCAGGACCAGCAGGCGCAACAGCCTGACACCACGCAGGCGCAGGACGACGCAGCGCTCCAGCAGGCGCAGGCCACCCAGCAGCAGGCAGAGCAGCTGCAGCAGCAAGAGCGCGCGGCCACCGAGGCCATGCTGCTGACCATCGAGGGCATGGACAAGGGCGCCCTGGCCGAATACGCGGCGAAGTACGAGGTCAAGCTCGACGCGCGCAAGGGTGAGGCCAAGATGCGCGCCGAGGTGGCCAACCTGATCGAGCAGTTCGGGGCACGCTGATATGACGCTCCAGGATCTGATCAACCGCTTCCGCGCCGACTCCAAAGACTGCGTGAAGCCCTACCTTTGGGGCGAGGAACTGGTGACAGCCTGGCTGAACGAGGCCGTGGCTGAAGCGGCGGTGCGCGGTCGGCTTCTCTTGGAAGTAGAGCGCCCTCAAGTCTGCCATGTGCCGGTGAAGGAAGGTCAGGCCGCCTATCCTCTGCACCCCGCCCTGTACGAGATCACCTATCTCGCCTACGAGATCGACGGCGCGCGGGAACCACAGGAGTTGACGCTGGTTTCCACGGAATGGCTGGACCGCCATCAGCCAGGGTGGCGCCACAAGCGTCTTGATTGCATGCGCTGGGCTGTGCAGGGCGAACGATCCATCCGACTGGTGCCGGCCCCGCCGCGCGACGGGCGTCTGGTGTTGGAGGGCTACCGCCTTCCGCTGCGACCCATGTGCAGCTCGGGAGAGTCGCCCGAGATCCATGCCTTCAGCCATGAAAAGCTGGTGCTCTGGGCCCTGCACCGTGCTTTCTCGCAGCCAGACGCGGATGGTTTCGACCCGACGCGCGCGGCATTGGCTGAGGCGGAGTTCACGCGGTACTTCGGCCGACGGCCCGACTCCGATTTGCGCCGCCAAACCCGTGAGGACCAGCCTCACGTCACCGAATCCATCATTCTTTGAGGAGAGCCATCATGTTCGGCTTTCAACCAGGTCGGCGAGAAGCGCAGGCGGCAGAGCAGCCGCGGCTGGGCTTTCGCCCGCGCAGCAAGGCCGCGGCTCTGGCCGAGGCCCAGAACCAGGCGCCCGACTCCATCCCTGCCATGGTGAAGCCCGGCGAGTTTGTCCTGCCTCCCGATACCGTGCACGCCATGGGCGGCGCTGGCGCGCTGCAGGCCGCCGTCGATGCCACCCACACACCAGCACCCGAGCAGGCATTCGTGCCGCGCGGCTTCAAGCCAAAGGTGTTCTTCGCCAATGGTGGCCGGCCTGAGGACCAGATCCCGACGGACGGCTACCCCAAGGCGCCGGCTCCAGACGGCTCGCAGTCCAACCCCATGAACACCGAGGTCGGGCGCAATGTGTCGAATCTGGCCAATGCTGTGCCTGGTGCGCTGGGTGGTAGCGCCCGAGCCATCGCGCGAACTGGCGGGGCCATCAGCGGCGCGCTCAACTCTGGCCTCAATGCCCCGCGCGCGCTGGCCGGTGGTGCCGGGATCGCTGGTGCTGGTGCCGCGGCTTCGACACCTGCTGCGGCCTCTACAGGTGTGAATCCCACGCCATCCACAGCTCCAGCAGCCACGTCCACCTCGCCGCAGTCCACGCCACCCGCCGGCAGCACCATGGGCCCACCCAGTTCGGCCGCGCCGCAGGAAGTCCAGCCCGGCATCTTCCGACAGGGCAACAGCTTCGCCGACAGCGCACAGGGCGCGGCGCTGGGCAACGAACCGCGCGGCTTGCCCTCGCGGCGCAACGACGCGGCCGCCCAGAACCTGGCCGCGCAATCGACGGCGCGCGGCTTTACCCCCGGCCAGCGCACCGAGGTCGAACAGCCCCGCCTGGGCTTCGCCGGCTTCCGCGCACCAACAGTCGCCCACTCTGGCAACGACTGGCAGGCCCGCAAGGACCTCCAGAACCTGGAGACCGGCGCGAGCAGCATCGCGAATCGGCCCGAGTGGAGCGGCACAGGCATGGCCCGCTTCCGTGGCGGTGGCGCTCAGTCCGGCCCACCGCCGGCCGTGGCCGCCTACCAGGCCGCCCTGCAGACCGACTCGGCGCTGCGCCAGGCCCAGCCAGGACTGGATGCCGAGACCATGCGCCAGAACGCGGGCCTGGCGCGTGAAGGCATCCAGCAGGAAGGCGGCCTGCAGCGCGAAGCCATGCAGCAGGCCGGGGAAACCGGGCGCACAGGCATGCGCGTGGGCATCGAGCAGCAGCGCCTGCAGGGCGAGGCCGAAGCGCGCGGCTTCAAGACCCGGGCCCAACGGCAGGAAGAGCAGCTGCGCAATACCTTCCTCGACCCGGATGCCACGCCACAGCAGAAACTGCAGGCCCAGCAGTCGCTGGCAACCCTCCAGGGCAAAGACAAAGCGCCGCGATGGAAGACATCCGTAGTCCAGGGTGGCATGGACGCTGCAGGGAACAAGCTTCCTGGATACGGGCTGCTTACGGATGAGGCTACCGGGGAGTACCAGGTGATTGCGCCAGGGCAGGGTGCGAATGGCCTGCCTGCAAAGGACAGCGCGCAAGTGCTTGCCATCAAAAACAACACATCCCTTTCGTTGGAGCAGCGCCGCGAGGAATTGCGGAAGCTCGGCTTCCAGTGAGTTACTCCAGCCCCTGTTGAGGAGCCCGCTTCGCGCGGGCTTCGTCTTTGCGGGTCTGCTCCCTCTAGGGTTTGGCAAAAGACTTGACATGAAAAGAATGGGAGACCTTGTCCAACCCGTTCAAGGAGCACGTCATGTCCTGGGCCATCCCCGCCTTGTCGCACGAAACCCGCGACACCATCCCCACCCGCGAAGCAGCTTTCCACCTCCGTCGATCTCCCGCGACCTTGCATGCCTGGTCCTGCGGCAGCCGCAACGGCCCCATTCAGCCCGTGCGCGACGGAGGTCAACTGCGCTGGCGTGTGGTCGACATCAAGAACCTGCTGGGTATGGAGGACTGAGCGATGAACTCGAAAGCAATGCCTACCCCCATCGTTGCCCTGCTCGACAAGGAGCCGCTCGCGGCTTCCGATGCTTTGGCCGCTGGCGTGGCTCTGTCTCACGCGAACGTCATCAAGCTGGTGCGCAGGCACAAGGCCAGCCTGGAGCGCTTTGGCCCACTCAGATTTGAAATCCGAAAGGGTGTTGCACTACCCCAGGGTGGCTTCGCCAAGGCCACCGAAATCGCGCTGCTGAACGAGCAGCAGGCCACCCTCCTGATCTCCATGCTGCGCAACAGCCCCATCGTGATCGAATGCAAGGTTCGGCTGGTCGAGGAGTTCTATCGCATGCGTGCGGCCTTGAGCCAGCAGGCCAAGGGCTTATGGCAACAGATGCAGGCCCTCATCGCGCAAGAGGTGGAGTCCAAGGTCCGAGCATCCTTCGGCTCCCGGCTCATGCTCGACCGCAAGCGCGACATCCCCCTCTTCGAGTCGGAGCATCAGAGGCTGGAGGCGGAAATCCAGCCTTCGTTGCCATTGTTCCACTGAGCGCGGTGGTGTCGGCATGCCCGACGCCATAGGCCGGCACGAAATCATCAGGTTTTTACCAGCTCAAATTTGAGGCCGTTGAGCTCATTGAGTTTTCGCGCCTTGAGCACGGCACAAATTTGAGCTGTGCTCAGGCGGCCGGGTAAGCGGGCGGCGCGGCAGCGGCCACGGCGCGCTCTTTACGCTTGGTAGATTGTCCATGAGGCGTGTTGCCAAGTGAGTCGCAAGCGTCGGGAGGCCGTGCGCGGCACGCGGGGGAGCGAATAGCTCCCTTTTCATTACTCTAATCTTGGCCCCTGTTTGATGGTGTGCCGCCAGGGCGCGTTGTCTGCATGTGCTCCTGTCAGAGCACCACAAGAGTTGCCAGTACCTTGCTGTGCAAGATTCAGTAGCCATTTCGACATGTGGCGAAGCATGGATAGGAAGAAAGATAATTTAGCCGTGAAGTGCGTGGAAGCCAGGCGGGCAGCCCCCTAAAGAGCGCTCTCGATTGCCCGCTACCCTAGTCATTGAAATGACTTGCTTAAGAAAGCTATGAGTGACTAGAGGATGGACATCGCTTGTCTGCCGACCTCCGCGTACGCTCTGTTACGATTGACGAGAACTTAACGACCAACTCAAGCGCGAAGCAGAACAGAGCGCAACAATGGAGCAGGCTACATGGTGACGACGGTGGTAAAGGTTCCGAGGGTGTTAGACGCGGACAACGTGGAGCACGTCTTGCGTGTGTGCGAGCAGATCCGGGGCTGTGAACAGGTGGTCTTGGACGCATCAGAATATGTCTATTGCTCTCCTATCGGCATGACCTTGTTGAAATCTGCCATGCATAGCCAGCATGATTGCAGGGTAATTGATGTCATTTGGATGGATATCCAGAGAGCTTCTTATCTTTCAAGAATGGATTTTTTTAGTGGAGTTGATGCTCCCTCTTTAGTCGTTCAAAATGGCGTTAGGCATGATAGGACAGATCGTCTAATAGAGCTTCAGGTTGTTCCTAATGACTTGCACGTTGATGAGTATGCAGACAGAATCGCTCAAACTTTAACAAAGAGCCTTTTGAGAGAGGCGACCGTATTTCAGCAAGATGACTTTGACGAAGAAAAAATCATAGCGCCGATTAGATATTTGGTGTCCGAACTTCTTTTGAATGCAACTACGCACTCTCGGCGTCATGGGCATCATGGGGCTAAGGCGTGGATGTCAGCCCAAGCAAGGGCAGCCACTCCTAAAACTGCAGCATGGATTGAAATAGCGATTGTTGATGATGGCTGTGGAGTGCTGCGAACATTGGCTGATCAGTTGAATGATAGGGGTTCTGCGGCAGAGGCGATAGAGACTGCGATGAAACCCATGGTTAGCTGCAATCTTGGTATTGATATGACTGGCGAGGAAACCAGTAATCAAGGAGTAGGTCTGTATGTTGCGAAAGATCTAATTCTGTCTGCAGGTGGGCGGTTGCAGATAATATCTGACAATTGCTTGTACGATAGCAAAATTCCTACAAGAAGCGGGCAATACAGAGACTTGCGTAATAACTGGCGTGGTGTAGCGATTTCCATAACAATGCCATTTGATAAGATCTATGGACTCAATCCGACAAGCAGTCTTGACAGGATCTCGTCCACAAGCGACAGTGGTATCGCGTTGAACTTTTCCTAAGGGAACTTAGCATGACAAGCATCATCAGGTTGGTGTTACGGGAGCATGCCGCGGCTCCTCTGCTAGCCTCCAGAACGATGGGCGCTAGGCTTCGTCGGCTCATAGAGCTTGCGCTTTCCGACGAACAAATTGTACAGATCGACTTTTCCGACATTGGGGTGACACAGTCGTTCACTGACGAGCTGGTAGGAGTTCTCGCCTACAAGTATGGGCCAGCTGTGATGCAAAGCATTCAATTTCGCGGGTGCACCACTGACCACCAGAAGATCATCAAGTTCGTCGTCAACCATCGGCTGGAAACGCGCCAAGTCGGGCCTCGCCAAGCAAAGATCTCAGCGCCGCGAGAAGGCTGTCATTCTGCATTTGCTTGATCCGAGTTTTCCCCATCCGGAGCCCGCCTTGCGCGGGCTTCGTCTTTCTTGGCTTACCCTCGCGCCAGTAGCGTAAGCAGGCCCAGCACAACGCCCGCCAGCCCAGCATTTCGGCACTTTTTCACACCCCTGCCCAGAGTTTGCGCGATATCGTCCCGCTGCTAAAACTGGGGCATGGCACATCCATCCATCCTCATCCTCTCTGGTGCGCTGCTCCTGGCGCTTGTCTTGGTCTGCGTGGCCCTGGGCGCGGCGCATCGTGCGAGGGCTGCGGCGCGGCGGGCTGAAGCAGGCGCGCGGCCAGCCGACGCCGACCTGGCCTATGTGCGCGGCGTGCTGCTGCTTGCGCGCCGCGAGTTCGACTTCCACGGCGGATGCGTGGCTACCGACCGGCCTGACTTACCCCTATCGCCCGACACCAGTTGGACCGTCGATTTCTCCCGGGCGCGTGCGGCTATCGATGTCGCCATGGGCATGCTTGATCGCGCGGCGCCGGATGCTTGCAGTGGCGATTCAGGCGATTCCGCCATGCTGAGCACTCCACTCTCCACCTGTTCCAAATACACGCCGCCAGCCGCGGGCGCGGATGATTCGGGTGACTCGGACCCCTCCCCCGGCTAGGGTTCGACCGCCCCGCACCTCTCCTTGAGAGTCGGGGGATGGCACATCCTCATACCCTCTTTCTTGCTGGCGCTTTGGTCGTGGCACTGGGCTTGGTCTTCGCCGCCACTTTCGCGGCGCTTCGGGCAGCAGCCGCCGCGCGGCGCGCCGTCGAACTTGCCGAAGCCGCTGCGCAAGAGTCGGCGCGGCAACAGGTTGCGCGCGGCGAGGCCCTCGAGCGTCTACAGGATCACGTGTCCCGAGGGATACAGATTCTGGCCCGTGGCTGCGAGTCAGCTCACGATCGCTATGAGGCCAGCGAGCAAGAGCGAACCAGCGGAGACGTAGGCTGCAACCCGTGCGACCTTCATTGACTTCTCCGCGCTCGCGGCTGACCGGGCAGCGATCTCGTTCGCGGTTTCGGCAAGCCTGAGTGTCTTTTCCTCTCTCTCGTCGCGGAGTTTCGCAGCAGCTTCTTCACGCAACGACTGCTGCTCGCCGAGCCAAGCTCTCGCTTCCTTGCCAACGTAGTCGGTTTGCTCGGCCAGCATCCGAACATAGGTTTCCCCATGCTGCTCAAACGCAGCCCTGTGCTTCAGATCCCTCACGCTCCACCCTCCAGGATGTTGAAGCAGGGATCGTAGCTGCCCCGCCTAGGGTTCGACCCCGCTCCTCCTCGCGGAGAGAGTGGGGGGATGAGCCAGATTGATGACTTCCTCAAGGACGCCCCCGCCAAGGGGACAGCGCAGGCCACCACTTTGCGGCAGCAGCCAGCAAGCGAGGTTGATGCTTTCCTCGCTGACGCGCCAGCGGCGACACGAAGCGTAGGCGACTACGCCCGTGACGCGGCAGCCTGGGCAGCCAAGGGCGCCGTGGCGGTGCCCGAGGCGGCGGTGGGTCTGGCTGACGTCGTCACGGGAGGCCGCGCGGGCAAGTTCCTCGAGAACGAGGGTGGTGTTGTGGGCTTCCGGCCCAAGCAGGCGCGCGAGGCAATCAACGAATGGCACTCTGACGCCACCAAGGAAGCCCAGCGCAAGTTTCAGGAGGCTGAGGGCCTGGGCGGCAAGTTCAAGGCCGCTGTTGAAAACCCGTCCAACATCGTCGGCGCGGTCGTTGAGTCGCTGCCAGCCATGGGTGCGGGCGGCGTGGCGGCGCGCGCACTGGGTGCGGCCACGCGGCTGGGTCAGGCTGGCGCGAAGGGCGCTGCAGCAGCTGGTGCGCTGGGTGAGGGCATTGTGGGCGCGGGCTCGGCGGCCGAGCAGATCCGGCAGGAGACGGATGACGGCCTGCTTTCTCCTGGTCAGACAGCTGCAGCGGCAGCCACCGGCGCGGCAACGGCCGGGCTGGGATATGCCGGCGGGCGCGCGGCGCAGCGCCTGGGCATTGGTGATGCCGAGACGATGCTGGCCCAGGGCAACAAGGGCATTGCCAAGCAGTTTGCCGATGACGCGGCCACGGCGGCGGCCAATCCGCTGGTGCAGCAGCGCGCGGTCAAGAGCATTCCGCGCCAGGTGATTGAAGGGGCCATCTCCGAAGGTTTCCTCGAGGAGTTGCCGCAGTCGGTGGCAGAGCAGATCTTCCAGAACCTGGCCTTGGGCAGGGACTGGTCCCAGGACGTGGATACGGCAGTGGTGCTGGGCACGCTGTCGGGCGCGGCCATGGGCGGCGGCGCGGCGGGGTATCGGGCGGCGCGCGAGCCACGTGCGGGCGCGGCCGAGGCCGGCCAGGCAGTCGATGCGGCGGGCCAGGAGGATCGGCAAGCCGCTCCTGACGTTGCAGGCGCTCCGGTCGCTGCTGCTCCAGCGCCGGGCGCGGCGGCTGAGCCGGATGCTCCGGTACCGAATCCAGGCCTGGATGCCGTGCGCCGCGAATTCGATGCCCGCATGTCGCAGCTGCAGCAGGAAGAGGGCGGCGAGCCCGAGGTGCCGCAGTCCGCCCCACCCGATGGCGCGGCAGCCCTGGCGCAGCAGCGCGCGGCAGAACAGGAGCGGCGCGATGCGGAGAGCGCGGCCAATCGCGCGGTCGAATCCCCAGACGACGAGATCTTGCAGTCCACGGGCGCGGCGCCTTTGTCGCCCTCGCGCGCCATGGGGCTGGACCCGGCTGCCGGCTCCCTCTCTGCAGCTGCTGCCCTGGCCGTGGACTCCGGCGCGGCTGCGCAGGCCCAGCAGGCCAGTGCCATGGCCCAGGCCGCTGAGGAAGCTGCACGCGCGCCAGCCAAGAAGAAGGCCTCCGAGCGCCAGGTCACTGCAGACCCTGCCACAGGCGAGATTCAGGGCGGGGCCCTGGCCACCTGGACCGATGAAGACCTGTCGAACGCATTCCGTTCTGCGCAGGCCAAAGAGGTGCGCACGCCGTTGGCCCTGGAGCTGCAACGTCGCCGTGCCGAGCGCGAGAAACAGGGCCGCGGCGCCGCGCTCACGCCCGCCACCACATCCACCCCCCAGCAAGGAAGCATCGATGGCACACAAGCCGATCAAACCCAGCCGCCGCGCGCGGAATCTTCGCCGGCAGCAGGAGCGCAGGGAGCGCCGGTTGCAGGTCCTGGCCCTGCGCAGGAGCTGACCGATGGCACCACCTCGTCTCAGCACGATGGCGCGCAAGCAGGTGCAGCGCCAGGCCCGCAGGCTCAAGCGCCGGCCCCAACCCCTGCCCAGCGCATCGACGCCGGGCGCGCGGCCTGGGCCAGCATGCCCACCGCAGAGCGCAAGGCCCTGGCCCAGCGTGTGGGCGGTGTAAATGCCGCCCTGAAGGGAAGTCTTCATGGCGCGCGCTGGGAGAACCTGAATGCGGAGCTGCAGCTCCGTCTCGCAGACGCCATGCAACAGCAAGGAGCAACCAATGATTCAACCGCACCTGCAGTACGGGTGGCAGATGAACGCCCAGCAGGCCCTGCGGCTGCTCCGGAGGCTGGGGGCAGTCAGCCGGCAGGACGCGCGCCAGATGCGCAGCCTGCTGGGCCGCGAGGTGGAAGTGCCGGACAGCCTGCAGCCGGCGTGCAACCTGCTCTACCTGGCCGAAGTGGCGCCAGCGAACAGACTGCCGCTGTAGCGCCTGCTGCTGCGCCAGCGCCCACGGCGGGCGAGCAGCAGGCCGTGGCCATCGCCAAGGAAGGGAACGACGCGCGGCGCGCCCAGCTGCTGGCCGCTAGCGAACGCTGGACCAGCATGCCGGCGGCCGAGCGCCAGGCGGTGGCCAAGGCCGCGAAGGGGTTGAACGCCCCGGCCCGCGCCGGGGCCCACACGCGGGCATGGGCTGACCTGGCGCCCAAGGTACGCGAGAAGCTGGCCGCCGCCATGCCCGATGCTGCTGCAGCACCTGCAGCACCTGCAGCACCTGCAGCCCGCGCGCCAGCACGTTCCGTGGAAGGCCGCGACCTGGGCGACGGCTGGGCCGAGTTCTCCCGCGACTCGGGCTCCATCGGCGTGCCGCGCGCGGAGATGCCGCAGATCCGAGCCGAGCACCGCGGCGCCATGGTCAACTTCATGAATGCCCGCGGCATTGCTCACCAGGAGGAGAGCGTGCAGGCCTCCAGTCTCAAGCCCACGCAGGCGGAATTTAGCCGCGAGCGCGTGGCGCGGGCCAGGGGCTTCGAGGGCGGCAGCCGCTCTATCCTCGTCTCGCGCGATGGGCATGTGCTCGACGGCCATCACCAGTGGCTGGCTGCGCGCGAAGCCGGCGAGGATGTGAAGGTGATCCGGCTGGATGCGCCCATCCGCGAACTGCTGGACGCCGCGCGCGAGTTCCCAAGCTCCACGACCAGCGAGGTTGCGGCCCAGGCTGCGGCTCCAGCCTCTGCTGCAGCAGCCAAGCCAAAGCCTCGCGGCGTCCTGGCCAAGAAGGCAGCCGCTGAGGAAGCGGCGCGCGCCGACTATTTCACTCCGGGCAACATCGTGAAGGGCTACGGGGATAGCCATGTCCGCGTGGTCTCGTACACGCCGGCCAACGCCGATGGCGTCTGGAGCGTGACGGTGCGCCAGGTGGAGAAGCAGGGATCGGGCTGGCAGGATGTGCCGGGCGTGCGCGAGCGCACCCATGCCACGCCGCCCAGTGCGCGCGAATTGAAGGCCGGGCCGGTGGAGCGCACCGAGGAGTTGCCATTCCGGCGCGCCGAGGCCGATGGCCAGGGCCTGACCGATGACCAGATGGCCAACCTGCTGCGCATCATGCGACCGGAGCCGGCGGCCTTCTCCGATGCGGCACGCGCCCAGGCCGTGGGCCAAGTGCGCCAGACCGTAGACGCCATCCGCAAGGGCTGGAGCAACGGACCGGAAGTCGTGGTGGCCTTCGATATGAACGATCCGGCAGTGCCCGAGGCGGCGCGGCGCGCGGATTTGCGCCAGCGCAGTGGCGGCGCCACGGGCGCGCCCGAGGGCTTCTACTGGCGCGGCAAGGCCTACCTGCTGGCCAGCAAGCTCAACACGCCGGCCGACGCGGCACGCGTGCTGCACCACGAGGTGCTGGGCCACCACGGACTACGCGGCATGTTTGGGCCGGATCTGAACAAGATCCTCAACCAGGTGGCCACCATGCGCCATGCCGAGGTGGCGGCCAAGATCAAGGAATATGGCCTGCGCGGCGTCACGGATCTGAGCCGGCGCCACGCCGCCGAGGAAGTGCTGGCCGAGATGGCCGAGAAGACGCCGCAGTTGCATTTCGTGCAGCGTGCCGTGGCGGCCATCCGCAACTGGCTGCGGGCGAATGTGCCCGGGTTCGGGCGCTTGAAGCTGTCGGATGCCGACATCATCCAGGCGTACATCCTGCCGGCCCGTGGGTTCGTGGAGCGCGGGCAGCGTGCCCTGCTGGATCGGGTTGAACCGACATTCAGCCGCTCCGATGCAGCAGCCGCCACCCCGGATGCCATCATCGGTAGCACGCTGGGCAGTGCGTCGAAGCACCCGGACTACGCGGCAGCCAAGGCGGGGGACATCGAGGCTGCGGTGCGCGTGGCGCAAAGCCTGGTAACCCCCGAACTGGTGGCCCAGGTGAAGGCGGCCATCGGCAATGCCAGGCCTCGTGTGGTGCCGGTGGTTGCCGAGGAGGCCGCAGGGCGCAACAAGATCCCGTTGGCCGCCGCAGAGGTGCTTGCTAGCCGGCTGGGCCTGGAGGTGGAGACGGGCATCGTGCAGGCCAACCGCGCGCACCGGACTGGCCTGGATGGGCTGGATCGGATCTTCGCGCCGGTCGATTTCGACGGCACCACCACGGCAGGCCAGTACCTGCTGGTGGATGACACCCTGACCCAGGGCGGCACGTTTGCGGCCCTGGCCAGCCACGTTCGTGAGGGCGGCGGCGAAGTCGTGGGCGTGGTCGCGTTGACCGGCAAGCAGTACAGTGCAAAAATCCAGCCCTCTCCCGAAACTCTGACCTCCCTCCGGAAAAAACATGGCGACCTCGAAGACCAATTCCGTGCCGCAACCGGCTACGGCTTCGACGCGCTTACCGAGTCTGAGGCCCGATACCTCGCGCGCTACGAACCGGCTCAGCGACTCCGAGATCGAATCACTCAGGAAGGACGCAGCGGAAGCCAGCGCGAAGATGAAGGAAATCCTCGCCAGGCAGACGCAGACGACCTGAGCTTCAGCCGCTCGCGGCTTTCGGAGATCAAGGACAGCGCTCTGGACCAGCTCCAGAAGACGATGTCCCACCCGGGCAAGGTCTCGCTCTGGGACAAGACCATCGGCACCATGCGCCACCTGGCCGAGCGTGCGCCAGCCTTCAAGCCCGTCTACGAGACCGCCCAGCGCAACATCGATGACGTGTCCATGCTTGCCAACGATGCGGCCGACCGGGCGCCGCGCCTGCTGCCGCGCGTGGACACCATCGGCGACCTGGTGGGCAAGAATCGTAAAACCCCTGTCTCGGCGGCCGACAACAAGGCTGTGGCGAAGCCTCTCTTCGAGGGCACGCTGATGTGGGGTCGGGACGTGGACGGCAAGGCCGTGCTGGTGGACGAGCTGACCAAGAAGTACGGCAACCTCCCCGCCGACGACAAAGCCCAACTGCTGCTGCGCGCCGGCCGGCTGGACGACCGCATGCTGCGCGCCTGGCGCGGGCTGCCGCTGGCCCAGTACGAAGCGCTGGTGAATTCTCGCTTCGAGAGCAAGATGCTCAAGGCCGGCGCGGTCTGGACGGATGCCGAGCTGCAGACGATGTTCGGCGCCACGCCCAATCAGATTGCCCTGTACCGCGAAGCGCGCGCGGCCATCGACCGATCCATCGACATGACGGCCCGCGCGGACATGATGCGCGCGCTGGGCGACGAGTACGCCGGCCTGCGTGACATGGTGCTGGACGCACCCAAGCTGGCCGATGCCTTGGAGCTGCTGACCACCACGCTGCAGGAGGATGCCAAGGCCAAGCCTGACATGGCCGAACGGCTGCTGCAGCTGAACAACATGGTGGTGGACCGGGCAGCCACAGCCAAGGATCTGCAGGAAGCCGGGTATGCACCGCTGTCGCGCTTCGGGCGGTACACGCTGGATGTCGTTGATGCCGCTGGTGAGCGCCAGTACTTCGGCATGTATGAGACCCAGCGCGAGTCCAATCTCGCCAAGCTACAGATGGCCCAGGCTTTCCCTGGCGCCAAGATAACCCAGGGCACCATGAGCCAGCAGGACTACAAGCTATTCGCGGGGATCACCCCTGAGAGTCTGGAACTGTTCGGCAACATGCTGGGCCTGGACAGCGAGGGCGCGCAGGCCCAGGACAAGGCGTTTCAGGCATACCTGGCGCTGGCCAAGAACAACCACAGTGCGCTCAAGCGCCTGATGCACCGCAAGGGCACGGCCGGCTTTAGCCAGGACGTGGGCCGCGTGGTGGCCAACTTCGTCTACAGCAACGCGCGTCAGGCGGCGGCCGGCCTCAACGCGGGCGCCATGGATCGCGCGATCAGCGCCATCCCGCAACAGCAGGGCGAGCTGAGGGACTTGGCCACGGGCCTGCGCAGCTACATCCGCGATCCCCAGGAAGAGGGCCAGGCCGTGCGCGGCATGCTGTTCGCGCAGTACCTGGGCGGCTCGCTTGCCTCGGCCGTGGTCAACATGACCCAGCCCTTTGCGGTGACGCTGCCTTGGCTCAGC
>Ga0067045_1029065_pt1 | contig 24211 bp, 14 predicted proteins | sample TerdegcTABiofilm_FD_59184 | JGI IMG/M metagenome (GOLD analysis project Ga0067045, IMG submission 59184) | Combined Assembly of (Gp0054472, Gp0054536) Wastewater bioreactor microbial communities from Singapore -Terephthalate degrading... | reverse complement strand
GCGACGCCGACCGCCGCGCCCGCCGCCGCGGCTCCCACCGGGTAATCCCCGGCCGATTCGGGAGGCCTGACGCATGGAGGCGACATTCCCCTTGATGCGACGAATCGGCTCGGCGTTGGTCGCGACGCTAGGTTGCCGGGCGGTGCTCCGCCGGGTGCCGCTGAGTTTCGAGGCTTGCGTGCTCGACCGGCGGATCCTTCCCCTCGTGCTCCTCTGCCTTTGCTGCGGTTGCTCCAGTGTGGCTTGGCTCGGCGAACCGCGACCGACCGCGTCCCCGGGGCAAACACCATCGCGCGACGCGGGGCAAACCGACGGCCCCGGGAAGGATGAGCATTCGGGGGCGACGGGCGCAAGCGACGAGGCCCATGCAACCCCACCCCAATCCGATGGCAAGGACCGCGGGAAGGCCGCGACTCAACCGAAAGGAGGACCGGCGACCGACGTGCAAGGCACTCCGGCGAAGCAACCCTCCTCGGAAGAATTGGCACGCGCTCTTCAAAGTCCCCGCTCCGCAGATCGAATCGCGGCCCTCGAGAGTGTCTCCGGGGATGCCGCCGATGCCGGGTTGGAAACGCTCGTCGGCGGGGCGCTGACGGATGCCGACCTGGGGGTACGTTTGGCGGCCGTGGCCGCTTTGGGACGCATCAACACTCCGACCTCGCGGCAGGAGTTGCGGCGGTTGGCCGAGGCGGATCGGGAGGCCTTTCGCGCGGCGGCGGCCAAGGCATTGATTTTGGGGGGCGACAAGGAGGCCGTTCGTCGTGCCGCGAGCGACCGCTCGCCGTACGTTCGCCTGCAAGTTGCCCGGCTCTTGGCGGAGTTGCGGCCGTCGGATGCGCCGGATGACGAGGTCTCGGCGGCGGCTTGGCGCCTTCTGCAAGATTCCGGCGGCGACGTACAGCTCGAAGTGATACGTTCGATTTCGCGGTGGCCGTGGCGGCAGGCGGCTCCTTTGCTTTTGGAAGGTCTCGCGTCGCAGGTCTATGCGGTGCGCAAATCGGCCCACGAGCGGCTTTCCGAGCATTGGCCTCCGGCCCGGGACTTCCCGTGGCAATCCGGCCCGGCCGAAAACGCCGAGCGGCTGGAGGCTTTGCGCGAGGAATTCGCTCGTGCCCATCCGCCGGACGTCCAAGCGGATACGGCGCGTTCCCGCGCGGTCCCGTTCGGACCTGTGCCGGGGGCCGTTTCCCCCGAGGAGCAGCCATGACCGACGTCTGGCAACGGCTCTTGAGCGATTCCCAGGCCGGGGTGCCCGCTGCCGCGGACTACGTCCGCGAATTGCGAAGTTATTGCATGCGGCACGGCAAGAGTGCGGAAGTCGGCGAATTCGCTGGCGGCGCGCCGGCGGTGCCGAGCCGGTCGGGAACGGGCGGGGCCTGCCTTCCGCCTGAGGCCGCAAAGGGAACGGCCGGTCGCACGGGTATCGTCGGGGCCGGTTTGATGGGCTGTACGATCGCCGCTTTGTTCCTGCGATGCGGTCGCCGCGTGACCTTGCAGGAGGTGCAACCGCAAGCCCTTCAAACGGCGCCGCAGCGGATCGCGCAAGACTGCGCGGCGGCCGGATGCACGGAGTCCCAAATCTCGGCTTTGCTGGACCGGCTCACCCTGAGCTCCGAGCTTGCCGATCTCCGCGATTGCGATTTCGTGCTGGAGTGCGTGGTGGAGGATGAGGCCGTCAAACGCGATCTCCTGCCGCGATTGGAGGGCGTTCTGAGTCCCACGGCCGTGCTGGCCAGCAATACGTCGGGCATACTGTTGGCGACGCTGACGCAAGGGTTGACGCGGCCCGCGCGCTTCCTCGGCCTGCACTTTCTTCACCCGGTACGGGAGCGGATGTTGGTGGAGGTGGTGCGTGCGCCTGCCACGTCGCAACAGACCCTGGAGACGACGCGGCGTTTGGCGGCGGACCTGGGTCGTTTGCCGTTGGAAGTTGGTGACGGGCCGGGGTTCGCGGTCAATCGGCTGCTCTTCCCGTTTCTGAGCGAGGCGCTGCACATGCTGCGGCACGGTTGGTTGCCGCACCAGGTCGATGCCGTGATCGAACGCTGCGGCTGGGTCGGCGGACCGTGCAAGATCATGGACGAAATCGGTATCGATACCACGTTTCGGGTCGGTCGCGTGTTGTGGCAGGCCTTCCCCGATCGTGTCGCCCCCTCGCCCATCCTGGTAACCCTGTTGAAGAGAGGACGGCTGGGACGGAAGTGCGGCAGCGGCTTTTATAGCTACGTAAGCACGACCGCCTGGACCACGCCGCCGCAACGCGATGAAGTCTGCGAAGATTGGATCCGCTCTTGGTGGGAAACCGCCGCGGAAACGCGGCCGCCGAGCGAGGAAATCGTTCGCCGCGTGACCCTGGGGATGATGTTGGAGGGCTTTCGCCTGCTGGCCGACGGTGTGATCGGCGATCCTCGGGGCGTGGACGCGGCGGCGGTGTTCGGCTTGGGATTTCCCCCGCGGTGGGGCGGGCCGTGCCGTTTAGCCCAGGTTATCGGTGATTCCGCCTTGGTACGGGAGCTGGCGGAGCTGGGAAGGCACCATCCCTTCTTCGTCGTCAACGAACGGGTGGAACATGTGATCCGCCGCATCGTGGGGCGATCGGGAAACGGCACCGGCTGAGCCGATCGCGTCGGCGGCGGTCCCCGGCGTGACCCGAGCGGCTGTGCGGCCGAGCGATCGCGCATCGGCCTGCGGTGTCATGAACGCAAATGCCCTTCTTGGTCGGCTTGCCAAACCGTCCCCGTTTGCACCTCCAGTGCGGTCAGCCATCCGCCCCCATAGCACCACGTGTCGATGCATTTGAGGTAGCCGAGATCGAGAATCTCGCCGTCTTTTTGCGCCGTGTGACCGACCACGGCGATCTTGCCGGACATGTGCGGGCCGGGGGTCCGCTGCCGCAGGGATTCCCAGCGAAGTTCCAGAGCGCGGTGCTCGGCCAAGGGCAAGCCCGGCCAATAGTTGCCGTGAACGAAGAAGTGCCGCTCCGACTCGTAATAGTCGCGGCAACGTTCCAAAAAGGCGAGGTGAGCGGGGGGGATTTCTGAAGGCAGGGCGCAACCGTAGGACGCCAGCGTCGTCGTCCCGCCGTAGCTCAACCAGTTCTCGAAAAACTCCGTCCGCCCGTGGGCGATGTCCAGCAGCATTTCATCGTGGTTGCCCAAAATCGGCACGAGTCGGCAGAGCTGCTCCAAAGCCAGAAGCATCTCGAAGACGCCCTTGCTGTCCGGCCCGCGATCCACGTAATCGCCCAGCGTGACGATCGTGTCACCGGGTTGAGGGCGGACGGCGTTGAGCAGCGCCGCCAGCGGCCGCGAGTAGCCGTGGATGTCGCCGATGGCAATGATGCGGGCGGATTCGGTCATGCCGGATCGTCATTACAAGGGTTTGAGCGGGCGAGCGATCGGGGGCTTACGTCGCCGCCGAGCGCGATTCCCGGCCCAGCCTTCCTGGGCGCTCGGATGGTTTGTTGCCGAAGCGAGCACGGCGTTCGGTCGCAGTTGCGGGAATCTCCTATTTCCAACTTACGTCCGGTTCGGAGGGGTGTTCGAAAATCCCGGTGGGGGCGGGGCTTATCCCGCGGCGAATGGGACATAGTGGAAGTAGAGCTTGGTGAGATGGAAGAAGACCGGGGCCGCAAAACAAAGCGAATCCAGCCGGTCGAGCACGCCGGAGTGCCCTTCCACCAGCGTCCCATAATCCTTGACGCCGCGATCTCGTTTGATGGCCGACATGGTGATTCCGCCGGCGAAACCGGCCAGCGCCACGGCCAAGGCCATGCCCGCGGCGACCCAGCTCGAACCGAAAGGCGTGGCCCAGCTCAACAGTGCTCCCAGCAGCGTGACGCTGGCGGCTCCGCCCAAGAGCCCTTCCCAGGTCCGCGCGGGGTTGATATTCGGCACGATGTAGTGGCGGCTGGGCAATTGCGACCAGGCGAACTGGAGGGCATCGTTGAGCTGCGTGATCAGCACGAAGAAAAACAACAAGCGAACGTTCGGCGAGTAGCCGTCGGGATCGAGGGGCAAGGCCGTCAACAGAGCGGGCGTATAACTGAGGCAGTACACGCAAATCATCAGGCCGATCTGAATCTTGGCCGTCCGTTCCAGGAACTGCACGGGGTCGTTGGAGAGGGCGATCCGCGCGTGGAGAAACAGCATGGCATAAACGGGGATGAGAATGGCGAACAGCTCGTACTGAGCCAGGGCCACCAGCAGGTATTGGGCGGGGGTCGCCAAGACGAAGACCCAGAACAGCGCGCGATGGTCGCCCGGCCGCGTCGGCGCGATGGTGATGAATTCGCGAAGCGTCCAAAACGAAATCAGGAAGAACAGCACGACGGTGGCGGTTTTGCCGAGCATCAAGGCCCCCGCCAGTCCGGCCAAAAGCAACCACCACGCCCGCAACCGGCTGGAAATGTTCTCCAACAAGGCCGGATTGAGACGGTCGGGGAGCCTGCGCCGCAGCAAATTGACCACCACCGTGGCGATGATCAAGAGCGCGACGACTCCTCCCATCAAACCCCAGGCTACGGCATCCATATCACGCTCGAAGATCGGCGAGGACCGCTGGAAAACGAAGACGCGAGCGCCGCCGCGGCGGCCGTCCGCTTCTGATTATAAATCACGGAGGCGAACCACGGCGGCCCGGGCACGCTCCAAAAAAGCCTGCTTGTGTTCGCCTTGCTCCAGCCACATGGGCGGGCCGAAGGTGATGCGGGTCAAAAGCGGCACCGGCAGGAATTCTCCCCGCGGGAGGATGCGGTTCATATTGTCCAAATAAACGGGAATCAGTTCCAAGTCGGGTCGGCGCCGGGCCAAATGATAGAGACCGCTCTTGAACTCTCCCACCTCCTCCCCCGAAGAACGACCGCCCTCCGGAAATAAGATCAGCGAATAGCGGTCGCCCACCGCGTTGAGAATCTCTTGGATCGGCGTTTGGTGGACCTTGATGTCTTGCCGGTCGATCAAAAGGGCGTTGAAGACCTTTTCGGAGAGGTACCGCCGGATCGGCCCCGCCGCCCAATAGTCCTTGGCCGCCACGGGTCGCGTGACCGCCCGAACCGCGATCGGCAACGACGACCAAATTACCACCGCGTCGAGATGACTGGTGTGATTGGCGAAATAGATGCGTTGGCAGGTGTCGGGCTGGCAATCAACCCAGCGGACGCTGGCGCCGCTCAGCAACTGCGCGATTTGAGCCAGAAGAATCCGCAAAAAGTGGGGGATCATATCCCGCGCCGTTCCGGATATGAGCCGCGGCGACTTCGTAATCGAAGGCCGGGGAGTTTCAAACGAAATCGAAAGCTTACCCTAAACGTCCATATTACCCCCCCGCCCGTGGTGTGCAAACCCCGGAATACGCATTCCGCCTCTTCAGCGTGCCGACGCTGAAGGCGGCGAAGTCTTGAGTCCCGTCACGACGACGTCGGACTCGGCGCGCCGCGCGGCGGATGCCGCTTTCCCGGGACTCCGGCGTAGTCCGGCGGTGGGTACATTGGACAACGGCATGGTCGCTACGAACGGCAAGGGTCACCTCGCATTGTCCGCCGAACAACGAAGGGCTAGGATGAGGGGGTTGCGAGCCTGCGGCGCCGTTGAACTTGACCTCGGCGGGGACGGAAGGGCATCGGTCTGCGGCCTGCCGATACGGATGCGCGCTCCGGGGCGGCGGGCGATCAGCGCTCATCCCTCGCTCAAGGCGTGTTCGGCCGGGCGGTCTTACTTTGGAGCGCAGGTCTCGGCGTGCGTTTCCGGCTCCGTCATGACGGTGTCTTCCATGATGATCGATTTGGTGCGTCGCGAGATTGCCGGCGAGGCGAATTTGATCGTGGTCAAGGTGGGCACGCGCGTCGTGACCCATCCCGACGGCCGCCTCAACGAGGAGCGGATTTCCGCCTTGGCTGAAGAGCTTCACGACGTGCGGCAGTCGGGACGCAAGGTGGTCTTGGTCAGCTCGGGCGCCGTAGGCGCGGGCATGGGAAGGCTGGGCCTGAAGCAACGCCCCACCGATCTCGCCGAGCTTCAGGCGGTGGCCTCCATCGGGCAAAGCCTGCTCGTCGAAGCCTACGACGAACAGTTTCGTCGTTTCGGCGACGTGGCCGCTCAAATCCTGCTGACCGCCGACGTGATCGAGAACCGCGTCAGCTACCTGAATGCGCGCAACACGCTGCTGACGCTGCTCCATCGCTACGACGCCGTTCCCGTGATCAACGAGAACGATACCGTGGCCGTCGAAGAGCTGCGCATGACCTTCGGCGACAACGATCGCTTGGCGGCCTTGGTGACGACGCTGCTGGGCGCCCCCTTGCTGGTGTTGCTATCGGATGTGGAAGGGCTTTACGACGGCGATCCGCGCGATCCGCAATCGCAGTTGATCCCGCTCGTCCGCAAGTTCGACGACGGCGTGTTCCAATTGGTCCGCGACCGAAAGACCGGCTTAAGCAAAGGCGGCATGGAGAGCAAGTTGCGCGCGGCGCGGTTGGTCGCCACCGCCGGGGGCAGCGTGATCATCGCGGCGGGACGAGAACCCGGCGCCTTGCGCAAGATCATCCGCGGAGAAACCGTCGGCACCCTCTTCTTCCCGCAGGGCGAGACCGTGGGGGCGAGAAAACGCTGGTTCGGCCTAAGTATCCAGCCGCGGGGGCATGTCGTGGTGGATGCCGGCGCCCGGCAGGCCATCGAAAACCGCGGCACCAGTCTCCTGCCCATCGGCGTGACGGACGTGGTCGGCTCCTTCCAGAAAGGCGACTTGGTGGCCCTCCGTGATCCGCAAGGCGTGGAATTCGCGCGCGGCGTCAGCAACTATTCGGCGGAGGAGGTGCGACGCATCAAGGGGCTGCGGACCAAGCAAATCGCCCAGATCCTCGGCTGGTTGCCCTACGAAGAAATCATTCATCGGGACAATCTGTTCGTGTCCCGGTAAAAATGTGCGGCCGGGCGAACGGCGTCATTCCTCTTCGCTTGTGCGCGCGGCGGATTTCACCTTTTTGATCAACCGGCAACCCACCAAATAGCGGTCGGGCGAGTCGGCCGGCAGCTCTTGCAGATGAATCACTTCCCCCAGCACGTAGTCCGTTCGATCCTTGTTGCAGAGCATCAAGATAAATCGGTCGAAAGAGGGTTCGAAGTCCAAGTAGAACGAGATCCCGCTGCGAGATAGGTCCTTGCACTTAACGGTTAAGAAGCGTGCCGGCCTGGGGATGCCATCACCCCGACACGGACAGATCTTCTGAAGGACGGGAAAGTTGAACCTTTCGTGCTTACGCCGCTGCTCCGCGGATCGTTGCGCGACAGAGGTTTCGCCGAGTTTTTCAGTTTCGGTGGTGGAGGATCCCATGACCGCCCCCTCGGATACGGATTGCCGAGGCCGCGGCAACGTTGGTTGACATCCGCCGAGGCCTTTAAACAAACATAGGCCGGGGCCGCCGTCTGTGCGTTGGGGACCCCGGTTGACGCGACGGCGGATTCGGCGGGGTCGGCCGCAAAATCGGCAGGGCCGGAATAGGACGAGCGGATTCGGGTACCCCGGAGCCCTCCGCCGCGCGGCGACTTTTCGCAGGCTTGTTTCGGACGGATTCCAGGATTAAGCTACCCACACCGGCATAGGGTCTTGGAAAACGGGCGAGGTTCGCCCGATTCGGACGGCCGCGAGAGGGTGCGCATTTTCCGTACGAGTCGGGCATGAACCGCCGCCGGTTCGCGCAGGGGTCGGTTCGGCGGTCTTCTTCGATGGAGGATGCATCATGGTCGCGGCGAAGTACTTCGCACTCCTGGGGATCATCCTTGCGGCTTGGCCGGCCCGCGCCGAATGGCACATCGGAATCGCGACCGATACCGTAAGGGTGCTCCGTGACGATGCGCCGGGAGCAACGGCGGAAACGCGGCTGTTCGCGGCGCGCAACGAATGCCGCGGCTTCCAAATCCTGATGCGAAGCGACCAACCGCTCGCCGCCGTTTCGCTCGTGGCCGGCGATTTGCTTGGGCCGAACGGCCGTGTGCTGCCGGGCGCCGCTGCTCGGCTGTATCGGCAACATCAGTTCGAACTGACCGCAGGCAGCGTCCGCAACGACCGCTTCCGCGCCGGCTGGTATCCGGACGCCTTGATTCCCGTGCTGCATCCTGGAACGGGGACGCCCTTGGGCTCGGCGCGGTATGCGGCCATGGCTTTCGATCTGCCGGCCGAGCAGACGCACGGCTTTTGGGTGGACCTGCTTGTTCCCGGCGATGCGCCTGCCGGCGTCTATCGCGGGGTCTATCGCCTGACGGCGGAAGGGGCGGCGGCGGCAGAGATTCCCGTCACGTTGACGGTGTGGGATTTCGCCCTGCCGGAGGTGCCGAGCGTTCAGACGGCCCTGGGATCGCCCGCCGATCGGATGCGGGGATACTACCAAAAGCGTTCTCGGGCGGGAAAAGAGAAACCGCCCACCGATTGGGCGGCGGTGGAGGAACAGTGCGCGGCCCTCGTCAGCGAACATCGGATCAATGCCACGCCCCCCCGGCAGTGGTTGATTCCGGTGGAGCGGCCGGACGGCACCTTCCGCATTCCGGACGAGAATCTTGCCGCGTTGCGGGAATTCGTGGACCGATATCACGTGAACGCCGTGCAAACGCCGCATCCGTCCTCGGCGATCCAAGATCCCACGGCGGAGCGGGATCGCTTGGGCGCGTGGCTGGCCGCCTGGGATGCCGCGGCTCAGGCCTTGGATCGGCCGAACCTCGTTTTTTACACCTACCTCAAGGACGAACCGAATGACGCGGAGGCCTATCGGTACGTGCAAACGTGGGGCCGAGCGATCAAGGAGTTTCGCTCCGCGCTCAAGGTCCTCGTCGTCGAGCAGACGTGGACGCAGGATCCGGCCTGGGGCGACCTCTACGGCGCCGTGGATATCTGGTGCCCGCTGTTCTGCCTCCACCGTCCGGAGAGCGCTCTGGAAAGGCTGGCCTTGGGCGAGACGGTCTGGACGTACACGGCCCTCTGCCAAGGCGCCCGGCCGACCCCGTGGTGGCAGATCGACTTTCCCTTACTGCATTACCGCGTGCCCCTGTGGATGGCGTGGAACGATCGGATGCGCGGCATTCTGTATTGGGGCGGGATGTCGTATTGGGATCAGACGGAAGACCCCTGGACCGACCCGTGGACCTACGGCCGACAGAGTGAGGGAAAGGGACGCGTGTACAACGGCGAGGGGACCTTGGTTTATCCGGCGCGGCCCGTCGGCTATGACGGAATCGTCCCCAGCCTGCGCCTCAAGGCCCTCCGCGACGGCATCCAAGATTACGAATACTTGGCCATGCTGGAGCGTGCCGGGCGCCGCGCCGAGGCCGAGGCGATCGTCCGCGAACTGACGACTTCCTTTTTCGATTGGAACCCCGACCCTGCGGCGTATGATCGGGCGCGCCTTCGCCTGGCCGAGCTGCTGCAACGCGCCGCGAGTCCGTGACCCGCTTCCTACCTGCCTCCCGCCCGTCGCCTGCTTTCCGTGTTCCCTCCGACGTCGAGCTTGATGGAAAGGACCTGATCATGCTTCCCCGGACCTCGTGCCTGGATCGTCCGCTGTCGTGGGTTCGGAAGATCGCAAGCCTGCCGTGCGTCCGGCCGAGTCGCCTCGTATCGCCGTCGGTCGCCGCTTCGGGCGGAAAAAGAGTCGCCGTCGCGGTGCGGGCCGTGATCGCGCTGGCGATCGGCGGAGTCGCCGCCGGCGAAACCGTCTTGGGGGACGACGCCGCGGAGACGCCGCGGGTCATCCGGCGTTCGGACGTGGTCTTCATGTACGACAATCCGGCCCTCTACGAGGCTTACGGATGCACGGTGATGGGTTGGGCCGGGCGCGCCGATCGCGAGCATATCGCGGGCGCTCATCAAAAGGGAGTGCGCGTCTTCGCCTCCAGCGTGGGCTTCCGCACGGAATTCGCCGGGATGATCGATTTCTCGCCGCGCTTCGCCGAGGCCCGATGCCTCAATTTCGCGGGCGAACCCTTCATCGTGCCCTGGCTTTGGGATCACAAGCACAAAGGGGAGCCGGCGTGGTGGTTTTGCACCAACAGCCCCTTGTATCGGTCGTACCTGCGGCAGCGCCTGGAGCGCGTCGTCGCCTCCGGCGCCGATGCCCTGCACATCGACGACTATACGGGGACGGCCGGCGCCGTGACCTGGTTGGATGCCTGCTTCTGCCCCGATTGCATGAAGGGCTTCCGCGAGTATCTGCGGAGCCGTTACGACGCGGCGCAGCTCCGCGAATGGGGCGTCGCCGACCTCTATGCCTTCGACTACGGCGCGTTCTTGCGGCAGCAGGGAATCACGCCGGATCGCTACCATAAGGAACGGACCAAGCTGCCGCTGGCCGAAGCCTTCCTGGATTTCCACGTCCGGTCCGTCACCGACTTCGTGGCCGAGTTTCGCCGCGAAGGCGAGCGGTTGAAGGGCGGACCGTTGCCCCTGGCCGTCAACTCCAATCTCAACGGTCCGATGAACCTGGCGATTACCCCGCACCTCGGCTATTTCTGCTGCGAGTTGGACCATCGGGCGGCTTCGCGGGAGGTCCCGCTCCAACCCGTCTACGCCTACAAACTGGCGGACGGTTTGCACCGCAGCGTGACGTCCACGGCGAGCGGCGGGGATTGGGCCTACATCAACGAGCACCGGTTGCCGGGCTTGGTGCGGACTTGGGCGGCCCTGTCCTACGCCTTCGGCCACAACCTGATGGCGCCCCACCGCATGTGGTGCTATACGCAGCAAAAGGGCACGCACTGGTACTCCGGCCCGACGGAGGAATACGTCTGGCTCTATCGTTTCGTGCGCGAGCACGCCGACCTCTTCGACGCATTTGAAGCGGCGGCACCCCTTGCGGTTCTGTACGACAATCATTCCCAGCGGCAGGGCAAAGGAAGCATCCAGGACATCGTGCGGACCTTGGCCGACGCCAATGTGCCGTTCGCCGTGGTCGTGCAAGGCGACGATTGGTTGCCCGGCTATCGAATCACCGGCGAGACGCTTGCTCGCTACCGATTGCTGGTCGTGCCCGCCGACTTGCAGCCCGACTCCGAACTCGCCGCCCTGCTTCAAGCGGAGACGGAGCAGGGTCGCGCGGTCGTCTGGTCCGACGTCGCCGCGATTCAGGCCCGGCTGGGAGAGCCGGTTCGCGTCCAAGGTACGGATCGGGTGCTGGTGGTGCCGCGGGTTCGAACCGGACAGGGCGGCTCGACCTTGGCGGTGCATCTTCTGAATCGCGCCTACCGCAAGGAGGATGATCGCATGGACCCGCGGCCGCCTTTCCAAGTGCTCTTGAGCCCGGACGTTTTGGGACGCCCGGCGGAGACCTTCCGCAAGGCGACCTTGTACGCACCCCGGGTCGAACCCGTGGAAGTGCGTTTGCAAGGCGTCGAAAAAGGATTGCAGATCGAGGTGCCGGGACTTGACTTTTGGAGCATCGTGGAGTTGCAATAGGAACGCGACCGGATGGAGCGTTTTTGCCGGCGTTCGGGGGGAGGTTTCGGCGAAAGCGATCCAGTCGCGGCGGCACGGCATTCGTGCCGCGACGAACTCGGCGGCCTTGTCGCAATTTCGGTCGGCAGGGCGGGGCCGCCGAGTGGATCATCGATTCCTGTCCGACCCTCAGCGGAGATCGAACCATGTCGCAACCTCGGAAAATGAATCGGCGGGGATTCCTCGACCGATCGGCGGCGGGCGCGGCCGTGCCCTTGGTGTTGGCACAAGGCGTTTTAGGACAGAGCGGTACCGGCGGGGCCAATGAGAAGCTCCGCGTGGCCTTGATCGGCTGCGGCGGCATGGGGCAGGCCAATCTGGCCAATACCGCCCAACATCCCGACGTCAGCGTGGCGGCGGCTTGCGACGTTTGGGATGAACGCGCGGCGGCCGTCGTCAAGAAATACGAAGGCGCCCGCGCTTACAAGGACTTCCGCGAGGTCCTCGATCAAAAGGATATCGACGCCGTGATCGTGGCCACGCCGCCCCATTGGCACACCTTGATTGCCGTCGCCGCGTGCGAGGCGGGCAAGGACATGTACCTGCAAAAACCCATGACGCTGCACCTGGGCGAGAGCCTGGCCGTCCGCAACGCCGTCCGGCGGCATCAACGGATCGTCCAAATCGGCACGCAAATCCATGCCTCGGAGAACTACCGCCGCGTGGTCGAGAAGATTCGCGCCGGCTTCATCGGCCCGGTGGGCTGCGTGCGGACGTTCAACGTCATGAACCAAGGGCCGGAGGGCGTGGGACACGATCCCAACACGACGCCCCCGCCGGGCTTGGATTGGGAGATGTGGCTCGGCCCCGCCCCGCAACGTCCCTTCAACGCCATCCTCGCCGCCAATTCCTACAATCACGGTTCCTGGATGGATATCAGCGGCGGGTGGACGCCCAACATGGCGCCCCACATCATCGATCTGCCGATTTGGGCCTTGGACTTGGGGTTGCCGACGCGGGTGCATTGCTCGGGCGGGCGGTACGTCATCCGTGACGACGGCGACGCCCCCGACGTCCAGGAAATGCTCTTCCAGTATCCCAACCTGACCATGACCTGGATGTCCAGCTTGATCAATAGCTACGGTTTCGACTTCCACGGCGAACCCGTGCCCAAGCGGCGGTTGGGCATCTACTTCCACGGCCTGGACGGCACGATGTACTGCAACTACTCGATGCACGAAATCATCCCCGAGGGAGACCGCATGAAGGACCGCACGCCGCCGGAACCCTCCATTCCGCCCTCGCCCGGCCACGAGATTGAATGGGTCCAATGCGTGAAGGACCGCCGGCAACCCTCCTGCAACGTGGAGTATCACATCAAGATCGATATCCCCATCGTGCTGGGCAATCTATCGTACCGGCTGGGACGCTCGGTGCAGTTTGACCCGGCCACGGAATCCATCGTGGGCGACGAGGAGGCGGCCCGCCTGGCCGTGCCCGAATATCGCAAGCCCTGGAAATTCCCCGCGGAATATCTCAAGGCTTGAAAGGCGACGCGCGCCTTCGACGGCATTTCCGCCGCCGGATGCCGCCGGCGGGGCGTGCCGACGGGTGTTTCGCCGGGAATCACGAAAATCCCGCAACGGCGGCGGGCTATTCGTACTGCAACTGCGCCGTAGCGCGGCAGTCTCTGTCGCAGCGAAGCCGCAACCAGTGCGCATGGTAGCCCTCGGGGAAGGTATAAGAAATGCCTTGTCCGGCAGGCACCGCAATTTCCCGCCAAACGTGAAAGCCTTGGTGATCGAAGTTGATTTCCAGGGTAAAGGTTACCGTTTCGGCCTGATCGTGGGCCAGCGTCAACGTCTTTCGATCGAACCCCGTCATGAGATAGGGGTCGGACGGTTTGCCCGCTGCAACGACGGTATCCCTCCACGGCCCACCTCGACCGCGGGGCTTACCGAGCTTCCAAAGATCGTCCAAGGCGCCGAACCACAAGCCGGGGCCGTCCTCGGCTCGGAATACATGGCCGTCCGACGCAGCGTCGGCTCGCACTCCGGCCAGGACCAGCAGACCGCGCCACGAACAGAAATCGAAGATGCGGCGATCGTGGGAGGCGACGGGTTTCATCCGCTCCCAATCGGGCTTGCCGTTGCTTGCCCGCGGTATTTCGTAAAACGTGCCGTGGAGATTGGCCAAAAAACGCTCGGAGGCGCATTCGCGGACGCCCCGTGCCCGACCGACCAGGGCGTCGAACTCGGCCGCGCCCTTGGGTAGGCGGAACGTCTTGCCGTCCGCGTCGCGGACGATGACGGAGGCCTCATCCACGGTATAGTCGGCGGCGACCCGCCCCACCGCGAGGACCTCCTCGGTGCGGTCCTCGCCGGGCTGCGTGAAGATCGGCTCGCCCCGGGGCGTGATGTCCACCTCGCGGTATCGGCAAGCCTCATTCCCCATGCCCGGGTGTTCCTCCACGACCCATTGCAGATTGCGATTGTGCGCGGCCGGGCGAATGATGCCGCCGTACAGGGGAGAATCGTCGGTCACGCGAGCCGGCCCCGCGAACCAGGCGTCTTCGCGCGGCGACTCCGGTCGCGGCGACGCATAGTGCAAATACACGGTTGCACGGCAGTCGGCGGAGGCGATCACGCGGAGCCATTCGCCGGGGTCGCCTTGCGGTAATACGTTGGCGGAATAGGTGCCGGGCGGGACTTCGATGCTCTCCAGTTCCCGCCATGCTTCCGCCCCATCGTCGCCGACTTGCAGCGAAAACCGCACCGGCGTCGAGGCGTCGTGGACGATGTGGATCGTCCGCTCACGGTACCCGGCGAACAGGTACGGCTCCGAAGGCTCGCCGGCGCGAACGGGATCGTCCAGCCATACGCCGCCCCAACCCGCCGCCGGGCCGAACTCCCGCAACCCTTCCACGGTCCCGAACCACAAGTTGGATTGGGCTTGGCCGCACAGCGGGTTCTGCATCATCGAGGCGTCATCGGCGCCCAAGATTACCTGGCCGTTCCAGTGGCAGAAGTCGGGGATGTACCGCAGATGCGTGCAAATCGGCCGAATTCCCTTGGCGGATCGCGCGGCGAAGCTCGGCGGAAACTCGAACATCTGGCCGTGCATGCAGAGCATGAGCCGTCCCGGAGCGATCTCGCGAATGCGGGGCCACTCCGTGAACCAGCCGTGGCGCGGATCGAACGTGTGCGAGCCTTTCGGCAAACGGAACGTGAACCAGATTCCGCCGTCGAGCAGTTTCAGGATTACGGAGCGCTTGTCCCAGCCCACGGCCCAGAGCGGAGCGCGATCGTCGGGCGAGCCCCACAAGCCGCCGGGACCGGTCACGTCGCAGAATTGCTTGCGTTCCACGATCCGCCAGACGTCGCCGTCCCATTCGGCCAAGACGCCGGCCTCGTCGCCCACCGCCGGCCCGCCCACCAACAACTTGCGGTAGGCCTCCGCGGGACCGACTTCGCCGTTATTGGCGATGACGACGCGGCCCTGGGCCGTGTAGCCGCCTTTGCCGTGCCAGCCGGGGACCGGCTTCTCGAACAGCTTGGTCACATCCAAGGAATGAACGTTGACTTCGTAGATCGCCCCTTCCATATCGAAAAAATAGACCTTGTCGGCCGGCTCGCGGAGGTGTCGCATGACGGCGGTCATCCGGCCCCGCAGCCGGTTCAGGTCGGCCGCGCGAACGTTGCCCCGGGCGTCGATGAAGTACGGCCCCAGAATCAGTTGATTCGATTCTCGGTGATACATCCGCCCGGCGTGCGTCCCGCCCACGCTCTCCGGTCGGATGCGGACGTTCATCGCGGCGTCCAGCTCGTACAGCTTGTCGTTGCTGCCCGTCGTTTTGTGCTGCGGGTAGGTGAGATACCACAAACGATCCTGCCACACGGCGACGGCCCCGATACCGCACTCTCCGTGATTCGGTCGATCGGCGGCATTTTCGGGCTGGTTGAAGACCGCCAGATGCGGATAAATCCCGGAGATGCGGCAATAGCCGGCCTGGTCCGAATCCGCCTGCTCCGCGGCCGACCCCGACGCTGTGAAGCCCGGCAATCCCAACAGCACAAAGACGAGGAGCCAACATCTCAGCGGGAAGGCTTGCAAAACCGGCGAGCGTTCCATGGGCACATCTCCAAGGGCGGGCCAACTCGGCGTCGGCGCAAGTCGCGGACGCACACCACCAGCTTACGGCGGCGGATCGCCGAGAGAAACATCCGACACAGGGAAAGACCGGCGGGCGGTTCCGCGCCGTCGGCGGCTCGGGTCAGTGAACGGCGGAATCCTCGCTGCGGCTGCCGATCATGGGGACGTCGTCCCGGGGGGCCGCGCGGCCCAGCAGGACCAAATCGGTCCCCTCCAAGAAGTACGGGACGCGGTCCACGACCTGCACATCGCGGGGCAAGTGGGGAGCAAGGCGCCGGTAATCCTCTTCCGTGGTGATGACGTAGCCGGAGGGGGAGCTTGCCAAAAACTCGCGCAGGGCGGCCGTGTCCGGCGGAGCAAACCATTGCACCTTGCGGCCGGTGTAAAAGACCCAGCTCGGTTCGAGGCAGTTGAACGCGGCGAGGGAGGCGTCGGGTTGCCTACGTATCACGTCGGCCAGCCGGGCGAACTTCTGATGGCGCGACACCCGCTCGGCGGCGACGCCGAAGGCCGTCACCGCGAAGAGGACGGCGGAGACGGCGAAGGCGGTTACGGCGGCCCAACGTCGCTCTTTGCGCAAGGCGGCCATGGCGGCGATTCCGCCGCAAGCGAGGATGACGCCGAGCAAGCCCAAGCTCTCCTCGCCCGGCAGAAAGCGCGAGGCCGCCGGCGGAAGGGCGGCGGCGATTCCCAGGCCCACGATCGCCGTGATCACGAATGCCGCGCTGAGCCATCCGCGTCGCACGGCCGATTCGCCCGTCAAGCGCGTGTCCAAAAACCAAGCGGTGAGCACGGCGAAAGCGGGCAAGCTGGGTGTGATATAGCTGGGCAGCTTGGTCCCCGCCAACGAAAAGAAGCCCACATAGACCAGTCCCCAGGAACCGAAGAACGCTACGGCCCGCGCGTGCGGCCCCCGCGCGAGCCATTCCCGCACGGCGTGGATCAACGCCGGGATCAACAGCAGCGACCAAGGGAAAAAGGTCAATAGTAGGATGGCCGGATAATAAAAGATGGGACCGCCGTGCCCTTCCATCGGTTCGATGAAGCGGTTCACATTGTGGGTCCAGTAGAAGCCCCGCAGCCAGGCGCCGTCAGTCCGCAGCCCTACCCAAAGGTGCCAGGGACCGGCCACTAGGAGCACGGCGATCAGGGCCCAAAGCGGTCGCATGGCCAGGATGGTTCGCCCCATCACCCGCGGCGAAAACATGATTACAAGCGGGTGAAGAATGCGGCGGAACCTGCCCTTCGGCGGCGGACCGACCCGATCGTAAAGGCCTTGCCAAAGCATGAACAGCCCGATGATCGCCGTGGGCAGCACGAAGCCGATCGGTCCCTTGGCCAGCACCGCCGCGCCCATCAACCCGTAGATCGCGAGAACGGCCAACAGGCCGGTCGGGAACCAGGCACGGGGGTCGGGGGACGGTCGATCCGAGGCCTCGCTCGGCCCTCCGCGAGGCGTCGATGGTCGTACGGCCGCCGTGTAACACCACAGGGCGGCCGTGGTGAAAAAAATCAGGACGGAATCGGGAGTCGCCGCCCTTGCGGCGACGGGAAACATCAGGCAGGAGGCCAACATGATGCCGGCCCAAAGCCCCGCCCGCGGAGACACCCACCGCCGCGCGAGGTCGAACGTCAAGGCCACGGTCCCCACCGCCAGCAAGGCGGACCAAAACCGGGCGGCGAACTCGTTCACCCCGAATACCGCGTAAGCCGACATCATGAACCAGTACAACAGGACCGGCTTATGATCGCGTATTTCGCCGTTAAAATAGGGGGTGACCCAATCGCCCCGCTCGATCATCTCCCACGCGCAACCCGCGTTGCGAGGTTCGTCCCGGTCCCAAAGTCGCGGTCCGCCGAGATTGAAGAAGAACACGAAGGCCGCGGTCAAGATCGCGGGCAGGCCGAACTTCACCCATTCGCGCATGGTCCCCTCCGTGGAGCCTCGTTTGATGATCGCCGCGCAATCCGGCGTGGATGGATTCTAGGTCGAACGCGCGGATGCCACAAGAGAGAATCGCGGTCGGCCCGAAGCGTGCTTGATGCCGCTTTCCTCCGGCGCTTCAACCGCAGCCGCGGATTAGTGCTGCGAATAACAGCACGAGAGCGAAGAGCGCGACCGCGCTGACGGCGACCGTGCCGATGATCTTGGCGGGCGAAATCGGCAGGTCTCCCACCGCCTTGCCCGTTTGGCCGTTGATCACGAACCGAAATAGCCGATCGCGGTAACGATAGGCCAGAATCCATACCGGGGCCAAGATCGGTTCGCTGCTCATCCCGCTGAGCACGACGTTGACCTTGACGTTGCGGGCGGAGCCGGGAACGTACTTGGCCGCGCAGACCGCCGCTTCGCCGCTGTGAAAACTCTGCACGGCCAAGGTCCGGGCATACCTCCGCGGCAACGAGAACTGCTCCACGATGGCATGGTCGAGATCGACTTCTTGCGGAGGGACGGCGCGGCCGAGGTCGAAGGGGCAGATCTCCGAGCTTTCCCAAATGCTCAGGGTGCCGCCCGCCCCGATCAACAGGCCGTCATACCGCCCCCGATGCTCGCCGAACAGAGGGTACCAATTCCCCCGGGCCCCGGCCGGAGTGACGCTGGAGTCGGCCGCCCAATACGTGTGCGTCTTGGCGGAAAACGACCAATAGGGCACGTAAACCGGGGTCATCTCGGTGACGGTCGCCGTTTCGGCAAGATCCGACGGTTGCCACAGGCCGCGCTTCATGCGGCTGCGCAGGATTCTGTCGGCTTCAGCCCGGTTGACGGCGAACGGAATGACCCGCCGCGGGGCGATGCTTTTGGCATCGGGCTTGGCCTCGAGCTGCGTGGAGCCGCAAAAGGGACAGCGCAGCGCCGCGGCCCCGGCATCGTAACTCATGGACGCCCCGCAGCCCGAGCACGTGAAGTTGTTCTTGGTGATCGTGCCCGCCGTGGTCGTTTCGCGAGACGCGGCGCCATTCAAGGCGTCGGCGGATTCGCCGGGCGGGGCCTCGCGGCCGCAATTGGAGCAAAATAGATCCTCCTCGTCGAGAAGACTTCCGCACAATTCGCAACGACGGTCGAACATGGAGAGATCTTTTTTCGATGCGGCTGCCCGGCCGAAAGGGTAACGCTTTCCGCGCCCGCATTGTCCCCCAGCGCCAGCCGCAGAACAAGACGCGCGCGCATTTCTCACGGGTATGGCAACAGCTCTCGGGGATACAGCAACGGCGGGCCGCACTCCGTCGCCGAGGTCGCGGTCCCCAGCTTGCCCGCGGTCATTTCTACGGCTTATGGTCGCCCTTACCGATTGGGCGAAGTGGATCGCGGACAGGGTGTTGCCTTTCGGCAACACGGGGCCATTTCTTGAGAAAATTCTTCGTGCCATATCTCGCGTGCTATCCTAGAGTAGCGACGCGAATCGGCAAGGTTTACCAGGCTTTCGTTTGCCTCCGGCGAACCATGTCGCACAATTAAAGGGAGAAGTGCGGCCGCGGCCGCGGCGGACGTGTTGCGCGGCTCGGTCGTCGGCTGCTGCATGTCGGGAAGAATACCCCCCCTGGTTCGTTGGAAGTCGGTTGAAATCCATTCAAGGTGGTGCCATGAGAATGAAGCGGGCGTTGGGATTCGGAACGCCGGTACTCTGTGCGGTCCTGTTGTGCGGATGGCATCGTGCGGAGGGCCAGGGCTACGCCTACTCCGCGGCCATGCCCGTCGAACAGACGACGTACCGGATCGTTTATCAAACCGTGTACGAGCCGGTGGAGATCACGACCTATCGCACGACTTGCGAGACGCAATTGGAAGAGCGCAAAGTCGTCTCTTACAAGCCGGTTTGGGAGACGCAGTATCGCGAGCAGCGGTACACCGTCTCGCGGCTGGTCCCCGAGACCTCGGTCCGCGAGGAGCGGGTCCGCGTCCTGAAACCGGTTTGGGAAACGCAGTACCGCGATGAAAGCTACAACGTCGTCCGCTATGTGCAGGAGACGGCCGAGCGGGAGGAGCGAGTCCGCGTCCTGAAGCCGGTCTGGGAGACCTCCGAGCGCGAGGAGGTCTATACCGTGATGCGGCCCGTCAAAGAAGTCGTTTATCGCACCGATTACACGACCGTGACCGAGCCGGTGGTCACCTATCGCACGCAGTACGTGGATATGGGGCAATACCGCGAGCAACTGGTGTTAAAGCCGGGATTGTTCCAGAATCGTTTGAGCTGGGAGTCGGGACGCCCGGTCGTCGATCCCGCCACGGGCGCGGTGACATGGCAACCGGGAGGCTTGTATTGGGTGCCGAACAATCGCGGTCGATATGAGGTCCGCCAAGTATGGCAACCCAATGTGGTGGCCCAGACGGTCCCGCAAACCCAACTCGTCGCCAAGTCCGTCCCGGTCCAGGTGCCGGTCGAGGTGACCCGCTATCAGCCCGAGGAAGTGCGGCGCAAGGTTCCCGTTCAAACCTGCCGCATGGTGGAAGAGGAGCAGGTGCGGAAGATCCCCGTCACCGTGACCAAGCCGGTGGTGGAGCGGGTGGAAAAGCAAGTGCCGGTCCAAGTCTGCCGCATGGTGGAGGAGGAACAGGTGCGGCAGATCCCCGTAACGGTCTACAAGCAGGTCTGCGAAGAGCGTGTGCAGCAGATTCCGGTCCAGGTCTGCCGCATGGCCGTCGAGGAGCGCGTCGTCCAGATTCCGCGGACCGTGCAGAGGGTTGAGCCGGTGACGTACACGACGTATCGTCCAAGGACCATCGCTTGCCGCGTGCCGGTCGATCCATGCTTGGTACCGCTGGAGTCGGTCGTGCCGTCGCCGACGTATGCGATCCCCGGAGGGTCGCTATCCACACCGTCCGCGGCGCCGGCCCCCGCAGCGTCGGGAAGCGGGGCGAGTGCCGCCGACCAACCCCCGCAGCTTCCGCAGCAGACCCAACGCCCGGTGCTGCCGGGTCCGGCTACCGAAGAGTCGCCGGCCGAAGGGGGGCGGACCACGCCCAACGGTCAGGCCGAGGGTAGCGGCACCTCCAGTACGTGATATCCGGGACGCGCCCCGGCCGAACATAGGCCTGCCGCGGCCGTCCCTGTCTCGAAAAAACCCATCTCCTTCCCGACCCCGCGCGAGGTTGAGCCTCCGCGGGGTTCTTCGTGTTTCGAAAGCGATGGGATGCTCCGTCAGGCGATCGCGGGCGATGTCATCCGGCCGAGGCTTTTCCCTCGCCCAAGTTGACCTCGATGACGGCTCCGCGGCGGACCGTGACGGGTCCCAGCAATCCGGATGGTTGCAGCGGATCGTCCCGTTTCCACAGTCGCCAGGAAGTGAACGTGCGGCGGCCCGTGGGTGACGGAAGGCCCTGCAAGAGCCAGTCCGGCCAACTTTTTAGAGTACCGTTGGGATTCCGGTCGCTGTCTTCCGGTAGGAATTCGTCGCCGATCTGGCGATTGATCCAAAGGTTGACCACGCCGATCTCCAGCGCGTTTTCGCCGGGCACCAAGTATCGACCGACGGCAAGGCGGTACGGCGGCTTCCAAACGATACCGACCGGCTTCCCGTTGATATTCACTTCCGCCGCGACTTCGACCCGGCCCAGATCCAGCATCACTTCGCCTGCGGAAGAGAACGAGGCCGGGTCCGCGTGAAGCGTCGTCCGATATACCGCCCGGCCCGAGTGGTATTTCAAGTCGGGATCTTCGAACTCGTGCCACGATTGAAGCTGCTCGAGCGTCACGCTTCGCCGTGCGCCCGAGGCAAGCTCGAACTCCACTTCCCAAGTCCCCGAAACCGCGGGCGGTTCCGGTAGTCGGGGGACGTCGATCGTGATTTCTCGTCCCGCCGATGTCTTCATCGTGTATCGGCCGGAACTCCAAACGACGCATTCGCAACGGTCGGAGCCGGTCGCGCGGAGTTCCACCGGCGCCTCTTGCACGGCGGCGCACGGAAACACCGCCGTCTCCGGGTCGAACGCCTCCAAGTGTCCGGGTTGACCGTCCACTTCGAAATCGACGACCAGGCGTTTGACGACGAGATATGCCGGATCATCGTCCTTGGCGAGATCGGCCACGGGAAACCGCAACTTCCCGTCGTCCACAAGTCGTTGGACCGTTGCGGTGACGTCGCGCGTGCGGGCGGGATCCTCCAACACGCCGTAGAGGGCCTTGCGGATGACGAGGGATCCCGGTCGACTCTCCGGCCGGAGGATCTCCTGCCCGTCCCGGCTGATGCCGACGATTCGTTCGCCGGATTCCTCGCCCGCCGTGAACACGACGAAGACCGACTCGAAAGGTTCCAGCCGCAGCGGCAGCTCCGTGCATCCGTCTTGGTTTCGCCATGCGGCCGCGGGCAGAATGTCGCCTGTCTCCGGATGCCACAACTCGGGGCGTTTTCCCGTTACGCGAAACCGGCAGACCGCTGCGACGGGCCGTTCAGTCTTGTTGGCGACGAAATAGACGTCCGCAGAATCGATCCGCCGGTGAATGTAACGGAGAGGCCTGTCGCCCGTCGCCGATTCGTAGCGGAAGTCGCCGATCAGGCCCAATTGCTCCGCCGCATTCTCAAGGGCGTCGATGTCGGCAATCAGATTCGGGTCGCCGTCTTGATCGCTCACGTCGCCCCAGGGCGGGATTCCCAGGGGGCCGACCTCGCGGACGGGTCTCCAATCGCCGGGTGCGGCGGGATCGGCGTCCCAACCGGCGGCCGGCGCATCCCTCCACTGCCAATCGCCGTCGGACACGATCAAGTCCGAGCGGCCGTCCGAGAACTGCAAATGGAGGGCCGCGATCAATCCCGCCGGATTGGGCGCGTCCGCCGCGTTGAATGCGTCGACGGCGATGAGATTCGCGCCGGGGCGGAGCAGCCCCGTGACGTTCACGCGATACGGGCGGTGGAAATCGCCTCCCTGTCCGGCTCGACGGCCGTTCACTTTGCATGCGAACTCGTTGTCGGCGGTCATAACCAACCAGGCCGACGCGAGCTTCACGTCGGGCGGGAGCTCAAAGACCCGGCGAAAATAGCGATGCCCGATCGGTACCGCCGCCGCCGGATTCCCCTCCTCGGTCCATATCCAGCGGGCCTTTTCCAAGCCGGGCCGCTCCTGCACCGAAGTGACGGGAGAGAACGGGCCGCCGAACAGGATACGCCCTTTACCGTATCGCCGCACGACGGGTTCCGCCGGGGCTTGCGTACCCCCCCAAACCTGCTCCACGATCGCCCGCAGTTTCCGGTCCGCGCTGGGGAACTCCGCTAGGCCGGGCGATTTTTCCGGGGGCCCGCCGACGATGGTGGCGCCCTCCTCCACCAGCTTGGCGATCTTCTCCACCAAGGCCGGCGTCATCCGCTGAACCCGCGGCAGGACGAGCAGCGAATAGCTCATTCCGTCCGGCAGGACGAGCCGGCCGTTCTCCACCGACATCCGGGTAAGCACGACTTCCGGCGGGCAGAAATCATACTGGAACGGGCCGCGCTCGCGCGGGAGGCCGAATTGCCAAAGGGCGCTTTGACCGGCCAAAGTCTGCGGTGTTGCCTCCGGTGTGAGCAGGCACAAGTCCGCGACGAACAAGCCCTTTTGAAGCAGATATTGGCATCGCGCCAGATAGTCGTGCCAAGGCCGCGCGTAATCCCACCAGGTTTGCGTTCGCTCGTAGTGCAGCCCCCACGGTCCCATGCTCATTCCCGGCGGACGGTCCGGTCGGGTCCAAGGTTGAAGTGCGTAACGATGGAAGACGAAGCGGTTGATTCCTTCGCAGAAGGCCCAGTCGCCCAGGTCCTTGATATTGCCGGGGTGCCCCAGCCAGCGTTCGGCATCCGTAGCGGTGAACGCCTCCGCACCGACGATTTTCTTGCCGTAGACGTGTGCGGCGGAGGCCATCTCCGTGCAACTGAAGGCGGCGCCGTACCGCGACCACGACCAGAACTCGCCCATCGGCTCGTCGGCGCGCCCGGCGTAGGCCAATTCGTCCGCCGGGCATGTGGTGTAGGCCTCGATCGAGAGCCGAATTCCGTGCCGCCGTGCCAGTTCGCGAAACCTCCCCGCGTAGTGATCGAGGACCATTTCGCCGATCGTCTGCCGAAAGTCCCAAAGGAATCGCTCGGAGATTTCCCGGCCGTCGACCACGTAGCCGGCGATCACCGGCAAATAAGGCCGCACGTCGTAGCCCCTGCGACTCAAGAATTCCTCCGGCATCCGGGCCGTCCAGTTCTGCGAGCCGACCTCCCAACTATCGATATGAGTGGAAACCAAGGTCCGCTTTTCTCCGATCAGGCCGGGCGAATCCTGGATCAACTTGGCCGGCAGCCCGGCGAACATGGCCTCCGCTCCTTCCGGACTGAGTTTGTCGCATTCCAGGCCGCGGCCCTCGGCGGGGGACGGAAGATTCCGCGCTCCCGTCGGGGTATGTCCGAAGCGGAGAACGGTCCAGCGTCCCGCGGGAACGTCCCAACGCAAACGACCTTGGTCATCCATCCGGTCGGTAAGATCGACCACCGCCTCCCTGGGGATGATTTGATCGGCGGGCGGCTCCGCGACATCGGCCGGGAGCACCGGCACGGCATTCATCGGCTGCGCCAGGGATTTGGCGGCAATGCCCGGGACTCGAGCCGGCTCCGCCGGGCGAGGGAACGCCAGCACGGCGACATCGCGATAGTAACCTTCCGTGACGGGCGGCTGCGGCAGCACGAACGGCTC
>Ga0067045_1029062_pt1 | contig 24223 bp, 15 predicted proteins | sample TerdegcTABiofilm_FD_59184 | JGI IMG/M metagenome (GOLD analysis project Ga0067045, IMG submission 59184) | Combined Assembly of (Gp0054472, Gp0054536) Wastewater bioreactor microbial communities from Singapore -Terephthalate degrading... | reverse complement strand
CGATGCCGATGCCGATGCCGACGCTGACGCGGATGCCGACGCTGATGCGGATGCTGACGCTGACGCTGACGCTGACGCTGACGCTGACGCTGACGCTGACGCTGACGCCGATGCTGACGCCGATGCTGACGCTGACGCCGATGCCGATGCCGATGCCGATGCGGACGCCGACCTAACCGCCTACGACGATCTGACCACGGCAAATCTGACCCTTAAACCCGTTACCACCGAGACCCAACTTCAGGATATGCAGGTCTCAAGGCTCCTGGATGTGCTGGGTATCGCGATTGGCTCGCCTCCGGCGGTGCGCAGTTTCACGGTGGCTGAGAACTCCGAAGGCACGTTGAGCCTGACATTCAGCCAGGGTGACTTGCTCTCCCTGATCGGCGGTGGGGTTACCGCCAAGCTTGAAGTCAGTGATGGTGCTGGCGGCTGGACCACGGTGGCGCAAGGTAGCAACGGTTCCGGTCTGCTCGATCTGCTTGGGTTGATGGGGACCACTACCACGGCGAAGGTCGAAGGCCTGGCGGCGGGTGAGTACCGCGTCACGCTGACCCTGGACCCTAACCTGGTCGCAGTACTCTCCAGCGCGACAGCAGTTGTCAACGTCACGCAGGAGAGCCTGACTGAGTTTGTCGTAGAAGGGGCTGACATCACCGGCAATGTGATTACCGATGAGGGCGTGTCAGGTCTGCCGGACGCTCCTGGTACCGCCGCGGATGCGACGGTCGAGGAAGTCAACGGGATCACTGTCGATCCTGTGCTCGGCACCGAAATAATCGGCCTGTACGGTGTGCTGACGATCTTTGCCAATGGCGATTACAGCTACACGCCAAATGGCGATGCGGCGAACATCGGCAAGGTCGATACCTTCGCCTATCAACTGACGACAGCGGCGGGCGGGACGGCTTCGGCCAACCTGTACGTGCGCATCGACAGCGCCGACTCGGGGGTTACCTGGAGTGCGGTGGATCCGTCGGTACCGGGTACGGTGGCGCTGGTTGCCACCGACGACATCGGCACTGCCCAGATAGATGTCGATATCCGGGTGGTTGTTGATGACCTGGAGGCAATCCAGTACTTCGGGCCAGGGTTGCTCGGCACGGTTACCCCGCATGTCGGGGAGACCGTCACGGTCGCCAGTGGCACGACGGCAGAGCTTGTGGTCAATAGCTCTGGATCGACTGCAGTCACAACCATTGTCCTGCAGACGTTCGATGGGACTGATTGGGTGAACGTGCCGGGGCAAAGCACCACCGCGGCCTCTCATACCTTCACGCTGGGTGAAGGTCAGTACCGACTGTCGTCATCGACGGCCAAGGCGCTGGTGGGTACCGAAGTGACCGTTACGCAGACGCTGAGCACCACCTATCCGACGGAGTTCGTCACGGGTGCTGCGACCGCCGCAACGGGCAATGTCCTGCTGATCAGCGATCACTCCGTGGCAGACAGTATTCCGTCGACGTTGACGGTACTGAGTGTGTTGATCAACGGGGTCTACGTCATCCCGGGGCAAACCGGAGCAGTGGTGCAAGGGCAATACGGCACGCTGACGTTGCACGCAGACGGTGACTACAGCTACACGCCGACCCCGGGTCTGGCGCTGGCGGATGTCGGCCAAGTGGACAGCTTCAGCTACAAACTCACCACCCCTGGTGGCCAGGAGGACACCGCCACGCTGTACATACGCCTTGACTCGCCGGATCTCGATCTGGTCTGGGACGATGCCAACCCGGGCGATCCTGCCACCGAAGCCCCAGGCTTCGCCGCAGCTTCGTTCGAGCAGGAACCGTCTTCGGCCACGATCACCGAAGGTGCCGACGGTGCTGACCATATCGCGATCCATGACACCGAGTTTGCAGCGGTGGATGGCGGGGACGGCTTCGACACCCTGGTCTGGGACGGTGGCGATGCGGCGATTAACTTGAGCTTGCTGGTCGGTAAAGTCAGCGATATCGAGAGCATCGACCTGAACGACTTCAGTGCGGTCGACCTGACCGTGAGCCTGGAAGACCTGGTGGCTGTGACATCACCCGAGACGGATAGATTGTTTATCCAGGGCGACGAGCAGGACAGTGTCCACCTGACGGGCAACTGGTCGGTGGGGAGTACGCAACTGGAGAACGGGCAGGAGTACGTGGTGTACACCAGCCAGGAAGATGAGACCCATCAACTCTGGGTGCAAAGCGGGGTCAACGTGGTTTAACCACGTTGCTGGCGGGGAGCGTCGGGCCGCAGCGCCCGGCGTTCTCCTTTGATCCTCCATCCATTAATCGTAACGATCCAGGCGGCGCAGTCTTGCGCCGCCCTGGCGTTACACCACGAATTCGAGTGAGCCGTGCAGGTCGCTGAAATTGAGTCGGCAGCAGGGCAAATATGCGTCTATCTTTTTCATCACAAGCTGATGTGGAGCATTACTTGAGACCTAAGGATCGGTTCGAGTTCCTGTTTGTGGCGTTGTTGGCCGTCGCCGTACAGCCATTGACGATAGAGCGGGCCGTAGCGCTGACACGCGACTACGAACCCGAAAGTATTAACACCATCAGCCCCAACGATGTGGGCAAGAATTTACCGGGTGATTCGTTCGGTGCCAGCCAGCCGGCGGCCCCCAGTCGCGCAGTCCCCGACAACCTCGACATGCCGCGCGCCATTCAACTGGCTGTCGCCTGGCATCCCGCGATCGCCGAGTCGATCGGCCAGCTGTACCAGCAACACGACAATGTCACCGTGGCCCGTGCCGGTTATTACCCGCAGATTCGTGGCGGGTTCAACTCCGGGTACGACAGCGGCCTGACCGGTAACGGCCAAAGCCAGGCCTTCACCCTGTCGGCTAAGCAGATGCTGTATGACTTCGGCAAAGTGGACAGTGCGGTGGACAGTGCCGTGGCCCGGGTCAATGGCAAGCAGGCTTCGGTGTTGCTGGCCATCGACCAGGTGGCGCGCGATACCGCCTTTGCGGTGATCGAACTGCAACGCTATCAGGCGTTGCTCAACATCTCCCGCGCGCAGGTCAAGGGCTTGACGGCCATTGCCGACCTGGCGCAAAAGCGCAGCGACATGGGCGCCAGCACCCGTTCCGACCTGATCCAGGCGCGCTCGCGGGTCGAGGCTGCCGTTGCCACGCAGTTGCAATACACCGCGCTGTACAACCGCTGGCGCAGCAGCCTGGGCAGTCTGCTCGGCGCGCGCACGCCGGTCAGTGTCGCCCCCGAGGTGCCGAGCACGCTGCGCCAGTCCTGCCAAGGCATCAATGCCGATGAAGTGTTGACGCCTTCGTTGTTGATCGCCCAGGCGCAGCAGGTCGACGCCCAGGCGCAGATCGCCCAGGCCCGGGCCGAAGCGATGCCAACGGTGTCGCTGGATCCGTCGGCCACCCAGTACCTGGACAGCAATGACGAGGATGGCAGCGTGGGCGGGCGCGACCGCACGCGCTACGGGATCTTCCTCAACGTCGAGATGCCGCTGTACCAGGGCGGCGCGATCAATGCCCGCAAATCGGCAGCGGCCCAGGCGTTACGGGCGGCCGAGGCGGCCAACGACGCCGCGCGCCTGGCGGTACGCCAGGGCTTGCTCGAGGCGCGGGACCAGACCTCCAGCCTCGAACAGCGCCTGACCACCCTGGATTTTCGTGAACGCAGCATTTCTGAAACCCGCGATTTGTATCGCCAGCAATACCTTGAGTTGGGCACGCGGCCACTGCTCGATCTGTTGAACGCCGAGCAGGAAATCCACCAGGCTGCCATGGACCGGGCCAACACCGCCGCGGATCTGCACCGTCTGGAAATCGATTGCCTGTACAACAGCAGCGCCTTGCGCACGGCGTTCAATCTGGACAGTGGCACCATCCAAGGTGTGGAGATTCGACCATGAACGACGCCGTGAACCTGGATCCCCAGGGCGCCACCGAACCCCAGACCCTGGAGGCGGCCAGTGCACTCGATTACGAAGGCTGGCTGGAAGCGATCCTCACCGTCGCTCGACACCATCGCCTGGATTGCTCGGCGCAGAATGTGCGCATTGCCGCCCAGTGGAGCAAGGGCACCGGGGTCGACGAGGTGCTGCGGCAGATGGCACGCCAGGCCGGGCTGAGCCTGAAGGTCGTCGATTTCAGCCCCGCGCTCTTGGTGCAGCGGCGCCTGCCCCTGGTGCTGCAGTTCGACGATGGGCAAATCGGTGTGCTGCAGACCCTCAGCGACGATGATGAGCTGGGCATTGTCTACAGCGGCGACCAAGGCCTGCAAAGCCGCATCAGCCGTGCCGAGCTGCTGCTGTCGGCGCGCAAGGCGTTGATTCTGCGCCCCGTGCAGGCGGCGCGGGACTCGCGGGTCGACGACTACATCAAGCCCTACGAGAAAAGCTGGTTCAGGAACATCGTCCTGCGCGACCTGCGCCCTTACGGCCATGTCATGTTGGCGTCGCTGGCGGCCAACATCCTCGGCCTGGCCGGGGTGCTGTTTTCCATGCAGGTGTACGACCGGGTGATTCCGGCCGAGTCGATGCCGACCCTGTACGTGTTGTTCGGCGGGGTGATGCTGGCGCTGTTTTTCGATTTTGTCCTGCGGGTGATGCGCGTGCGGATCACCGATCTGCTCGGCAAGCGCGCCGACATGCGGGTCTCGGACCTGGTCTTCGGCCATGCCATTCGTCTGCGCAACAGCGCCCGGCCGAAATCCACCGGCTCGTTCATTTCCCAGTTGCGCGAACTGGAACAGCTGCGTGAGCTGATCACCTCAAGCACCGCCAGTGCCTTGGCCGACCTGCCGTTTTTCCTGATGTTCGTGGTGATCTACTGGTTTATCGCCGGGCCACTGGTGGCCGTGCCGCTGGGCGCGGTGCTGTTCCTGATCATCCCGGGGCTGTTGTCGCAACGAAAACTGGCCAGGCTGGCCAACCAGTCGATGCGCGAAAGTTCGCTGCGTAGCGCCATGCTGGTGGAGACCGTGCAGGGCCTGGACGACATCAAGATGCTGCAGGCCGAACAGCGTTTCCAGCAGCAATGGAACCACTACAACGCGACCGCCGCCGAGGCCAGCCTGCGTTCGCGCACGCTGACCAGCGGGTTGGTGACCTGGACCCAGAGCGTGCAGGGCGGCGTCTTTGCGGTGGTGGTGGTGTTCGGTGCGCCAATGGTGATGGCGGGCGACATGACCACCGGCAGCCTGGTGGCCGCGTCGATCCTGGCTTCACGCATGATGGCGCCGATGTCGCAGATCACGCTGGTGCTGACCCGCTGGCAACAGGCCAAAGTGGCCTTGCAGGGCTTGCACCGGATCATGCAGATGCCGGTCGACCAGGCCGAAGGCAGCAAGCGTGTGCACTTGCCGCTGGTGCGCGGCGACTATGAGTTCAAGCAGGCGCAGTTCAAGTACGCCGAAGATGCGCCGATGCCGGCCCTCACGGTCAAGGACTTGAAGATTGCCCCGGGTGAGCGCATCGCGGTGCTGGGGCGCAACGGCGCGGGCAAGTCGACGCTGCTGCAGGCCATGGCCGGGATGATCGACCTCAGTTCGGGTTCCCTGACCCTGGACGGTGTCGGCCTGAGCCATATCGATCCGGCCGATGTGCGCCGCGATGTTGGCCTGCTGACCCAGAACTCCCGGCTGTTCCACGGCACCCTGCGGGAAAACCTGATGCTGGGGGCGGCACACGCCAGCGACCAGGACCTGCTCGAAGCGCTGGCGCTGACTGGTGCGCTGGAGTTCATCAGTAAGTTCGCACTGGGCATGGACCACATGATTCTGGAGGGTGGCCTCGGTCTGTCCGGTGGCCAGCGCCAGGCGCTGCTGCTGTCGCGGTTGATCATTCGCCAGCCGCAGATTGTGCTGCTGGACGAGCCGACTGCGGCCCTCGACGACGCCAGCGAACGCAAGCTGATCCAGAGCCTGGGCCAGTGGGGCGCGCAGCGCACGCTGATCATCGCCACGCACCGCATGAGTGTGTTGAGCCTGGTGGATCGGATCATCGTCGTCGACAACGGCGCGGTGGTCATCGATGACACCAAGGACAACGCCATTGCCCGTCTTTCCAAACCTCGGAACCCGGCGCAGTGAGCCGGCTGTTCCCAGCCACTGACTGCGCAAAAGGATAGCTCAGATGGAAAACAACAATCGTTCCCCGGGGTCGAACCCGGACCCGACACGGGTGCCACTGGCAGGCTCCAGCCATACCCAGGGTGACCACTCGAACGCCGACGACAGCCTGGATGACGTCACGGTCGTGCGTTCGACGCGGGTCGTCTGGTGTGTGGCGCTGATGCTGCTGGCGTTCGGGGTGTGGGCCTACCTGTTTGAAATCGATGAAGTGTCGACCGGCACCGGCAAGGTGATCCCGACCTCCCGTGAGCAGGTCATTCAGTCGCTGGAGGGCGGCATCGTCGCCGAGCTCAATGTGGCCGAGGGGGATATCGTCAAGCAGGGGGAAATCCTCGCCAAGCTGGACCCGACCAAGACCGAGTCCAACTTCGGCGAGAGCGCCGCCAAGTACCGCGCCTCCCTGGCCAGCGTGGCGCGGTTGCAGGCGGAAGTGAATGGCACCGCGCTGGCCTTTCCGCCCGAGCTCAAGGCCTACCCGGCGCTGATGAGCGCCGAAACCGACTTGTACCAGACCCGGCGCAAGGGGCTGGAAGAGTCGCAGGCGGGGGTGCGGGCCTCCCTGGGGCTGGTGCGCAGTGAGCTGGAGATCACCGAGAACCTGGCCCGGGTCGGCGCCGCGAGTAACGTCGAGGTCCTGCGCCTGAAGCGCCAGAAGTCCGAGTTGGAGCTGAAGCTCACCCAGTCGCGCTCCGAATACATGGTGCGGGCCGGCGAAGAGCTGGCCAAGGCCAACTCCGATGTGCAGACCCTGTCCTCGGTGCTCAAGGGCCGTTCCGACTCGGTCACGCGCCTGACGTTGCGCTCGCCGGTGCGGGGGATCGTCAAGGACATCGAGGTCACCACCATCGGCGGGATCATTCCACCCAATGGCCGCTTGATGCAGATCGTGCCGATGGACGACCAGCTGTTGATCGAGGCGCGCATTTCCCCGCGGGACATCGCCTTTATCCATCCCGACCAGGACGCCAAGGTCAAGATCACGGCCTATGACTACTCCATCTACGGCAGCATGGATGGCAAGGTGGTGACCATTTCCCCGGACACCATTCAGGATGAAGTCAAACCCGAGGTCTTCTACTACCGCGTGTTCATTCGCACCAATGACAATGAGCTGCACAACAAGGCCGGCAAGGCGTTTTCCATTGTGCCGGGGATGATCGCGGCGGCGGATATCAAGACCGGCCAGAAGACCGTGCTCGATTACCTGATCAAGCCGATGAACCGGGCGCGCGAAGCCTTGCGCGAGCGCTAGGCATGCGCTCGGTGAGCGTCGCCAGGTGGCTGGCGTGCGCGGCTCTGGCGGTCAGTGCGCCCTTGTGGGCCCGGGGCTCGGAGGACCTGCCACTGCCGTGGAATACCCCGGCAGACCCGGCTGCCTGCACCGATCAGGACTCGGCCCTATGGGTCGAGTACGCCAACGGCCAGGCCTGCATCCGCTACTTCAGTGCCGTGCCGCTTGCGCACGCGCCAGTGGTGATCGTGATGTTTCATGGTGACCGCAATATCGAAATGCACCGCGCGCCTGCAGCCATCGCCGGCAATACCCTGCGCGCCAAGGATCGGCAGGCGGCGGCCCTGAGTCGGCGGGCCGGGGTGCCGGTGGTGATCGTTGCGCGCCCGGGGACCTACGGTTCCAGCGGCAACCACGGCCAGCGGCGTCAGCCCGCCGAGTTCCAGGCGCTGGACGCGGCGCTCGACCAGTTGCGCCAGCGCTACGGCATCGGCCGCTTTGTGCTGCTCGGGCACAGCGGCGGGGCGACGGTGGTGGCGGCCCTGCTCACGCTGGGGCGCAACGATGTGCAGTGCGCGGTCATGACCTCGGGTGCCTTTGCCTTGCTCGAACGGGCCCAGATGATTCGTCGCAGCAAAGGCCTGCCGTCCCGCGAGGGGCGCGACACCAATGGCCTGCTGCACCCGTATGATCCGCTGGAGCATGTCGCCGGTATTGCCCAGGTGGCCGATCGGCGCTTGTTTGTGGTGGGCAATCGCGACGACCAGGTCGCCCCCTTTGTGTTGCAGGCGCAGTTCTACCAGGCGCTGCGTGATGCCGGGTTGCAGGCGCAACTGATCGAAGCGCCGGCGATCGCACCGGCGTTTCATCAGTTGCGCAACGATATCGGGCTGAAGACGGCGGCGCAGTGCGCGCAACCTTGAAGGGACGACTCGCTGGGGTCAGCGAGTCGTAGTCCGGATGGCGTCAGAGCGCCGCGACGGCGGGCTCGCTAGCCATCAGTGAGTCGACCACCTGGGACAATCCGGTGCCCCCCGAACTTTTCACCAGTACCCAATCACCGGGGTGGAACCAGCGTGCGGCGTGTTGGGGCAGTTGCTGCTGCAGGGCCTTGACGTCTTCGAACCACTCGATGGGCAACTGATCGCGCAGTTGCACATACAAGCCGTGCATCAGCGGTCCGCAGAGCAGGGTCTGGCGTGGGGCCGCGGCCAGCAGGGATTCGGCCAGTTCCAGGTGATAACGTTGGGTGTCGGGGCCCAGTTCGAGCATATCCCCCAGTACGGCGACGCGCTGATCGGCCCGGCCGGGCAGTTCGGCGAGCATTTTCAGCGACGCCCCCATCGAGCCCGGGTTGGCGTTGTAGGCGTCGTTGATCAGTTGGTAGTCACCGTCGCCGCAAGGGATGGTCAGTGTATTGCCGCGGCCATCCACTGCGGCGAATGTCTCCAGCGCGGCCAGGGCTTGGGTCGTGGGCAAGCCGGCACACACCAGCGAAGCCAGCACCGACAGGGCGTTGAGCACCATGTGGTGGCCGCGGGCGCGCAACTTGAAGTGCACGGGCGTGCCGCGCAGGCTGGCATTGACCTGCAGGTACGAAGGGGTCGTGCAGCAGTCCAGCAGCCGCAGATCGGCGTGCTCGTGCTCGCCGTAGCTGAGCACCGTCAATTGCGCGCGCCGGGCGGCATTGGCGAACACCTGGAAGTACGGCATGTCATGGTTCAGCACCGCATGCCCGCCGGGTGCCATGGAGCGGAAGATCGCGCTTTTCTTGCGCGCGAGGTTCTCCAGGGTGCCGTGGTACTCCAGGTGTGCCGGGGCCAGGCTGGTCACGACCGCGACGTGGGGGCGCACCAGCTCGGAGTTGATGGGCATCCGGCCGACGGCCATTTCCAGGACCCAGAAGCGTGCCGGATCGGTCATGCAGGCCAGGTTCCAGGCTATCCCGTGGGGCAGGTTGGCGTTGCCCTCGGTCTGCGCCACGCTGCCCAGTTGCGCCAGGGCATGGGTGAGCATGGCGCAAACCGTGGTCTTGCCGGCGCTGCCGGTGACTCCGAACACCTGGCCGCCAAAGGCTTGCCGGGCGTAACGGCCCATTTGCAGCATGGCATCTGCGGTGTCCGGCACTTGCAGCACCGGCAGGCCACTGCCCAGGTAAGGCGTGGGGTCGACGCAGACCAGGGCCGAGGGGCGTAGCTGCGGATCGGCCTTGGCCCACAGGCGTGCAAGCCGGGCCTCGTTGGCGCCAACCTTGCTTGGGTGGCGGCTCAACATGCGTTGCGCCTTGAAGTAGGCCATGGACGGGGCCAGCCCGCTGGCTGTCCAATCCGCCTCGGGCGCAACCGCCCAGGTGCCGCCGGTGGCCTGCAGCACTTTGGCCGCATCCCACTGCCAGCCGGCGCCATCCTGCTGCACGTCTGGCTGAGCGGCGCGGACCTGCGGTGCGCCGTCGAGCAGGTAGCGGTGATAGGCAATCAGTCCCGAGAGATAGTGTTCGACATCGTCGATGCGCACGCGAAAGGCGTGATGGCGGATGAAAAACGAGCCGACGATGCGCGCCGGTTGCCCAAAGAACATGGCCATTTCCGGCCAGAAGTAGCCGTTGAGCAAGTGTCCGGCGCGGTGGTGCAAGGCACGATAGAACGCCTGCAGGTCGACCTCGTTGAGCAGGTGGCGCAGCGCCGGCATTTGCTCGATGCGCTGCAGCATCTGCTGAGCGGCCATCATCAACTCCAGCAGGGTGGGGAAGGTGGTGATGCGCTGCTGCACAAATCCCAGGTAGTCGATGAAGTTGTTCAGGCCGAAACGGAAATATTTTTCTTCGGGCCGATAGCGGCTTAGCTCATTGACGCAGTAGCTCAGCCAGTGGTCGTGCTCGCGCCAGTGTTCCTTGGCGATGAAATAGTCGAAGGCTTTCTCGACCACGTGCAGCCAGCGTTCTTCGCCACTCAAGCCATAGAGACGCATCAGGCCGAAGGCGGCTTCGCCGTCGTAGTAAATAATCCGGAACGGCGCTTTGACGCTCAGATCGTGGGCGTGCAGGACGTGGTTGAAGCCGCCGGTCTGCGGATCCTGCATCCAGGCGATGCCGTTGGCCAGCGCCGCCAGCAGCGGCAGATAGTCGCGATTGCCAGTGACTTCGCTGTATTTCACCAAGGCCAACAGGCAGACCGCGTTACCGCCCAGTTTGATTTCGTCGCCGACGTCCACCAGGAATGCGGCAGCGCTGCCGTCGGGCAAGGTGTAGGGCCTGATCAGCGTAAGGGTGAGGTGGTCGAGGGCGCGTTTTATCGATGCCAGGAGGGCGTCGTCCCTGGTCAGCGCCCAGGCTTCGACCATCGAATAGGTCGTGCTGGCGTGGCGCAGGGCGTTGTAGTTCTCGATGGTGCGGTTAAAACAGGGGAACTGGCCGTAGACAAATTCCCCGCTGGCCTTGACCTGGCGGGCGAGAAAGTCCGAGGCGCTGACGACTTTGTCGCGTATCTCGCCCGCGTCCAGCGCCGAGGTCTTGCGTCGCCCGACATCCGGCCCGCTGCTGGTGAGGGCGTGGGCGACGCCGTCTTCGGCACAAAAAACGCCCTGGGTCTGGAACAGGTACACCGGGGTCTGGGGGTCGGATTGGGCCTGCTGGACGGCCTCCAGTGCTGCTGAATCGGCAAAGCGTTTCTTCACGTACACCGAAAAATTGCCCAGGTTGAAACGGGCCAGCGGCACGGTGGAGCCGCCATACAGGATCGCGTTGGCGTTGATTTCCTGTTCGGTCAGGGCGGTCTTCAGTTGCGGATCGAAGGCGATGCCGTAGCGAAAGTAATTGCGTTTGTGGCGCTGCAGGCGCTCCTGCAATTGGGCCCACGACAGCGTCGTCACCTGGGTCGCGCGCTCGACCCTGAGCCAGAGCCGCTCGGGCGGTTGAGCCTGCTGGGGCGCGGCCGATAGTGGCGGGAAGTTCAGCAGTGCGTGATTCCACGCCGCCTCGAAGGTGTCGGCGCTGCTGTGGAACACCCGCGCCCGTTGTGTGCCGTTGCTGAGGGAGAAAAACAAGGTGCACGGTGCCGGCGTGTCCGTGCTGGCAATGGGCTCTGCTGTCTGATCTTTAAAAAAGTTGTAACAGGCGATTAATTGCTGTTTCAAAGACATAAGAAAATCCATTGTCAACGTCAGATGAACACAGAATTCCGGGGATGAGCGTTGTTGTGTCCGGTCACCGAACACAACGCAATTCATCCAGTTTTCCCGCGCCCGGCAGGGGCGGTGTAATAAGGGGGTGCTGGCGTGAACTGCGTCACACTTACACTGGTACTTTCGTTCTAATTGAGTGGGAAAGTGTCGTCGCGGGTTATTTCTTCCGGTGAAAAGCTGATCGGTTGATCGAACTCGCTCAGGTGGTTCTTGATTAATTTTCTGAGAATCTGCGACACGGTTAGATCGACAGTCTCAGAGAGGTCCTCTAATTTCTTTTTAGTCGGAAGATCGATCAATATAGTTAGGCGCGCGGTTTTCTTGTGCATATGCGATCCTTCTCTTCCGCCGCTGTTACTTCTGCAGCGAACGGTTCTCCAATATCCCGATAAAATATAAGGCTTTAGAGGGTGGCTCCAAAGCTCACTAGGGACTCTAATTCAACTGATGAACTTTTTCTACTTTAGCGGCAAAAAAATATCACGGTCTCTCATGCTCGCCTTTCTGGCTCTGGAGAAGGCTTCCTAGGCGGACGTTATAATACAGCGCACATCTTATTAACATTGTATTAGTCGGATAGTTAGGTGTTCGGGTGGTCATCCTTTCGGATGAAATCAGCATAGGCTAATGCTTTAGTGATAATTATAATTTGGCCTAAGTAATCAACTTTTCATGTGCCGGTAGCCTGTAGGATTGGTGGCACGGCGGAGCATTGTTTGTTTTCTACTTGGCGTGGGTCTGATCCGCTGTTTTTTGTCGGTGGTTGACTGGGCTTTGTGGACTAACAGGCGGCGAGTGGGCCTGTAACGCTGTACTTAGGTCTAACTCATTGGCAAAGTAAGCGAGTGATCTACCCAGTCAGGTTGTGTCGCCTCATGGCATTAACTTCACTGTGAAAGTTTCGCCGTTTTTTCGTTGGTTTCTCGCGGCGTACTTCGGCAGTTCATTAGATGGTCGCCAACATATAGAGACTAAGCATTCATAACCTTCGGCGTAGGGCCGCGTTGGCCAGGTTGTTGGCCTGCGCGTGTCAGGCACTGTTTTTTGACGGGCGGGTGCATGCGGCGTGTGCAAGAGAAAAATAGATGAATAGTGTGCATCGTGTGCGCGTTATTGCCGTGAGTGGCGGCAAGGGTGGCGTCGGCAAGACCACGGTGGCGGTCAATCTGTCCCTGGCCTTGGCGAGGGCTGGTCGGCGGGTGGTATTGCTGGATGCCGACCTCGGCCTGGCCAGCATTGATGCCTTGCTGGGGCTGACCCCCAAGTACCGCCTGGCGGATGTCATTGCCGGGCGTTGCGAACTGGCGGATGCGTTGGTGCGTGGACCTGGAGGCATTCGTGTCGCCGCGGCAAGTTCCGGTTCGTCGGACATGGCCCACCTGCAACCGGCGCAATTTCATGCGCTGATCCATGCCTTCAGCAGTATTGGTGATGAGCTGGATGTTCTGGTCATCGATACGGCGGCTGGTATCGGTGAGACGGTGATGAGTTTTCTGCGTGCCGCCCAGGAAGTGATCGTGGTGGCGTGTGATGAGCCGGCAGCGTTTCGTGGTACCTGCAACCTGATCCAATTGCTTCATCAGCAATACGGCATTCACCGCTTTCGGGTACTGGCCAACAAGGCAGCCAGTGCGCGGGAGGGGCGCAAGCTGTTTGCCGAGCTGGAGAAGGTCACCGATCGGCTTCTCGACGTGCACTTACATTACTTGGGCGCGGTGCCGAACGACGAGTCAGTGCCCAGGGCCTTACGCAAGCGGCAGGTGGTGGTCGAGGCGTATCCGCGTTCCAGGTTCGCCAACGCCTTTCGCGACATGGCGCAAAAAATCGACGCCTGGCCACTGCCGGCTCACCCTGGCGGGCACGTGGAGTTCTTCATTGAGCAACTGGTGCAAAATTCCAGACATGGGGCGCCGAGCCCTGGCGACGAAGTGGATGCCTGAAACGACGAAAGGCCCGGGTTTTCACCCGGGCCTTTCGTTTTATATGGTGCACCAGGCGGGATTCGAACCCACGACCCCTGCCTTCGGAGGGCAGTACTCTATCCAGCTGAGCTACTGGTGCAATGCGGGCGCCATAATACTCATAAGCACAGCGTGCGTCCATGCTGCTGAATAGCCTGGTGTTTTCAGCCGGTTAAGAGGGTGTTCGCGGCGTTGATCAGAAAACCTCAGGTTAAACGGGGTTTTCGTTCTTTTTTTCGAACAACCTATTGTCCTTTACCCCCTTTGATCCTAGGATTCGTTTGAGATTTCAAACGCTCTTGTCTGGGTGCTGAACCGCACGAGTTTCAATCAGTGCGTTATTTATGTGCTTCAGCCCGGTGAATGATTTCCCTGACGGCAGCCTCCAAGGCGCCTTTCTACAATCATAATTCGCTCCGCGCGCGCGCGCGGTGCTGTTAAGGAAAGCCGACATGCAGCTTAAAGACACCCTGTTGTTCCGCCAGCAAGCCTTCATTGATGGCGCTTGGGTTGATGCGGACAATGGTCAGACGATCAACGTCAACAACCCGGCAACGGGCGAAATTCTGGGCACCGTGCCGAAAATGGGTGCTGCCGAAACTCGTCGTGCGATCGAAGCTGCAGACAAAGCGCTGCCGGCCTGGCGTGCACTGACCGCCAAGGACCGCGCGAACAAGCTGCGTCGCTGGTTTGAACTGATTATCGAAAACCAGGACGACCTGGCCCGCCTGATGACCCTCGAGCAGGGCAAGCCGTTGGCCGAAGCCAAGGGCGAAATCGTCTACGCCGCCTCTTTCATCGAATGGTTCGCCGAAGAAGCCAAGCGCATCTACGGTGACGTGATTCCAGGCCACCAGCCCGACAAGCGCTTGATCGTGATCAAGCAGCCTATCGGCGTGACCGCTGCCATTACCCCGTGGAACTTCCCGGCCGCGATGATCACCCGTAAAGCCGGCCCGGCATTGGCTGCCGGTTGCACCATGGTGCTCAAGCCGGCTTCGCAAACCCCGTTCTCGGCATTCGCCCTGGCCGAGCTGGCCCAGCGTGCCGGCATTCCGGCCGGTGTGTTCAGCGTGGTGTCCGGCAGCGCCGGCGACATCGGCAGCGAACTGACCAGCAACCCGATCGTGCGCAAGCTGTCCTTCACCGGCTCGACCGAAATCGGTCGCCAGTTGATGGCTGAGTGCGCCAAGGACATCAAGAAAGTGTCCCTGGAGCTGGGCGGCAACGCACCGTTCATCGTGTTCGATGACGCGGACCTGGATAAGGCCGTTGAAGGCGCGATCATTTCCAAATACCGCAACAACGGCCAGACCTGCGTCTGCGCCAACCGCCTGTACATTCAGGATTCGGTCTACGACGCGTTCGCCGAGAAGCTGAAAGTGGCCGTGGCCAAGCTCAAGATCGGCAACGGTCTGGAAGAAGGCACCACCACTGGCCCGCTGATCGATGGCAAGGCCGTGGCCAAGGTCCAGGAACACATTGCTGACGCGATCGCCAAAGGCGCCACTGTCCTGGCCGGTGGCAAGGTCATGGAAGGCAACTTCTTCGAGCCGACCATCCTGACCAACGTGCCGAAGAACGCTGCCGTGGCCAAGGAAGAAACCTTCGGTCCATTGGCGCCACTGTTCCGCTTCAAAGACGAAGCCGAAGTGATCGCCATGTCCAACGACACCGAGTTCGGCCTGGCCTCGTACTTCTATGCTCGCGACCTGGGTCGTGTATTCCGTGTGGCTGAAGCCCTGGAGTACGGTATGGTCGGCGTCAACACCGGGCTGATCTCCAACGAAGTCGCGCCATTCGGCGGCATCAAGGCCTCGGGCCTGGGCCGTGAAGGCTCCAAGTACGGCATCGAAGACTACCTGGAAATCAAATACCTCTGCCTGGGCATCTAAGCCCGGCAAGGCATTGCTTCAAACGCAAAGGGCACGAGAGCGCTGTCCCTTTGCGTGCTTCACACGCAATTTTCTCTGTGGCCGGGAAAGCTGCGGCAGTCGATCATCGCATGCTGCCCAGTTGCCTCCCCGCCGCATTTTCCTTGAACCACGCCGCCCGATGAGCGGTGAATGAGGACACCATGAGCAAGACTAACGCATCCCTGATGAAACGCCGCGAAGCCGCTGTACCGCGCGGTGTTGGCCAGATTCACCCGATCTTCGCCGACCACGCGAAGAACGCCACCGTGACCGACGTTGAAGGTCGCGAGTTCATCGACTTCGCCGGCGGTATCGCCGTGCTGAACACCGGTCACGTGCACCCGAAAATCATCGCGGCAGTGACCGAGCAACTGAACAAGCTGACTCACACCTGCTTCCAGGTACTGGCCTACGAACCGTACGTTGAAGTGTGTGAAAAAGTGAACGCCAAGGTTCCAGGCGATTTCGCCAAGAAAACCCTGCTGGTCACCACCGGTTCCGAAGCGGTGGAAAACGCCGTGAAAATCGCCCGTGCCGCCACTGGCCGCGCTGGCGTGATCGCCTTCACCGGCGCGTACCACGGTCGCACCATGATGACCCTGGGCCTGACCGGCAAGGTCGTGCCTTACTCGGCCGGCATGGGCCTGATGCCAGGCGGTGTGTTCCGCGCCCTGTACCCGAACGAACTGCACGGTGTGAGCATCGACGACTCGATCGCCAGCATCGAGCGCATCTTCAAGAACGACGCCGAGCCGCGTGACATCGCTGCCATCATCATCGAGCCGGTGCAGGGCGAAGGCGGTTTCTACGTCGCGCCTAAAGCGTTCATGGCCCGCCTGCGCGAGCTGTGCGACAAGCACGGCATCCTGCTGATCGCTGACGAAGTACAAACTGGCGCTGGCCGTACCGGCACCTTCTTCGCCATGGAACAGATGGGCGTTGCTGCCGACCTGACCACCTTCGCCAAATCCATTGCTGGCGGCTTCCCGCTGGCCGGTGTGTGCGGCAAGGCTGAATACATGGATGCCATCGCGCCAGGTGGCCTGGGCGGCACCTACGCCGGTAGCCCGATCGCTTGCGCCGCGGCCCTGGCCGTGATGGAAGTGTTCGAAGAAGAGCACCTGCTGGACCGCTGCAAGGCAGTGGGCGAGCGTCTGGTGACTGGCCTGAAGGCTATCCAGGCCAAGTACCCGGTGATCGGTGAAGTGCGTGCCTTGGGCGCGATGATCGCGGTCGAGCTGTTCGACGACGGCGACGTCCACAAGCCTAACGCCGCTGCCGTTGCTGCTGTCGTGGCCAAGGCGCGCGAGAAGGGGCTGATCCTGCTGTCCTGCGGCACCTACGGCAACGTGCTGCGCGTGCTGGTTCCGCTGACTGCGCCGGACGAGCAACTGGACAAAGGCCTGGCGATCATTGAAGAATGCTTCTCTGAGCTCTGATCACCGAGTGTGAATTGGTCCACAAAAAAACCCGCCTAGGCGGGTTTTTTTTGTCGTTGCCAACACATCGCTGGCTTTTGGCCTGTATCGAATCAGCTGCATTGTCTATGGTGCAAGGATTGTCCCGGAGTGTCCTGATGAGCACTGTTGATTTACCTGCCGTGCCGCGCGTGCTGATTGCCGAAGCCGATCCCTGGTCGCGGGACCTGCTCAAGCAGGTGTTGTTGAACGTGCGCTGCGACGCACGGCTGGACCTGTGTGCCGATGGTCAGGAGGCCCTGCAGCTGCTGGCCGAGCAGTCCTACGACCTGGTGATTGCCGATGGTGAGCTGCCCGGTGTCGATGGCCTGGGCTTGCTGCGCAGTGTGCGCCAGCGCCGCCGTCATCCGCCGTTGCCGTTTATCCTGATGAGTCACCGCAATGACAGTGCCAGCGTGCGAGAGGCGGTCCAGCTGGCGCCCACGGCGTACCTGACCAAGCCATTGAACATGCAGGGCCTGACGCTGCGCCTGCAGGGCCTGTTGCTGAGCGCCGGGCAGACGGTTTCCTGCGAGGTGCCGACGCTGGCCCCAGGCATGACCCTGGCGACCTTTCTTGAGCGGCGACGCGAGCTGGCAGACGGCGCCCCTCTGCTGACCGATGTGCAGCTGGCGGTCAAGCGCAGCCTGAACCCCAATGGCCTCGACTTGAGGCTGCTGGAAGAGGAAGTGCGCACGGACCCGCAAATCACCGCCGTGCTGATCGCTGCGGCCAACAGCGCGGCACAGCACCTGGGGGAGGGGGTGCAGACCCTGTCCCAGGCCCTGCATCGACTTGGCACCGGGCAAAGCATGAACCTGGTGCTGGGCCTGGCTCTCAAGCGCAGTGCGAAGTTGAGCGACCCGTGCCTGGCCGACTACGCCGAGCGCTACTGGGAGCTGTCGTTGCACACCGCTGAATACGGCCGCACGCTCGCACGGTTACTCGACCTGGATCAGGAGCGTTGCTACTGCGCCGGCATGCTCCATTGCCTGGGCGACCTGGCGTTGCTGCGCTGTTTGCAGGAGTGGAAGCAGGCCGGCGGCGAGTTGGATGACGAGCAGGAGGTGGGTGAAGCGCTGGTGACGTTTGCAGCGGCCTACGGTTCGGCACTGCGCACCCGCTGGCGGCTGCCGCTGGAGTTGCGAGAGCTGATTGCCGCGGTGTATCGGCTCGGTGGTGGGGTTTATTCCAGGGAAGCCCTGGTGATGAACATGGCCGCCCAGTTGGCGCGCCTGACGGAGCATGAGGGCGTTGAGGAGCTGGCGAAGAGCCGAACGGCACGTTTGCTCAAGATCGGTTTGCCGGAGCTGATGCGCCTGCGCAAGACCTGATCGGGCGCAGACCCTGTGGGAGCGGGCAAGCCCACTCCCACGGATCCAGGTTTGGGGCGTCAGGCCGGGCGCAGGGAGTAGGTCTTGAGCTGGTGGGCGAAGTCGCGCAGCGATTGAATCCCGCTGGCCTCGGCTTCGTGGACCCAGTCCTTGATGGCGGCCAGCATGTCGTGGCCGTTGGAGCTGGTCTTGACCCAGATCTGCTGCAGGGCCAGGCGTTTTTCGTAGATGACTTTCAGTGCCTGGCTGTGTTCGAGCATGGTCTGGATGCGCACGTGGTGTTTTTCATCCAGCAGGCTGGTCTCCCGCGAGAGCAGGCGCTTGGCGCGATGGAATTGGTGGCGTACCGAATGGTCGACCTTTTCCAGCTCTTGCTTGACCAGCGGGCCGATCACCAGCTTGCGGTACTGGGCCATGATCTGGAAACGATTGTTGAGAATCGCCATGGCGGTGTCCATGTCCAGGTTGCCCTTGCCTTCGACGCGGTGGGCAATGGGTGCAACGCGCTGCACCTTGGCCAGGCGCAGGAAGCTGAACAGCTGGATCCAGGCCCAACCGAGGTCGAACTCCCACTTCTTCACCGACAGCTTGGCCGAGTTGGGGTAGGTGTGGTGGTTGTTGTGCAGCTCTTCGCCGCCCACCAGGATGCCCCATGGCACCAGGTTGGTCGCCGCGTCGCGGCATTCGAAGTTGCGGTAGCCGATCGCATGGCCCAGGCCGTTGATCACGCCGGCGGCCCAGAACGGGATCCACATCATCTGGATCGCCCAGATGGTGATGCCGATGGTGCCGAACAGCAGCAGGTCGATCACCCCCATGAGCGCCACGCCCAGCAACGGGTAGCGGCTATACAGGTTGCGTTCGATCCAGTCTTCGGGGCAGTTCTTGCCGTAGATGCGCAGCGTCTCGGGGTTCTCGGCTTCGGCGCGGTACAGCTCGGCGCCTTTGCGCAGGACCGTGGACAGGCCCTTGACCACTGGGCTGTGGGGGTCATCGACGGTTTCGCACTTGGCGTGGTGCTTGCGGTGGATAGCGGTCCACTCGCGGGTGTTCTGCGCCGTGGTCAGCCACAGCCAGAAGCGGAAGAAGTGTTTCAGGCCGGCATTGAGCTCAAGCGAGCGATGGGCCGAGTAGCGATGCAGATAAACCGTGACACCCACGATGGTGATGTGGGTCATTAACAGGGTGACTGCCACCAGTTGCCAGGGCGACAAGCCGAGTAAACCTTCGTACCACATAGGCTATATGGCCCTCGATAAAGAAAAAAACAGCTCGCGCATTATCACTCAGGACACAGATAAAACCAGTCACCCTTTCAGATAAGAGTGGCGGGATGTTTCTTTATTCTATAATCCGGAACTTTTTTAGGGACATGGACAGCCGGATGTTTGCCTCTTACCGCGATGCATTGCGTGCAGCGCTGCTTTATCTGGTGATTTCCTGCGTGTGGCTGGGGATTACTGGTTGTTTATTGAACAACTTATTCGATGATTCTCCTGAGCTTGTCCGCTGGCAACTGATCAACGGTTACGTCTGGGTCGTGCTCAGCGCCGGCTTGATCGTTCTCGTGCGGGGAGGCTGGCCGGGTTTTCTCGGACGGGGGGCCGGGTTGAGCCGGCACGCTGAGGATCGTGCGCAATTGCGCCAGGCGCAGGCGGTGTTTGATTGCACCCATGAGGGGGTGCTGGTGACCGATCGCCAGCGCAAGATTGTCCACGTCAATCGCGCCTTCATGGAAATCACCGGTTACCAGCCTGAAGAGGTGTTGGGGCATACGCCCAGCCTGTTCAAGTCGGGTCATCATCCGCCCGATTTTTATAAGAAGATGTTTCAGGATCTGGGTCGAGGCGGTCAGTGGAGCGGTGAGATCTGGAACCGGCGCAAAAGCGGCGAGATTTTTCCCCAGTGGCAAACCATCCGGGTGATCCGCGACGACTGCGGCCAGCTCAGCCATTACGTGGCGGTGTTTTCCGATATCAGTGCGATCAAGGATTCCGAGCATGAGCTCAAGCACCTGGCGCACCACGACCCGCTGACCGACCTGCCCAATCGCCTGCTGTTCGGCGACCGTGTCGAGCAGGCGCTGGCGTCGGCGCAAATCCACAAGCGCGGCTGTGCGTTGCTGATGATCGACCTCGATCATTTCAAGATGATCAACGACAGCCTGGGGCACAACGTCGGCGATCGATTGCTCAAGGCGGTGGCGTCGCGCTTGCGCGAGATGTTCGGCCCAGGCGTGACCCTGGCGCGCCTGGGGGGAGACGAATTTGCCGTGCTGGTGGAGAGCTGTGGGCAACTGGTCCAGGCCGCGGCCCTGGCGCAACGGATCATCGACGGCCTCAAAGAGCCCTTTGTGATCGACGCCGATCAGTTGTTCATCAATGCCAGTGTTGGCATCAGCCTGTTCCCCAGCGACGCGCTGAGCGCCGAGCAATTGCTGCGCAACGCCGATTCGGCCTTGTTCAAGGCCAAGAGTGCCGGGCGTAACGACTACGCCCTGTACACCGAAGAGCTGACAGCCCATGCCCAGCATCGGGTCGAGACTGCCTTCGAGCTGCGCCGGGCGCTGGAGCAGCAGGAGCTGCGGGTCTACTACCAACCGGTCCACGATCTGCGCAGCCGCCGCCTGATCGGCGTCGAAGCGCTGGTGCGCTGGCAGCACCCGCAGCGCGGCCTGGTGCCGCCGGGCGAGTTCATCCCGATTGCCGAGCGCACCGGGCTGATCGACGAAATCGACGCCTGGGTGATGCGCCAGGCCTGTCAGCAGATGTGCGCCTGGCAGGACGCCGGCGTGGCGCTGTCATTCATTGCGGTGAACGTGTCGACGCGTTTGTTCGCCCGGCGCGAACTGTACCAACGCGTCTCCCAGGTGCTGCACGACACCGGGCTGGACCCGGCCTGCCTGGAGCTGGAAGTGACGGAAAGTGCGGTGATGGGTGACCCGGAAGTGGCCCTGGAACAGATGCACCGGCTGCGCGAGCTGGGGGTGCGCCTGGCCATCGACGACTTCGGTACCGGCTACTCGTCCCTGCTGCGGCTCAAGCGCCTGCCGGTGCAGAAACTCAAGATCGACCAGGGTTTTGTCGCCGGACTGCCTTGGGATGACGACGACGCCGCCATCGTGCGGGTGATCATCGCCCTGGCGCAAAGCATGGGCATGCAGGTGCACGCCGAGGGCATCGAACACGTCGAACAGGCGGCGTTTTTGCTCGACCAGGGCTGTGACCTGGGCCAGGGCTACTGGTATGGGCGACCCATGCCGGCAGCCGAGTTGGATTGGGCGCGGGCACCGCTGATCCATTAAGACGCAGGTGCCTGAGTCCGGGGCTGTGCTGCAGCCCCGGATCAGCACGCGTGTGCGCCGTCAGCTCGAAACACAGCCCACAAAACCGCCAGGTCCGCGCAAGTCCTTGCTCGGGCTAAAAATACCTTTCAGTTATATAAACATTCTTAAATAGTATTTTTAAGAATATCCACGGCTATCTACTATTGCTCCCAAGCCACCAGCAGTGCCGCCACTGCGCGGCACTTCTCATTTCAGGAGCAGCACCATGAGCGCATCCCTACGTAGCGTTGACGGCCATGACGAAGCCACCATCTTGCGCGAGATCCAGAGCGCCCTGCGTGATCTGCGCTTTGGTGCGGTAGAGATCACCGTGCACAACGCCCAGGTGGTTCAGATCGAGCGCAAGGAAAAATTCCGCCTGCAGAACCCGGGCAACAAGTCGAGCTGAGGCGCGGCGTCGCTGGCAACCCGTTTCCAGAAATCCATAAGAACAGCCAACACTAAAAATTTCAGGAGCTCCACCATGTCGTCGATTCGCCGTTACGCTTTGGCCGCTCTGGCCAGTGCCATTTTTGCCGGTTCCGCGGTTGCCAAGGATTACGAGTTGCTGAACGTTTCGTACGACCCGACGCGTGAGCTGTATCAGGACTACAACGCAGAATTCATCAACTTCTGGAAGCAGGAGCATGCCGGCGACAATGTGAAGATCCAGCAGTCCCATGGCGGCTCCGGCAAGCAGGGGCGGGCGGTGATCGATGGTCTGCGGGCCGACGTAGTGACCCTGGCGCTGGCCGGTGACATCGACGAAATCGCCAAGCTGGGCAAGACCCTGCCTGCTGACTGGCAGAAGCGTCTGCCCGAGGCCAGCACCCCCTACACCTCGACCATCGTGTTCCTGGTGCGCAAGGGCAACCCCAAAGGCATCAAGGACTGGGGCGACCTGACCAAGAACGGTGTTGAAGTCATCACCCCGAATCCAAAAACCTCCGGCGGCGCCCGCTGGAACTTCCTGGCGGCCTGGGCCTACGGTCTCAAAGCCAATGGTGGCGACGAAGCCAAGGCCAAGGAATACGTACAGACCCTGTTCAAGCACGTTCCAGTGCTCGATACCGGTGCTCGCGGCTCGACCATCACCTTCGTCAACAATGGTCAGGGTGACGTGTTGCTGGCCTGGGAAAACGAAGCCTTCCTGGCGCTCAAGGAAGAGGGGGGTGCAGACAAGTTCGAAATCGTCGTGCCTTCGCTGTCGATCCTCGCCGAGCCGCCGGTCGCAGTCATCGACAAGAACGCCGAGAAAAAGGGTAACGCGCAGATCGCCGAAGCCTACCTCAAGCACCTGTACAGCCCGGCAGGCCAGGAAATTGCGGCGAAGAACTTCTATCGTCCACGTGACAAGGACGTGGCTGCCAAGTACGCCAAGCAGTTCCCGACCCTGGACCTGGTCACCATCGACAAGGACTTCGGTGGCTGGAAAACCGCCCAGCCGAAATTCTTCAATGACGGCGGTGTGTTCGACCAGATTTACCAGGCACAGTAATCTTAAATTGCTATCAACGAGCCTCGGATTTACCTTCGGGGCTTTGTTGTGTTCTTGACCAAGGACTTTTATGTCGCGTCGTATCTCCCCCGTCATACCCGGCTTCGGGCTGACGCTGGGCTACACCTTGGTGTACCTCAGCCTGATTGTGCTCATACCCCTGGCGGCGATGTTCGTCCACGCCGCTCAACTCACCTGGGAGCAGTTCTGGACCATCATCACCGCGCCACGGGTGCTGGCGGCCTTGCAGCTGAGCTTTGGCACGGCGCTCTGTGCCGCGATCATCAACGGCATCATCGGCACGCTGCTGGCCTGGGTGCTGGTGCGCTATACCTTTCCGGGACGCAAAATCATCGACGCGATGATCGACTTGCCCTTCGCCTTGCCCACTGCCGTGGCCGGTATTGCGCTCACGGCGCTGTACGCACCCAACGGCCTGGTGGGTCAGTTTGCAGCGGACCTGGGGTTCAAGATCGCCTACACCCCCCTGGGCATCACCCTTGCCCTGACGTTTGTGACTCTTCCATTCGTGGTGCGTACGGTACAGCCGGTGCTGGCCGATATCCCGCGTGAAATCGAAGAAGCGGCGGCATGCCTGGGGGCCAAGCCCTTGCAAGTGTTCCGCTACATCCTGCTGCCGGCCTTGTTGCCGGCCTGGTTGACCGGTTTTGCCCTGGCGTTTGCCCGAGGTGTCGGGGAATACGGCTCGGTGATTTTTATTGCCGGCAACATGCCGATGAAAACCGAAATCCTGCCGCTGCTGATCATGGTCAAGCTCGACCAGTACGATTACACCGGTGCCACCTCCATTGGCGTGTTGATGCTGGTGGTTTCCTTTGTCCTGTTGCTGCTGATCAACCTGTTGCAGCGGCGCATCGAAACCCCATAAGGAGGCGCGAACCATGTCCCAATCGTCTATTAGCGCCGCTTCCTCGGCCAACGCTGCCCGTCGTGGCAGTGCCAGCTCGCGACGGATCCTGATCGTCCTCGGCTGGCTGATCTTTGCCCTGTTCCTGTTGTTGCCCCTGTTCATCGTGGTCTCCCAGGGCCTGAAGCTTGGCCTGGGCGCGTTCTTCGCTGCGATCTTCGAGCCCGACGCCTTGTCGGCGTTGAAACTCACGGTGATCGCGGTGCTGATCTCGGTGCCGCTGAACCTGGTGTTCGGCGTCAGTGCCGCCTGGTGCGTCAGCAAGTACTCGTTCCGTGGCAAGAGCATGCTGGTGACCCTGA
>Ga0067045_1029061_pt1 | contig 24223 bp, 18 predicted proteins | sample TerdegcTABiofilm_FD_59184 | JGI IMG/M metagenome (GOLD analysis project Ga0067045, IMG submission 59184) | Combined Assembly of (Gp0054472, Gp0054536) Wastewater bioreactor microbial communities from Singapore -Terephthalate degrading... | reverse complement strand
AATCGGGTCGTGTCCTCTGACATATCGTCTGGCAGTGCCAGGGCTTTTCTCATTGGGACACGGCCATTGTAGACCTTCCTCTAGTTCCAACAAACGTGCTCGAGTCATTCCATACAGAGTATGCTCGGTTAATTTGACGCATTCTCTGTAATCATCCCATGCCATAGCGTATGCGGCAGTAGGATCGTCCATGTTCCATGGGATGAGTTTTTCCAGTCCCATTCTTTTTGCTATTTGAGCAGCGATCCAAATATCCGGTTTGGCTTCAGCGGGCGGGTCAACACATTTTGAGGTCAGCTGACTTCGCCGCTCGGAGCATCCGAAAACTCCTCCTTTTTCATAAATGAATGCCGCAGGAAGGATTACATCCGCCAGCTGCGTAGTTCTTGTAGGGAATATGTCCAAAACGACCAAGAAACCGTCTTTCATGCCCTTAAAATATTTCGGCGCATTCGGCAGAGATTGGGCGGGATTGGTCGTGCATACCAACATTGCCTTGAGTGGTTTTGATTGATCGTCTTCAGCTCCAAGCTTTGCAAACATTTCCATCGTGTGAAAACCTGGCTTTGGATCAATTGTGCCAGGAGGAAGTTTCCATGATTTTTCGCAATCAGCCCTGGCAACGGGGTCCGTTATTGAACGAGTCCCCGGGAGTAATTGACACAGTGAGCCGGTTTCTCTAACCCCACCACAGGCGTTTGGTTGCCCGGTGATGGAAAATGAATCTGCCCCTTCTTTGCAAATGTTTCCAGAAATTAAATGCAAGTTGTGAATCAGATTGTTTGCCCAAACACCTCTTGTTCTCTGGTTCAATCCCATGGTCCAAAGACTCATCGTGGGACCATGGCTACCAAACAATCGAGCTGCTTCTTTAATATTGGCGGCTGGACATCGAGTAATTTTTTCAACAGCCTCAGGAGTAAATTGTTCGAGGAAATCGGTGTAGGCCTTGAAATCCACTACCTGGGATCCAGTGTGGAATCTGCAAAGGTTGTCTATGAAGAATTTGTCAAGCCATCCATTTTTCACCAGTTCTCTGGCCATGCAATGGAAAACGGCCAAATCCGTTCCAGGATCTGCTGGAAGCCATACATCCGCAATTCTAGCGGTAGGAGTCAATCGTGGTTCACAGACTATAACCTTGATGCTGTCAGGATCCTTCATTTTCTGGCGGGCTACCCGTCTGAACAGTATAGGATGGCACTCAGCCGTATTTGATCCGACCAGAAACAAAGTCTTGGCTTTTTCGATATCTGCGTATGAACCGGCGGGTTCATCTGTTCCGAATGTTGTGATGTAACCACCGACGGCTGATGCCATGCAAAGCCTGGGATTACCTTCAACCATGTTGGATTTGAAGCCGCCCTTCCATAACTTGTTAAATGTGTAACTTTCCTCTGTCATGCATTGACCTGAGCCATAATAAGCTACAGAGTCCTTCCCGAATTTCTGGTGTAATTCCTTGAACTTGTTGCTTACTTTATCAAGAGCCTCGTCCCAGGTGACTCGTTTAAACTTTCCATCCTCTCCCCGAACCATCGGATACTTGAGGCGGTCAGGGTGATACATGCTTGTGTAACCCTTAAAACCCTTGACACACAAAAAGCCGAAATTTGTTACGGCTTTGGGATTGCCGCGCAAACCAACCAGTTGACCGTTTCGGACTCCGGCGTAAATTCCGCATCCAGTCCCACAAAACCTACAAGTGCCTTTAATCCACTTGTCAACTTCAATTTCTTCCTGAGCCGAGGCTGATTTTGCAAAAGGTATGTTCAATGCTGAAGCAGCGAATGCGGCAGCAGACAATTTGATCATTTCTCTTCTGGATATTTTCATCAATCTTCCTCCAAGGCAAATTCATTATTTGGGTAAATCAAAACCCCGGCACGTTGAAACGATCTACCCGGCCAGGAGAGAATTTTTCGTATTGCTGGATCTTGTGAGCAGTAAACCAATGGGCCTTATGACAGAATGAGCAGTTTGTTACCAAAGCTGCAGGAGGTAGGTTGTGCACCTGTTCCGAGTGGCATCCTATGCAAACTGACCTGTCGGGTCTAGCCCTGTAATTTAAAGCGTCACCGTGGCAAATACCGCATTTGACGTTGTTTATGCCATGTCTTGAAGCGAGCCATTGGTTGTAATTAGCAGGTGTTTCTCTTTTGTGGCATTCCATACAGTCCTGTTTGCCAAATTGGACCCTGTGAGCATCCGGTTTCTCCCCGGGAGCCATCGGAGGAGCTGTGAACTCCTTCCATTTTGGATCGAGACTGCCAGGCTTTGTTTGTGAAGTCTGTAGTCCTGAATTCGGCCCAAGGTCCGCTGCCTTCAAGGATAGGGAAAGGCTGAGAATCATTCCAGCTATTATCAATAAGTAGACGGCGCGTTTCATGTTCCGTTCCTCTCACCCATTGGTTTTATAAGAAACTGAAAAATGTCCATTTTAAGATGAGCCGCCGCTCAATTCTTCGAGCGTAGCGCTTCAATTAAATCGGGAGTAGCTATGGCGCCAAGCGCCTTAAGGGCTTCTGCCGCTTTTTTCGAAACCTCTGAACTTGAATCTTTCAAGAGTTTGATCAATGGGGGCACAGAGGGCTTTCCTATTGTCACCAAAGCTGATGACGCGTTTTCCGCTCCTATTCCACCATTTTTCAGTATCGCCACGAGTTGATTCACGGCGGGCGCCCCAATCCTTGCCAAAGCCTCGGACGCTGATTTTGATGCCTGCGGGTTCTTTCCTTCCAGAGATTTGATCAATACTGGAAGGCTCTCAGGACCAAAGCTTGCCAAAGCGGTTACTGCGGCGTCCCTAGTTTTTTTGTTATCGTCGCCTAATAAATTGGCAAGTTCTGAAATGGAATTTTTCGAGGGTTTTCCGACGGCCATTATGGCCAATATGGCCGCTTCCCTCACTAGGGAGTCCTTATCTGCCAAGGCTGCTACAAGAGCCGGCATTGCCGGTTCGGCCTCCGCTCCAAACTCCGCAATGGTATTGATCACGCCGAGTCTCACAAACTCGGATTGACTCTTCAGGGCTGAAATCAAAGCCGGCAAGCTATCTTTTGAAGACAATTTCATGTCTCTGAGTTCAGAAATGGCGTTAGTCGCTACGGAAGGATTGGGACTGTTCAGATCTCTTAGCAAGACGTTAACATGTTGATCTATTGCGTTTGTTGGTCCTTTGCTGGGTTTGGGCGCCTGCGCCTGAATTGGACTCACGCACGCAAGAATTATTGCTATTACGATCAAATGAGACGTAAACGAGTTAAGCTTAGGAGTTCGCAAGAATACTAACCGCCTCATTTCATGCCCTCCCTGAAGCTAAAGCTCCATTGCTGGCAGTGTGTTTCGTGAATTCCCCTGTTTCGATTGGAAGCACTATTTTTAGGTTAATTGTCAGGATGAGGAGTCCTAATGACCAAATTCCCAAAGTGACCAGAATTTCTAAAGTGGTCGGCGCGTATTCCCAGACTTCTCCAAGGGGCGCAGGGATGAAACCTGGAATAATCAAACCCATTCCTTTTTCAATCCATATACCAATTATGATTAGTACACATCCAAGATTGAGAGTCAGAAACCTTTTTCGAGTAAATGGTATGAGAAAGATGAAAAACGCTATGACATTGAAGGTGAACGCTGTCCAAATCCAAGGAACCAGCCTGCCTTTTCCGTCCATTCCCGCATACAAATACTTCAGGGGTGAAAGATGATGAGTATCAGAATACAGTTCCTTAAAAAACTCTGCTCCAAGCAAGAAAAGATTAATAGCCATTGCGACTGCTATCATTTCCGCTATCTTATGCAGGGCTTCATCCTTGACATGAAATTTGGTGTAATGCCTCACTATCTGGAATAGAAGGATTATTAGCGCCGGACCGGAACAGAAGGCTGACGCCAAAAAACGGGGAGCCAGTATTGAGGCGTTCCAGAAAGGTCGAGCAGCCAATCCATTGTAAATGAAAGCTGTAACGGTATGAATGCTTACAGCCCATGGAATCGAAAGAAGAATGAAAGGCAGAAGGAAATTATAATTTACGGGTTTCTCATTGTAAGCTTTGTAGATGATGTATCCTGGAATTAACAAATTGAGAAACAAATATCCGTTGAGAACAACAATGTCCCAGCTTAACAAAGACGAAGGCAAATTGAGAATCCCAATTCCCGGTATCAGATGCCAAATACGGTCCGGTCTACCCAGGTCCGCCGTGACAAACATCATGCACATCAGCAGAGCGCTTACTGCCAGGATCTCTCCAACAATGACAATATCCTTAATAGGCCCAAAATCATATAGATAGGCAGGGATGATCAATAACACCGCAGCAGCGGCCACTCCGACCAGAAATGTAAAATTTCCAAGATAAAAGCCCCACGAAACGTAACTCGTCATGCCAGTGGCTATCAATCCGACCTTTAATTGTTGAATATAGCTTCCTATGCCTATAGCCACAAATATGAGCAGAAGTGTCATCCAGGCATAATAAAGCGGCGATCCGACCAATATCCTTTTAACGGCTTGGACTATGAAACTCTTCATCTGGGCCCTCACGCGTTATGTTGCAAAGAAGTAATAAAACTTTGGTTGAGTGTTCAATTCCGATTTCAGACGAAAGACTCTTTTATTCCTAATTATCTTGCTGATCTCACTATCAGGATCTAAAAGATTTCCGAATTTTCTTGCTCCTACTGGACACACCTCAACACAGGCGGGATATTTTCCTACCCGGACTCTCTGAATGCAAAATGTGCATTTCTCAACCACATTTTTCATTCTTGGTCTGTTTCCAAGGTAATGTGTCACAGTATTAATTGATTCAGCGGGGATCACTGGTTCCGCAAAGTTGAACCATCTACCCATGTAAGGGCAAGCGGCCATACAATAACGGCAACCGATGCACCAGTTGTAATCGACAACTACTATTCCGTCACGCTCGGTCCATGTGGCTCTGACAGGACATACCTTAGTGCATGGAGCATTTGCGCAATGCTGACACTGAACCGGCATGTAGTAATAGCCATCTTCCGGGACTTCTTCAGGATCGTAATAAATTGTAGAATGTTCGAGGTCCATGTCGCCGTCTTTGAAGCGTAGGACCCGTATATACTGAATCTGGGGATCTCTGGACTGATTGTTTTCTTCCACACAGGCATAGACGCATTTCCTGCAGCCAATGCATCTTTGAATATCCAGGGCGTAACCGAAGAGAGTGGCCTCTAAAGGACCCTCAGTCCCAACCACAAAATCCTTGCCGTATTTCTCTTTGTATTCTTTTCTTAGCCTTTCGACGGTTTGCTCGATTTCTTCTTTAGTCATCCTTTGAAAATTGTTTTGGATGAATTCTTGCCATGAACAGGAACTAACCGCAAACATTCCGAGGACGCTTGCCGCTCCAGCCATGAACGTCCGCCGATCAAGCAGCTCGCTGTTGGTTTTTTTTATCGACGAGTTTTCGAGATCTGTCGGAGGCCTGTTTCCAGGCGATGAGCCTGACTCAGATGATTTTTTATGTCTCATCGTGGCAAACCTTAATGCCTGGCTTGAACTTCCACCGGAGTCCAAGGTTTCTTAGGCGGAGGCATAGGAGCCATGGGTTTGAATTTTGGATTATGTGGGTCATGGCATGTTACGCAGAGGTAGTAATTCTTAACGCCATTCCATGAGCCAGTGCGTTTGCCGTGTATTCCATCACGCCAGTCCCTATAGATCGTTCCGTGACATTTACCGCACAGTAGGTAAGATTGTTCAAATTCGATAACCTTACCGTCACTCAACGGCAGTAAATAATTCCTGTTGTCCGGGTGATGGCAATCCAAACACCATAACCTTATCCCTCCGTGGTTTAGACGGATATTCGTGTGGACCAAGAGGTCTTCCCGGCGTTTGAAATTGACGGGAAAATCCTTCTCCGGGCCGTGACATGCCCTGCACGGTGTAATAGTTTTTGGCAAAGGCCTTAGTGGCACTGGAAATTCTTTCTCAGATGTTGGAGCCTGTATTTCCTTCAAGGCTTCAGCATCCTGGGATTGGGCTAATGCTGATTTGTCTGCCAAGCTGAAACAGTAGCCCATGATTCCCAGCGCCGTGAGTAGAAGTATCAAATATTTTGATTTCATGACTCAGACCTTGTATTGAAAACCCACAGGTTGGCCAATGACTACTTGACCTCTTTGCCGCCGTAGCGCTGTTGATAATAAGCTTCGATTCTTTGGAGCTCTTCCTTGCTCATACCGTCTTTGTACCATTTATGAAGAGGATCCTTGTAAACCAGCTCATTCAGAATGGGGGCAGCCTGATCTTTTCCACCCATGATTCTCTCAACCTCAGGAATGAAGTTGTTATAGAAATGTTTGGCTACTTCGTACATACCGTGCCACCATGCATAGTCAGGTCCCATCATAGAGGCTCCGTGCCGTGCCCTTCGCCCCTCATGATGCCACAGCTCGTAATAAATCCAGTCCAACTTGTCATCAAAGTCAGCCTTCGTGAGCTTGCCCATGTCCATGAGCTTCTGACGAACGTTAGTGGCGGGAATTGCGAATTTATTGTTGTAAAGATCAACCAGATCATCAAACTGAGTGTAAAAGCTATTTACCATGAAATCACCATGACACTGTTTGCAGACGTCCTGCATTCTGTCTCTGCGATCTTTCCATTGTGTCAATTTCTTGGAAATGGCTGGTCTGAGAGTCCAGGAGATACGAGCCCCGACTTCATGAGTAGCCGGTTGATTCGGTGTTGCGCTCATATGGCATGTAGCGCATGTAGCGGTATCCTGGTAATCGACTCCTACGATCCATTCACTCCGATCCATGTTCATCTTGTCTCGGAAAGCCTGATAGAGAATGCCGTGTTTGGATTCCTGATAAACCTCAATTTGTGGATGGTCAGGTCCAAGGTGACACTTTCCACAAGCATCGGGCCTTCTGGCTTGTTCGATTGAAAATCTGTGACGAGTGTGACATGCTGCGCAGCTGCCCTTGCTTCCGTCAGGATTGATCCTCCCTATTCCGGTGTTGGGCCACGTGGAAGGGTCAAGTTGTCCATTAGGAAGCACTTTGACATTTGAACCGTGACATTGTCGGCATCCGGTAGAAACAGCCGCGGGCCCTCCAACCACTGATCCGAGGTAGTTGTCCTGGGAGTTTAGAATGTCGGCGCCCTTGGCGTGATGCGAGCCTTGCTGTTGGTCAAATTGTTCCTTGTGGCATTTCGAACAATCCTTGGGTGATACTATTGTTGCGATCCAGAATCCACGGTGATCATGTCCGTCAATATCACCCGGGGTCTTATCCGTCTTTTTTTCGGCTCTATGGCAATCGTAGCAGTTGACTCCAGCTTGCCCCATACGGCCCATCCGCCATAGCTTAAAAAGCCCAGGCGTCTTTAGTTCATGACACTTGATACACACTTGCCCTTCGGGCGAACCGTAAAGCTTTGGATCAACCTTTACGGCGGCGTCTGCCCACCAAGAACTAGCAAATACCGCCAATGCGACCATTAATAGAATTCTTCGCATGACTCAAACTCCCTATGGCTCAAGTTATAGCAGTTTATGGCTTGGGTTCCCCCGAGACTAACTTGTTGACAGTTGTTTGTTCGACCGTTTGCCCATCATCACGTATCTGATCTGAGAGATTGTGATGATATGACGCAACCTTTATAGCCAGATTATGGTCTATTAACCCGTAAATTTGCTGTAAAACTGTGTAAAGAATTTGTAATTTTTATTTTCTTGAAACAAAGACTCCGCACCAAGATAGCGGATGTTGGGTCTGATTTGAAAGAATTTTTTTAACATTTTCGATATTAAGGGCCGTCGACGATTTAGTATTATGGCTTTTCAGGACTTTTTTCATTGTCTGTGATTTGAGTTTACCTAACAACCTTCGGGAATGTGGGAACGCGCTCCAGGTTTTCTCACCCCATTCTCGTGCTTTTGTTCAAACGGCATGGCGAGTTAGAGGTTCATGAGTGTAATTGGCAGAGGTCTGGATTGACGCGTGTTATGGTTCTTGTTACAGTTTTGTTTTAGTACACGCGACCAGGCTTTCGCGATGGATCTTTCATGATGTTAAGACCAAAATTGTTTTCAGGCGCTGGCATTTCATTCAAGTTTCTCCTAATAAGCGCTTTAGCCACAGTAATTGTTTTTGGAGTTTTGCTCACATGGTTCTGGAATCTTCAGAATGAGCACATAATGGAGCAGGTCAGGAAGCAGGCGATAATACTATTCAAACAAATCTCCATGACCCGTCATTGGTGTTCTGAGCACAACGGAATACTGGTTCAAAAATCGGATCGCTTAGATTCGAATCCCTATTTGAAAGATCCTGACGTCGTTTCACAGGGTGGAATTGTTTACACGAAGATCACACCATCGATTTTGACTACTTTGCTCTCAGAAAAGGCGCGAAATAGCGATCTTTTTTGGTTCAAGCTCACAAGTGACCTATACCTCAACCCTAAAAACGCCCCTGATGACATTGAGCGAAAAGCCTTGGAAATCTTCAGGAATAATCCTTATGAAGGCATTTTTCAGACTGATCTTGTAAATGGCAAGCCGACTCTGCGTTATCTTGCGCCGGTTGTTGTAACAAGCGATTGCATACAATGTCATTCGGATCAGTATAATAAGCTCGGCTCTGTAGGGGGGTGTTTAAGTGTTTTTGTCCCAATGGATGAGGCTCAGTTGGCAATAAGAAAGAATACCGTGCTGGTTTTTGGCGGAGGCATGGGATTGGCGCTTTCGTTAGTAGGAGTCTTATATCTTGTTTCGGCCTCACTGGTTTTCAATAGGATCAAGGAGATCAACAAAGCGATACAAAAAATCGTTGCATCTGACGGGATTCCGGAGGGAAAACAAAAAGGGGATGAACTCAAAGAAATTTCCGACTTTTGTTACACATTAGACAATCAACTCAAGTCTAAACGCGATGAGTTAGAAGCCAGAATCAAAGAAGCTACACGCGATTTGTCTTTCACCAAGGAAAGACTGGAAAGAGCCAACAAGGAATTAGAGGATCTCAATAAAGCCAAGACAGCTTTTTTTTCCGACATATCTCACGAATTACGCACACCATTGACGGCCATTAAGGGGGCATCCGACATTATTTCCCGAAAGTCTACACTGGATTCTTCACATTATTTGGAAATAATTAAAAGGAATACCGATCACTTAACGAAACTTGTGCTTGATTTTCTGGATTATTCAAAAATTGAAAATGGTCAAATTGATTTAGATATAAGGGAATCCTCGGTCCAAGATTTAATAGAAGCTGCAATCAGATCGTTCGAGCTTGAAGCTTCAAGGAAAAAACTGACTATTACTTTTGAAGGAACTGAAATAAAGTCATTTTTTGATTCAACAAGAATTTTTCAAGTGATGACCAATCTTTTATCAAATGCTATCAGGTTTTCCCCGAACAATGGTGTTATAATGATAAAATCGAGAATTAAAGATGAAAAATTTGTTGAGATTTCGTTTCAGGATCAAGGTCCGGGTATTCCTGTCAAGCATCAGGAAAATGTATTTAACAAATTCTACCTGGTAAAAGATGAAAAATTTGCCTCCTATCAAAAGGGGTCTTCCGGAATTGGTCTGGCGATATGTAAGGGATTGGTGGAGGCTCATGGAGGTCGCATATGGGTAGAGAACGCCACAAACAATGGAGCAATATTTTTATTTGAAATTCCATTGAGGCCATCGAAATGAGTCACACAAAAATACTAATTGTTGACGATGACCCTGATATAGCTCTGATATTAAAGGATAATCTTGAATTAGATGGTTACGAGGTCCAAGTAGCAGAAAATGCTAAACAAGCTTTAAGTCTTTTCAATTCACAGAAATTTGATCTCATGATGTTAGACCTCGCCCTTCCTGACATTGACGGTATTCAGGTGTGCCGGCGAATTAGGGAAAAATCAGATGTTCCAATAATAATGCTTACGGCGAGGGACAGGGTGCCGGACAAAGTGCTAGGGTTCGAATGTGGAGCAGATGATTATGTGGTTAAGCCCTTTGACTATCTCGAATTGGAAGCTCGAATAAAGGCATGTTTGAGACGCACAAGTCGAACGACCATACCAAGTTGCCAGGTAATAGAAATAGGAAAACTGAAAATCGATGTTTCAGGCAATAGGGTTTGGAAAGACAATATCCCTATAAATCTAACCAAGAGAGAGTTTGCTATATTGGTCCTCCTTGCTGGAAACCCAGGAATTGTATTTGAGAGAAGTGTAATTCGGGAAAAGGTGTGGCCCGGAGGTGACCTTTACTCCGATAGCCGAACCATTGATGTTCATGTACAGCATTTGAGATCTAAACTCGAGGACAAGGCTTCCAACCCAAAGTACATCCAAACCGTGCAAGGAGTCGGATATATATTTTATGTAGAGCAAGATTAGTGATTTGATACTGAGAACCTGAATAAACCATCCCATGTATAACAAGAAGCAAATCCTATCTACTGTTTCTCAGTTGGGCCTCAATTTGTCCTTAGACGGATTTGAAAACTATCTAAAGGACGAATCCAAGTTTTTGGGAACAGCTCTCGGATTGATTAGAGCAAAGACAGAGGCTGACGTAGTTAACTCCCTAAAATTAGCCAATCAGTTGAACATCCCATTGACTGTAGTTTCAGGGAAAACCTCAATAACCGGCGCTTCAGCCCCGTCAGGGGGATTAATTCTAAGTGTTAAGGATCTCGATAAAGTAGACGAGCGAGACATCCGTAATGTAGGGGTCGGAATCATTCTCAAAGACTATAAACGAATGGTCGAAAACAAGGGTCTGTTTTATCCTCCTGACCCGACATCAGAGGATTCGTGCACAATTGGCGGGACTGTGGCTTGCAATGCGTCGGGATCCCTGAGCTATTTGTATGGACCTACCAGAGACTACATCGACAGGCTCAAGGTTGTGACGCCTGACACCACGGTTCTGGACATTGAACGAGGGAAGGTATTTAGTGAGGACGGTTGGTTCAGGCTTAAACCGGGTCAATTAAGAGGGAGCCTGGTTCAAGACATGACAATCCCCGTGCCAAGAATTCCTCAACATCCATGGAGACGAGTAAAAAATGCAGCTGGGCTTTTTTCTCAAGATCGCATGGATTTGATCGATTTGTTCATCGGTGGAGAAGGTATTCTTGGGATAATAGTCGAAGTTGGAACCAAGTTAATAAGCAAACGGAAGCCTTATTTCGCTCTTTTGATTTTTGTCGCGAATAGGGCTGACACGGTTAGCCTTGTAACAACTTTGGACAAAATCAGGAATCTTTTTCACAAAAATCCAACTGAAGTACAGGTTGAATCAAGAGATCCAGTAAACATTTGTGATGACCTGTCGTCGGAACTGTTGGTATTTTCAGAGATTTGTCCTTCGTGTATGGAGTGGTTCAGTTCCTCTACTTCTAAGCTGTTGGATGGAAGCCACGCTGAAAAATTGTCTAGATTTTATGGAGCGCTATATGTCGAACAGGAATACGTTGATAGTGAAGATATGTATCTCAAATTACAGAAATGGTCTGAATTCGTGGATCACGTAAAACACAGACACAATTTTGGCGCCATCGCGATAGAGGCTGCAATTGATGAAAAACATTTACGCTCAATGAGACTTGAGCGTGTGCGCGTGCCTGAAAGACTCAATGAACTCATAAAGCCCGGGCTGCGCAAGATAGGCACGGATCTGTCCGCTCCAATGGACAGACTTGATGACCTGATGAAAATGTATGATGAAAAACTTCCACGAGACTCGTCATTTGTCTTTGGCCATATTGGAAACGCCCATCTGCATTCAAACATCCTTGCCAGAAACGAACTTGAGATCGAAAAATTTAATGAACTTCATCTGCAAATGGCGGAATATGTTTGCTCGTTCGGAGGGAGTGTTTCCGGAGAACATGGAATTGGAAAGCTAAAGAAAAAAATACTCAAGGCAATGATCGGTGAATCAGGTTTTAAGGAAATTGAGAGAGTAAAGTCTACTCTAGACCCGAACTGGATACTTAATCCAGGCAACATCATTGACCCTGTATTCACAAAGAGGCATTTACCGGTGATTGACCAGAATTATTCTTAGAGTTGAATTAATGAAATCCCTATTCCTGGAGGAGACATAGCAGATGACCGAAGGTTTGTTGATCGTCAATACCGGAGATGGCAAAGGCAAAACCACGGCCGCTCTTGGGCAGGTTTTCAGAGCCCTAGGGCATGGATTCAAAATATGCGTTATCCAATTCATAAAAGGTTCATGGAAATACGGGGAACTTGAGTCAGCAAAAAAATTTGATGATCAATTGGAAATTCATGTCAAGGGACGCGGGTTCACTTGGAAATCAGACGACATTGACAAAGATATCAAAATAGCGCGTGAAGCCTGGGAATTTGCCAAAACAGTTATAGAATCCAATAAATATCAGATGATTGTCCTCGATGAACTCACTTACCTCATAACCTATGGGATGGTGGAAGAAGCTGACGTGCTTAACGCCTTGCGAAATAGACCAGAAGGCCTTCATGTGGTGGTAACAGGAAGAGGGGCCTCCAAATTGCTAATCGAAGAGGCGGATCTAGTGACGGAAATGAAAGAAATCAAACACCCATTCAGATCAGGAACTAAAGCTCAAAGGGGAATAGAATTTTAATATGCCCCAAAAAAGTAGCCCGTTCGAAAACGGGCCAAAGGAAGGATTAGGTTTGGTTTGTCGCTGGAATGGGAATCAATCATTTTATGGGCATGTTGTCAAGTTTTTTTAATGCAAAATATATTTTTATTATGATTCTATTTGTAGCAAACTCATTTAACACCCTGCAATTTATATGAGTTCTTGCCTATTAAAAAATCATAAAAATTTAAATTTTTTCGAGAAGGCGAATGCCTTGCGCGTATCGCTACAAGTTCAGTTGCTTTGCCCTTTGGCTTGAACAGCGATAATGAATGAATTCCAACTAGCTGTTTTTCATTTGTTGAGTGTAAAAAATAATGTTAAGACTGCATTTAGCAGATGTGACAATTAATTTAGAATTTCGAGGCCTAAGTAATTGAACTTATTTCAACGTTTGTTGCACAAGAGTTATTTCAGGGGCATGGAGCCCAAGGCTCCTGATATTGCTTCTGATGACAGGATTTTTCTTGCCTGGCAACGAACCCACATGGCCAATGAGAGAACCTTTTTGTCCTGGTCAAGAACAAGCATTTCGTTATTGGCTTTTGGTTTTGTGATAGAAAAATTTGATCTTTTCATGAAGCATTTGATCCTTTTAAGTGGTGGGCACGTTGAGCATGCCCACGGAATTAGTACGACCTGTTTAAGTCTTTTCTGTTTTGCGTTAGCCGGCATCATGATTGTGGTTTCTGGGGTTCGTTTCATAATGGTTCGCAGACACATAAATGGAGGTGAGGCCACTTTTTCCATATTGCCAGATATGCTTGTAATCGTTTCCGTTATTATAATTATTGTCATAACACTGTGGTTGTCATTCAACAGATTGTTCAACACCGTGTGAGCTTGAAATAGAAATTGTACATTGAATTATAACAAGATAGGTAAGTAATGATTTAGCCGATGTCCTAAAAAATGATATCAAGCTAAAGTTACCACAAATTTTTAATTTATTGACAAATTACCATAAATTTTAGTATTGTTATTAAAATCCCTACACTCAGGAGAAATGAAGTTATGTTAAGAGCCTTAATGATGGCGACATTTGCGGCTGTATTGTGTCTCGGGCTATTTTTGTCCACGACGCAGGCGAGCGAGCTATCGACGTCTTATACTGACAAATTGGCCAAACAGACTGATTCCAAACCTTATGAAAGCCTAGCTAAAGCTTTACAGAGCACTTTCAAGAAGTCTGATTACAGTGGCGCCGTGAAACCCACGAAAAGCGCTTCAGATTCAAAGAAATTTAAATCATCCAAGAAAAGTTCTAAGTCCAATATTAGCTCGGCAACAAAATCTTCTAAGTCTTATGCAAAAAGTAGCAAGAATTATAAAAATAAAGACAAGAAGATTTCTAAAAAGGCTAAGAACTTTTCCAAGAAAAGCAAATCTTACAAAACGTCTTACAACAAGCATTAAGAGGGAGAAGAGATTTCCAAATCTTTTTTCGGGTAAAAAGGGGAGAATAGAGCGCCGGCAGGTCATCCTTCGGCGCTTTTTTTCATTTTCAGAACTCACAGCTCGAGGAAGGAACTTTTAATTGGCTTGACGCCTTTGGGATTATTGAATAGAGTCGGATTGTCGTTAATCTACAAATTGAACACGGCTGAGAGAGCCGGATCGATTCAAACTCCTATTCTTCACAAATCATCTTAAGAGACCAATAAATGACGAAAGAATTTCGTAGATATGTATGTATCCATGGCCACTTTTATCAACCGCCACGGGAGAATCCTTGGCTAGAGGCGATTGAAACGCAAGAATCCGCCCATCCGTTTCATGATTGGAATGAGAGAATTTGCTATGAATGTTACCGACCGAATGCTCAGGCCAAAATAATGGGTGATCACGGTCGCTTGAAAGATATTGTTAACAATTATGAGTATATCAGTTTTAATTTTGGCCCGACATTGCTTTCCTGGTTAGAAACGTATTCCCCTTTGACCTATCAACTTATTCTTCAAGCCGATTCTGTGAGTATGTCCAAGAGATCAGGACACGGGAATGCTTTGGTCCAACCTTACAATCATATGATTATGCCATTGGCGAACTGGCGTGATAAAGAAACACAGATCATATGGGCTTTAAAAGACTTTCGGTCTAGATTTAGAAGAGACCCTGAGGGTTTATGGCTTCCAGAAACGGCTGTAGATAGTGAAACGCTTGAAATTATGGTCGACAATGGCATCAAATTCACCATCTTAGCTCCAAGTCAGGCTGGCCGTTTCAGGGATTCGAGCAATTCAAACTGGGTAGAAATAAATTCTCATCCTATAGATCCATCAAGACCGTATATATTCGAACTGCCTAAAGGAAAACAGATAGCCGTATTTTTTTACGATGGTCCAATATCGCAAGCAATCGCCTTCGAAGGTTTGCTAAATAGTGGCGATGAATTTAAGAACCGATTGATAAGCGCATTCTCGGCAGATCGGAAATGGCATCAGCTAGTGCATATAGCGACTGACGGGGAATCCTACGGACATCATCACAGATTCGGTGAAATGGCATTGGCTTATGCAATCCAACTGTTCTTGAAGGATTCTAGTGTTGAGCTTACTAATTACGGTGAATTCCTGGAAAAATGTCCTCCTGTGGCCCAGGTCGAAATACTTCAAAACACGGCGTGGAGTTGCGCTCACGGTTTAGGGAGGTGGATGTCAGACTGTGGATGCTCGACTTCTCATAAAGAAGGCTGGAATCAATCGTGGCGGGGACCTTTGCGACATTCACTGGACTCGCTTAGAGACCAATTGGACACCATATTTGAGAAAAATAGCGCAAGGCTGTTCAAACACCCATGGAAGGCTCGAAACGATTACATTTCAGTGATTCTGAAAAACCATGAGAATGTTCAAAAATTCGTTGAAGAGCATGCGGGACGGGAGCTGGATCAAGACGAGGTTGTAGAAGCGCTTTATTTGCTGGAACTGCAGCGAAACCGGATGCTTATGTATACAAGTTGCGGTTGGTTCTTTGATGATTTGACCGGTATTGAAACGCTACAGATACTCGGTTACGCTGCACGGGCTCTTCAATTGGCTTTCAGGTTCGAAGCAGGCCTAATGAGTGAATTTCTGCGTGAATTAGCGCCTGCCAGGAGCAACGTTAAACCTCAGAAATACGGTGACCAGATATTCAAGGAAAAGATATTTCCTTTAATTATTGGCTTGTCTCAGGTGGCAGCCCACGAAGTTATAACTTCTCTTTACGAAAAAGTCTTACCGGAAAACAGACTTTACTGTTACGGCATTCGGATGACTGATTTTACACGGCAAGAATTTTCCGAGAGGGTTTTGCTCTTTGGAAAGGTTGCTGTCGAGAGTCTGATCACACTCGAGAAGAGGGAATACATTTTTTCTGTGCTGTACTTGGGGGCTCTTGATTTAAGATGCTCTATTGATGACACCCGAAAAACTCAGATCAAGTATGAAGAAGGCAAGCAGGATCTAATCCAGACATTCCACAAAAATTCATCCACAGAGCTAATTAGAAAACTGGATAGGTATTTCCCCAAGCACTATTTTGCTTTCAAGGATCTTTTCACTGACCAACGAGATAAGGTGCTCAAGATAGTAACTAGAACTTTGTTCAAGGAACAGGCGACCTTATTTGGGACTTTTTTTAAGAAAAATGAGGACTTGGCCCGTTTAATCATCAATCACGGTGTTAGTCTACCGGACACATTCAGGGCAGCAGCGAGATTTGTGCTGAACAGGGAATTCATGATTGAGCTTGAGAAGCTTTCGCATGGTCTATTTCCAGACCAGCTTGAGAGGGTTTTGTCGGACACACATTACTGGAAAATCGAATTGGATACGAGGGCTGCCAGTGAAATGTTTGCCCGAAATATTCATGAGTTAGTTCAGAAGCTGGCTGCGAATCCAGCAGATCTTGTTATTACGGGCGAAATTAACCAATATTTGGACATGGCTGAAAACTTGGACATCGAATTTGACTTGAGCGAAGCTCAAATCTGTTTACTTAGGATAGCTCGATCCTTAATGGCCGATGTTGATGTAGATGCGCCTAAATCTTTCAAGGCTCTTGCAGAAAGGATGTATGTGATTATCTAAAGCCTAATGATAATAGACACCAACTAATCTTGAATTACAATTCTGTTTGTTACAGAGGCTATCATTAGTAACCGAAGTCCCTTATCTTTGATGGAGAAGAAGTCCATTTTGGAGTTACCTTTATGTAGAGTTCCAAATGGACGGGACAATTCAAAAATTCCTCAATCTTCTTGCGTGCTCCGATGCCAATATTTCTGATCATTGAGCCATGATGTCCGATCAAGATTTTCTTTTGGCTTTCGCGTTCAACATGAATATCCGCATGTATGATAATTCGGTCAGGGTTTTCAACATACTTTTCTATAATCACAGCGCTCTTGTAAGGAATTTCCTGGGATGTAAGGTGAATAATCTGCTCACGGATAAATTCAGCCACAAAAAATCTCTCCGGTAAATCACTTATGTAGTCCTCGGCATAGAATTGAGTTCCCTCTGGGGCCAAAACAATTATTTTTTCTATGAGGCGCTCCATACCTTCACCGGTCAATGCGCTGATAGGCTCCAGGTGCTTAACGAATTTCAGATTTTCATAGGAACGAGTGACAGATTTTTTTTGGGATTTCGTGAGCAAATCAATTTTGTTAATGGCTACAACGACAGGTTTTTTGCAGCCCCTTAGAAATTCAAACAATTGATGGTCATCATCTGATATGGCGCTTTGAGCCATGGTTACAAACAATATCAAATCTGCGTCTATGGCGGCTTTCTTTGCGGCGGAAACAAGGGATTGATTAAGGGCGCTAGTTGATTCATGAAATCCAGGGGTATCGTAGAATACTATCTGGGCGTTTGGATAGTTCATTATTGCCGATATTCTATTCCTGGTGGTCTGAGGTTTTGGTGAAACCACGGCTAAATCCTGATCTAAAAATCTGTTAACAAGAGTGGATTTACCAACATTAGGCCTGCCAATTACTGCCACAAAAGCGGATTTGAAACTTTCTTCGGGATTAACATTCAACAAGAAATCTCCTTGACCAGCGTTAATGATATAGTCTATTATTATAAAGTTAAGCTACGCGGAGAGATGCCCGAGTGGCCGAAGGGGCGCGACTGGAAATCGCGTGAATGCCCACAAGGTGTTCCGAGGGTTCGAATCCCTCTCTCTCCGCCAGCACAAATCAGACAACCTCATAAATTACACTTCCAAATTATCTCAATCTTCATTAGCATTCACAAGAATAATGCAAAATGTGCCTGACGGTTCATTTTGCGGCGCCAGTTTAATTAGCACAATGAAATAATTCGGGATGTGAAGGGTAAATCGAAACAGGCATTGTTGAAGGACGCCACGTCAGATACTAATATCTGACGTGGTTGTTTCCAAATAATTAAAGAAGTTTACAACTCCACCAAATCGTCACAGGAAGGTAAGTGATTTATTTGTCAAGCAATTTTCGTTGAAAGACCAAGCAATTTTGAGATGAAAGGGGAAAGTTATTCCTTTACCTTCCATTCCTTCCAGACTTTTCCAACCAATTCAGGACTTGGTTTGAGAGTTGGGTCACCGGGGCGCCAACCTGCTGGGGTAGCCTCGTTGGTCGCTCTTACGTGCTGGAAGGCCATGACCTGTCTGACCAGCTCTGAAAAGTTTCTACCTACGGGCGGAGTCATAACCTCCATGGCCTGAATGACGCCATCAGGATCGATGAGAAACCTTCCCCTAATGTCAACGCCTGCTTCTTCGTCATAAACTCCGTAAACCTCACCGATACGACCACCCGAGTCAGAAACTAGAGCAAACGGTATCCCCTTGGGAGCCATCTTGGACAGTTCTTCTTCATCCCAAATCTTGTGTGAAAAGCGGCTGTCAGTGCTCAGTGTCATAACGGTCACATTTAACTTGGCAAGTTCATCATGTTTTGCGGCAACTGTCGCAATTTCGGTAGGTCAGACAAAGGTAAAATCACCAGGGTAAAAGCATAATACAACCCATTTTCCTTTGAATTCCGATAGGGTGATGTTTCTAAAGGTTCCACCCAAATAAGCCGACGCCTCAAAATCGGGAGCGATTTTTCCTACTCTTGCTAACATCTTAGTAATCTCCTGACTGTCTTTTGATTCAGTGTTCAATTGATCGGTATCGGTTTTAGTTGCGGGAAGTGGTCCTTTTGCAGCTTTAACGCACGACTCCACAGCTTCACTCATCAGCAATTCTCCTTTCTGAATGACGTTCAGGTTATCTTCCTCTAGAGTTCAACGGTATTTGCACCAAAGTGAAAAACGTCAAAAAAATCAAGATTTACAGTGTCGCTCTAGTTTGAGATGGATCTCAATTTCGTAAAAGCATTCTCTCACAAATTTTCGTAGAATTCTAAGATTAACACATAAGGCACAAACGTAAAATTTAAATTATCTCAAAACAAATCAATTAATTTGCAAATAGACTGAATATTTTTCAATTACGGGTATAATTCCAGAAAATTCGAGGTCACGGTTTGGTGTTTGATGCCAATCTTTTCGCGGTTCTTCTGTCAAAATAGGCTTTCACTGGTTGCAAGGCTACATATAAGGCCGGTGTAAAAAACACGCCCAAAATGGTTACTCCGAGCATGCCGAAACACACTGCGGTTCCTACAGCCTGTCTGCTTGCAGCGCCGGCTCCAGTGGCGATAACTAGCGGGAAGACTCCCACAATGAACGCAAGTGAGGTCATGAGTATTGCGCGAAATCTCAACTTTGCTCCCGCGACGGCAGCTTCAAGGAGGGGCTTGCCGAGGGCTTGTTGTTCCCTTGCAAATTCGACCACCAAAATAGCGTTTTTGGACGATAACCCAACAAGCAACACAAGTCCAACCTGAGTATAGAGGTTGTTGTCCATACCTCTGAGTGTCAACCCAATTACAGCTCCCAAGACAGCAAGCGGAACTACGGTAACTACGGCTATCGGATCAACCCAACTCTCGTATTGAGCGGCGAGAATCAGGACTACTATCAGCACAGCCAGACCAAAAACCATAAAAATTTGTCCACTGACTCTTTGCTCCTGATATGCCATTCCAGTCCATTCATAGCTCATTCCCGGCGGAAGTATCTGATTAGCAAGAGTTTCCATAGCCTTTAGGGCTTGCCCTGAACTAACACCTTGCTGAGGTTCGCCAATCAATCTTATTGCTGGAAACATGTTATATCGATCGATCCTCATCGGCCCGACAGAATAGTCAGCTTTCAGAAGTGTTCCAAGGGGAACCATTTCGCCAGAGAGGTTTCGCACCTGCAATCTTTCTATGTCTTCCGGTTTAGCTCGAAATCTGGAGTCGGCCTGGGCCATAACCTGCCAAGTTCTCCCAAACTGGTTGAAATCATTAATATAAGTTGAACCAAGGAATGCTTGAAGGGTGTCGAAGACTGATTGCAATGGAACTTTTAGCGACATGGCCTTGACACGATCAATATCTGCAAAAATTCCAGGGGTTTCAACCCTGAATGTCATGTTGACCTGTTTTAAGTGTGGATCGGAGTTAGCCGCTGATGCAAGGTCTTGAGCTACTTTAGCCATGGCCTGCATGCCAATGCCTCCTCTATCTTCCAACCATAATTCAAACCCTCCGCTGACCCCCAAACCAGAAATAGGGGGTCTCGAAAATGGAAAGACTATTGCTTCTGGAATTTGAGCGAATTTCATTGCAAGCTCGTTCATTATTACTGCTTTTGATCTGCCTTCTTTCAATCGTTCATCCCACGGTGTCAAAGATGCGAAACCCAACCCGAGATTGGGGCCCATGCCGTCGAGGATGGAACTTCCTGGCGTCACTGAAAAATCACTCACACCTTTTGTATTTTTCAGAATATTTGAAATTTTTTGAGCGACCGAGTCGGTTCTCTGTAGTGAGGCGCCATCAGGGAGCTGGAAGTTGATCATTACCAGCCCGTCGTCTTCCTGAGGCAGGAAGCCGGTGGGCACTTTTGTAAAAGCGTAGTAGGTCAAGCCAACAGCGGCAAGCCACACGCATAACATCACTGGAATTCTACGGACCATAAGCTCAATGAGCCCTGTATAAACGGCTGTTATTTTATTGAAGACCGAATCGAAATGTCTGAAAAAGGCATTTTTTTGGGCATGGCGTGGTCTCAACCATAATGAACACTGCACCGGTTTTAGCGTCATCGCATTTACAGCGCTCAGTAGGGTTGTAAATGCTATTGTCAATGAGAATTGCCGATAAAGTTGACCTGAAATGCCCCCCATAAATGAAGCTGGCACAAATACGGCCATCAGGACGAGAGTAATTCCTATAATGGCTCCCGTTATTTCGTCCATAGCCCTTATCGAAGCGTCTTTGGAATTCAAGTCGTGTTCGATCATGTTTCGATCAACGTTTTCCACGACAACGATTGCATCATCTACGACTATGCCGATGGCCAGGATCAGCCCGAACAAGGTTAACATGTTGATTGAGAAACCCAACATGTACATTATTGCGAAGGTTCCGATGATTGTTACAGGGATGGTTGTCGCTGGAACAAGGGTGGCTCGCCAATCTTGGAGGAACACGAAAACAACTATGAAAACCAAGATGAAAGCAATGATGAGTGTTAATATGACTTCATGTATTGAGGCCCGAACAAAATCTGAAGTATCATATACTACTTGGTAATCCATGTCAGGTGGGAAGCTCTTTTTCAGATCGGTCATTAAATGACGCACCGAATCAGCGACAGCCAGAGCGTTAGAGCCTGGCGATTGGTACACTATTATTGTGGCTGATGGGAGCCCCTTGTAGTAGGATTTGGTATCATAGCTTTTTGCCCCTAGTTCTACCCGACCTATGTCTTTAATTCTGACAATACTTCCCCCCTGTCCAGTCTTGACGATAATGTCTTCGAACTGGGTGGGATCGACAAGGCGACCTAGGGTATTAATATTGAAATCGAATGTTTGACCAACGGGCGCCGGTTCCTGACCAATTCGACCGGCGGTTACCTGAACATTTTGGCTCTTTAAGGAACTAACAACCTCATTTGTGGTTAGATTGTTGTGCTCCATCTTGTCGGGATCAAGCCATATGCGCATTCCATAGTCTTTTGATGGGTAAACGTTGACATCTCCAACGCCGGTGAGCCTACTAATTTGATCTTTGATGACTGTTGTAACGTAGTTAGTTAGTTCAAGGTCGCCGTATGTTCCCTGAGGAGAGTATAGTGAGAGAATTGTTACAAAGGAGGTAGAGGTCTTTTTAGTGATGACTCCCTGGCGTTGAACCTCCTCCGGGAGTTTGGACATAGCCCAGGCCACTCGGTTCTGGACAAGCACTGTAGCCATGTCTACATCAGTGCCTAGCTCAAAAGTTATTTTTAGGGTGTATGATCCGTCACGAGCGCTTGTGCTCTGCATGTAGATCATTTTGTCAACTCCGTTGACCTGCTGCTCTATGGGGGCTGCGACGGTATCTGCAACTACCTGAGGGCTTGCTCCGGGGTACGATGCGGTGACCTGTACCATCGGCGGAGTTATTTCAGGAAATTGCGCCACAGGTAGAGCTATGATGGCAACTGCGCCAGCAACCATTATGAGAATGGAGAGCACGGATGCGAAAACGGGGCGATTGACAAAAAAGCGGGCGAACATTTTTTAGTCCTCCCTATTTCTTATCGGGAGAGGTTTGGGTTGTGAAAGAGGTTTTTTTTGTCTGAGTATCAATTGGACGGACTTTTATTCCAGGTCTTACACGAAGTGTTCCGGTCGAGATGACCCTATCCTGGGTAGTTAATCCTTCTTGGATGATCATCATTCCATCCTGTTCGCGACCTGTCTTTACGCGTTTGGGTGGTTGAACTTCGTTTTTGTCGTCCACAACCAAGACATATTTGCCCGCTTGGTCGAACAAAATAGCCGTATCTGGAATCAGGAGCACTTTTCGTTTTTGAATCGGAATGCGTAATCGAGCAAACATACCGGGAAGCAGAAAGCCATCGGGGTTTTCAAATATGGCTCTACACTGTATGGTTCCTGTTTCAGGATTCATTTTAACATCAGCAAAATCAAGACTTCCATGATGTGGAAAATCCTTTTCGTCCGCCAGCCCTAAGGTGATGGGTATTTTTTTGTCTCTGACGTTCTGATTGCCTGCGCTGGCATGGATTCTTTTGAGAAGTAAAAGATCACGTTCATTAACATTAAAATAAGCGTAGAGTTTTTCATCATTTACTACGGTTGTTAAGAGGGTTTTTTCTACAGCTCCCACTAGGTTCCCGATATCGACCAGGTTACGACTAACTCGCCCGTTGATAGGAGTAATGACTTGAGTAAATTCGAGGTTTAGTTTTGCATTTTCAAGTTGAGCCTGGGCCACTTCCAATTCTCCTTTGGCCTGTCCGGATCTTGCTACAGCCTGCTGCCATTTGAGCCAACTTACAGCTTCTTTAGTTTCGAGCGATCGTGCAGTGTCTTCATCAATTTTGGCGATCTTGTAAGCTGACTCTTTTGCTTCTACCTGGCCTTGAGCCTGTTTCACCGCAGCTTCATATTGACGAGGGTCTATGACAAAGAGCAAGTCGCCTGCTTTCACTCGCGCCATTGGCGTAAAATTGATTTCGGTAAGAAATCCGGCAACTCTAGCTCGTATATCTACAGTTTCTATTGCAGCGGTGTTTCCTGTATATTCAAGGAAGTCGATAACTTCTTTCTCTTCAGGAATAGCTATAGTTACTGAAGGGGTTTGGACTGTAGGTTTGGGCGGCTCTGAGCATCCTCCAAACAAGAGTAAGCCACTCAAAGATAGTAGAAACGCCGCATTTCTCATCGCTCTACTCATGCTCGACTCCTGAAAAAGTTAGGCTTGCAGATTCTAAAATTGATTAATGTTGCTCAAGACTTCACGAAGGAGCAAATCGATCTTTCTTAACTATTTTGCGCTATCGGTATATCCCCTTGTAAGCAGTATTGCAACCCGAATAGCTCATCGGCAATTTGTGAACTCCTGTAGAATTCTCATGCGCTTAATCATGATGTTGAAGGTTAGTGGTTGTATCACATGGGGGTCTTGTTTAATAGAGTTTTCACTTTCTCGATAATTATCTGGCTTATAACATCCTCATCGAGCTTACCGTCTATTCTGACAATTTCCCTTTCAGCAAGGCTTTTATAAATTCTATCTACTTCTTTGAGGCTCTCGATTTTTTCAAAAGCAGACAAGGTGTCTCCACGATTTTTCCTGATCCGTTCGATGGCGAGGTTGACAGGTATTTCGATGAGGAAAACCACATCAGGTCGAGGGGCAAAACTAAAATTTCTTTTCAGGATTTCATGAGAGCAGAGTCCACGTGCTCCCTGATAGGCTACTGACGAATAGACATAACGGTCACATATTACGACTTTTGACTCCGATAAAGCCGGCAAAATGACATTTTCGACATGATGACGTCGGTCTTTCTCAAACAGTTCGGATTCAACCTCGGGCTCTAGTCTGGTATCCAACGATCTAATCCTTAATCCGTCGGGGCTGTCAGAGGGTTCGGCTGTCAAAAGGACTGGAATTGAC
>Ga0067045_1029060_pt1 | contig 24236 bp, 11 predicted proteins | sample TerdegcTABiofilm_FD_59184 | JGI IMG/M metagenome (GOLD analysis project Ga0067045, IMG submission 59184) | Combined Assembly of (Gp0054472, Gp0054536) Wastewater bioreactor microbial communities from Singapore -Terephthalate degrading... | reverse complement strand
CAGGCTCACAAGCCGGTTCGCAAGCGGGTTGTTCGCAAGCCGGTTCGCAAGCGGCGGGAGCGCAGGCGGCCTTGTGGCCCCGCAGCACGCCGGCGTTCGCGTAAATGGCGGCACTGGCGAGCACGCAGACGGCCGCGACACCAGAAATCATCAGTCGGTTCATAACTCGGACCTCCTAACACTGGAACCCAAACCAAGTGGACACTACTGCCGTCGCGAGAAATCCCCCTACGACGGCCCGCAGGTACGGGGGCTGCGACCACGGTGTACAACCCTTGCTGAAGCCGAGGAACCGCCGCGCCCTGTTCCAGCGACGACCCGGCATCAGACACTTTCTTCCATACCTAGTTTCCTTAGATTAACAACTCAAATCCCGTTGTCAAGGGTGCGGATCGCGAAGGAAATCCCAAATCCGCAGTTTGTAGGGAATCCGGAGCTCGGCGCGAATGCCGCGAATGCGATGTTTAGAAAAAATAATACATTTTTCCTCAGCCTTGCTGCACTTTCCTTTTTTCTACGCAAGAAGACAGCAATCTGGGGTGAATAGGAAACACAGGTGACCTCTCCGCGATTCCTCTCCTGATCGGGACGGCCTCCTTATAAGGTTAACCCCCTGCACCACTTTGCCGGCGTCCGTCCGGCTAATCGTCGCACGGGGGTCAGGCCGCGAATCACGGCGATTCCAGTCCCACGTCCAAGCTGCGGTCGTCTTCTTCTCTTTCGTATCCGGCGAACCGTCTCAAATGCGATTGACCAAGCTTGCCCGTTTTCGGTATTACGCCACCGCACCGCCGTCCCTGTCCGATTTCGCACATTCGGCCGGGCGGCGATCCGTACGAAGAAAATGCGTTGTCTCCCGGTAGAGCGGCAGGGCTCGGCCGGGCTGAACGTTCGATTTCATCGCTGCGCCGACTACGTTCCTTATGATGACTGCCGCACCAGAGGCTGACCCCCGGGCCGCGTCGATAGAAAGCGGCATTTGCAAAGCCGGTCCCCGCAGGTTCGTCGGGATGACGCTGGGCGCGCTACTACTGTGCGCGTTGACGTCCGGCTGCGCCGAGCGGCAGGTCTACCGCCCCTCGAAACTCCCGGTCGAGTTCCAGGCCAAGCCGGTGCCGGATCTCCGCAACATTCCCCTGCCGGAATTCGCCGATCAAAGCGTTCCCAGCGACGTCATCATGTCGGGCGACGTTCTTCAGGTGACGGTGGCCACGGATCTGGAATCGCGGCCGAACGCCGTACCCGTCCGCGTGGACGACCTGGGGATCATTCAAGTGCCGTACATCGGCCCGGTTCAGGTCGGCGGATTGAGGTTCGCGGAGGCGGAACGGGCGATCGCCGCGGCGGCCGTGGAGCGCGACGTCTTCCGGCATCCCACCGTTACCGTGGTGCGCAGCGAGATCCGCACCCACCGGGTGACCGTCATTGGAGCGGTCAATAAGCCGGGCGTCTACCAACTGCCGGCCTCGAATAGCAGCGTCTTGGCAGCCCTGGTGGCGGCGGAGGGATTGAACTCCAAGGCCGGCCCGATCGTCGAAATCCGCCGGGCCGCCGGTACTCGACCCTGGGACGAGCGGCTTCCCCTGACCGCGGCAGCAAGTTCTGCCGACGGCGTGCAACCTGCGGGCTGGAACGACGCCGCCCCGCTTCGCGTGCAGCAGATCAATTTGACATCATCCGGCGGTTCACCCAGCGAGTACCGGCTGTCGGACGGAGACGTGGTGCAGGTTTCGGAACGCGAGGCCCTGCCGTTCTTCGTGGATGGTTTGGTGGCCAAACCCGGCGCGTATCCCATGCCGCCGGATCAACCCATCCGGATTTTGGACGCCATCGCCCTGGCCGGCGGCAAAAGCAATCCCTTGGCGGACAAGGTGTGGATTGTGCGGCATGTGCCGGGTCGCGACGAACCGGTGCTGATCAAGGTCAGCTTGCGGCGGGCCAAGGAGGATCCCCAAGAGAACCTGTTCATCGCGGCGGGAGACGTGATCTCGATCGAGGAGACTCCCGGCACCTTCATTTACAACCTGCTGAAAGGCTTTGTGCACATCGGCGGCAGCGTGCCGCTCAACTGATCGTGACGGAAGACAGGCATGCCCGATTCGTTCTTGCCCGCTACCATCCTCCCCGACTCCACGACGCATTTGGTCCACGCAGCCATGCAGTTCGCGGCGGCGGTGCGACGCCGGTGGCGTGTGGCGGCCTCCGTGCTGGTCGCCGCGGCGCTGTTGGGCGCCCTGTACTACGCCACGGCCGAACGCATCTACTCCGCCAAGGCCGAGCTGCTCATCTTGCAGACCGGCGAGAATTCGCTTTCCCCCACCATCGAGGTGCAGTCCAGCCGCGACAACAGCCTCATGCCGACGTTCGTCAACCTAATCTCCAGCGCCAAGGTCTTGCAGGGGGCGTTGAAGCGACTGGCCCCCGAGGATATCGCCGTCGATCTGGCGCCGGACGCGCCCGACAAATGGGTCAAGCAACTGCAAATGCGGCTCACCGCCTCGGCCGTTTACAAGACCAACATCATCACCGTGGCCTACGAATCCAAGGATCCCGCCACGGCGGTACGCGTGGTCAACGCCGTGGTCGATTCCTACCTGGAATTCATGCGCGAGACGCATCAGGGAACGGCCACGGAAATCGTGCAAACCCTGAACAAGGAAAAAGACGATCTCAGCGCCCGTCTCAGCGAAAAGGAGCAGCAACTGCAAGACCTCAGCCGATCGCTGGGGGCGTTGGACTCGGGCGGGAGCGGCGGCCAGCTTCTCCATCCGCTGGTGGAACGCGCCAAGACGTTCAACGCGGCCCTGATCGAGGCACAGAAGGAACGCGTCGAGCTGGCGGCCTCGCTGGCGGCCCTGCAAGCGGCGATTCGCAACGGCGAGGACCTGCGGCAATATTTGAATACGATGTCCGACGCGGTGGGCCGCGAGATGCTGCTCCACGGTCTGGGCTTCAATCCCCAGGACGCCACGGCCCGGGCGGAGGCCGAGCGGCGCATCCTGGAGGACCAGGTCGCCCTCAACGCTTTACGGGAGCACCTGGGCGACAACCATCCGCGGGTGCAGCAACTGATGCAACGCATCGCGGCCAACCAACTCTACTTGCAGGGATTCCAGCAGCGGTTGCGCGACCGCCTCAGCGCGATCGAAGCCGCCGAACTGGGGCCGACCTTGCTGGCTCTGATGCGGCAGCGGTTGGCGGAATGCGTGGAAAGGGAAAACTCGCTCGCGCAGCAGTACGAAATCGCCCGCGCCGAGGCCGGCCAATTGGCCGGCGGCCTGGCACAGATGGAAATGCTCAAGAACGACATCGCCGGCTTGCGTGAGTTGTACGGCGGGCTGGTCAAGCGTTTGACGAACATCGAGCTGTCGCGCGACCTGCGGGCCTCCCTGATCACCGAACCGGTGGAGAATCGGACGCCGGTCTCCCCCAGCCCGTCGCGCACTGCGGCCATGGTGTTGCTGCTCGGCTTGGGCCTGGGCTTGATGATCGTGTACGTGCTCGACGTCATGGACGACCACTTCCGCTCGGTCGAGGAGATCCAGTGGCAGTTGAAAACGCCGGTCTTGTCCGTGGTACGAGAAATGGACGTGCGGAGCGGCGGGGGGGCGGCGTCCATCGAGGTGGCTCGAGACCCGGCCGGCGCCGCCAGCGAGAGTTTTCGCACCCTTCGCACCGCCATCGCCCTGCACGAAGAGCGAACGGAGAGGATCATCATCACCAGCGCGGAGCCGGGCGACGGCAAATCGACCGTGGCCGCCAATCTCGCCGCCGCCTTCGCGCAGAGCGGCAAACGCACCCTGCTGATCGACGGGGATCTGCGGCGTCCGGGCCTCTCCACGCTGCTGGGACTGCGAGGACGCGAGGGGCTCTCCGAAGTCCTGCGACTGGAGTCCCCCGTCGCCGAAGCGGCCGAAAGCCGCATCTGCCGCGACGTCATCCCCGCCCTCGACGTCCTGCCGTGCGGCGCTCGGCCCGTCAATCCCGCGGAATTGCTGGCATCCGCGCGGATGAGCGAACTGCTCACGTGGACGGAGTCGAACTACGATCAAGTCATCATCGACACGCCGCCGGCGCCCCTGGCCAGCGACACGATCATTCTGGGGCGGATGGCCGACGGCGCCCTGCTGGTCATGCAACCCCTGAAGAATACCCGGAGGACGCTCTTCCGCGCGATCGAACACCTGCGGATCCTCAAGGTCCCGCTGATCGGATTGGCGGTCAACCGGCTGCCGGGCGAAGAACAGGCCCGATACGCCGGCTACTCGGGCGACTACTACGGCGCGGAGGCCGAGGAAACCGAGGCCGTGACGATCCCGGCGGCGCCCCATGCGGAGAAGTCCGCCGAAGAAACCGCCTTCGTCGGGGAACCCGCGGAGGACAAGCCGGCCGAGGCGTCCCCGCCGGTCCGCGGTCGAATCGTACCGCGACGAGTCGCATGATGCCATGGAAATCCGGCCATCGCAGCGAGCGAAGCCTTGGAATTCGCACTGCGTCGAGGAAACCTGCCGAACGATGTCGGTCAACCCAAATCACGATGCTTCGAGCGGCGCGCGATCGGTCTGGATCCGCCTCTGCGATCAAGGCTTGGACGCCCTGCAACCGGTCTGCCTCTTCGGCGTTCCCTTGATGCTCGGCGGACGTCACCCGTTGGGCCACTTGCTGTTGGCGACCACGGCGGGAACCATGCTGCTGCTCTGGTGTCTTCGCCGAAGCCTTTCCGCCCGAACCCCCTTCACTTGGACCGGCGCGGAATGGCTTGCCCTGGCCGGCATACTGCTTTTGGGACTGCAATCGGCGCCGATGCCCCCGGCCGTCCTCGCGCGCTTGTCGCCGGCGGTCCCGTCCTTCCTGCCGCTCTGGTTCCAATCGGGAAACGGGGCGTTGAGTACGTGGCCCTACCTCAGCCTGACGCCTGAGGAAACGCGGCTCTGCCTGATTCTGTTTCTGTCCTATTGCGCCGTATTTTGGGTCACGGCGCAACGGATTCGGGCGGTCGAAGACGTGGAGCGGATATTCCGTCACCTAGCCTGGGCCGTCATGGTCGTCGCGGGGCTTGGCATCTTGCAACAGGTGGCCGGCAACGGCAAATTCTTCTGGTTCTATCAGCATCCCTATTCCACCACCGCGGACGCCGTCAAAGGCTGCTTCACCAACCGCAATCATTTCGCCGACTTCTTGGCCCTGGGTATCGGTCCGCTGCTGTGGTGGGCGTTCGGCGGCCGAGACGCCCTCCGCCGGGCGGGAGACGCTGCTTCACACCGGCGGAATGCCGCGTGGGCCATCTCGTCGTGGAACGGCGGCAAGCCCGGTCGGCAGGGCACCCTCGCATCGCACCCCGCCGAGGGCGAATGGCTCCGCGTGGTTCTGCTCGGCATGGTCCTCTTCGCCGGGTTGTTGTCATTATCCCGAGCCGGGAACGTCGTTCTGGCCCTGGCCCTGATGATCACGGCGGCGGCGTTGTTTCGCGGAGGGATCTTGCGACCCCGCGCCCTCGTAGTGCTGGGATTCGCGGTCGTGGTCACGGCGTCGGCGCTGGCGATTTTCGGCCGCGACCGCGTCCGAGAACGGCTGGACGACCTGGCGACCCTTTCGTGGGAGACTTTGGATCGGCAAGAAAGTCGCACCACCGTTTGGCAAAACACTTGGCGTGCGGCACGGGATTTTCCCCTTGTCGGCTCGGGAGCGGGCAGCTTTCGCTTCGTGCAGGCCCTGTACGAAGGTCCCCGATCTCATGCTCATTACTACTCCCATGCCGAACAAAGCTATCTGCAAGTGTTGCTGGAAACGGGCTTGCCCGGGCTGGCATTATTACTAACCGGTTGGATCCTGGTCTTCTCCCGAGCGGGCCGGGCCGTCTTTCGCGGTCGCGATCCTCGGCATCGCACGGCGGCCGTCGTCGCGATCGCCGGACTGACCGCGCACGCCTTGCACGGCCTGGTCGATTTCGTCTTTTACGTGCCGGGGCTGACCGTCACCGCCGTGACACTGGCGGCCTGCGTTTGGCGTCTGGGCGATTTCGCGACGCAGCCGGCCGCCGCCTTCAGCCACGGCCTTGCGGAATGCGAATCCCCCGGGCGCGGCAAACCAAGCATCGCGGCCTTCAGCGGTGCGAGTGCCGACAAAACCGCAGCCATGCCCGCGCGGCGCCTCGTCTGGTCGACGGCGGCCCTCTGCGTCGCCGTGCTGACCGGGGTCGTCGTCGCGGACCGAATTCCGGCCGTCTTCGCCCAGCAGATGTGGGAAAGATACCTGATCCTCAGTCGCGCTTCCGAAACCGCTTCCGTGGAGGCCTGGCCGGGAGACGACGGCGCATCCTCGCCGGAGCGGTCGGCCGAATCCGAGCGACGCGTGATCGAAATCTTGACCCGCACCACGGAACTGGAACCACGCTGGGCCGAGCCGCGCTTGCGCCTGGCGCAGGCCTATCTCCGTCGCTTTCACGCCCTCCAGCTCAGCGCCGAAAATGCCATGCCGTTGTCGCAGATACGGGATGCGGCCGTGCAATCTCAGTTCTCCAACGCCGCAGCGCTGGAGGATTGGCTGGCGGCCGCGATCGGGGAGCATCGCCGGTTGCTGTACCTTGCCCGATACGAGGCCGAGCAAGCCGTCCGGCTTTGCCCCTTGCTGGGCGAGGCGTATCTCGTGCTGGGCGAACTCGGCTTTCTAAGGGGAGAGGGGGATCCTGAATTGCGCCGGTGGACCGCTCAGGCGCTTCGGGCGGCGCCCCACAGCGGCAACATCTTGTTCGAAGCCGGATTGCAGGCCTACTTGGCCGGCGACGAGGCCGGCTGGATCGACTACTGGCGCCGCGCCTTCCATGCCGGAAGCGTGTACCGGACGCGTCTTATCCGGCAGCTCGCCGGTCGAGCACCGCCGGAACACATCGCCGATGAGACCGAGTTCCTCTTGCACATTTTCGAACCGGATCTGGAAGGGGTCCGATTCATGTACCGCTACTACCGGAAAAGCTACTCGGCCGAACAATTGGGACCGTTGGCACGGGCCTATTTGTCGGCCCTGCAATCGCAAATCGCGAAAATGGAAAACGACCCCGACGCCGAGGCTCAATTGTGGCTGGAAACGCATTTCGTGCGGCTGGAATTGGGCGACACGGAGGGAGCCGTCGAGGCCGCGCGGCGGGCCGTGGCCGTCGCCCCCAACCATTACCAGGCCCATTACCACCTGTCCCAACGATTGGAAGAACAGGGACGCTGGGCGGAAGCGGAGGAGCACGTCCGCTGGTGCCTGCTGCGTCGGCCCGGCCACCGGCCGCTGGAACGAAGGCTGGCGACCCTTCGCGAGCGACAACTGTCGGAGGCCGCGCAGCCGCCCGCCGTGGCCGCCCGAGAAAACGACGCGGCGCAGCGCTGAGCAAGCCGCTTGGCCGGGCGAAACCAAGCAAAAAACCGCCTTGCCGAGCGGAAGCAATATCCGGTATGAATGCCGCTCCCGCGTCGGTCATGGGCGTCGGGCGGAGCGCGCCGCTATTATCGCCCGTACCCGATGCGAGACGTTGCAACCGCGGCATGGAAGCTGCGGGGGATCGCCGCGGCAAGGCGTCCGAAGAAGCCTGAGCCGTCGGCGCTTGCAAGGAGGAAGACGTGAGATCGGAGCCGTCGTTCCGTCGAGACAGCGAGCAGGGAGAAGGCCGGCCGTCATCCTTCGGCGGACAGCGCCCTCTTGTCCCTCGCTTGGCGGAACCGGAATGCGACGCAGCGGATGCCGGGGCTGTTATCCGCGACGTCCCTTGCGATTCGGTCGCCGCGAACGTCCGCCTGTCGCCGCTTCGCGCCGACCATGAGGAAGACGCGACTCCGCACCGCCTCCCGCCGGAAGACCCCGGCACGGCCCGCGGCACTTGGCGTCATCACCTTCGCGGTCTGCTGGGCGCGGCGATGCTACTCCCGTTCTTCGTCGCGGCCTATTTTGCCGCCTTTTGGCTGAGATTCGAAGGGCAGACGCCGCCCCGCGTCGAGCAGTGGTTCTGGAGCACGGTGGGCTACGTCGTCGCCATCAAGCTGGCAGTTTTCATCGGCTTTCGCATTCACCGCTCGTGGGGGCGGTTCTTGACCTTTTCCGACCTGGCGCGGCTCGTTCAAGCGGCCGGACTGGCCCTCCTAGCCACGGCCATGGCGGAGCGATTCTTCGGTCCCGCGCAGCCGGCGCCCCGGGCCATTCTCCTTTTGGATTGCGGCGCCACGATCGTGCTCTTGGGGGGCTTTCGGGCCGTGCAGCGGGCCATGTGGGACCGCAGTTGGAGCAGCTTTTTCTGGAACGGCGCCGTGCCCACCTTGATCGTGGGCGCCGATGAGGCCGGCGAAGGCGCCCTCCGCGCCGTGCTTCGCGACTCCCGCCGAAGATATCGCGTGCTCGGTTTCCTCGATCGGGATCCGCGCAAGGTGGGCGGTTGCCTAGGCGGCGTTCCCATTCTCGGCACGGTCGACCGGATCGCCGACATCGCCTCGAAATTGAACGTGCGGGAGGCCTTTCTGGCCGCCGGCGATATCACGGGGCGCGAGGTGCGAAAGTTGGTCTCCGACGCGCGGGCGGCGGGCGTCGCCCTCAAAGTCCTCCCCAGCTATCAGCAGCTTCTTACCGGCCGCGTGGCCCTGCAACCGCAGCCGATCTCCATCCACGATCTTTTGCGCCGCGAACCGGTGGCCCTGGAAATGGACCACATTCGCGACTGGCTTCGCGATCGCGTGCTGCTGGTGACGGGCAGCGCGGGGAGCATCGGTTCCGAGATCGCCCGACAGTTGATCGCCTTCTCCCCCCGCAAGCTGATCCTGTTGGACCGTAACGAAACCGGCCAATTCTTCCTCGAGCGCGAGCTGGCGGATCTGATCGCGGCGCAGGACGGGGAGCGCCGCGTCGAGCCGAGAGTCGTTCTGGCCGATCTTCTGGACCGCGCTCGGGTCGATAGCCTGCTCAAGCGCTATCGCCCGGACGTCATCTTCCACGCCGCGGCCTACAAGCACGTGCCGCTCATGGAATCGCATCCCGGTGAGGCCGTCAAGAACATCGTCTTCGCGACACGGCAACTGGCGGACGCAGCCGAATCCGCCGGCGTGCAATCGTTCGTCATGATCTCCACCGATAAGGCGGTCAATCCGACCAGTGTCATGGGAGCCTGCAAGCGGTTGGCCGAAATGTACGTCCAATCCCTGACCCGCGAGGCGCGCTGCCGCTTCGTGACGGTCCGCTTCGGTAACGTGCTGGATTCGGCGGGCAGCGTGGTGCAGATTTTCCGCAAGCAGATTGCGGCGGGCGGGCCGGTCACCGTCACCGACCCGCGCATGGAGCGGTTCTTCATGACCATTCCCGAGGCCGCCCGGCTGGTCATTCAAGCCGGCGTCATCGGCCGAGCGGGCGAGATCCTGGTGCTGGACATGGGCGAACCCGTCCGCATCCTCGATCTGGCCGTCGATATGATCCGACTTTCCGGTCTGGAGGTCGGTCGCGACATCGAGATCAAGTTCGTGGGACTGCGGCCGGGGGAAAAGCTTCATGAGGAATTGCAGGCGGCGGGCGAGCGATCGCTGCCCACGCGGCACCCGAAAATCCGCATCGCCCTCAGCCCGGCCGCGGATTTGTCCGCCTTGCGGCAAAGCCTGGCCCGCCTGCGCCATCTCGTGGATGAGCGGCCCGGCGAAGCCCTGGAAGTCTTGCGAGAGTTGGTCCCCGGTTACCGCAGCGACACCGCGGCACCGCGGGAGGCGGCAACCGCGGAAAACGTGCGGCTCCGCGCCGCCTAGGTCGTTACTCAAACTCGCGACAGGGTGCGGTACTCCGTTATTCGGCGACCCCCGGCGATTTCGATCGCGCGGCGTCGCCGACCAAGCGGCAAGGAAGCGAACGCCATGACTATTCCCGACCATCGACCCGCCGGCTCCGATTCGACGCGGCCTCGCGTGGCATTCATCTTGGGGACGGGGCGGAGCGGTTCGACCGTCCTCGATCTGCTGCTGGGCGCGCATCCGGACGTCCAAGGCGTTGGGGAACTCTGCAACGTGGTCCGCAGCGGGTGGATCGCGGCGCAATACTGCTCGTGCGGACGCCGGGCCACGGAATGCGACTTCTGGCAGGCCGTGCGCGAGGCATGGCGTCGGGAATCCGGAGGCGCGGACCTGCGGCACTACGAGTACCTGCTGCAAGCCTTCGAGCAGCGGCGCATCAGCGCCCTGCGGCTGGCGGGGATGAGCCGTTCCGATCGGCTGACGTTGCCGGCTCGGTCCGGCGTCGCGTTTCGCGATTACGCCGACCAGACGGCCGCCCTATTTCGCGCCATCGCGGCGGTCTCGGGACGCACGGTCGTGGTGGATTCCTCGAAGAACCCCGCCCGAGCGATGGCCCTCTTGCGGATGGATCGCGATTTCGGCTGCATCGACCTCCGCTTGATCCAATTGGTCCGCGACGTCCGCGGTTTCGCTTGGTCCAACCGCAAGAGCTTCCGCAAAGACGAGGCGAAGGGTGTGCAAGCGGACATGCAGAGTCGGCCGATCTGGAAGAGCGCCCTGGTTTGGGTGTTCGTCAACCTCTGTTCCGACTTTGTTCGCCGGCGGCACGATCGGCGGCGGAGCCTGCTTTTGAAATACGAAGACTTGATCTCCCGGCCCGAGAATGCGCTGCAATCCTTGGCCGACCTCCTCGGCGTGGCCGCCGACCCGTGGCTGGAACTACTGCACGCGGCGGCCCCGTTGCGTCCGGGGCATGTGGTGGCGGGAAATCGGGTGCGGATGGAACGAGAAGTCCGTTTGCGGCCGGATTTGGAGTGGCAGGCCGGGCTTTCGCCGGCCGACCGGCGGGTGTGCTGGATGCTGGCCGGGTGGAAGGCGGCCCTCTACGGTTATCCCATGCACGTCGAGCACGACCGCCGTCCGGCCGTCGCGACACGGTCCCCTGAGCCGGCGCGGGCGATTCCCGCGGGCCACCCCATTCCTCGTCCGCATTTTTCGCGCGCTTCCGACAAGCTCGCCGATCGAACCAACCCCTCGACCCTCCCTTAGCCCGCATCCCGATGGCTCAGCCTGACGCTCCGTATTCTCACCCTGGGCCGCTGCCGGAGCGAACGACCGCCGGACCGCCCATCCCACGCGCGCTGCCGCCGCTGGGAATTCACTGGAACCTGGCTTGGGTCTTTTCGGGCAATCTGGTGCGATCGGTCGGTCGGGCCGTGCTCTTGGTCCTGCTGGTGAAATGGGCGGGCTGGGAGGCGGCGGGATTGTACATCGCCGCCCTCGCGATCACCGGACCCGTCTTCGCCATCACCGATTTGGGATTACGCCCGCTGCTCATCAACGACGTGGCTCGCGAGTACCCCTTCCAGCATTACTTCTCGCTCCGCTTGGTGGGAGCGGCGGCGGCATGGACCATCGTGGCCGCACTGGGGCTGCTGTTGGGCTATCCCTTCGGCCGCATCGCACTGGTCTTGTGCGCCGCGGCCGCCCGCTTCTGGGACGGCGCCTCCGACATCCTGCACGGCGTACTCCAACGCGAAGAACGCATGGACCGCATCGGCCTGAGCCTCGTCCTGCGGCACCTCCTGGGAACCGCGGCCTTTTGCGGCGTGATCCAATTGGGCGGGACCGTCACCTGGGCGACCGCCGTGGACGCCCTCTCGGCCGTCATCGTCTGCCTTGCTTGGGATCTACCCAACGCGAAACGGCTGCTCCACGGACTGTGGCGGGACGAAGCAGTCCCCCACACCGCCGATGGATCGCCCGGTGCCGCATCGCCGCAGCGACGCCAAGGAACCGATCTCTCCGCCGAGGCAGAAACCTGGGAAGCGACCGAACCCCGCCGGGAGAACCCCCTACGAAACGCGGAGGCCGTTGCCTTGGTGCGACCCACGCGCCTGTGGGGTTCCCTCATCCGCCACAGCGTCCCGCTGGCGATCACGGCCTTCGAAATCAACCTCATCACCAACGTGCCGCGCTACGTTGTGGAAAGCCTTTTGGGGCCGGCGTCCCTGGCGATCTTCGCCTCCCTTCTGCAATTGGCCGGAATGGGGATGATTTTTGTCATGGCCATGGGACAGACCATGAGTCCGCGCTTGGCCCGCTACTACCGCCAAGGCGATCATCACGGATTCCTGCGTCTGTTGAGCGGCGTAACGGCCGTCAGCGCCCTGCTGGGCATCGTCCCTTGGTTGATCGTGATGTCGGGCTGGGGACCCCGCGTTTTGCAATGGCTATTCCGCGAAGACATGGCCCGGCATCAGGATATGGCTGTTTGGGTCATGGGATCGGCGGTGATCCTATACCTGACGGGCCCGCTCGGGCGCGCCCTGGATACCCTATTACGGTTTAAGACGCACGTCGCCATTCGGACGGCGGCCCTGCTCCTCGTACTCGTCTTGGTGCCGCCGATGACGCAGCGTTACGGTTTGTGGGGGGCCGCCGTGGGATTCACACTTTCCCAGGCGGTTCTGCTGCCCCTCTACATGATCGCCATCGCCCATGCGTGGCGGCATCGCGATCAGACCCCGCGAATCCGCCGCCAAAGCGGCACGGAACGTGTCGCCCAAGACGACGTTGCCGTAACGATCGGCGATGAGCCGCGAACTCGCCGCGCCGCGTGATGCGGAGGATTTCTCCACAACCGGTTCCTCAACCCCGCGTTAACCAACCGTCACGATGGCACGGCCGAAGTTTCGACGAGGACCAAGTTTGCGGTGGTTCGCGGGACCGGGCGACGCTCGCCTAGCGCCGAACGTACTTGGCTGCGAATTGCTCGTCGGTGTAGCTAAGATAGACCAGCCCCTCGATCAGCGCCACAAAGCCGAGAATCACGGTCGAGATGCCGAACGTACAGACCCCGAACAATACGCCGACGATCAAATAGACGATGCCTACGGTGGTAGCTCCCAAATAGAACTTGTGAGCTCCCAACGAGCCGAGGAAGATCGCCAACAGCGAGGCAACGACCCGGCTCGGCCCGGTGATGCCGGGCACGGATGTGCCTGGTTGTCTCACGCCGCAGCGGGGACATATCTCCGCCAAAATCGAGATCACAGCCCCGCAGTGAAAGCAAAACTTGGTATTCCCCGCAGCCGGAGCACCAGCCGGCTCAAGCTGGGCGAAGAGTGGGTCATTCGACGGAGGAGGCGGCGGCCCCGGAATCACAACCGTGGCACCGCAGGCGGGGCATACGGCCTTTTTGCCCGCCGTGCCGGGGGCAACCTTGAGCTGACTTCCGCAGCCCGTGCAATTCAAGTAAACGGCATGGGCGGACATGATGGGTCCTCTTTTGTGACATCGCCCGTGAGTATTCCGGCCACGTTGTCGAGTCTATTCTCGTCTCGCAAGCCCGTCCGTGCAATGTCGGCCCGATCGCCGATGCGATTCCCTCGGCGTTCAATAGCGTGACACGATAGCAGAAGGTTGCACAGGCGTGCTTGACAACGAAGATTGCGGTGTTAAAAATGCCGTCCAGTAGCCTTGCTGCCATGCGGGGGCCGCAGCGGGCAGGACGCTGTTAAGGGCGCCCCCGAACAGTGGCGGTCGTGCGATGGCAAAACACGTATATCAATGCCCTAACTGCGGTCGTCGGTGGCTGAGTCGCGACCCCACGGGTGACAAGCTCATCCAGCAGCAGTGCATCAAGTGCGGCAATTGGGTCAAAAGCGGGACCCAGGTAGAGTACGAGAAGAACAAGAAGTACGAGAAGATAGGAGTTTTAGTTACCTTAATTCTGGTATTGTTTGTTATTGTCCTATGTTGGGGTTTTAGCATGCTGCTGTCATTTTAGCCGGCATGATAGTGTTTGTCGAATTGCGCGAAAAAAGAAGTGTATCGTAAGTGAAAGAGCGGAATGTGTTTTGCTTACTTCTTCTGGCCCTATGCGACCAGTGGCGCTATTCGTAGCAGCACGGATCGACACCGCAACGCGAGAGCCCCTCGTTATGAGCTGCAATTGGAGAGGAGCACTGAACGGGAAAGCACTTGCTCCTAAAGACGTACGCCCTGCGAGGAGACACCGATCGTAGGAGGAGCACGGGGCGCATGGACCTGGCCGCTTTTGGCCCCACAACCGTCTATATAGGGTCCGCCGGCCCTTAACGGCCATTTCACCATATGCCGGGGGTGTGGTTAGCAATGGTTAACCTGCGGTCCGCCCGGTGAGGGGCGACACAAGAATTTGGCCGTCGCGCAAGCGAGTGGGGTGTTCAACTTTTAATGTTAATCGCGCCACAAGGACTCATCGCCCAGGACCGGTCGGTGCGCGTGGCTGAGCGTGCTGCTAGTATAACGCATTCTGTGCCAAAGCGCGTTGGCTAGTTGTCCTAACAGCTCGTGCCATTTGGCTTTGTCGTACAACGTTCGTAGCTCCTCCCTGCATCAATTGCCTTCGTCCGGATTTGCCTCTCTTTTCCTGTCCGGTGCGGACTTAGTTCTTTGCCCGGCCGGGCCACGCGTGGTTTCCTCCGGAAAGCTGCGGCGACACGTTCGGGCCAAGCAGTTTCCCCAAGGAAAGGCGGTTCGGCTCGCAAACGGCGCATTTCGGGTGTGCGTATGTCGGGAGGCCGGCGGCGGCTCGAACGGCAAGCGACGCGGAGGGCCGCACGCCGTCTTGGCCGCGCGCTTGAGGAAGTCGCCGACCCGCCGGACGCCGCGAGGCGTTCGCATCGGAAACAAGACGGAGTGGGCACGACGGAGCCGCCCCGCCGCGATAGGGTCGGTTGTCTGTTCCTTGGCCTATCCTTACGCTTGATGTCGCCGATACGGTCCAAGATCGGGGCGTTCCCGACGAAATTCCTTTAGCGAGGCGGTATGCGCAGGGATTCATACCTCTCTCCGCCGGCACCCTTAATCATGGGAGGTTGATTGCCATGTCCGCCAAAACGCTGGGAAAAGTCGTTGTGTGGACGATCGCTCTGATCGCTTGTGCCGGGACGCTCTTCGGGATTTGGGGATGGGCGTCCGAGTCGAAGCTCCATCGACGCCTGGTGGAATTGCGGGACCAAGGCACTCCGCTAGCCTTATCCGACCTCGACGCGCGATCGGCTCATGACGGCCGTCAGGCCTTCGAGCTGGTGCAGGCATTGAACGAAGAATTGCGCGGCGTGGATGCGGATTGGCAAGAACTCTGCTCCCCGGCAATCCTGGGGGAGGGCGGTACGCCGATTGCCGAAGAGGTCTCGGCTCGGATGCGTGCCGTCGCCGAAAATGCTCGTGCCCGGGAACTACTCCGGCAATTGGCGGACCTGCCGGGAAAGGAACCGTACGCCGTGCCGGGCGAGCAAGGCGATTGGACGGATCGCCTTTTGCCCGTCCTTGGGCAAGTTCGCGGGGTGTATCGCTATCTCAGCGTTTCCGCCGGCTTCTTCCGATCGACGGGCAGGGCGGATCGAGCGATGGACGATGTGCTGGCGGCCGCTCGCACGCTGCGGCGCGGTCCGCCTTGCCTGGTCGGCCATTTGGTTCGGGTGGCATCCCTGAATGTAGTCATCTTCGAGGCCGCCGAGACGCTGTCCGCGGGCACATTCGGAAACGAAACCTTGGACGCCCTGGATGCCCGGCTCGCGGAACTGGACGTCCGTCAATGGTGGCGGGAGGCCGTCCTCTCCGAACGGGCCTACGGATTAGACCAATTGGAACGCCAGCTTGGGTTCGCCCGATACTGGCCGCTCCGTCCCATGTACAACAACACCCTCGCTTACTACGTGGATACGCTGGACCATTATCAGCAGTGCGGCCTGAATGCCCCCGAGACGGCGACGGAACAGCCGCCTCGCAAGGGCCTATCCTTTTGGAACCGACTCGTGGACCTTGTGATCCCCGCCGTGCAAGGTTCTCAGGATGCCGGTCGCACGGCCCTTGCCGGAATCAGGTCCCTCCGCGTACAACTACGCATCATCAAGCAGGCCGCCGAACAAGGCGAACCAATGGAGGCAACTTGGGAATCGATCGATCTCCCGGTCGAGGAAAAGACCGATCCCTTTTCCGGCGAACCCCTCTTGATCCGTCGGACGGACGCCGGGTGGGTGGTCTATTCGGTCGGCAAGAACCATCAAGACGACGGCGGCAAGCTCGACGACCAAAGCGACATCGGCGTGCAAATCAAGTTCTCGCGCTGAACCGGCCCTGAATGCTTCCGGCGCGAGGCTAGCCTTGGCGGCTGATGTACACCCGGCGCTGATGGGGCTCTTCCGGCGTTTCGTTTCCCCCTCCGTTGCAGCGAGCCACCCCGCCTTCAGCGATGCACGGTCGCAGGCGGCACCGGAAGCGCGCCCGCTACCGAAAGCGCCGTGGAAGCCCTTCAACGAGAACCCCTCTAATAGATGGATAGCCTATCCTCTGGGACGGCATGGGCAGGATATTTGAATCGAATGGGCATTCTGGAGATAATGGCGCACTTGCACAACAGGGCGGCGGGTTGTCAGCTCACGCAAAAGGTCGTACTCTGAACGGTTGATTCTTCCGAACCGAAGATAAGAGGCTTTCACGTCGTGGAACCTGCGGAGCCACTGGGTTCGCGATGGAGAAGCCGGTTTCCCTCCAACACAATGTCGGGATTTTGCGTGGATTGAACCGCAGTCGGACCTTCCTCCGCATACTTCGCGGACCGCCCTGTGTCGCGATTGCGATAGGGACGTGCGATGAACTCCGGATCACGGTCCATCCGCTTTGATGACAAGGCCTTGATGCGCCCATGACTTGTTCGATCGGCAGTTTTTTCGTCCCCCCCACCTTCGTAGACTTGCTCCGCCACCGTGCCGAACACCAACCGGAGGATACGGCCTTCATCTATTTGGCCGACGGCGAGAACGAAGAGATTCGCATCAGCTACCGAGAGTTGGACCGTCGCATCCGGGCGATTGCGGCCTGGCTTCAGTCGCACGGCTTGTCCGGCGAGAGGGCCTTGCTCTTGTATCCGCCGGGACTGGATTTCATCGCCGCGTTCTTCGGCTGCTTATACGCGGGCGTGGTGGCGGTACCGGTCTATCCCCCGCGCCGCAATCGTTCGCTGGAACGCATCCAAGCCATTTCCGATAACGCCCGGGCGAAGGCGGCCTTGACCACGGCGGCGGTGCGCGAGCGCGTGGACGGCGTGATCCACGACACGCCCGACCTCTTGAACCTGAACTGGCTGACCACCACCGGCCAAGAGCCGGCTCCGCCGGACGACTGGAAGCGGCCGGACATCTCGGGCGACACCCTGGCCTTCTTGCAGTACACGTCGGGATCGACCGGCACGCCCAAGGGGGTCATGCTATCGCACTCCAATTTGATGCACAATTCCGCCCTCATCTGCCACGCCTTCGAGCATCGGCGTTCGGGAACCGGCGTCTATTGGTTGCCCAGCTATCACGATATGGGCCTGATCGGCGGCATTCTCCAGCCGGTTTTCGTGGGGCGGCCGAACGTCATGATGTCGCCCATGGCCTTCCTGCAAAAACCCTATCGCTGGCTGGCCGCGATTTCGAAGTATCGCGGTACGACCAGCGGCGGTCCGAACTTCGCCTACGACTTGTGCGTCCGTTCCGTCACGCCGGAGCAGCGGGAAGGGCTGGACCTGAGTTGTTGGGAGGTGGCGTTCAACGGTGCGGAGCCGGTTCGGGCCGAGACCATCGAACGCTTCTGCGAGTATTTCGCTCCCTGCGGCTTCCGGCGCGAGGCGTTCTATCCCTGCTACGGCTTGGCCGAGGCCACCTTGATCGTGACCGGCGGGTTCGTGCGGCAGCCGCCGGTTCTGCGGCGATTCGAGGCCGAATCGGTGGCGCAGGGCACGCCGAGGCTTACGGAAAACGGCGGCCGACGCGTGCAGACCCTGGTGGGCTGCGGCACGTATCTTCCCGACGTGGAAGTGGCCGTCGTCGATCCCAAGACGCATCGCCGACTGGGCGAGCGCGCCATCGGCGAGATTTGGGTCCGCGGGCCGAGCGTTGCGCAGGGATATTGGATGAATCCCGACGCCACGGCGGAGACTTTCGGCGGGATCATCCGCGACTCCGGCGAAGGACCGTTCATGCGGACGGGTGACCTGGGATTCCTGCTGGACGGCGAATTGTTCGTCACCGGCCGAATCAAGGAAATGATGATCGTCCGCGGCGTCAACGTCTACCCGCACGACGTGGAGCGCACGGCGCAGCGCGCCGACCAACGCCTTCGGCCGAACGCGGGGGCCTGCTTCGCCGTCGAGGAGGACGGCCGCGAAAAGCTCGTCCTGATCCAAGAGGTCGAGCGCCACGTCAAGCAGGGATTCGATGAGATCTTCCAGGCGGTTCGCCGCGCGGTGTCCCTCGAGCACGAACTGCCCCTGGACGCCGTCGTGCTGATCAAGTTCGGCAGCATCCCGCGGACGTCGAGCAATAAGATTCAGCGGTTCGCCTGTCGCGAGGCCTACTTGGAGGGCACGCTTTCGGTGGTGGCCGAGTGGCGAGCGGGCGCGGCCGCTGCGGCCGAAGAAGCCGCGCCGCGCAGCGCGACGGCCGTGGATTCCCCGGCATCCCTCGCCGCGGCGGAGTCGGCCGGGACCGGCGGCAACGGCGCCGTACGGCCCGGGGGCGAAGCGGTCGCCGACGACGCGGCCAGCGGCCTGCGACGCCTTCAGGAACACTTGGCGGCGGCCGGCAGCGGTGATGCCTGGCAGGCCGCCGGCGGGGGACATCCTCGCGAATCCGCCGAGGTCGCCTCCCCCACAAGAACTCCCCTAGCAGCCGCCGATCGGCGGCAAATCATCGAGGCCGTGCTGGAAGAAGTGCGGCGCGTCGGCAAGGACCGCGCCGCCGGAATCACCCTCGAAAGCTCCATCGCCGAGTTGGGATTGGATTCCCTGGAACGCATGGAAATCTTGGCCTCGCTGGAAGAGCGCTTCGGCGGCCGGTTCCCCGAGGAAATCCTCCCCGATTTGGAAACCGCGCAGCAGGTGGTCGAGGCCGTGGAGCGCTATCTGGGCGGAGGCGGCGTGGAGATCCGCAACCGCACCGCGTTCTTCGAACCCGGCCAAGAGATCCCGCCCGAGTGCTGGGACGTCGCACGCTTTCCCGAATATGCCGCCTTGCGAGAGAGGCTCCATATCCTGGAAGCGGCCGGTTTGGGAAATCCCTTCTTCACGGTCCACGAGGGAATCACCAACGATCGCACCGTCATCGGCGGGCGCGAGTACGTCAATTATTCGAGCTACAACTATCTGGGCATGTCGGGCGATCCCGCCGTCATCCGGGCGGTTCAGCAGGCCGTGGAACGCTACGGCACCAGCGTCTCCGCCAGCCGGCTGGTCTCCGGCGAAAAGGTCCTGCACGGGGAATTGGAGCGGGGATTGGCCGAGTTCCTGGGGACCGAAGCCGCCGTGGTCTTCGTGGGCGGACATGCCACCAACGAGACCGTGATCGGCCATCTCCTCAAACCCGGCGATCTGATCCTGCACGACGCCCTTTCCCACAACAGCATCGTTCAGGGGGCCGTTCTTTCAGGCGCGCGGCGGCGGCCCTTCCCGCACAATGACTGGGAAACCGCCGATCGCTTGCTGGAGCGGTTTCGGCACGAGTACCGCCGCGTGCTGATCGTGGTGGAAGGCGTGTACAGCATGGACGGAGACATCCCCGACCTGCCGCGCTTCGTCGAGATCAAAAAACGCCACAAGGCCCTGCTGATGGTGGACGAGGCCCATTCCATGGGCACGATCGGCGACACCGGCCGCGGAATCGGCGAATATTACGCCGTGAATCGAGCCGACGTGGATATCTGGATGGGCACCCTGAGCAAGTCGTTCGGCAGTTGCGGCGGTTATATCGCGGGCCGTCAGGCCTTGGTGGAATATCTCAAGTACACCGCGCCCGGTTTCGTCTTCAGCGTCGGGCTGTCGCCTCCCAACGCCGCCGCGGCCCTGGCTTCCCTGCGCCTCATGCAGACCGAGCCGCAACGCGTCCATCGTCTGCGGGAAAACGCATCACTGTTCCTGCAACTGGCGCGGCAGCGCGGACTGGATACCGGCTTGAGCCACGACTCGCCCGTCGTGCCCGTCATCCTCGGCAATTCGCTTCACAGCATGCTGTTGTCCCAGGCCCTATTTCGACGGGGAATCAACGTTCAGCCGATCGTGTACCCGGCCGTGCCGGAAAGCGCGGCGCGGCTGCGTTTCTTCCTCACCGCCAAGCACACCGAGACGCAAATCCGCGACACCGTCGACGCGTTGTGCGAGGAGATGGACCGCATCGATCCGTCCTACCGCAGTTCGCGGTTGCAACCCTCCGCGGTGGAATAACCCCGGCTCGGTTCGACCGGAACGTACAAGGCCTCGACGACACCAACGGCTCCGCTTCGAGACGCCAAACCGTCATCGCGCGCGGGGTCGTCGCCGTGAATCGATCACCAACCGCTTGAACGGCGGAGCCTCCCTGGGTAAAAGTAGGGCTACGCCGTCGCGGCCGCGCGGGATGCCGCCTTGTGTCGCGATGACCGTCGGGCCGTCAACCGCCCTGTCTTGCCGGCCGCTCCTTGTTGCACGCGCTCCGCGGGAGCGCATCGCGCATGTTCCGGGACCGCCGGTGAACACTCGGGAGGAAAGCCTCATGTCGCGATCCATCGGTTGGGTTGGGTTCCTGTTGTACGTCGCCTCGATCGAGGCGGCATGCCTTTGCCCCGGGAAACTCTCCGCGTCGGAATCGGCTCCGCCGGCCACCGTCGTGATCGGAGAAGACGCGGACGCCGTCGAGCGGCTGGCCGCGCAAGAGGTCCGACGCTACGTCTATCAGCGGACGCGCGTCTTGCTGCCCATCGCTTCCCGCGTGCCCGAGGATTCCGACGTCATTCTGATCGCTTACGCCGGGACGCTGGAAAACGGCCGTTGGTGGAAGCGGATGGGACTGGATGACTCCGCGCCGGAATTGGCCGGTCGACTGACCGCCGTTCACCCCGACGGGTACGTGCTTTGGACCGTACCTCGGGGCGAGCACCAAGTGTTGGTCGTGGCGGGCCACGACGCGAGTTCGCTGCTCTACGCCGCGTATCGCACGGCCGAGAGCTACGGAGTGAGATTCTATCTGGAGGGCGACGTCCTTCCTGACCGGCTCATGGGTTGGTCCTTGCCGCAGCTCGACGAGGCACGGCGGCCCTTGTTCTCTCATCGCGGCATCCAGCCGTTTCACGACTTTCCCGAGGGACCGGACTGGTGGAGTCTGGACGATTATCGGGCGGTGCTGGCCCAACTGCCCAAGCTGGGGATGAATTTCTTCGGACTGCACTGTTACCCGGAGGGCGGCGTCGGACCGGAGCCGTTGGTATGGATCGGCACGCCGGACGATATCGGGGAGGGGCCGGCCGTGCGGTTCAGCTATCCCGCCCGGCACTTCCTCACCGGCAATGTGACCGGGGCCTGGGGTTATCGCCCGTGGAAGACCTCCGATTATGTTTGGGGCGCCGATCAGATGTTCGAGACGGATGATTTCGGCGCCGATTACATGCAGGGCTATTCTCCCTGGAACCAAGCGCCCGTCGAAAAGACGAATCAGCTATTCGAAGCGATGGGCGTCACCTTACACGACGCCTTCCATTTCGCCCGCCTGCTGGGAGTGAAGACCGTCGTGGGGACGGAGACGCCTCTGACCATTCCCAGCGCCGTGCAAAAGCGTTTGGAGGCGGCCGGCAAGGACCCCCGCGATCCCGCCGTCGTCCAAGAGGTTTACGAGGGGATGTTCCGCCGCATCATGCAAACCCACCCCCTAGACTATTACTGGTTCTGGACGCCCGAGGGTTGGACCTGGTCGGGGACCAAGCCCGAGCAGGTCGAGGCCACGCTGGCCGACCTGAACGCCGCGGCGGAGGCCGCCCGTAAAGTCGGCGCCCCGTTCGGTCTGGCGACCTGCGGCTGGGTGCTCGGCCCGGAGCAGGATCGGGCCATGTTCGACAAGGTCCTTCCCAAGGACTGGGCCGTCAGTTGCATCAATCGCCAAGTGGGACACGAACCGGTGGAGCCGGGCTTCGCCCAGGTCGAGGGACGCCCCAAATGGGCCATCCCCTGGCTGGAGGACGATCCCGCCCTCAACAGCCCCCAGCTTTGGGTCGGCCGCATGCGCAAGGACGCCGCCGACGCCCTGGCCTACGGTTGCACCGGTTTGATGGGCATCCATTGGAGAACGCGTCAATTGGGGCCGAACGTCTCCGCGCTCGCCAAGGCCGCCTGGGATCAAGCCGCATGGAATCCGCACTTCGGAAAAGTTCCCCCACCCAAGGCCGTCCCTGAGGAAGGCCCTCAAGGCGGCAATTGGGCGTCCTTTCTCGGCGCCGAAATCGCCGATACCGAAGACGACGTGCTCTACCAGACCGTCCGCTATAATGTGGACGCCTATCACTTCGACGTGCCCAACGGCCGCTATCGCGTGATCCTCAAGTTTTGCGAACCGCACTATGCCGAGGCGGGAAAACGGGGCTTCGGCGTGCGGCTGCAAGGGCAATCCGTCATCGAAGGCCTGGACATCTTCGCCCGAGTGGGCCGGAATCGGGCGCTCGATTACACGTTCGAAGACGTGGCCGTGACGGACGGCCGCCTGACGATCGACTTCGTCCGCGAAGTCGAGTTCCCCTCCGTCGCGGCGATCCGAATGGAGGGCCCCGTCACGCGGGCGGTGAACTGCGGCGGCTCGGCTTGGCAGGATTATGCCGCCGATTGGCCCGTCACAGATACCCGTGCCGATCGCTTTTTGGCGGCACACGACTTCTACTTGGACTGGGCGGCGGCCCAATTCGGTCCCGAAGCCGCCGCCGAGATCGCCGAGATCTTTGCCGCGGTGGACGGCCGACTCCCGCGCCCCAGTGATTGGGTCGGCGGCCCCGGCGGCATAAAGCCCGATCCGCGACCCTGGGAAAAGGTCGCCCCGGAATACGCCTTCGTTTCCCAATTGGAGGCCCTGCGGGATCGCATCATCGGACCGGGTAACCTGGAAAGATTCGATTACTGGCTGCACCTGTTCCGCTATATGCGAGCCAACGGACAAGTAAATTGCACGTGGGCGGCCTACAACGCGGCTGTTACCAAGGCCAAACAAGCACCCGACCCGCAGGAGCAACGGCGAATCGCCCGGGAAGAGGCCTTGCCGCTCCGCATCCGGTTGGTTCGAGAGGCGGCGGAGACCCATCGCTACTTGCTGTCCCACGTCAGCACGTACGGCGGCCTGGGAAACGTCGCCAATTGGCAGCAACACGTCTTACCCATGCTCCTGTACGATCCCGGTGCGGAGTTGGAGCAACTGTTGGGAGAACCCCTTCCGCCGGAAGCTCGGCCGGGAACGGTCTACGACGGACCGCCCCGACTGATCGTCCCCACGCAGCGGACGTTGCTGACGGCGGGCGAGCATTTCCGCCTCAAGGTGATTGCGCTGGGCTTGGTTCCGGACCGCGCGGTCCTTCGTTGGCGACCCTTGGGGGAGGAAGCTTTTCGCGAGGCAGCCCTGGAACACGAGGCCCGCGGCGTCTATCGCGCCACGATACCGGCCCAAGATCTGGTCGGTGATTTCGAGTATTACGTGGAAGCCCAAACCGGCGATGCTCGGCTGCGCTATCCGGCCGCGGCCCCGGAAGTCAATCTGAGCGTCGTCGTGCTACGGCCGTGAATCCGCGACGCGAGACGCCTCGTCGCGTGCTTCGCCCGCCGCAGACTCGATCGGCCGCGCCGGCCGCGGCGGACCGTCGCGCCGGCCCTGTCATGCTCTCCGAGACATTTTTGCGGCGACGGCGAAGGTAACGAGGGAGGACCAAACCGATGGAGGGAGACGGCCCGCGCGGGCTGTTCATCACCGGTACCGATACGGAGGTCGGCAAGACCTACGTGGCGGCCCTGATCGCGCGATCGCTAAGGCGGGCGGGCCATGCCGTCGGCGTTTACAAGCCGGTCGCCAGCGGCTGCCGCAGCGTCCACGGGGAAATCGTCTCCGACGACGCGCTCATGCTTTGGGAGGCGGCGGGGCGGCCGGGCACGCTCTCCGAGGTTTGCCCCCAGTGCTTTGCGGCCCCCTTGGCCCCCCATCTGGCCGCCGCCAAGGAGAACCGCCGCATCGACCGCGATCTCCTCCGCCGCGGACTGCGGCCGTGGCTGGAGCGATCCGAGGTCGTCCTGGTCGAGGGCGTGGGCGGCTTGCTCTCGCCGATCAGCGAGGGGGATTATGTGGCCGACCTGGCACGCGAATTCGGCTTTCCGCTCGTGATCGTTTCCCGCAACGCCTTGGGGACCATCAACCACACGCTCACGACCCTGACGGCGGCGTCCGTTTATCGGGGCGGGTTGGAAACGGCGGG